>Ga0315295_10000006_pt1 | contig 341016 bp, 365 predicted proteins | sample YL17G14_0_MG_FD_204453 | JGI IMG/M metagenome (GOLD analysis project Ga0315295, IMG submission 204453) | Sediment microbial communities from Yellowstone Lake, YNP, Wyoming, USA - YL17G14_0 | ecosystem: Environmental > Aquatic > Freshwater > Lake > Sediment | place: USA: Wyoming | collected...
CTCCAACCCTAGCTTACGATGATGGTTTTTTAAGAATAAGCGCTGGCGGAGGAACAAACGCAACCGCCAAATCTTTCATCGATATCAGCGGTTACTCAACCCTCGCCGATATGAATAAAAACATCGTTCTCGGAACATCCGGAGTCGAAAGAGTGAGAATTGATTCGGCGGGCAATGTGGGAGTGGGGACCGCGAGTCCAGCCGAGAAACTGGAAGTCGTAGGCAATATCAAGTTGTCCGGAGTCTCTCCCACTTACAAGGTTACTAATATCGCCGTCCCGACTGCCTCGGCTGACGCGGCGACCAAAGGGTATGTGGACGCGGCGGCTACTAGTGAATATTTTTATGCCGGCCCCACAACTACTTCTTATAGCGGCAACTTAGGAGGGTATGACGGCGCCAACCAGAAATGTGTTACTGATTACGGAGTCGGAGCGAGAATGTGTGCAGCCGGGGATTTTGTTAATAGCCGACCATTGACGAATGGATGGTATAGCTCATTTATATTTATTGGTAGGAATTATGATGGTGGTTCGACGTCGGATTGTCTTGGTTGGACAAGTTTAACTTCTACTCCTAACGGTCCGTGGTGGTCATCAGCCGCTTCTTCCTATCCTTTCTATAAAACTTGCAATTTAGTATACCCCATTCTCTGCTGTAAGGCGTCATCTTCAGGGTCGGCGCCGGTAATCCTCCCTAATTTAATGGCTGTTGCGGGTGGAACCGAACTTAAAATTAACTTAAGCTGGCAAGCGCCTCCTGACGAAGGAATTGTCGGTTATGATCTTTACCGCGGCACGCAAGCAGGCGGAGAAACGCTATTGAAACAACTGCCTACAGTCTTAACTTATATAGATATAGACGGCCTGCTTAAAAATAAACCCTATTATTATAAAGTGGCAGCTAGAAATGGAGCCGGGACAGGGCCTCTATCTAATGAGGCCACGGCGACAACCGCGAATCCGTTTAGATTTGTCTTTACGAGGGATGCTGGCACCGGCAATTTAGGCGGATTAAGCGGAGCCGATCAACTCTGTCAAAGTAGCGCAGAGGGCTCTGGATATACGGGCACTTACAAAGCTTGGCTATCGAGCTCTACTGTTTCTGCCGCTTCTAGGCTGACTCACGCCACTGTTCCTTATAAGAAGCCCGACGGCACTCTTATAGCCAATAACTGGGCGGATCTGACTGACGGAAATATAGCTAATGCTTTTTCTACGAATAATCTTGCTTTTGCATGGACAAACACATTACATTATGGAGGCATCGGTGGACAGCAGGCTAGTGGTTCTTGTAGCGACTGGACTAGTAGCGGAAGCAGTCTTGCAAATGTTGGCGCGATGAGTAGTAGTAGTGGGTCGTGGACGGAGAACGGCCCCTGCGGGGGTTACTACTCCTCGAAATGCAACGGGACCGGGTATGCAGCGTGCGCTTTCTCTCTCTATTGTTTTGAGCAGTAAATTTTATCGACCGGCGATGTTGACAGACCTCGCTTCTATAGGCAAAAAGTTTCTATCGACATCCGATGTCGATAGGGAGATTTGGATAATAAAACAAGAAAATCCCGCCGAGAGGCGGGATTTTCTTGGGGTAGCGTTTCTAGGTGCTAACAGCAACAAGCAGCGCGGCCGCAGCTCGCGCACCTACACTTCTTTTTCATAGTTCTCCTCGCGCTTTTCTTTCTCACCGGAGCTTTCTTTTTCTTGGCTGGCATTTTGAAAATGATATTTAGCGGACGACCTTTACTACATTATATAATAGATGAAAATTCGCCGTAAGCGGTCAAGCCGAAAACTTGCCTCCTGTCTTTAGCAAAATAGCCTGAAATATATTAAACTTAAATTATGAAAATAGGTTTTTTCGAAATCCAAGGCGGAGAAGCCGAGTTTTTTAAATCGAAAATCAGCGGCCACGAATTAGTTTTTAATTCTTCGATTATCAGCCAAGACAGTCTGCCCGAAACAAAAGATTTTGACGCCATCTCTGTTTTCATCGGTTCGCCGATAGGCAAGGAGGTTTTGGCCGCTCTGCCGAATCTGAAATTTATCGCCACCCGCACCACTGGCTACGACCATATTGACTTAGACGCCCTTCGCGAGAAAAACATTCTTTTGAGTTTTGTCCCTTCCTACGGCGACCATACAGTGGCCGAGTTCGCTTTCGGCCTGCTTCTCTGCCTCACGCGGAAAATTTTTATGGCCTACGACCGCATACGCGAGAAAGGCTCGTTTGATTTGGCCGGCCTTCGGGGTACGGACCTTGTCGGAAAAACTTTGGGCATAGTCGGCGTGGGCCGCATCGGCAGCCAGATGGCGCGGCTCGCCGCGGCTTTTGGAATGAATATCTTGGCTTACGACACTAATGCTAAGCCGGAGCTTGTGGAAAAATACGGCGTAAAATACGTTGATTTCGATTATCTGCTCCGCGATTCCGATGTTATAAGCCTGCATCTGCCCGGCGGCCCAAAGACCTACCATATAATCAACAAAGACAATATAGGTTTAATCAAGAGAGGCTGTATTTTGATAAATACGGCGAGGGGAAGTCTGGTTGAAACCGACGCTTTAATCAAGGCTTTGGAGAGCGGCATTTTAGCCGGAGCCGGATTAGACGTCCTGGAAGAAGAAACGCCGATGAAAAACGAAAAAGAATTCGCGCTTTTCAGCCGGCCCGAAGACCATAATTTAAAAACCATTATCCAGAACCACGTCTTGATTGATATGGATAATGTCATTATCACTCCGCACAACGCTTTTAACGCTAAAGAGGCGGTGGAGAGAATCTTGGAGACGACCGCCCAGAACATCAACGCTTTTCTCGTTGGCAAACCTGTTAATTTGGCCAAGTGATTTTCTAGATCAGAGATGGACTATAAGAAACGAGCTCGCGGGCTCCTCGAAGAAAACATCAAAAACAAAAATTTAATCAAGCACAATCTGGCGGCCGCCGCCCTGATGAGGTCGCTCGCCGCTTATCTTGGCGAAAGTGACAGGGCGGAACTCTGGGAACTTTCGGGATTGCTGCACGATTTGGATTGGGAGAAAACAGCCGATAATCCCAAAAAACACGGCGAGCTCGGCGCCCAAATCTTGGAGCAAAACGAATTTCCCGAAGAAGTGGTTCAGGCAATAAGAAGGCATAATTATTTAGCTGGCGCGACTTTGCCGGAGACGTTGATGGAAAAGGCGCTCTATTACGGCGAAGAAATCACCGGCTTGGTGGTGGCCGCGGCCTTGGTTTTGCCCGAGAAGAAGCTGGGCAGACTTACTGTCGAAAACATAATGAATCGTTTTAAAGAAAAGGCTTTTGCCCGGGGAGTGAATCGCGAACTGCTGTCGCGGGCGCCGGAGAAAATCGGCATCAGCTTGAAAAAATTGGCGGAGATCGCCCTCGAAGCGATGGGAGAAATAAGCGAGGAGCTTGGATTATAAACAACAGATGAAAATCACTATTTGCGGCAGTATCGCTTTTTACCGGCAGATGCTCGAGGCGAAAAGCCGGCTGGAAGAGCTTGGACACGAGGTTTCTCTGCCGCCTAAAGAAATTCGCGGAGAAAAGGGCGAAATAATATCAATTGAAGAATATTATCGCCGGAGAAAATCGGCGGCCGAAAGCGAAAGCTGGATTTGGGACAGAAAAGAAGAGGCGATACGAAGTCATTTTAATAAAGTCGCCTGGGCCGACGCGATACTTGTTTTAAACTGCGAGAAACACGGTATCGAAGGCTATATCGGCGCGAATACTTTGATGGAAATGGGTCTGGCGTTTTTTCTTGGGAAACCGATTTATCTGTTGAATAAAATTCCCGAAGCGGATTATAAAGAAGAAATTTTGGGAATGAAGCCCACGGTTTTGGGCGGAGAGTTGGGGAGGATAAGTAAGGTTTAATTCCGTCGTCTTTCGTCCTCTAGATTAAAACGGTTCAAGGGTAGCGGAACGCAGTCGTGCCTTCAGATTGCGGGATTGCGATTCGCGAGCAAAAACTTTACAATTTTCGTATAGATTGTGAACATTCGTCCCGCCATATCTCGGGGATGTAGTTAAACGGCATAATAGGTCATTCGCATTGACCAGTTCGGGGTTCGATTCCCCGCATCTCCACGTTAGACGATTTATCGATTATTTGTTCAGATTTTTAGCGGAGGAGCTTACTAAATTTTAGCTGACGATCGTCAGGGAAAATTTAGCGGGATTGCAAGTCGCTTTCTCAAAGCTATTATTTATAGTAATTTATGATAAAAATCCCCTTTAAAGATAATAAGAACAACCGCTCGGATATAGACAACTTTAATGGCGTGATTATCGAGGAATCGCTTGCCGACAAAGAAATCCTCAAGAAAATAAAGATTGTTTCGACAAGGATAGAAAAGGTTACGGAGAGACATAAAACTCCCTGGCTTTCGGAATGGACGTTGCATACTGTTGAAATACCGGAATCTGAAGCAGAAAAGACGGCTGAAGAAATTAGCGAGTCGCTTGACCGCGCGCACAGCGGCTCATACTATGCTGATTTCAAAAATTCCGTCCGCCACTACGTCATTTTTTGCGGCAAGGCTTTCTCGATAGACCGGAAGAACAAAGAGCAGTATAACGAAGCGACGCGCTACGGCGTTTCGCTCGGCATACCGGAGCACCAGCTCAATTTTTATACCGAAGCCGAAAAATAAGAGATAAATTTAATCTTGCTTTTATTTCTTGTATACTTAACTTATGCCTGAAAAAGAGGGGAGCGGGGCGATGCACGAATCGCTCGAGCGGGATATTCGCGAACTCGAGGCAAAACTCGAGACTCTGAAAGGAAAAAAAGAAGCGGCCCGGCCGCGCGAGGTGGTAAAAGAGCATCTGGCGCCGAGAATTTATCGCGGCCTGCCGCCCAAGGCCGCGGCGGCAAAACCGACTCCCAGAGCGAAACCTTCGTCTCCGACTCTGCCTGATTATATAGAGAAATATTCTGATGAAATCAGACTGGAGGCGGAAAAATTGATTGATTTGGCTTGGCGCAAGGGAATTGACGCGGCAGTCGGCGCCGCGGAGAGGGAAGGCGCTTTTATGCTCGACGTTTTTCACGATGCTTTGACCGACAAACTCTACGAAAAATTCCAAGAAAAAGGGCTTATTAAATGAACCCGCAGGGCCAAATTTTTTATCTGTTGCTTTCCGTTTTTATCGTCGGATTTATTGGTTTTTTCTGGATCAGTCGTTTTTTGGCAAAGCGCGATTTTAGAAAATCTTTCGGCCTGCGACTTCTTTTGATTAGACTGCCGCAGATTTTGGAAGAGAAAGAAAAGCCAACCAAAGAAAACCCGCTTCAGGAACTCAACCTAACCGGCCAGCTTCTCGGGATTCTGTCGAGTTTGAAATCGCCTTTCGCGCTTGAGGCCGCGGTCCACGGCGTGGGAGAAGACATTAATTTTTATCTGGCTGTTCCAAGGCAAGCGATACAGTTTGCCAGCCGGGCGGTGCAGGGTATCTGGGAAGACGCCGAGATTACCGAGGTCGAGGACTACAATATCTTTAATCCCAAAGGGGCGGCCGAGGGAGCTATTTTAAAACTCAAAAAACACTATGCTTTGCCCATCCGCGCTTTTACCGAAGCCAATCTGGATACTTTCGCGCCGATTTTGAGCCATTTTTCCAAATTGCACCAGACTGACGAAGGTATGGCTTTGCAGCTCGTGGTGTCTTCGGCGCCGAGGGCCACCGGGAAAAATATAAGCTCCATTCTCCACCGTTTGAGAAAAGGAGTCGAGCTCGAAAAAGCGTTAAAGACGTTGGACTTGAGCGATTTCGTAAAGACCGCCGAGAAGGCGAGAGAGAAAGAGAGGCCGGAGCCGAAATCAGTGGACGAAGCGGCGGTCAAAGCTTTGGAACAGAAAATCTCCAAGCCGCTTTTTAGGGTGAATATCCGCCTCGTGGCTTCGGCGGAGAAAAAAGAGCGCGCCAAAGAACTCTTGGAAGCGGTCGCCAATTCTTTTAATCAGTTTACCGGCCCCTTGAGAAATGAATTTGGATTTATTCGGGTTTCCCGGCCCGAGAAATTCGCCAAATTTATTTTCAGGCAATTCGACAGCAGGCAAAGCATGATTCTTTCGGCTGACGAAACAGCCAGTATTTTTCATTTCCCCTCCTCGACCCTGAAAGTGCCGAAAATCAATTGGCTGAAATTCAAAGAATCGGCGCCGCCGCTCGACCTGCCTGCCGAAGGAGTCTACTTGGGAGAAAGCCTTTTCCGCGGCGAAGCCCGGCCGATTTTTATCAAAGAAGAAGACCGGCTAAAGCATCTGTATCTTATCGGCCAGACCGGCACCGGAAAGTCGAACCTCTTAAATATCCTGGCGCGAAGCGACATTAAAAACGGCAAGGGCGTGGCCATCATCGACCCGCACGGCTCGCTCATTGAGTCGGTTTTGGGCGCTATTCCCGAGGAGCGCTATGAAGACGTTATTCTTTTTGATCCGGCAGACATTGAATGGCCGATCGGCTTGAATATGCTGGAGTATAGCTTTAGTCATCCGGAGCAAAAAACCTTTGTGGTGAATGAATTATTCAGCATTCTGGATAAGCTTTACGACATGAAAATCGCCGGCGGCCCGATGTTCGAACAGTATACGAGAAACGCCCTCTTGCTTCTTTTGGAAGATATGCCGAATGAGCCAGCGACGCTTATGGAGATCCCGCGGATTTTTAACGACGACGAATTTCGCGAACGGAAGCTCGAGCGGATAACCAATCCGACAGTCATTGACTTTTGGGAGAGGGAAGCGGTTATGACGACCGGCGAACATTCGCTGGCCAATATGGCGTCTTGGATCACTTCCAAATTCAATAATTTTATCGCCAACGACTATATGCGGCCGATTATCGGACAGCCGAAATCAGCTTTTAATTTTCGGGAGATTATGGACCAGGGAAAAATTTTGCTCGTCAATCTGTCCAAGGGTCGGATCGGCGACGTCAACGCCAATTTGCTCGGCATGATTTTGGTGGGAAAAATTTTAATGGCCGCTCTTTCGCGCACCGACGTTTCCGAAGAAAAGAGGCCGACTTTCAATTTATACATCGACGAGTTCCAGAACTTCACCACTGATTCGATTTCCATTATTTTGTCCGAGGCGAGGAAATACCGTTTGAGCCTGACCATCGCCCATCAGTTCATCGGCCAGCTTACCGAAAAAATCCGCGACGCGGTTTTCGGCAATGTCGGCTCGATGGTTGTTTTCAGAGTGGGCATTCCGGACGCCGAGTTTTTGGTCAAGCAATTCGAGCCGTTTTTCTCCAAACGGGACTTGATAAGCATTGATAATTTAAACGCTTACACCAGGCTTCTTATTGACGGCAAAACTTCCCAGCCCTTTAACGTGAGCATGGAATACGAAGGCGGCGGCGACCCCGAACTTATGCAAAAACTTAAAGAAGTTTCGAGGAGAGCTTACGGCCGCGACCGGAAAGAAGTGGAAGCGGAAATTTTAAAGAGACTAAGGGAATGATTCGCGAGGGTCTTGGGGATAAGGATTATAGATTTTAACGACTTATCTTGCTATAATCTATTTTAAGGCAGTTAAAGGTCGAATCCAACAAAAAGATTAAACTAGAGATAATGACGCAAGAATTTTTAGCCACTTCAGCCCGGGACGTGCTTGACCGGCTGGTTATTTTTATCCCCAATTTTTTAGGGGTCGTTCTGTTTCTTCTTGTCGGTTGGCTGTTGGCTCGGTTTGTGGCTTGGCTAGTCGAGAAAGGAGCGAATTTTCTAAAAATTGATTCGCTTTTGAAGAGCCTTAAAGCCGACCGCTACTTGGAGAAAGTGGGAGTAAGGCTTAATTCCGGAAGATTCTTGGGCGAGATTGTCTATTGGATCGCCATTCTGGTGGTGTTTCTTACGGCGGCCGACATGCTCGGCCTTTTCGCCCTTTCGAATTTTTTGGAAGGAGTAATCAGTTATCTTCCCAATTTGATTGTGGCGGCTTTGATCTTGATCTTCGCGGCAATCGTGGCTGATTTCGTGAGAAGCGCGGTTAAGGCTTCGGCAATGGCCGCCAAATTGCATTCCGCCAGATTATTCGGCACCATCGCTTGGTGGGCAGTGATGATCTTCGGTATCGTTACCGCTCTTAAACAACTGGGAGTCAACACCGGCCTTATCGATACTGCCATAATGGGCATTATTATGGGCGGAGCTTTGGCTTTCGGTTTGGCGTTTGGTTTGGGCGGCAAGGCGTACGCCGAACATTTGCTCGAAAGAGTGAGAGAGCAGACCGAACATCGAGGATAAAACAGAGAATTTTTACACAAGCGGCCCCTTGACAGGGGCTGTTTGTGTTTTATATAATTCCGGTCAGGGAATGCAAATGATGAAAAAGAAAATACCAAGCGGCTGATTATTTTGACGCGTCTTAATTGTCGTGTTGGAAGCCGCTTGATAATGAGCGGTTTTTCTGTCCTGATTGCATCTTAACAAATGAATAAAGCTTAATAAGTAAAGTAATGTCATTAAAAAAGGCTTTTTAATGACCGGTTTATCACGAAAAGTGCGTATGGCGGATGCCTTGGCACAAAGTGGCGATGAAGGACGCGGCGTAGCGGCGATACGCTTCGGGGAGGCGCGTAGCAGCCTTTGATCCGGAGATTTCCGAATGGGGAAACCTAATCTCGCAAACCGAGATTGATTCCGCGCGTAAGTCGCGGAATAGCAAACCCGCTGAAGTGAAACATCTCAGTAAGCGGAGGAAAAGAAAACAAACACCGTGCTTCACTATCGTTTGGCACCGCTGATTTAGGCGGATTTTAACTGATTTATACTGATATTAAATAATAAAATTATCAGCATAAATCAGCCCCGATCAGCATTTATCAGTGTCTGTGCCGAGCGATAGCGAGGCACGGTGATATTCCCTAAGTAGCGGCGAGCGAAACGGGAAAAGCCCAAACCTATCTCTTGTCTTCGACAAGATCGCGGATTAACGCGGACTAAAACGCGGAACAGCGCGGAAGAGATAAAATTTATCCAAAAATTCTGCGCAGTTCAGCGTAAAGTCTGCGTAGGTCGGCGTTCTCGCCGGAGGCGAGAGGTGGGGGTTGTAAGATAGAGACGTTTTCATTGATGAAGTCACTCGATGGCAAAACCAAAGAGCGACTCTATCAATGAAGGAGAGTTACAAAAGGATTTGTTAGCCGAACAGGCTGGAAAGCCTGATCAGAGAAGGTGAAAGTCCCGTAGGCAAAAACAAATCATCTTTCCGGTTTCTAATCTTGAGTACTTCGATGAATGAACGCTTCGAAGGAAACATCCTGCACTATCAGGAAAGGCTAAATACACTTTGTGACCGATAGTGAACAAGTACCGTGAGGGAAAGGTGAAAAGCAGTCCGGGAGGACGGTGAAATAGACCTGAAACCATACGCTTACAAGGACGCGGAGTCCATCTTGTCTTCGACAAGATCGCGGATTAACGCGGACTAAAACGCGGAACAGCGCGGAAGAGATAAAATTTATCCAAAAATTCTGCGCAGTTCAGCGTAAAGTCTGCGTAGGTCGGCGTTCTTATCGAGGGCGAGATGGGTGACGCGGTGCCTATTGAAGAATGAGCCAACGACTTTATCTAACTCCTTTGTTTAAGTCCTCTCTTGGAGGACGGAGGCAGAGTGAAAGCGAGCGTTAATAGCGCGATTTCTTGAGCAATCAAGAAAAGAGGGGTTGGATAAGACCCGAAGCCAAAGCGAGCTTGCCCTGGCCAGGATGAACCCCCGCGAAGGCGGGGAGGAGGTCCGAACCGGTGGATTGTGCAAAATCCTCGGATGAGCTGGGGTAAGAAGTGAAAAGCTAATCGAGCTTGGTAATAGCTGGTTCTCTCCGAAATAGTTTTAGGACTAGCGTCGGGAAATGCTTTTAGCGGGGGTAGAGCTACTGGTTTGGCGGTAAAGGGCGCAAGCTCGGCCGCCGAGTCAAACTCCGAATACCGCTTTAAGAAGACCGGCAGTCAGACTGTGGGGGACAAGCTCCATGGTCGAGAGGGGAAGAGCCCGGATCGTCGTCTAAGGCCCCGAAATTTTTGCTAAGTGTGAAAGGCAGTGTTGCGCCATTGACAGGCAGGAGGTTGGCTTAGAGGTAGCCATCCTTTAAAGAGTGTGTAACAACTCACTGTTCGATTTATCCGCCAAAGCTCGCAAGAGCGGCGGCGGAGTGGCGCGGCGCGCCGAAAATGTACCGGGGCTCAAGCAAAATGCCGAAGACACGAATTGTTCGTGTCTCACCAGCGTTCGACACACACTGATTTATACGGATTTCAGCTGATTGACGCGGATTTATTTTATCAGCATAAATCGGCTTTAATCAGTATTTATCAGCGTTTGTGGCGAGCGGTAGCGAGACACGAGCAGTGGTAGGAGAGCATTTTTCCGCCAGTGAAGTTATATCCGCGAGGAGTAATGGAGGCGGGAGAAGAGAGAATGTTGGTATGAGTAACCACAAATCTAGTGAGAAACCGGATCCCCGAAAATCCAAGGTTTCCGTAGCAATGGCAATCAACTACGGGTTAGGCGGCCCTAAGGCAATGGCTAAAGCCGCAGCTGATGGTGAGCCGGTTAATATTCCGGCCCGCCCGCATATTTTGATGAAGCGACGAGACTTAGTACGCGGAGCGCTTTAATGGTTTAGCGTTCTTTGCGTCGAGGATCCGCGATAGGGAAATCCGTCGCGGGCCCAGCTCCACTTTTGCTCATGACGTTTTTAGAGCCGAACTCTTTTTAATTTTGATGAAATTGGTTTGACTCAGGACGTGATGTGTGAAAGTGGGGCTGGGGAATCCAAACGTTGAGACGATGTTTGTTTTTTAACAGGCAAAGTCTGCGGAGCAAGTCTCCAAGAAAAACTTCTAAAGTTAGGTATGCGGGCCCCGTACCGTAAACCGACACAGGTGGATAGGGCGAGTAGCCCAAGGGGAACGAGTGAGTCTTCGTTAAGGAACTAGGCAAAAAAGCGGCCGTAAGTTAGCGATATGGCCTCCCAGCCCTAATTTTGGTTTTGAATGCTAGAATAAATTTATGCATGTCGTATATCTTATTCAGCACGACAAAACTCACCAGATTTATATTGGCAGAACAAACAATCTGAAGCGTAGGTTGCGTGAACATAATAGTCAGCAACAAACGTCAACGATTCGAAAAGATGGCCAATGGGTTTTAATTTATGCTGAAGCATATCGAGATAAAGCAGATGCCGATGCTCGAGAGCAAAAACTGAAACAGCACGGAACAGCAAAGCATAAATTAAAATTACGTATTGTACATAGTCTACTTCGAAACCAAAATTAGGGCTGGGCGCAGCGAAAGTTTCTCTGGCGACTGTTTATTAAAAACACAGCTCCCTGCGAACTCGTAAGAGGAGGTATAGGGGGTGACGCCTGACCGATGCGAGAAGGTTAAACTTGCCGGTTGATTTCGCCGCAAGGCGGGGTTGGCTGAGCGAGCGAAGCCCTCGTCAATGTCCGCGGTAACTATAACCGTGTTAAAGTAGCGCATTTCCTTTCCGGGTAAGTTCCGGAGCGCATGAATGGCGTAACGACTGGAGAACTGTCTCAACGAAGAGCTCGGTGAAAATGCGGTCCCCGTGAAGACGCGGGGTACCTGCAGCAAGACAAAAAGACCCCGGGAGCTTTACTGCAGCTTGATATTGAATCTAGAGCTTGGATGCGTAGCGTAGTGGGGAGGCGTCGAGCCCTGACTTTCGGGTCGGGGGGAGCCGACAATGAAACACCCATCTTCCAAATTTTAGCTTCTAACCTTTAAGGCAAAAACTTAAGGGGACAGTGTTTGGTGGGCAGTTTTTCTGGGGCGGAATCCTCCAAAAGAGTAACGGAGGAGTCTATTAAGGTCGGCTAAGGTCGGATGGAAATCGACCTCGTCGTGTAAAGGCATAAGCCGGCTTAACTGCGAGACTTACAAGTCGAGCAGGCGCGAAAGCGGAGCTTAGTGACCCGACGATTCTTTATAGAACGGTCGGAGACAACGGATAAAAGCTACCCCGGGGATAACAGGCTGGTGAAGTCCGAGAGTCCATATCGACGACTTCGCTCGGCACCTCGATGTCGGCTCACCCTAGCGCGGGGCTGGAGAAGGTCCCAAGCGTGTGGCTGTTCGCCACTTAAAAGGGTACGCGAGCTGGGTTTAAACCGTCGTGAGACAGGTTGGTCTTTATCTGCTGCAGGCGTGAAACTATCTGAGGGAAGTCGGCCCTAGTACGAGAGGACCGGGCTGAACGAACCTCTGGTCTACCGGCTTTGGCACCAGCTGAACCGCCGGGTAGCTATGTTCGGAAGGGATAAGCGCTGAAAGCATCTAAGCGCGAAGCCCATCCCGAGATTAGATAGAGGTCCCTGGTAGATGACCAGGTCGCCGCAAGGCGCATTTTGTGCGTAGCACAAGTCGCGGAATAACGCGGACTAAACGCGGAAAGACGCGGATGTTTAGTTTTCTCCGCGTGAGTCAGCGCAAAGTCTGCGTAAGTCCGCGTCTCGTGCTGCGCACGAGGTGGATAGGCCCAAGGTGTAAGGCAGGCAACTGTTTTAGCCAAAGGGTACTAATAGACCGTTTGATAAACCGGTCATTAAAGAGCCAGATGAATGACTGATGACTTACAACTTATGACTAATGACCCGTTGATTTTTTTCTAATTTGTATTACCATAAAAGACGCCTGGTGATTAATCCGCGCGTGTCCCACCTCTTCCCTTTCCGAACAGAGAAGTGAAAGCGCGCGGAAGCGATGATAGTCCTTCGGGGCGAAAGTAGCTTTTGCCGGGCATTTTTTATATGCGCGGATTAAGGCGGAAATAGCGGTTGTTTTATAGCGAATTTAAGCGGATTATTAAATAATACTTAATACTAGACGCTTGATACTTTATGCTTAATACCTAATACTTGATACTGAACCCTTAATACTCGATACCAAGTTTTTTTATGAAGCGGATTTTTAAACAAATCGCTTACGGCTCTCTTTTTTTGATAATTTTTTTCCTCGTCGGATTTACGGTTTACAAAATATATAAGCCGCGGCCGACTTGTTTTGACAACGTAAAAAACCAGAGGGAGTCGGGCGTCGACTGCGGCGGCCCCTGCATAAACTGCGAGCTTAAAAATTTAAAAATTTCCCAGACCGAGGTCAACGTTTTTCCGGCTGGAGACGCCAAAGTTAATTTGGCGGTAAAAATTATAAATCCCAGCCTTAATTATTGGGCCAAAAATTTCGGCTATACTTTTAATGTCTACGGCCGTTTTGGCAGCCGCCTGAAATTCAGCGGCGGTTTTTCTTCGCTCGCGGCCGGAGAAACAAAATATATCATCGCTCCGGCTTTGGCGGTGGACCAAAAAGATATTAAACGAACGGAATTCAAAATCGGCAAGATTGATTGGCGGCCGCAAGAAGATTTCGTCGTTGACCAGCTGGCGCTAAGCGACATCAAAACCAGGCTGGACAAGCAGAAAATCGAGGTTCTGGGCAGGATAGAAAACCAGTCGCCGGAGGTTATGGGCCGGTTGGCCATCGAAGTCTTATTTTTTGACAAAGCGGCCGACTTGATTAACGTTTCAGCCGCCGAGCTCGATAATCTGGAGCCGTTTTCTTCGAGGCAATTCGGCGTTTTCCTTTTACTCCGAGCAATCCAGGATAAAGATATTGATCTTAATTTGACCAAAGTTTTTTGGGAAATAAAAGAAAGATAAAAAATGAGTTTATCGCGGGCTTTTGACTGGAAATTGAATATCGCGGTTTTTGTCATTGTCTCCTTGGGTCTTGTCACTCTGCTTTCGGGATCGAGCGGACTTTTTTACAAACAGCTTATCTGGTCAATCTCGGGCCTCGCCCTTCTTTTTCTTGTGCCGTTTGTCAATTTAAGAAATTTTGTGAGCCAGCGCTGGTTTATCCTGGGACTTTTTTTCTTGGCGATTTTTCTTTTGCTCGTTACTCGAATTGCGGGCAGCGCGGTCCACGGAAACCGCAGTTGGATAGCGGTTGGGCCGGTTCAGTTCCAGCCGTCAGAATTCGCCAAACTGGCTCTTATAATCGCGCTCTCGGCTTTCTTCAGCCGCCGGCACATCGGCATCAAAAGACTGGAAGTGATTTTCAGCTCTTTCTTTTATCTGGCTCTGCCTGTCTTTTTGATTTTGCTCGAACCGGATTTAGGGTCGGCTTTGATACTTTTCGGCATCTGGTTGGGTTTTCTTTTGGCGTCGGGTCTGCCCCCCCGGTATTTGCTCGCGGCTTTGCCTTTTTTGCTTTTGGCGAGCGTCTTAGTCTGGAATTTCGGATTTCGAGATTATCAGCGCGACCGCATCCTGGCTTTGTTTTCGCCGGAGACCGACCCCCTGGGCGTGAATTACAGCGTCATCCAATCAAAAATCGCCATCGGTTCAGCCGGTTTTTTTGGCAAGGGATTTGGTCAGGGCGCTCAAGCCCGGCTCGGGTTTTTGCCGGAAGCGCAGACTGATTTTATTTTTTCGGCTTTCGTCGAAGAGTGGGGAATTTTCGGGGGTTTGGTTCTGCTTCTCGCTTTCGCTTTTATGATTTGGAGAATCGCGACCATCGGCGCAGAGGCCCACGGAAATTTTTATAAATTCTTTTGTCTGGGCGCGATTTTCCTCTTTTCTTCGCAATTCATCGTTAATATCGGTTCAGCCATCGGTTTTCTGCCGGTTATCGGCGTGGTTTTTCCGTTTTTGAGCTACGGCGGCTCCAACCTTTTGACGTCATTTATTATTATCGCTATTATCCAAAGCATTGCTTCGAGGACAGCTATTTAAAATCAGCGTCGCGGCTTTGGTTTTTCTGGTCATTCTTTTGCCGGCGTTTTTTTGTCTGTCTAAAAAGAAACCCGTTTTTTATCCGAGGAGTCTTACGACCGTAATTGAAGGTTCGACTCTGGGCCAGATAGACAAACTTTTGTCAGAGAGAAAAATTGTGAGGCCCGGCGAGATTGTCGGCTTTGACATTGAAAAAGTAAGGACCAATTATTGGTTCTTGGATAAAGCGGCGGGCCTCGAGGGCTTTTTGTTCCCCGACACTTACGAATTTTTTCTTAATTCTTCGCCGGAGGTCGCGGTAAGAAAATTCTTGGATAATTTTAATAAGAAAGCCGGACCGCTTGTTTTTGGCAAGGACGCGGTCAAAATAATCACCCTGGCTTCGATTATCGAGAAAGAAGTGCCGGAGATCGGCGAAGACCGCCTTCTAGTTTCAGGTGTTTTAACTAAGCGTCTGAAGAGTGGCATGCCGCTTCAGGTTGACGCTTCAATCTGCTTTATCAAAAACCCCCTGGGTTGCGGAGGCGTTTCAGGGCTTGATTTAAAAATCGATTCGCCGTATAATACTTATCTTTATTCCGGCTTGCCGCCGACTCCGATTGCCAATCCGGGTCTCTCGGCAATCAGGGCCGCCCTAGACCCCAAGCCTTCGCCTTATTGGTTTTATATTTCTTCTCCTAAAACAAAAAAGACGATTTTTGCCAAAACACTTGACGAACACCAGAGAAACATTGTTAAATATCTAGGAATTAAGAAATAAAGCCCCATAGCGCGCCGGCTGTTTTTTTATGTCTCTGCCGAAAATAAAAACAAAAAATTTTTCCTCGCATCCCAGGTCATTACCTTGGGAGCTCGATCTAATCGCCATTCAAACAGATTCTTTCAATTGGTTTAGAGAAAAGGGCTTGAGGTCGCTCTTTGACGAGATTTCGCCGATCCACGACCATTCCGGAAAAGAATTCGGGCTCTATTTCCGGGATTATTATTTTGACGAGCCGAAATTTACCGTCGAGGAATCTCGAGAGAGGGCCTTGACCTACGAAGCGCCGCTTCGGGTGAACGCCGAGCTTATGTATCTTGCGGCGGGAAAAAGCGTCAAGCAGGAAATTTATTTTGGAGATTTTCCGATAATGACCAAGCGGGGCACTTTCATCATAAACGGCGTGGAAAGGGTGGTGACTTCCCAATTGGTGCGTTCGCCGGGCGTTTATTTTACTTCGAGCGCGGTGAGAGGCAGAAAATATTTCGGCGCCAAAATCATTCCCAACCGCGGAGCCTGGCTTGAATTTGAAACCGACGCCGACGGCACAATCGAAGTGAAAATCGACCGGCACCGTAAAGTTCCGGCCACGGCGCTGCTTCGAATTTTCGGTTTGGAGGAAGAAGGAAAAATCAGGTCGGCTTTTGCCGGCGAAGGAGAGACTAAATTTATCGAAGCTACCCTGAAGAAAGACGCGGCCAAAACCGCGAGCGAAAGCTATATGGAAATTTATAAGCGGCTTAGGCCGGGCGATTTGGCGACTCCGGAGAGCGCGAAGAGTCTGATCGATTCTATGTTTAAGCGGTCCGACCGCTATGATCTCTCCGAGGTCGGCCGGTTCAAGGTAAATCAGCGGCTTGCCAAACTTTCTTCAACGTCTCAAGTTTTGACCCCGGAAGACATAGTGGAGATTTTCAAAGAGATTATCCGACTGAATAATGATCCTCGGGCGGGAGACGACGACATTGACCATCTGGGCAACCGCCGCGTAAGGGCTGTCGGCGAACTCCTGGAGGCGAGAATGAGATTGGGCTTTGGTCGGATGAGGAGGATTATTCAGGACAGGATGTCCACCCTTGATAAAACCGCGCTTACGCCGATCCAGCTTGTAAACACCCGGCCCCTGGTCGGCGTGGTCCGCGATTTCTTCGCCACTTCCTCGATGTCTCAATTTATGGACCAGGTAAATCCTCTAACCGAACTCGAGCACAAGCGGCGCGTCTCGGCCCTCGGGCCCGGCGGCCTCACCAAAGAAAGAGCCGGTTTTGAAGTTCGCGACGTTCATCACTCGCACTACGGACGGCTCTGTCCGGTCGAAACGCCGGAAGGCCAGAATATAGGCCTCATAAGTTATCTTACGAATTACGCGAAATTAAATCGTTTCGGATTCTTGGAGACCCCTTACTTTAAATTAAAAAAAGGCGTCTTGACCGACGAAGCGGTCTGGCTCGACGCCATTGAAGAGGAAAAGTATAAAATCGTGCACGCCGGAGAAAAAATCGACGTTGCGAGCAAGAAGCTCGCGGAAAAAATCGTCGAGGCGAGACACTACGGAAAGCCGATAAGCATTCCGCGGGAAGAAGCCGATTTAATAGACGTGTCGCCTTTGCAGATCTTGAGCGTGGCCGCTTCGCTTATTCCGTTCCTCGAGAGCGACGACGCGAAAAGGGCGCTGATGGGCGCCAACATGCAAAAACAGGCTGTGCCTTCGTTAAGGCCCGAAGTCCCGCTGGTCGGCACCGGCGTCGAATCCCAGGCGGCTTACCATTCCGGCCATCTGGTGCTAAGCGAGACCGCCGGCGAGGTGAAAGAAGTTGACGCCTCGAGGGTGGTTGTTTTGGACGAGCATAACAAGAAGCATTCGTACGCTTTGGAAAAATTTTTAATGACCAACCAATATATAGCTTTTTCTTACCGGCCGGTAGTGAATCCGGGAGACAAGGTCAAAAAAGGCGATGTTCTGGCCGAAGGGCCGGCCGTGAAAGACGGCGTTTTGTCATTGGGTCAGAATCTTTTGGTGGCTTTTATGCCTTGGGAAGGAGCGAATTTTGAAGACGCCATTGTTATTTCCGAAAGAGTGGTCGAGGACGACCGTTACACCTCGGTTCATATCGAAGATTTTGTCTGCGATATCCGCGACACTAAATTGGGACCCGAGGTGACTACACCCGACATTCCCAATGTTTCCGAAGACAAACTCAAGGATTTGGACGAGGAGGGCATAATCAGGATCGGCGCCGAGGTTACGGCCGGCGACATTCTGGTCGGCAAGATTTCCCCGAAAGGCGAGGCCGAACTTACTTCTGAAGAGCGTCTGCTCCGGGCGATTTTCGGAGAAAAAGCGCGCGACGTTAAAAATACTTCTCTTGAAGTTCCGCACGGCAAAGGCGGCCGGGTCATAGGGGTTAAAATTTTCGACCGGGAAAAAGGAGACAGATTGGAGCCGGGAGTGATAAGAAGGATCCAGACCCAGGTGGCTTCGCTCCGGAATATCCAGGCCGGCGACAAAATGGCCGGCCGCCACGGCAACAAAGGCGTCATCTCCCAGATCCGGCCGGTGGAAGATATGCCTTACCTCGAAGACGGCACGCCGGTTGACATTGTGCTTAATCCTCTGGGCGTGGCTTCGCGTATGAACCTCGGCCAGATTTTAGAAACCCATCTCGGCTGGGCCGCCGAGAAATTAGGCTATATCGCTTATTCGCCGTCTTTGTCCGGAGCGACCGAATCCCAAATCAGGGAGGAGCTTAAGAAAGCCGGTCTGCCGGAGACGGGCCAGGTCACGCTTTACAACGGAAAAACCGGCGAGTCTTTTGCCTGTCCGGTGACTGTCGGCCGCATTTATATGATGAAGCTGAATCACCTGGTGGTGGACAAAATCCATATGAGGTCTATCGGCCCTTATTCTCTGATTACCCAGCAGCCCTTGGGCGGCAGAGCCCAGTTCGGCGGTCAGAGATTCGGAGAAATGGAAGTCTGGGCGCTCGAAGGCTATGGCGCCGCCCACACCCTCCAGGAAATTTTGACTATCAAATCCGACGACGTCCTTGGACGTTCGGCGGCTTATGAATCTATTGTCCGGGGGGAAAAAATCAAGAAACCGAACATCCCGGCCACTTTTAACGTGATGGTGAACGAACTGAAAGCCTTGGGTTTAAACGTCGAGCTCGTCGAGGAAGAAAAAGAAGAATTGTTATAAATAAATGGATTTAAAAGCCATCAAAATAAAAGTTGCTTCACCCGAGGAAATTTTGAAATGGTCCTCTGGGGAAGTGATCAAGCCGGAAACCATTAATTACCGCACCCAGAGGCCGGAAAAAGACGGTCTTTTTTCAGAGCGGATTTTCGGGCCGACCAAAGACTACGAGTGTTATTGCGGCAAATATAAAAAGATTCGCTATAAGGGCGTGGTCTGCGATAAATGCGGGGTCGAGGTCACCCGTTCTTCGGTAAGACGGGAGAGGATGGGGCACCTTAAGCTGGCCGCGCCGGTGGTTCATATCTGGTTTTTGCGGAGCGCTCCTTCGAGAATCGGTTTAGTCCTCGACGCGCCCCTTTCCAAGCTGGAAAAAGTGGTTTATTACGCCGCTTACATAGTGTCGGAAGTGAATGAAGAAGCGAGAAAAGGGGCTTTGGGAGAAATCAACCGCGAATTTAAATCGCGCCGGAAAGAAGCCGAGAACGGAGAAGAAGAATTGAGAGAAGCGGCCGAATCCGTCAAAGAGACGCTCAAAGGACTGCGGATAGGTTCAATTTTAAGCGAAGCCGAATTTTACAACCTGTCGCGCAAATTCGGCGCCGTGTTTAAGGCGAAGAGCGGAGCCGAAGGTATCAGACATGTTCTGGAACGTATTGATCTGGAGAAAGAGGTGAAAGCCATCGAAAAAGAATTGGAGAAAACCGACGACTTTAATCGCCGGCAGAGATTGGCCCGCCGGTTAAGATTGTTCAAGGCGATGATCAAAAATCGTATTCGGCCGGAATGGATGGCGCTTACGATTCTGCCGGTTCTGCCGCCGGATTTGCGGCCGATGGTGGCCTTGGACGGCGGACGGTACGCCACTTCGGATTTAAACGACCTCTACCGCCGGGTCATCAACCGCAATAACCGCCTGAAGAAACTCCTCGAACTCAAGGCGCCGGAAATCATCGTCGTGAACGAGAAAAGGATGCTCCAGGAGGCGGTTGACGCTTTAATCGACAACGCGGCCAGAGCCGGCAAAACACAGTTTTCTTCGAGGCGCCGGCCGCTCCGCTCCTTGGCTGATATGCTGAAAGGCAAGCAGGGACGGTTCAGGCAGAATTTGCTCGGCAAGCGCGTTGATTATTCGGGCCGTTCGGTGATTGTCGTCGGCCCGCGCTTGGGTTATGACGAATGCGGCTTGCCCAAAAAAATGGCCCTGGAATTATTCAAGCCTTTTGTAATCAGCAAAATTCTTGAACGGGGACTGGCCCACAACGTTAAAAACGCCAACCGACTGATCGAGCTTGCTCCGCCGGAAATCTGGGAAATACTCGAGGGGGTCATCGCCGACCGCAAAGTGTTTTTGAACCGGGCGCCGACCCTTCACCGTTTGGGCATCCAGGCTTTCAAGCCGATTCTAATCGAGGACTTGTGCATCCAGATTCCGCCCTTGGTCTGTAACGGATTCAACGCTGATTTCGACGGCGATCAAATGGCGGTGCATCTGCCTCTGACCGAGGAAGCCCAACTCGAAAGCGCGAATCTAATGCTCTCGAGCCGGAACATTCTAAAGCCGGCCTCGGGCGATCCGATACTCGGGCCCTGGAACGACATCATTCTGGGAATTTATTATTTGACCGAGGCTGATTCTTCGGCTAAAGGCGCGGGAAAAAGATTCGCCGAAGAGAGCGAGGCTTTATTGGCTTACGAGTTTAAGGAGGTTGATTTGAGGGCGCCGATAAAGATCGGCGCGGATCCGGAGACGACCTGCGGACGGATAATCTTCAACAGGATTCTTCCCGAGGACATCGGCTATATCAACGAAGTCATAATCAAAAAATCGCTGGTCGCGCTTCTCACCAAGATTATCGGCCGCCACAGTTTGGAAGAGACGAAAAAGATCGTGAACGCCATCCAGCAGTTGGGTTTTGAGTACGCTACTCTTTCCGGCGTTACTTGGGGAATGGATAATTTGGTGATTCCCAAAGCTAAAGCCGCGATTTTAAAGGAAGCGAAAGAGAAAACAGCGGCCATTGACGAACAATGCCAAGAGGGACTTCTGACTCCCGAGGAGCGCCGCAGCCGGGCCATCGAAATCTGGAGCCAGGCGAAAAGCGATGTCGAGCAGGCGGTTAAAACCGCGCTTTTGCCGGAGAACCCGGTCTATAAAATCGTAACTTCAGGCGCGCGGGGCAGCTGGGAGCAGGTAAACCAGATGATGGGTATGAGGGGGCTCGTTAAAAATCCGCGGGGCGAGATTATTGATCTGCCGGTGATTTCTTCGTTCAAAGAGGGCTTGAGCCCTTTGGAATTCTTCAGTTCGATCCACGGCAACAGGAAGGGGCTGGTTGACACCGCCCTAAAAACAGCCGAAGCCGGATATTTGACGAGGAGGATGATTGACGTAGCGCAAGATTTGGTGATTAGGGAGAAAAACTGCCGCACCAAAGAAGGCTTAGAAATCAAAAGGGAGGACGGTTTGGAATACGGACACCAATGGAGCCAGAGACTTTACTCGCGGACTGTCGTGGACGACGTGAAAGCCGGCCACAAAATAATCGCGCGCGCCGGAGAGATTATCGCTCTGGAAAAAGCCCGGGAAATCGAAGCTTCGAAGCTTGATTCGGTGAAGGTGAGATCCCCGATGACCTGTAAAACCCTCTACGGCGTTTGCTCGGCTTGCTACGGCCTGGACCTCGGCAAAAACCAGCCCATAGAAGAAGGCGAAGCAGTCGGAGTCATCGCCGCCCAGTCCATTGGCGAGCCCGGCACCCAGCTTACTCTCCGGACTTTCCATACCGGCGGCGTGGCGGCCGGAGGCGACATTACCCACGGTCTGCCGAGAATCGAGGAAATTTTCGAGGCTAGAATTCCCAAAGGCAAAGCGTTGCTTAGCGCTTTCGACGGCATAGTGGAAAATATCGAAGACAAAGGCGATACTCGCACCATTACCGTGGGCGTCCTAAAGAAAGGCAGCAAAAAGAAAAAACTTGTCGAATACCAACTGCCCCGGTCAACGATAATTTTTGTCGAAGTCGGACAAAAGCTCGAAAAAGGAGACGTTATGACCGAGGGCAGCATTGACTTGAAAGAGCTTTTCGAACTGAAGGGCAAAGAAGAAGTTTACCGATACATCTTGAAGGAAGTGCAGAGGATTTACGTTTCCGAAGGTACGAACATCAACAACAAACACATCGAGATTTTAGTCCGCCAGATGTTCGGACGAGTCAGGATTTCTTCTGCCGGCGACAGCAATTTTGTTTTGGGAGAGGTGGTTGATAAATCGAGATTTTTCGAGGTGAACCGCGGCCTGAAAAAAGAAGGCAAAGAACCTTCGAGAGCCGAAGAACTGCTTTTGGGCATCAGCAAAGCGGCTTTGACTGCCGAAGGATTTTTGTCAGCCGCTTCGTTCCAGGAAACCGCGAGGGTCTTGACCGCCGCTTCTTCGGAGGGCAAAAAAGACGAACTCCGCGGACTGAAGGAGAACGTGATTATCGGCCGCCTTCTGCCCATCGGAACAAATTTCCGCCGGGAATTTATTCCGGAAGAAGACAAGTCGAGCGCCGAACCGGAAAATCCTAAATTGACAGAGGAATAAACAATGGTTTAAGCTAAAATTGATTTGATGCCTGAAATATCCGAAGAAAAAAAACAATACGAGGTCTCTTTCCTGTTGCGTAAAGAAGAGGATGTTCCAAAAGTAGTGAAGAACCTTGAGGAAGCCGGAGCTCAAATTATAGAGAGAGGGAAAGTGAGCGAAATCAGGCTGGCTTATCCGGTCAGAAAAGAAAGATCAGCTCTTTTCGGCTATATTATTTTTGAAGCTCCGGCCGAGAAAATAAAAGGATTGAGCGATCGGTTGACCCTGGATAAGGATATCTTGAGATTTTTGATAGTTACTCCGGCTCACGGTAAAATTACGGTCCAGCCAGCCGAGAGGCCGAAACCAAAAGAAGCAGAACCCGAAAAGCCCGAAAAACCTGAAGAACTCAAAGAGACGACCGCCGAGACTTTTGACGATAAAAGCCCGGAGACAGGCACAAAAGAGAAAGAGGTGAGCAGCGAAGAATTAGACAAAAAATTAGAGGAGATACTAAAATGAGGTTGGCGCGGAAATTAAACACTCCGCGAGGGACTAATCTAAAATAACCAAAACCTAAGCGTCTTCCAGTCGAAAGACAATCATTAATTAAAAAGCGATGAATTTAAACAAAGCGTTCATTATCGGTCGGCTTACGGCCAATCCGGAATTGAGGACCACGCCGGCCGGAGATAGGGTGACGACTTTCGGAGTGGCAACCAACCGCACCTGGACAGATAAATTCGGCAATCGCAAAGAGTCAACCGAATTCCACAACGTCGTTTTATGGGGCAAGCAAGCCGAGATCGTCAATCAGTTTTTGACAAAAGGCAGCTTGATTTTCGTCGAGGGCCGCCTGCAGACCAGAGTCTGGCAGGGCAAAGACGGCAACCAGCGCAGAACCACCGAAGTGATCGGCGAGCGAATCCAGCTCGGTCCGAAGCCGGGAGCCGGAGTCGTCAAAAAAGAAACGCCGGCTTCAGCCGGAGAAGAAAAGCAGGCAGCGAGCCCGGAGGAGATGCCGGTGATCGACATCGAAGAAGAAGGCATCAAGCCGGAAGACCTGCCCTTTTAATCCTCAACTTAAGAAACTTATGATTCCGAAACAATGTTTTTTCTGCTCGCAAAACTTGAATGACATTGATTACAAAGATGTCGAGCTTTTGCGCAGGTTCATTTCCGGCCAGGCCAAAATTATCGACCCCAAACACACCGGCACCTGCGCCAAGCACGAGAGGCGTTTGGCGCAAGCCGTGAAGCGGGCGCGTTTTATGGGCCTCCTGCCTTACGTGAGACGTTAAATAAATGTTTTCTTGGGACAAACCGATTTTTGATTTTTTCTGGGAATTAAACCAGTCTCTTTTTTTGGCCAACTGGTTTTTGATTTTCTTCGGAAACATCTTGGCTTATATACTCGCTTTTGTTTTTGCGGTTCGCCTGCTTTTAATAAAGGGCTTTAAAAGCCAAGCTTATTATTTTTCCTTGGCTGTTCTCTCGCTCATACTTTCGCGGGGGATCATCACCGAGCTTTTTAGATTTTTTATTGATTCTCCCCGGCCTTTCGTGTCTTTGGACTTGACTCCTATTCTAAGTCAGGCGGCGACAAACAGTATGCCTTCGGGCCATATGGCCTTTTTCATACCCTTGGGACTTACGGCGCTTTATCTTAATCGGTCCTGGGGAACAAGATTTTTGATTTTGGTTCTCCTTATGGGAGTCGCGAGAATCGCCGCGGGTCTTCACTGGCCGTCGGATATTTTAGCCGGCATCCTTATCGGCGTGGCGAGCTTCTATTTTGTAAAAACCTTGCTTTCTAGACGCTTGACGCCCGGCGCTTAATGCTTATATATTATTCTTATGATTGAACACAATAAGCAAAGTCCATACCTTTTGCCCGGCTCGATTATTACAGCCGGAGTTTTAATCGCCGGAGCGCTTTTCTTTTCCGGCAGTCAGCCCGCAAGTCGGCAGGTAGCCCAAGTGGGAGCCGGCGTTGCCAAGGAAGGAAATGCGGTTCAGCCGCCGAGCGTCAACGAAAATATTAAAAAGGTGAAGGCTGTTTCGGCCGACGACCACCTTTTTGGCAGTTCCAAGGCTAAGGTGAAAGTCGTCGAGTTTTCCGACGTAGAGTGTTCGTATTGCAAGAAATTTACCGGAACTATGAAACAGGCGATTTCGGATTATAACGGCAAAGTCGCCTGGGTTTATCGGCACTATCCCTTGCCTTTCCACGCCAGCGCCCAAAAAGGAGCCGAAGCCGCCGAATGCGTTGCCGAGCTCGGAGGGAACGAAAAATTCTGGCAGTACCTGGATAAATTAGTCGAGAAAGAACAGCTAAGCATCGAGGTTTTTGTTAAAACCGCCGAAGAAATCGGGCTAGACAAAACAAAGTTCGAATCTTGCTTGGAGAGCGGCAAGAAAGCGAGCCGAGTGACCGCTGATATGGAGGACGGTTCAAAATCCGGCTGTCAAGGCACGCCTTACAGCATCGTGGTGGTTGATGGCAAGCCGGTTTCAACCATCGAAGGAGCCTATCCGATCGAAGAAGTGAAAAAAATTATTGACGCGGCCATAGGAAAATAGCCGGCGAAGAGAAGCAAAGGGCTTTATCGCAAACCCAAAAAGAGCGCCACGGGCGCTCTTTTTGGGTTAGAAACTGCCCTCCCGCGCGATTTGACACATTATTATTATTATGTTTATCTTTAGGTGGCTCTTTGTTCGATTTTTGGCGGCAATGCCGCCTGTGGAGGTGACCAGTATAATGCCGTGCCTTGAGGGTCGGCTATTGTACCGCGGCTGGGAGCAGCCGTGGACCTTCGTGACGGACGGCGGTCAGGAGGTCGACCTCTGGTCGATCGTTAAGCAAGTGTTGGGTGCGCTGACGGGCAGGTTCGTTACCTCGAGGGAGAGTCTGGGAGGCTACTCCCTGGAGGTGGACCTCCTTTCGGACTCCCAGCTTTGGTACTACCCGAAGAAAGGCCTTGTTTTCCTCGTGGGTATCAAGGCCTTCGGGATTTCCAATGTTCGTAGCCACCTCGAGGAGATCCTGATCATGTTGTCGGGGCGACTCGTACAGATCAGGATCGAGTACGGAACGGGCTTCTGGATTCTTGCTTCGGAGACCGAGGCGGTCTTCGAGGTTTACCTTGCGAGAGATAGCAACTTCTGTGAGGTTCTGGACGAAGACGCGGCGGCCGTGTGCCGCGTCGGACAGGGCGAGAACGCCTGCGTGTTCTGTACTTTTGGTTCCGACGGCCGCTTCCGGTGCGAAAAACCAAATACTCGCTTTGCGCTCGAGCTCCTGAGGCGGCTGGCAGAGGGTACTGTCGTTGCACGCCGCATCGGGAACTGCGCTTTTCGCGGGCTCCGCCCGCGTGTGGCGAGCTGACAGTACCATGAAGGCGCGGGAGGACGACCCCCCGCGCCTTCTTCGAAAGAATCTGCCGCCAAAGAAAAACTTGTGGTTCGGTGGGTTTGCTATGCATCGGTGCGGCGGAGCCGCGCAGAGCTGGGGATTTTCGCCTCGACTGCGGTCGGGGCGAAATGCGTTCGGGCCGATTCAAGCACCCATCCCTATCGACATCGGATGTCGATAGGGATGGAGCCGTCACTTTTAACCGCCAGAATGGATAAAAATCCCAAAATAATATAGTATTCACAAAAATGGAGGATCGTTTTGACGCGCAACTTATTAAGGATCATTTTAAAGGCGACAAAAAATCGTTGGAGATTTTGATCCGGCGATACCTCAAGCCGATTTATAGTTTTGTCTATAGATACACCGGTGACGCGAACGAGGCGGAAGACATAACCCAGGAGGTGTTTGTGCGGGTATGGCAAAATCTTAAGAAATTCAGTCCTCGAAAAAATCGCTCTTGCGGCGAAAACTTAGGGAACGAGCAGGAAAAAAGCGCGAAGACCTGGATTTTCAGCATCGCCAAAAACGCCTCGATTGACTTTCTAAGAAAGTCCCGCTCCGCTTCTGGCGGAAAAAAGTCTGTGCCGTTTTCGGAGTTTGAAAATGAAACAGGCGGCAATGCTTTGCTAGACACGCTCGCTGACCCCGCCCCTCTTGCTTCAGAGCTTTTCGAGCGGACAGACGCCGGTTATATGCTGGCTTCTGTTCTGGAGAAGCTTTCGCCCAAATACCGTATGGTTCTTTTTCTCCGTTACAACGACCACTTCACCTTTCGTGAAATCGCCGAGTCCCTCGGAGAGCCGCTCCATACGATAAAGAGTCGTCATCGCCGGGCCCTTATTTTACTACGGAAATTACTCGCCGAATCTTCGGCTGTAACAAAATAGCTTTAATAAAAATAACTCGCGAAGATATTTGCCGACTGATGAGCCGGCAGTTTTAGTCGGCTTAAATTTTGGCGATGCACCAAAATTCTCTCCTGATTCGTATTAGTCTCTAGAGAAAGATGCGCGAGAACACTGAAAAACTTTTTGTCAGCCTTGTGCCTCCGGAGCCGCCGGCAGGCCTTTTCGAGAGGATAATGCGCCGTATCCAAGAGGAACAGCGGCTCTTAATTCTCAAGCGGAGATTGGTTGTCTTTTCCCTTGGTATGATGGTTTCGGCGGCGGCTTTTGTCCCGGCCTTAAAAATGGCAGAGGCAGAGCTTTCTGCGTCGGGATTTTTGCGATTTCTCTCCTTGGCGTTTTCGGATTTCGAAGTTATAACCGCCTATTGGCAAAATTTCGCCCTGACCCTGCTCGAAACAATCCCGGCCATAAGTTTAGCCCTGCTCCTCGCTGTCATTTTTGTATTTCTGGGGTCGCTTAAATTTTTAGCGAGGGACATTAAAGTTGTTTTCGCACCGAAACAGTTAACCAATATCTAAATTTATGGACTTCAATAAATTTTTCCAATCAAAAGCTTTTAAGGCGGCGCTCTGGGTTATAGCCGGGCTTATCGCGTCTCTCTTTATTTTTAAGGCGGGCACGATCGCGGGATTTAAAAAGGCGAGTTTTTCCTACCGCTGGGGAGAGAATTATCATCGAAACTTCGGCGGCCCCAAAAGAGGATTTCTCGGGGATTTCGGCGGCGGAGATTTTATCGGAGCGCACGGAGTATTCGGTCAGATTATGAAAATCGATCCCTCGACGGATTCGGCGCGAGTCACGCTCGTCATAAGAGGAGGCGATGGCGTAGAAAAAATAGCGTTGATAAAAGACGACACGGCGATTAAACGTTTCCGGGAGAACGTAAAAATAAGCGATCTAAAAGTTGACGATTATATGGTGGTGATTGGCGAGCCGAACGATGCGGGCGAGATAGAAGCGAAATTTATCAGGATTCTGCCGTCTCCGGCCGCGAAAACTCCGCCCAAGCCGTCCTTGCCCCGAGCGCGCCGGCAATAAGCCCATAACTTTAACTATGCGAAAAAAAGCCTTGAAAATCATATTACAACATAAAATTGCCGTCGGCCTGGTCGTCCTCGTCGTAGCGGTTGGCGGTTGTCTCGGATACAAAACGTTTAAGAACGGCGGAGAAGGAACTCGTTATCTCCTGGCGGCGGTTGAAAAAGGAACGATAATCGTTTCGGTGTCGGGGAGCGGTCAGGTTTCCGCTTCCAATCAGGTAGATATTAAACCAAAGGTTTCCGGCGACGCGATTTACGCGGGCCTAAAAAACGGCCAAGAAGTGAAAAAGGGGACATTACTTACAGAGCTTGATAGTCGAGACGCCAAGAAAACAGTGCGGGACGCCGAAGCGAGCCTCGAGTCGGCGAGACTCTCTCTGGAAAAACTGAAGAAACCGGCCGACGAACTTTCGATTCTCCAGGCTGAAAACGCCCTTGCCCAAGCCAAAGAATCAAAACAGAAAGTCGAGGACAATTTAAAAAAGGCTTATGAGGACGGCTTTAACGCGGTGACGAACCTCTTTCTGGATCTGCCGACCATTATGGCCGGATGGAATGATATGTTTTTCGACAGCTCGATCGAACGAGGCAACTGGAACATTGATTGGTACGCCAACCAAGTCGATCCTTTGAATTTCGACAAAGTAAAACGTTATAAAGACGATGTTTATAGCGCCTATAATACGGCGAGACAGCGTTACAAGGATAACTTTGACCATTACAAATCCGCCTCGAGGATAGGAGACGTCTCAACTATAGAAACGCTTATTTCGGAAACTTACGAGACGGTTAAGCTCGTCGCCGACGCCGTGAAAACATCTAAGAATTACATTGATTTTGTCGAAGACATTATGGAACAGCGAGATACTTCTATTCCGTCCGTCGTCTCCACGCATCAGAGTTCGCTCAATAACTATACGGGCAAAACCAATTCGCATCTTATCAGTCTTCTTTCAGTGAAACGAACCATTGAGGACGCGAAAGACAGCATTGTTAATGCCGACCGGGCAATCGCCGAAAAAGCAGAATCCCTCGCCAAAATTAAAGCCAGCCCGGATCCTCTTGATCTTCAATCCCAAGAACTCGCCGTGCGCCAGAGAGAAAACGCGCTTTTAGACGCGAAAGAGAAACTGGCGGATTATTTTGTCCGCGCGCCTTTCGACGGCATTATCACCAAAGCCAATCTTAAAAAAGGCGATTCGGTCTCGGCGAACACCGCCGTGGCCACGCTTATCACAAAACAACGTCTGGCCGAGATCTCCTTAAACGAAGTCGACGCGGCCAAAATCGAGGTCGGTCAAAAAGCCACCCTTGCTTTTGACGCGGTTGAGAGTTTGAGTATTACTGGCGTGGTCTCGGAAATCGACAGTTTGGGAACCGTGACCCAGGGCGTGGTGACTTACAATGTGAAGATCGGTTTTGATACGCAAGACGAGCGAATAAAACCCGGTATGAGCGTTTCGGCGGCGATTATTACCGAGGTAAAACAGGATGCTCTTTTAATTCCAAACTCGGCTGTTAAATCGCAGGGCGACAGGCGTTACGTGGAAACGCTTGACAAAACAGCGTCTTCGGATCGGCTTTTGGCCAGCGCGGTTAATAGCGCCGGCGTATTTTCAAAAACGCCCCCTCGTGAACAGGCCGTAGAAGTCGGATTATCCAATGATTCTCTCGCCGAAATCACAAGCGGACTTAAAGAAGGCGACATTATCGTGGTGAGGGCTATCAGCTCTTCGTCAAAAACGCAGAGCCAGCAATCAGAGAACAGGAGTTTGCTCCAGTCGGTCGGCGGCGTAAGAAGCGGCGGCCAAGACTCTCGCGGCGTTCAGTCGTTCATGCGATGATCGAATGTAAAAATATCGGCAAAGTATACAAAAGCGGCTCTGTCGAGACAGTCGTGCTTAGACAAGTTTCGTTCGTTGTGAAAGGCGGCGAGTTTACGGCCATTATGGGCCCTTCGGGTTCCGGTAAATCAACATTGATGCATATCTTGGGCTGTCTTGATATTCCGACAAGCGGTGAATACCTGCTCAATGGTCAAAATATGGCCGAGCTTTCCGATGACGAACTGGCCGATATCAGAAAAAATAAAATCGGCTTTGTCTTTCAGTCTTTTAATCTTCTTCCGCGCGCGACTGTCTTACGCAACGTGGCTCTGCCGCTCGTCTACGCGGGGATCGCCCGCGAAGAAAGGGAGGCGCAAGCGAGAACCGCGCTCCAAAGCGCGGGCTTGGACGAATCCCATTTTTACCATCTTTCCAATCAGCTTTCAGGAGGTCAGATGCAGAGAGTGGCGGTCGCGCGGGCGCTGGTCAATAACCCCTCTCTAATCCTCGCGGACGAACCGACCGGCAACCTGGATACCAAAACCGGGGAAATAGTCCTCGGCACTTTTCAAAAATTGAACAGCGAACAAAATCGCACCATCGTGATTATCACGCACGAGAGATACGTGGCTGAACACGCGAACAGGATCATTCACCTCCGCGACGGCGCCATTGTGGAAGACGAGAAAAATATAAAAAAACGGCTAGCCAACCCCTAAACCACTTATGAAAACCTCGGACTTGCTTCAAGAAACATATTTTGCCTTGATTTTGAATAAAACGCGTTCGGGACTTACGGCGCTCGGCATTATTATCGGCATCGGATCAGTCATCGCTATGATTGCGATCGGGCGGGGCGCGGAGAACGCTATCCAGTCGAATATCGAGTCGCTCGGCTCGAATTTGGTTATCGTAATGCCGGGGGTTCAGCGGGGAGTCGGTTATCAGGTGAGTTCAGGCCGGGGTTCTGCCTTGAGCCTGACCCGAGAAGATGCCGAAGCCATCAAGGAAGAAATCCCGCTGGTCAAAGCCGTGGCGCCCGAACTCGCCGGCCGTTATCAAGTGACGGCGAAAGGCGAGAACACCAACACCCAGGTTACGGGAACGGTCGAGGCTTATCCGGCGGTGAGAAATATTGAAATCGGAGAGGGGTCGTTTATTACCGACCAGCATTCGAGGACGCTGGCAAAAGTAGCGGTGCTCGGCCCCGCGGCGCGAGACGATTTGTTCGGCGAAAATTCTGATCCGATCGGCCAGACCATTCGCGTGAAGCGCGTTGATTTCAAAGTAATCGGCGTCACCAAGTCCAAAGGAGGAACCGGTTTCGGCAATTCGGACGATATGATATTTATTCCGCTTTCGACAGCCCAGCGATTTTTGGCCGGCCACGACTATGTGAGTTCGATTAGCGCGCAAGCGGTTGATCAAAAATCAATGGCCTCGGTGCAGGACCAGATTACTTCTTTGCTCCTCGCCCGCCACGACATCGGGGACCCGGCGCTGGCCGATTTCAGCACTATTAACCAAGGCGACATCGTGGCCGCCGCCTCTTCGGTGGCGAATACTTTTACCGTGCTCCTCGGAGCGGTAGCCGGCATTTCCCTTATTGTCGGCGGCATCGGAATTATGAATATGATGCTTACGACTGTTACCGAACGGACGCGGGAGATAGGCCTCCGCAAGGCCATCGGCGCCAAAAGGAGGGACATCAATCTTCAATTTCTGGTCGAGGCGATTATGCTTACTTTTGTCGGCGGCATAGTCGGAATTTTTTTGGGCTGGCTTATTTCGGTCGGAGTGTCTCAATTCGGCGGCATCGCCACTAAAGTCTCGTTTTCTTCGATCGCCTTAGCCTTCGGCATATCAGCCGCCATAGGAATCGTCTTTGGCTACTATCCGGCGGGGAGAGCGGCCAGCCTGAATCCCATAGAAGCGTTGCGCTACGAGTGATAAATCAAAATAATTATTTGGTCGGTCGATGATTAAAGACAAAAAACGCTGCGAAATATAAATATTATGTCTAAAAAAATCATTATCATTATTCTTCTGTCGAACCTCGCGGCTCTTGGCGTGGGGGCCTACGTTGGAATGAAGTATAGAGAGAGCAAGAATTCGGCCGGTTTATCGCAGGGAGATTTCCAAAATTTGCGCGACTTAACGCCGGAAGAACGGCGGGGGAGACTCCAACAATTAGGCGCGTCTGCCGGAGCGGGCTTTAGAGGCGCGAGGTCCGGGGATTCTGGTTTCGCTTCGGGAGAAATCATCTCCAAAGACGATAAGAGCATTACCATTAAGCTTCGGGATGGCGGGTCAAAGATAATTTTTTACTCGGATGGGACCGAAGTGGGAAAATTCTCGAGCGGAATCCCGAGCGATCTCCGGGTCGGCGGAACGGTTACGGTGGACGGCAAGCCAAACCAAGACGGCAGCCTTACAGCCCAATCAATTCAAATAAGACCGCCTGTCGCGCCCATTCAGTAATTTTAGATTACAGGTTTTTTTGTCTGCCTTTCGTAGTCCTTCAATGGTTTCAGGACGAAGTACGGAGCGGATGATTTTTGATTACTTTTTCCTTATTTTTTGTACTCGGCCGACTTGCCCGTTTTCTAAACGTACTTTAATCCCGCGCGGATGAAAACTGGAGTTTGTCAAAATTTCCGCCACTATTCCGTAGGTAAGCGTTCCGGTTTTTTGGTCCGCCTTTAGAACAACTTCCACCTCCGAACCGATTTTTACGTCTTCCCTATTTTGCCCGTTCATAAAGTTTTATTCTCCTATTTTTGCTCCGTAGTTCCGTCGGAGGCGGATGCTACACGGGGCTTGCCTGTCCTGTATATAGCTCTGCTGTTATTCGGGGCCCGACCTTGTTCAATAAATTTCTTTTTGTAATTCAGCGATTTTAGCCAAGCCGCCTAAATTATCAATGGCTCTTTCAATTGTTTCGAAGCAACCATCAAGGGCTTGCCTGATTTCTTTTCCGGAGAACCTTAAAACGCTCCAGCCGAGACTTGTTAATTGATTATTTCTTTGTCTATCTCTGGTTAATGCTTCTGGTAAAATGTGGTATCTTTCGCCATCGCACTCGAGATCGACACTCCCTTTTTTACAGAATATCCCAAAATCTAAACAATAAAATTGACCGCCAACTTTCACGTATAACTGTCTTTCAACTTCAATTCTGCGCTTCTTTAGCTCGAGATACATCTTTTCTTCTAAGGGACTGGTGTCCCATAAATCATTAATCTCTCGGGCGTTTAATAATTTTTCCAAACTGGTTGGAATATGAATAATCCTTCGCCACTTTTTGCTTAGAATTGGTTTTGGCAGTTCTTTAATTTGTCCCAAGTGGAATTGAAAATAGTCTTTGTTTGCTCTTTGATGTTTTGATTCTTCCGGAAAAAGCTCGATTCTTTTTTTAATTTCTATATCTAAAACAGGCGCGTAATAAACCACTTTATATCGATATTTTTCTCCAAACGCTTTTGGAAAATAAAAACCCAGATACTCAACAAGGGTAGTATTCTTTGGCGCTGAATCAACCGGAATATGATACCACCTTTCTTTTTCAATCTTCGGCCAAAGATTTCTCCTCGGCACAATTCCCACCAACGCCGGATGTTTTTGCATTTTATTCCTCAACTTGTCCCGTGACAGAGCTTTATGGGATTAATTTCTTGCCTTGAGTTTAGCTTATTTTAGGTTATTCTACCATTCGCGCGAATTAGGGAATGAAGGTAAGTTTAGAGAACTATCCCAGGCGGAAGGGTTGGATCTGGCCTTGATTTAGCTTCACCGCTGAAACGCCCCGAACGCCATAAATGGCGCCTATTTTTTTTCTGCATCGCGGACAAAAAATATCCGCGCCAAGCGGGACGCGCGCAGGAATGCCGACGTAATCCTCTAAAATCCTCGGTAGGTAACACTTGATTAGCTTTCCTGCTCCAACCCGTATTTAAAAAGCGCCTGATTACACCGGCATTCCACAAATATTACTAGTTTTCGCATGCGTTTATTATATAACTCACAGGAGATATATTAACTAACTATTCCACCATTCGCGCGAATTAGAGAATAAAAAAGTTTTTAATTTATTGATTATCAAAAATTTCCCCAAATTTTTCAATTACATTTTCAAGGTCTTTACTAATCTTAGAAACATCCCATCCTTTCTTTCCATCTCTTTCTAATTTTATTCGCCAGAGATTTAAATGTGCTAGTTGTTTATTCGCTTTTTCTCTCGCGTCGTAAAGTGTTTGAGTTAATTCGGGCCTTGCCCGTATCCAATCCGTGCCTTGTGGCATAAAATCCTGGGCTATTATATCATTTGGATTCCGCCTATCGAACCCCTTCTTGTTTTTACAGAGGAAAAGATCATTATAGAAAAAATCTACCAATATTCTAGCGTGAATAGCTAATGATTCTACTAATAAATTATATTCGGATTGCTCGACTTTCGTAGTAGGCTTTGGTGTCGAGGTAAGCCGGCTACATGTCTCACGAAACATATCTATTTCGTATTTAAGAATTCTCTCCTTATCTTTATCGCTTGCATCAATCAGCTCATTATATGACCAATAATTATTTTTCATTTATTTTCCCTCGAATTTTTTTCTAAATAATTCGAATTTCGGCTCCAATAGTCGGGCCTTGTATTACGTCCAAGTCGTTAATAATGGCATCCACGCTCATTATTTTATTATCCCACGGAAACAAAAACTCCTCAATCAAAAAATTGAGATTTCCGAAAGGAAAAATTTCCTGAAAAAGACTGGTTTGAACCCGCTCCTGCGGGAAAGGCCGGTTTTTGTAGAATCTAACCCTATCGACATCGGATGTCGATAGGGAGCAGGTTTAAAAGGAACAAGCTTTTCTTAAGTTTCTGATTTTATGTCAGAATAATAAATGAAGGGGATTATTTTGATATGGAAACCATACTTTTGACTTCAGCCGGGATTTTCGACGTCAAAGATAAAAGGGTGTTTGATATTTTCGGAGAGAAGCCGGAAAAGCGAAAAATCGCCTATGTGACTACTGCCGCCAAGCCGGAAAAGGACGCTCTTTATGTAGATGAAGAGAGAAAAGAATTGAGGGCGGCCGGTTTTCGAGTGGAAAGCCTTGATATTGAAGGCAAAAACGCGAAAGAGCTAAAACGATTATTAAAAGACAAAAATATCATTTATGTCCAGGGCGGAAACACTTTTTATCTTTTAAAGCGCGCCAAAGAAAGCGGTTTTGACAAGGTGGTAAGGGAGTTGCTCAAGAAGGGCGTGATTTATGTCGGCGTGTCAGCCGGCAGTTATATTGCTTGTCCGACAATCGAAGCGGCTGCCTGGAAAAATCAAGATCAAAACATAGTCGGCCTCACGGATTTGACCGCGCTTAATCTTACCCCTTTCATTTTATTCTGCCACTATCGGCCAGAACACAAAGAATTGCTCGAAGCGAAAAAATCTTTTGTCAGCTATCCGTTGCGAATTCTGACCGACGAGCAGGCGATTTTGATTCGAGGCAGGAGAGCCGAATTTTTAGGCGGTCCGGAAATTAAAATTTAACCGGAAGCGCAAGCTGAAAGCGCAAAAATGTGCTAGAATGTAATAAAAGAGATGAAGCGTTCCCAATGTTTTTTAGCATTTATTCTCGTATTTTTGGTTTTGACGGCAATCGTCTTTGCAATCCGCTTTTCCAGACAGCCAAAAGAAGAAACTTATCAAATGGAAACAGGTTTGCCCAAAGCAATGGAGCTGACCAGTCCGGCTTTCCAGAATAATCAAAACATTCCTTCAAAATACACCTGCGACGGCGAGAACGTGAACCCACCTCTTAAAATAAGCGGCGCGCCGGAAGGAGCGAAAAGTCTGGTTCTCTTTCTCGACGACCACGACGCGCCGCAAGGCATTTTTAATCACTGGCTGGTCTGGAATATCACTCCTTCGGTCGCCCTGATAGGAGAAAACAGCCTGCCCAAAGGGGTTGTCAAAGGTTTGAATGATTTTAAGGAGCGTTCCTACAGCGGCCCTTGTCCGCCGGCAGGAGAGATACACCGCTATTATTTCAAAGTCTATGCCCTAGACAGGGTTTTGAAACTCGGCCCAAATTCAAAAAGAAAGGACCTCGATAAAGCGATTAGCGACCGCGTTCTTGGCGGCGCCGAACTTACGGGCTTTTATCAAAAGAACGAGTGATAATTTATGAAAAACTACGCCAAAGTGGGAAGGAGAAAAGGCAAGCCGGCTTTTCGCACAGCTTCGAGCTTTAAATTCTGCCGGCAAATTTTGCTTTCCAAAATCAAAGGTCGAAAACATAAGTAAAAAAAATATGCCAAAGAAAATTAAAAAAAGAGCGGCGAGAAAAACCGCGAAGAGACCGGTCAAAAAATCGGCGAAAAAAACCGCGAGGAAAACGAGGAAAACAACCGACAAAACAAAATTCTGCAGCCGGTGCTCGTATTGCGATAACGGCTACACCTATCGGCACTGCTTGGGCTGCGGAAAATGTTTCTGCGAAAATCACGCCGGCGCCTGGGGATATTGCTATAGATGCCGGTAATTTATCATTAAATAAAAATTAATAAAAAATGCCGCAAACAAGAAAAATCTCTTTGGGACGAAAAGTTCTGCCGTTCCATCTTCTGGTTAAAGGGAAAATAAACGGGACAGCGCTTACCATAATTGGCAACGGATCGGTGCCGGAGACCGGCGTCTACAAGGGCGAGCTGAAATTCAGCGCTTTGCCGAAAAATTTTCATCCTTGCGCCGTGGCGACTTACATCATCAGTATTTGCTGTTACCGCCACGCGGCCATGCGGAACGGCGGGCTGAATATTTTGAGCATGGGAGCCACCGGTTATTTCACCCGCCGAGAGCTTACTTTCGGCGGCAAGAAAGACGAGAGAATCGTTATCGAGGGCAATCTTTCCCAAGACCCGAGAAAAGGCTTGAATTTTACAGCCACCATTAACGGCCAAGCCAAACTCCCGGCTGATTTGGCCGGCAATTCCATCTACATTAAAAGAATAGACCCCGAAGAAGGAGGCAGAAAATTAGTCGGCAGGGGAGAGGGATCGCTTTTCAGGAAGGGGGGTTTGGAACTTCCGGTAAAAATAAAGACAGTCCATAATTTAAAAGGCCCGTCTTTGAAGAGGCCGCTCTCGAAAACGCAGTTTCGCATAGTTACGGAGAGCGGAGAATTAATCGGGAAAACCTATAAGACAATAGTCCATTCGATTCTTGACGGAGAAAATACCACGGCTCGCTTGGCCAAAATGTAGTTTTCTGTGACTAGACAGGGCAGTTTTAAAACTCGAGTGCTGGATATTGTGAGAGAGATTCCCAAAGGCAGAACTTTGTCGTATAAGCAGGTGGCTGAACTTACCGGCCATCCGGCCGCTTTTAGGGCGGTCGGAAACATTATGAGCAAAAATCACGATCCGGAAATTCCCTGTCATCGGGTGGTGAGGTCGGACGGCAAGCCCGGCGGCTACAACCGCGGCCGGCAAAGAAAGAAGTTTCTCCTGCGAAAAGAAAGCGTATCTGGTTTTGAGTGATTGCGGACAGAGAAAAACCGGTTTATCATTTAGGCAGACGCAAGCCATGAACAAATCCAAGAAATTAGCCAAAAAAAAGCGCCGGAAAAAACAAGGCAGGAAAATTTCCCTGCGCTACAGATAACGGGCTTATTTTTCCTCGAAGCTGTTATTTCGAGGAATGACCGGAGTTCGCCAGACAAAAACAGCCGGTCGATTTTGACCGGCGGTCGATAAGCCACTCGATAAAATTAACCATATGAAAAAAGCAGCCAAAAAATCCAAAGCCAAAGCAAGGAAACCGGCCGGCAAAAAGAAGGGCGGAAGCAAAAAGGGGAAAAAGAAGAGAAAGGGTTCGGGCTCGAACTACGAAGTCTGCATAACCGGATCGGGAACTACCGGGCATTGCGATTGGATCACCAAAAAAGGCAAGCATATTTGTATCTGCAAGTAAAAAATCGCCGGTAAGACGCGGAGTTTTAAGAGACGAGAAAAATTTAGTTGTTATGACTACAGGCGAGATTATCCAAATCGGCAATCCGATTTTGCGGAGAAAAGCAAAACCTCTTCGCGATTTTTCTTCGGCCAAGACGAGACGGCTTATCAAAAATTTAACAGATTCGTTGAGATCCCATAATTTGGTGGGCATAGCGGCTTGCCAGGTCGGACAAGACTTAAGGATTTTTCTTACAGAAATCAGGAAAGGAGGACTGGAGAAAGCCGAGCCAGACAGCTTAAAAATATATATAAACCCTTGCCTAACTTGGCGCTCCGGAAAGAAAAAAACTGGTTATGAAGGTTGCGGCAGTGTCGCTTTTGGCGGAATTTTCGGTCCGGTCAAACGGCCGTCTTCGGTCATTGTCAAAGCCTTGAATGGAAAAGGCGAGAGATTTTGTCTTAGAGCGGACGGTTTACTGGCCCGAATCATCCAGCACGAAAACGACCACTTGGACGGCGTCTTATTTATTGAAAAGGTGACTGATTTAAAAAAGCTGATAAGCAGAGACGAACATCTTAAAAGATTAAAAAAGAAACCCCGAGCGATAAGCGGTTGAGGCAGACAATCACGAATGGAAAAAAATTATTTTGAAATTTTCTTAAATGGCAAGACGCTTTATTTTTCTTCAGAGTGTAGCGGACTGGCCGCTAGAGGGAAAGGATACTTGTCCGGAAGAGACGGCTTTTTAATCTATGATAAAACCAGGGGCCTGAAAGCCGAGAAAGTCGGCTGCCAGCTTTCGACCAATACCTCGACGCTTATTCCGGCTTTAAGGATTTTGGACCTGCCTTATAATCCTTATTTTGACAAGCGGGCGGTGGTCGAATCGCAGAATAACATCGCTTTTTATTTAAAACCTTCGGCTCTGGCCGCGTTTTACAATCGTTTTAGCACCGACGGACTCCCCTTGGAGAAAAGAAAGCCGGTTATCAAAAAGGCGGTTGATTTTTTAATAAAAACCGCCAGCCGAAAAAAATTTTTAGCCGGCGAATACTTGGAAAAACTCAAGGAGCCCTGTTGTTTCCTGGGTTTTTATCGAGGTTTTCCGATTTTTGACGCCAACCAAGGAATGCCGAAACTCCTTTCGCGCTTAGGCATTCATATCGGCATAGACGAAATTATGGTTTCAACGCCGTTTGATAAATACAGCCGCGATGTTTATGAACTTTCTTCCGAGCTCGAGAAGAAAATTGGTTCGAAGGGCTTGCGAAAGAAAAATCGGGTGGTTTTCGGGAAAAGCAGAAAACTGCTTAAAGAATTGAATCCGCGAGATAATAGCCCGAAGGTTCGCGAAAACAAAAAACTTCGGGTTTGAAATCAATGACCAGAGGCAAAATTGATTTTCCCGCTATTATTTTATTGACGATTTTACTCACGTCATCGTTTTTGGTCGTTTTATGGTTCAACCGGCATAAAAAAGAAGAATCTTTTCCGAGTCGACTAAAAATCGTTGCCACTATTTTTCCTTTATTTGACATCGTAAGAAGCATTGCCGGCGACAAAGCCGAGACAATACTCATCCTGCCTCCGGGCGCCTCGCCGCACACTTTTGAGCTTACGCCCGGAAAAGTCAAAGAAATTTCCGGCGCTCGGCTGGTTTTTAAAATCGGCGGCCTTGACGACTGGATAGACAAAGCGAGCGAGAATTCCCCTTATGTGAAGAAAATAACCGTTGAGCAAGGCATTGAATTTTTGGCTTCGGGCGAAGGCGAAAAAACTCGCGATCCGCATTATTGGCTGGCCGCCAAAAACGGCAAGATTATCGCCCGAAATATTTATGAAGAACTCGTTAGTTTAGACCCCGGCCACAAAAATTATTATTTTCGAAATCTAGAGGATTTTCTTTCGAGTCTTGATGAGGCTGATCAGGAAATAAAAAAGGAACTGGCAGATATTAAAAATAAGAAAATAATCGTTTTTCACGACGCCTGGCGATATTTCGCCGCTGAATACGGCTTGGAAATAGCCGGAGTTTTCGAGCCGTCTTCGGGGAGGGGTCTGGCGCCGCGAGACCTGAAAAACTTGACGGAAACGGCAAAAAAATCAGGGGTCAAGGCGATTTTTTCCGAACCGCAGTTTTCGGTTGACGCCCTCGCGCCTTTGGCCGGAGACTTGGGGCTCGAAATTTATGTTTTGGATCCGATAGCCGGCGTCCCCGGAAGAGAATCGTATATCGATTTATTGAGATACAATAGCCGAATTTTCTATCAGGCGTTAAAATGAAGAACTGATGACCGCGATCGAGGTAAAAAATTTAACTGTCCGGCTGGGAGAACGGATTGTCCTGAATAATCTCGGGTTTACGGCGCAGGAAAAAGAGATAGTGGCGGTTATCGGGCCCAACGGTTCCGGCAAAACCACGCTCGTCCGAGCAATGCTCGGACTTCTTCCTTTCAAGGGCGAAATAAAAATTTTAGGCAAATCGCCGAGACAGATTTTGGGCGAGGTCGGTTATGTTCCGCAGAGATTCGATTTTGACCGGACTTTTCCGATTACCGTCGGAGAATTTTTGTCGCTGTCGCTCAAAAAAGAAAAAACCTCGAGAATCGACGAAGTTTTGAAAAAGGTCGGAATGCTACCTTATAAAAACAGAATGCTCGGCACTTTGTCCGGCGGCCAGCTTCAGCGGATTCTCATCGGAAACGCCATTATCCACCGGCCGAAAATATTATTCTTGGACGAGGCCATAAGCGGCATTGACATCGAAGGAGTAAAAGATTTTTATTCCACCGTCCAATCCATGAAAGAGGAATATAAAATGACGATTATGATGATTTCGCACGAAATCAACATTGTCTATAAATTCGCCGACACCATTCTTTGCCTGAACCGCGACCTCCTCTGCCGCGGAGATCCGAGGAAAGTTTTGACCAAAGAGACGCTCGAGAAATTATACGGCGATTCGGCCGAACCGCGAGAACACCAACACCGATGATTTCAGATTTTTTTGACATATTTCAATATCCTTTTATGCAGCGGGCGCTTTTGGCCGGCTTGGTTTTGGGAGGGGTGCTGGCTTATTTCGGCATTTTCGTGGTTTTGAGAAAGATGTCTTTTTTCAGCGACGGCATTGCCCACGCTTCTTTGGCCGGAGTGGCGGTGGGACTGCTTTTTGGGTTCGCCCCGCTTTTCACGGCGGTTGTAGCCGGCGTCTTTTTCGCGTCCTTAATTTATTTTTTGGAGAAAAAAACCAGCCTTTCGGCTGACGCGGTGATCGGCATTATTTTTACCGCCGGTATGGCTCTAGGCGTGGTTCTTATGAGCTTGAGGAGCGGCTACCAGCCGGAACTTATAAGTTTTCTTTTCGGCAATATTTTGGCCGTCAAATCGAGCGACCTCGTTTTTATCGCTTTCCTCGCGGCGGTCATCGTCGGTTTTTTGTTCCGCGAGCAGAAGAAGCTGATCTTGCTCTCGCTCGATTACGAATTAGCCTATGTCTCCGGAGTAAAAGCTTCCCTGTATCAATATCTGACTTATGTTTTGCTTTCGATAGCGGTTGTCCTGGGAATAAAAATTTTGGGGATTGTCCTCATAAGCGCCATTTTGATTATTCCGGTTTCCACGGCCAAGCTTTTGAGCGTTTCTTTCAAATCCCTCGTTTTGAGAAGCTTGATTATTTCCGAGGCGGTTGTTTTACTCGGCCTCGCTCTTTCTTATTATCTTAATTTGCCGACAGCCGCTTTGATTGTTTTGGTTGGAGCCGCGGCGTTTTTGACCGCGGTTTTCATAAAATCGGTTTCCGCCCGCCGAGCCAGTTAGAGCATTAAAATAAAGCGGTTTTTTTAAAATTTGTGATAATATAAGCAGTGATGAAAATCCCCGAGGCTTTTTTCCAATTTGATAAAGAAAAAACCTTGATTATCGTAACCGGAAAACAGGAGGCCAAATTTTATCTCGGGGAGAAGGGCGAATTTCGGCTCGAGAAATCATTTAAATTAGCCACCCCCGAATATTCCGACAAAGAAGGTTTTTGCGAGAGGAGCGGCCGGGGACGCACCTACGGATTCGGTTCGTCTCGCGAGGCGCCCAAAGAAAAGATAAAGCAGGACTTCTTGAAGAGCTTGAAAAGCGTTTTAAAAAACATTGAAGAAAGAGAAAAAATCGAAGCCGTCTATCTTCTCTCGCCGTCTTATGTCTTAAACGAAGTTCGCTCCAGTCTACCCGCGGATTTCAGAAAAAAAATAAAATTTTCTTTAGCCGGCCATTATTTTAATCTGCGGCCGATGGAATTGCTGAAAAAAATTAAAGAAAGCGGGTCAAAGTAAAAAATTATGAAACGAATTTCCCTATACGTTATTTTATTGATTCTGTCGGGCGGGCTTTTTGTCTCTTTCTGGATTTATCAGAAATATTTTAGAAAAGAGCTGCCCCAGAACATTTTGTTTGTTGTCAAGCGGGGAGATATCGACGAGATAGTTAAAGCCAGGGGAGAGGTGGCGTCAGAGAAAGAATTTGATCTGGAGTTTCCGTTTTCGGGAAAAGTCGAGAATATTTTCGCGGCAGAAGGAAAGCGGGTGAGCCAAGGCGAGTCGCTTATGAAACTCGAAACCATTGATTTTGAACTGGACGCGAGGGGCTTGGAAGCCGAACTCGCCGAGAAAGAGGCGAGCCTGGCCAAGCTTATGGCCGGTCCCACGGCCCAAGACATAAAAGTCTATGAAATAAAAGTCGCCAACGCCGAAGCCGGTTTGAGAGAGGCCGAGAAGAATGTCGCCGACAAATTGGAAGACGCTTATACCAAATCCGACGACGCCGTGAGAAACAAGGCTGACCAGCTTTTTGACAATCCCAAGACTTATAATCCCCGATTTAAATATTTTATCATCGATTCACAGCTTAAAAATAATATCGAAGCAGCAAGAGTCGAGGCGGAAAATTTGCTGACTTCCTGGAGATTGTCGCTTGACAGCCTCGAGAGTCCCCGGGATTTAACGCCAGCCATAAGCCAAGCCAAGAACAATCTGAACAAGCTCAAATCTTTTCTGGCTGATTTGGCGCAAGCCGCGAGCTTGCTTATTCCGGGCAGCGGTTTTTCCCAGACCGCTATCGACGGCTACAAGACTGACGTTTCAACCGGCCGCGTGAACATCAATACGGCCGTGACCAATCTGGTGGCCTCTGAAGAAAAATTGGAAACAGCCGAATCGAGCCTGACTTTGTCGAAGAGCGAACTGGAGCTTAAAAAAGCTCCCAGCCGGGGAGAGGACATTAAAATCGCCGAAGCCCAAAGCGAGGCCATAAAAAGCCAGCTCGAGAAGACAAAAGAAAAAATAAAGAAAGCCACGCTCTACGCGCCTTCGGCGGCGGAAATATCAAAGATTTTTTTGGAAAAAGGCGAGATTTTCCAACCGGGAAAGCCGGCTGTTTCGCTCTCGGTTTCGTCTTACAAGCTCCAGGCAGACGTAACCGAACTCGAGATCGGCAAAATTCGAGAAAGCGGGAACGAGAGTCTGGTCAGACTAGACGCTTTCCCGGGAGAAGAATCTTCGGGGAAAGTGACGTCCATCGACCCTAAAGAGATTGTGAGAGAAGGCGACAAATATTACCGCGTAAATGTTTTGTTTGACAGTGGAGGAAAAATTATAAGGTCCGGGATGAGCGCCGATTTAATCATCCGCATTTCTTCGCAAAAAAACGCGCTCGAGATACCGGAATTCGCGATTATTGAGAAAAACAACAAGAAATTCGTGTTGCTGAAGAAAAAAGACGGCGCCGAAGAGAGAGAAGTCAAGACCGGCATTTCTGACGGAGAATTTATTGAAATCAAAGAAGGACTTGTCGAAGGCGAGACTATAATCATTCCTTCGGAATAGAATTTCAATGCGGCCGCCGATTTCCAAAAATGAAATTGAAAACCAGCTGATTTTTGATCCGGTCTGCGGCCTAAAAATAGGCGATTTAGCCGATATCCCCCGGGTTACGCGCCAAGGGAAAAAGCTTATTTTTTGCAGCAAAACCTGCCTCGACCGTTTTAATGAAAATCCCGAAAAGTTTCAGGGCGAGCCGTTCATTAAAGTAAGGGGTCTCGAAAAACGGTTTCGGCTCGGCCGGATAAAAATCGAGGTGCTCCGGGACTTAAATTTCAATATCTGGGAAGGGGATTTTGTGGGTTTGATCGGCGCGAGCGGCTCTGGCAAGAGCACGACCTTGAATATGCTGGGTTTGCTCGACCGGCCGACAAGCGGAAAGATTTTTTTAAAAGGCAAAGATATTTCGTCTTTGAGCGACGAGGAGCGGGCGAGTCTTCGTTCAAAGACTTTTGGTTTTGTTTTCCAGCAATACAATCTGATACCCTGGCTCGACGCTTACGAGAACGTCATCCTGCCGCTTATTTTTGCCGACAAGAAAATTGACAGCGAAGAAACCCGCCGAAAATTCAGGGAAATAAATTTGGGAGAGCAGATGATCCACCGTCCGTTTGAAATGTCGGGCGGCGAACAGCAGAGGACCGCCATTTTAAGGGCCCTCGCCAACGACCCGGAGATTATCATCGGAGACGAGCCGACCGGCAACCTGGATTCGGAAACCGGCAATAAAATTCTGGAAATACTCATAAAATTAAACAAAGAACGCGGAAAAACGCTTATCGTCGTAACCCACGACGCCGATATCGCCGAGAAGGCGAACCAGATTATCACCATCAAAGACGGCCGAGCAATCCGCGACCACCAAAAACACCGGGAAATTTATACCGAATAATGTCCAAGAATTTTTTGCTTTTAATCTTAAAAAGCGTGCGCCACCGGCCCTTGAGGAGCTGGCTTACCGTGCTCGGCATTATTATCGGCATTATGCTGGTCGTCGTTATTTTCTCCCTTTCGAGCGGCATCCAGACGGCGATCGCGCAGACTTTAAGGATGTTCGGTTCGGACTTGATCTACATTTTCCCCGGCAAAGAGACCAATCCTTTGTCGAGCATAGTCGGCGGCGAGCGATTCAGGGAAAAAGACCTCCTGGCTCTGGAAAAAATCCAGGGCGTGAAATTCGTAGTGCCGGTCGACGCCAAAACATTGAATCTCGAATTTAGAGGCGAAAAGAAATCGACTATGATCCACGCCGCTCCTTGGAAAAAGATGCGGCTCATTTTCGAAAGTTCGCAGGGCGTGAAAGTCGAAAAAGGCGTTTGGCCCCAGAGCGAAGTCTCGAGAGAGGTCGTCCTCGGCTACCTTACCGCCAACAGTCTTTTCAAAGAAAAAATCAGGGTGGGCGACGAGATAATTTTAAAGTCGAGCCGGATGAAGGTGGTCGGAATTTTTTCCAAGATCGGCAACCAAAACGACGATAATTCTCTTTTTGTTTCGCTCGTTGATTTTCGCGAGATCACCGGTTCGGCGGGGAGCGCTTTCACGGGCTTGGTGAAAGTCGAAGCCGGCGCCGACCCGAATCTCTTGGTAAGACAGATAAAAGCCGAACTTTCCAGGCAGGACGTGGTCAGGGATTTCGCGGTTCTTAGCTCCGACAAGGTTACGCGGCTCATAAAAGACGTGCTTACGATTATCGAGCTCACGCTAATCGTTATCTCTCTGGTTTCGCTTATGGTCGGCGCGATCGGCATAATGAACACGATGTATACTTCGGTTTTGGAACGGGTGAAGCAGATCGGCGTTATGAAGGCGATCGGCGCGAGCTACGACGATATTCTCTCGCTTTTTCTTATCGAGTCGGGCGTGATCGGGCTTGCCGGAGGGACTTTGGGCATCCTGCTCGGGATATTTATTTCTTATCTTATCGGTTTATTAGCCGCGGGCTTCGGCATAAGGGGAGTTTTTTCTTTTGGGTCGCTTGATTTTATGGGGTTATTAGCCATACTAATCGTGACTTTTGTGACCGGCGTCATTGCCGGACTTCTGCCGGCGCGGCAAGCGGCCAAGATGGAGCCGGCCGAAGCTTTGAGATACGAATAAAAACCAGAGTTGGATCCCGGTGTGGAAAACCGTATTGCTAGCCAACCAAAAATAAAGTAAAAATAGAGTTGACTCTAAAGCCGTTTTTAGAGTTTATTGAATGACCGGAGAAATTCCGATTTTTTTGAAAGCCGAACCAGTTTTTCATTTGGGTTCTTTTACGATCACCAATTCTTTGCTTTTGAGTTGGCTTATATTGGCGATTTTCGGAATCGGCGGACTTGTTCTCTCTAAGAAATGGAGAAGCATTCCCGGCAAAATCCAGGCCGCTTTTGAAATGATTGTCGAAGGCGTTTTGAATCTGATGGAATCGGTCCTGGGCAACCGAGGGGAAGCCGAAAAATATCTGCCGTTTATCGCCACTATTTTTCTTTTCATAACCTTTTCCAACTGGATGGGCATTTTTCCGGTTTTGGGAACTCTGGGAATTTTTGAGGGGAGCGGGCGGACTTTCGTGCCGCTTTTCCGTTCGCCGGCGAGCGACCTTAACTTCACTATTGCCTTGGCCGTTATTTCCATCGCGGCCGTGAATATCGCCGGCGCGAGGCGCCTCGGTTTTTTCAAACACTTCAAGAAATTTTTCAACTTTACGAACCCGATAAATTTTTTCGTCGGCATCTTGGAATTTTTCTCCGAATTTGCTAAAATGATTTCGTTTTCTTTCAGGCTGTTCGGAAACATTTTCGCCGGCGAAGTTCTCTTGATTATTATGGCCAGCCTCCTGCCTTACCTCGCTCCAATCCCGTTTTTGTTCCTGGAAATCTTTGTCGGATTTATCCAGGCGTTTATTTTCGGGATGCTCACCCTGGTTTTTATTGCCGGCGCGGTCCGCGAAGAACACTGATTTTATATTTTATCGGCACTCGAAACTGAAACTAAAAGGTCGCGAAAGAACAAAAAGCAACAGTTAAAGATGAATCCAGAAGTCGTCAAAATAATTGCCGTGGCCGCCACCATTATTCTTGGCACGATGATGCCGGCGGTGGCTATCGGCAAGATCGGCACCAAGGCAGCCGAAGCCATCGGCCGCAATCCAGAGGCCGCTTCCAAGCTCCAAACAGCTATGATTCTGGCCATTGCTTTTGCCGAAGCTTTGGCTATCTACGCCTTAGTCGTGGCGCTCATCCTAAAATTCACCTAAAATTTCATTAACCCCCCGCTTCCTTCCTTGCTTTCTTAAATGAAAGATCTGCTCGTTAATTTCGGCGTTGATTGGAAACTGCTTTTGAGCCAAGTGGTTAATTTTCTGCTTATTTTTTTTGTGCTGAAAGCCACTCTTTATAAGCCCCTGCTTTCGATTCTCGCCGAGCGGAAGAAAAAAATCGAAATCGGCCTGGAAAAAGCCGTCGAAGCAGACAAGCGGCTTTCGGAAATAAGCGAGATTAGAGTCCTGAAAGTAAAAGAAGCCCAAAAAGAGGCGGCCGAAATCATAAGAGAAGCCGGCATAAAAGGAAAAGAAGAAGAAGGAAAAGTTATGAGCCAGGCTCTTAAAAAAGAGAAAGAGATAGAAGAACGCGCCAAGGAAAGAATCGAAGCGGAGAGAGCCGATGCCCTCCGGAGAATGGAAAAAGAAGCAATCCATTTAGTGAAAAGCATACTCGTGAAAACCGTTTCTTTGTCTCCGGAGCAGATCGACGAGACTCTGATCGAAAGGGCGGCGAGAGAAATCAAAGAACCGGCCAAGAGATGACCTATCTGCCTGTCTTTTACGCCAAAAGTTTTATCCGCGCCTTGGGAGACAAAACCGGGAGAGAAGCCGAAAAAATAATCGAAAATTTTATTTCGGTTATCAAGAAAAACAACGATTGGCCGCGCCGCCAAGAAATCATTGAAGCCTGTCTTAGCGTCCTGCGGAAAAATAAAGGTCGGTCTCTCCTCGTGATCGAGAGCGCGAGGCCGCTTAAAAAAAGCGACGAGGAGAAAATCGAGCGTAAATTTAAAAGAGAAAATTATGATTTTGCCGAGAAAATCAATCCCGAGCTTATGGCGGGAGTTCGTCTCAATCTTGACGATGAATACCAGTTCGACGCCTCGCTCCAAAAAAAATTAAATAATTTGTTTTCTGCGCTTAGCGATAAATAAAACAAAAAGAATGGATTACGAAATTATCGAGAAACTTAAAAACGCCATTCAAAAATCCGAGGATAAAACCGGCTGGGAAGCGGTGGGTAAAGTCCTCGAGGTAGGCGACGGCGTAGTCCGCATCTCCGGCTTGAAAGGAGCGATGAACCAGGAAATTCTTTATATCGAGACTGATTCGGACAATCGGCCGGCTTTGGCCCTAAACCTGGAAGAGGAGATCATCGGCGCCCTGATTTTAGGAGGAGAAGAGGGGGTGAAAAGCGGCTGTCCGGTGAAATTAAGCGGGCAGGTGCTTTCGATCGAGGTGGGCGACGAGCTCTTGGGCCGGGTAGTTGATCCTTTGGGCAAGCCGCTCGACGGCCGGGGGCAGGTTTTTAAATCTCCCAATCCCAAACGCTATCCGCTGGAGAAAAAAGCTCCTTCGGTGGTTGAGCGGGAGTCGGTTAAAACCCCGCTCCATACCGGCGTGAAAGCCATTGACGCGATGATCCCCATTGGCCGCGGCCAAAGAGAACTTATCATCGGCGACCGCCAAACCGGCAAAACCGCCTTGGCCATAGATACCATATTAAACCAGAAAAATGACGTGAGCCGTCCTTTGCCGGTCTGTATTTACGTGGCTATCGGCCAGAGAGAATCGAAAATCGCCAAGCTCATTGCCACGCTCGAAGAGCGCGACGCGCTTCGCTATTCGATTATCGTGTCGGCTTCGGCTTCGTCGCCGGCGGCTTTTTGGTACCTCGCTCCTTTTGCCGGCTCGGCCATCGGCGAGTATTTTATGGATCAAGGCAAAGACGCGCTCGTAATTTACGACGATTTATCCAAGCACGCTTGGGCCTACCGGCAGATATCGCTTCTTCTCCGTCGGCCGCCTGGCAGGGAAGCTTACCCGGGAGACGTTTTTTACCTGCACGCCCGCCTGCTCGAGCGCGCCGCCAAACTCGACGAAAAACACGGCAGCGGATCGCTTACTGCCTTGCCGATTATCGAAACCCAACTCGGAGACATTTCCGCCTATATCCCCACCAATGTTATTTCCATTACCGACGGCCAGATTTATTTGGAAAGCGATTTATTCTACCAAGGAGTGAGGCCGGCCATTAATATCGGGCTTTCGGTCTCCCGCGTCGGCTCGACTGCCCAGACCAAAGCTATGAGAAAACTGGCCGGCCGGTTGAGGCTGGAACTCGCCCAGTTTCGCGAGCTTCGGGCTTTTGTCCAATTCGCTTCTGACATTGACGAAGTCACTCGTTCGAGAATCAAAAGAGGGGAAATTTTGACCGAGGTTCTAAAACAAGAAGATTTGAAGCCGGTGCCGATGGAAAAACAGGCGGCGATTTTGTACGCGGCGATGAACGGCTATCTCGACGGAATTCCCAAAGAAAAAATTTCCGCTTTCGAAAACGAATTTCTGGAATATTTGGAAATGTTCCACGAAGACGCGCTGAAAACAATCCGAGAAAGCGGAGAACTTAGCGAAGAAACCGAGAATAAATTAAAAGAGGCGCTCAAAAATTTTTCTTTTAGCGAAAAATCGCCGACTATTTAAAAAATGCAATCGCTCCAATTCGTCAAAAAAAGGCTGGATGGCGTGAGAAATATCAGGCAGATAACCGCGGCTATGGAACTCGTCGCCGCCACCAAAATGAGAAAAGCCGAAGAGGCGGCGCTTTCTTCGCGGAGGTACGCTTTCGCCGCCTTGGAAATTTTGGCCAATCTCACGCAAGCCCTGAAACAGAGCGAGGATTTTAAAAATATAAAATATAAATCCGCTTTTCCTCTCTTGGCCGGCCGGCCGGTTAAAACCAGCCTTATTTTAGTTGTCACTTCGGACAAGGGACTGGCCGGCTCTTTCAACGGTATGGTCTTAAAAAAACTCGAAGATTATCTCGGCGGCCGCGGTTACAAAAAACTCGGCGACGCCCGAAATATCAAATTCGCGGTTGTCGGCCAAAAGGGAGCTGATTATATTAAAAAAAGAGGCGGCCAGATCGAAAAAAAGTTTGTCAAATTCGGCGACGTGATGAATCTTCCGGAGATCGAGGAATTGACTGATTTTTTGCGCCGAGGTTACGAAGCGAGGCTTTGGGACGAGGTTTTAGCCGTCTCCGCCAATTTTATTTCCGCCCTGCGGCAAGAAGCGTTTTTGAGACAACTCTTGCCCGTAAGTTTTTTGAAAATCAGACGGACGGTCGAGGAGATCGTGCCAAAGACCGGCCGTTATTCCGAGGTCAAAAAACAGATTATTTCCAAAAGAGTCGAGAAACCCATAGATTATATTATTGAGCCGTCTCCCCAAGAAGCCCTTGGCCTGCTCATCCCTTTGCTTTTTAAGATGCAGATATATCATATAATTTTGGAAGCCAACGCTTCGGAGCATTCGGCGAGAAGAATGGCTATGAAAAACGCTTCTGACAACGCCTTCGAGCTTATCGGAGAATTGACGCTGCTCTACAACCGGTCGAGGCAGGGGCTTATCACCAAAGAAATCACGGAGATCGCTTCGACCATGGCCGCCATCAAATAGTCGCCTTAAAAAAATAACCAGAAATGAACAAAGGGAAAATCATTCAAATTATCGGGCCGGTCATTGACGCTGATTTTGGCGAAGAAGGGAAGACCCCGGGGATTTACAACGCTTTAAAAATTGAGCGCGAGGACAAGCCGCCGATCGTTTTAGAGACAGTGAAACACCTTGGGCCGGGAAAAATAAGAGCCATCAGCCTCGAGTCAACCGACGGCCTGCGTCGCGGAGACGAAATTTTGGATACCGGCGAGCCCGTCAAAGTTCCGGTCGGCCCCGAGGTTTTGGGAAATATTTTCAATGTTTTGGGCGAGCCGCTTACGGAAAGCAAGGGAAAGTTTAAAAAATACTGGTCGATCCACCGACCGGCTCCGGCTCTCACCTCGCAGTCGGTGAAAACCGAAATTTTCGAAACCGGCATCAAAGTCATTGACCTTATCGCGCCTTTTATCAAAGGCGGCAAGATCGGACTTTTTGGCGGCGCCGGAGTGGGCAAAACCGTGCTTTTGATGGAACTTATCAGAAACATCGCCACTGAAGCCGGCGGCGTTTCGGTCTTTGCCGGAGTCGGCGAGCGCACCCGCGAGGGCCACCAGCTCTATCAGGAAATGAGAGAGTCGGGCGTGATCGACAAAACCGCCTTGGTTTTCGGCCAGATGAATGAAGTGCCGGGAAGCCGTTTAAGGGTGGCTTTAAGCGCCCTCACTATGGCCGAGTATTTCCGCGACGAAGAAAAGAAAGAAGTCTTGCTTTTTATTGACAATATTTTCCGTTTTTCCCAAGCCGGGCTTGAAGTTTCGACTCTGCTCGGCCGTCTGCCGTCAGCCGTGGGGTATCAGCCGACTCTGGCTGAAGAAATGGGCAAACTGGAAGAACGGATAACTTCCACCGACCGCGGTTCGATTACTTCGGTCCAGGCGATCTACGTGCCGGCGGACGATATTACTGATCCGGCGCCGGCCACGACTTTCAGCCACCTTGACTCAACCATTGTGCTGTCGCGGGCTTTGACTGAAATCGGCATTTATCCGGCGGTGGACCCTCTGGCTTCCGGCTCCAGTGCTCTAAGCCCCAAGGTGGTTGGCAAAAGGCACTATGAAACCGCTCGCGAGGTTCAGAAGATTCTCCAGCGCTACAAAGAACTCCAGGATATTATCGCCATTTTGGGCATCGAGGAGCTTTCCGACGAAGACAAACTGGTTGTCAATCGGGCGAGAAAAATCCAGAGATTTTTGTCCCAGCCGTTTTTCGTGGCCGAAACTTTCACTGGTCGGCCGGGGAAATTCGTTTCTCGGGAAGAGACCATTCGCGGCTTTGAAGAAATTATCGAAGGCCGGCACGACAGTCTGGCCGAAGAAGATTTTTATATGAAAGGCGGGATCGACGAGGCGGTTTCCAAATAAAATGCAGCTCCACATCTATTCGCTAAAAGGAGTTTTATTCGAAGGCGAGGCGCGAAGCGTCAATTTGCTGACCGAGCTCGGCGAAATAACCATCCTTGATAACCACGAGCCGCTCCTCACCGTCTTAAAAGAGCGAGCCGTTAGAATAACCGACGCTTTTGGCAAAGAAAATTTTATTCAGGCAAGCGGCGGCTTTTTGGAAGTCAAGCCGAATAACGAAGTGAGCATTCTAGTTGATTGACCATTTCTCTTTTTAAGAGGTCAAAATTTTTTAAAAAAGTGAAAAATAAAAATGTCGTGACTATCGGCGGAGGAACCGGTAGTTTCCCGATTTTACGCGCCCTGAAAAACCAGCCGGTTAATCTCACGGCTATTGTTTCAATGGCCGACGACGGCGGAATGGCCGGAGTTTTAAGAGACGAATACGGCGTCCTGCCACCGAGCGACGTAAGAAAAACCCTGGTGGCGCTCGCCGAACCAGGCTCGATTTTAAGAGAGCTTTTTAATTACCGATTTTCCGAAGGCAGTTTTAAGGGCTGCGCTTTCGGCAATTTTTTCCTGGCGGCGCTCGAGAAAATCACCGGCAGTTTTGCCGAAGCCGTGAAAGAAGCGTCGAAGGTTTTGAAGGTGAAAGGTAGCGTCATACCCGTCACTTTGAGCGACGCGAGACTTTGCGCCAAACTGGCCGACGGCGCCGTAATAAAGGGAGAAACCAACATTGATATTCCGACCAAGGATTTCCGGCCGGCCATCAAAAAAGTCTGGCTCGAGCCAAAAGCCGAGATCAACCCCCAAGCCGAGACCGCCATAAAAACCGCCGACTTAATAGTGATTTGTCCGGGCGATCTTTATACCAGCATTATTCCCAATTTTTTGGTGAAGGGAATGAAAGAGGCGGTGAAAAAGTCAAAAGCCAAGAAAGTCTGTTTCGTCAACTTAATGACCAAATTCGGCGAAACCCACGGTTTTAAAGCCGAAGATTTTATAAAAACCATAGAGAAATATCTTGGTCGGGACGCGCTAGATTTCGTCGTTTTCAACAGCAAAAAGCCCCGGGCCGAAATTTTAAAAAGATACAAAAAAGAGAAAGCCGAATTCGTCGAGCCGCCCGGGAAATCGAAAAAGACAAAGCCGGTTTATATCCGCGCCGACCTTTTGGCTTCGGGCGGCTTTATCCGCCACGACCCCGGAGAAAAAACCTCGAAAATTTTGTTGGCTATCTTAAACGAACTGGATAATCCGAATAAAAACCAAAAGGCGAGTTTCTGATTCTTTTGTTTAGCGCTAAACTTAAATTTATGGATTATAAAACTCTAATCGGAACAACCGGAGCGCTTTTAGTTCTTATCGCTTTTGTGCTTAACGAAACCCACAAATGGAGCGACGGGTCTTTGATCTACGATTCAACAAATTTGTTAGGCAGCGCGCTCCTGGTTTATTACGCTCTGACCTTATCGAGCTGGCCGTTTACGGCCTTAAACGCCGTCTGGCTTTTGGTTTCTTTGAGAGATACTTTTACGGATTTAAGGCGAAAAAAATAATAGGCGATTGGGCTTTTCGGGGAGCAAGTCGTCAATATTTTACCCCGCGCTACGGAAGTGCTATCCTTAAATCAAGGTCGTTATTTTATAAATTTATAAAAACTATGGGGTGTAAAACAAATTATTTGGCGGCGGTGGCAGCTGTTACGATGTTGTTCTTCGCTTTTTCCGCCGTGAGTTTCGTTACTTCGTATGAGAGGTCGATCGCGCCTTCTTCTTACCGCAGTTTTTCGGTAAGCGGCGAAGGCAAGGCAGTAGCCGTACCCGATATCGCCAAGTTTGATTTCGGCGTCATCACCGAAGGCGGCAAGGATATCGTCGCGCTCCAAGAAGAGAATACCGTTAAAGTCAATAAAATTATCGAATTCGCGAAGTCCGAAGCAATCGACACGAAAGACATCAAAACCGAAATCTATAATTTAGAGCCGCGTTATACCGAGTGTTATGAACGGGGTTGCCCGCCGCGGCAGATCATCGGCTACCGGATTACCCAGCGGGTTTCCATAAAAGTTCGCGATTTCTCGAAAATCGGCGCCTTGATTTCCGGCGCCACCGGGAGAGGGGCGAATTCTGTTTCCGATATTAGTTTTACCATAGACGATGAAACCAAGCCCAAGAATGAGGCGCGAAGCGAAGCCATTGCCAGGGCCCAAGAAAAAGCCATAATGATTGCCAAAGAGGGAGGTTTTAAATTGGGTAAATTGCTTTCTATCGAAGAGGCGGGCGGGGCATTGCCGATTTATGGGGGCGGTCTAGAATACGCTTCTAAACTTATGAGAGCAGCGGCGACCCCGGTAATCGAACCCGGCTCGCAGGATGTCATAGTGAATGTCGTTCTTAAATACGAAATAAGATAAATAGATAAATTTTGTTTTTTCGTTTGCCGATTGCCCCTGGTTTTGGTTATGATGGGGTTAATTTTTGATGCTCGAATTTAAAATCCTCAAAAAATCAAAAAAGAGCAGGGCGAGACTCGGAGCGCTTAAAACGCCTCACGGCGAAATCGAGACACCGGCTTTTGTGCCGGTGGCGACGCAGGCGGCGATAAAAGCGTTAACCAGCGAGGAGACGCTCACGACCAAAAGCCAGCTTCTTATTGCTAATACTTTTTATCTTCATCTGCGGCCCGGAGAAAAAATCGTGAAAAAAGCCGGCGGTTTGCATAAATTTATGAACTGGCCTAAGCCTTTGATGACCGACTCCGGAGGATTTCAGGTCTTCAGTCTGGGTTTTGGCAAGGATTTTAATACGGGTAAAATTCTCCGCGAAAAAAGCGAAAAGAAAGTTGGTTTAGATAATCAGCCGAAATCAATAAAAATCACTGACCAGGGCGTGGTTTTCAGCTCGCCCATCGACGGCCAAAAAATTTTTCTCGGGCCCAAGGAGTCGATAAAAATCCAGGAAACTCTGGGAGCCGACATTATTTACGCTTTTGACGAATGCCCCCCGCCCGTAGCTGATTACGCTTACCTCAAAAAATCTTTGGAACGAACGCACTCTTGGGCCAGAAGTTGTCTCAAGACCAAAAAATCAAACCAGTCTCTTTATGGCATTGTCCAAGGCGGCAGATTTAAAGACTTGCGAGTCGAAAGCGCCAGATTCATCGCTTCGCTTGATTTTGACGGTTTTGGCATTGGCGGCGAATTCGGCGTGGACAAAAGAGTTATGTCCAAAATGCTTAAAATCACTTTGGCCGAACTGCCCGAGGAAAAACCGCGCCATCTTTTAGGCATCGGTCACCTTGACGACATCAGCCGGATTGCCGAGGCGGGAATCGACACCTTTGACTGCACTCTGCCGACTCACTACGGCCGGCACGGCATTGCTTTTACTTCACAAGGTCCTTTAGATATGGTCAAATCAAAATTTCTCAACGACCTAAAACCGCTGGATAAAAAATGCGATTGCTCGGTTTGCCGAAACTATTCCCGGGGTTATATCAGTCATCTTTTCCGGGCTAAAGAAATTACCGCCCTCACCCTTCTCACTTTCCATAATCTTTATTTTTTCAATTCTTTTGTCGAAAAAATAAGACAGGCCATTAAGAAGGGAGCAATCTGATATGAAAGACATTTTCGCCGTCTACAAGCCAAAAGGTCCGACCTCAAATAAAATTCTCCAGGAAATAAAGAGGTCGAGCGGCGCGAAAAAAGTTGGCCATGCCGGCACTCTCGATCCTTTAGCGAGCGGGGTCTTGGTAGTGGCTATAGGCAGAGAGGCGACTAAAAAACTCGGTGAGATTGTCGGAAAAGAAAAAGAATATTTGGCGACTGTCAGGCTGGGGACGATAAGCGAAACCGACGACAGCGAAGGAGAAAAAACCAAAATAGACGTCAAAACAATTCCCCGGAAAAAAGATATCGAAAGCTTCCTCCCGGAATTTTCAGGCGAGATCTGGCAGACGCCGCCAATTTACAGCGCTATAAAAATAAAAGGCAAAGAGGCTTATAAGCTGGCGAGAAAAGGCAAGCCAGTCAAGCTAAACCCCAGAAAAGTCATTATCAAAAAAATTGAAATTTTATCCTATTGTTGGCCCTATTTAAGACTTCGGGTTATAACCGGCCCCGGAGTCTATATTCGCGCTCTGGCGCGCGATTTGGGCAGTCGGCTTAAAACCGGCGGCTATCTCGCGGCTCTCGAGCGGGTGAGGGTCGGCGATTTTACCAAAGAAAAAGCCTTGACAGTGGAAGATTTTAGTAAACTACCAAGTTAACATATGTTAACCATTGACAAGTCGGTTAACATAAAATATTCTGATAGATAATGGATAAAACATTACTTTCCACGACCGAGGCGGCAAAAATTTTAGGCGTGAGCCGCATAGCCGTATTTAAGAAAATTAAAACCGGTAGCTTGAAAGCCAAAAAAATCGGCCGAAATTATGTTATTGATCAACAAGAGTTAGCTTCAACTTCGGGAGAATTTTTGAGCAGAGATAAAAAGAAAGCCATTGAAAATTCCGTGAGAAAAACAGTGAGGGAATACGGTGAAGCCCTTAGGTTACTTAGCAAGGAATGAAAGATCTGAAAATAACCGAGATCGAATATGTCGCTTTTAGGTTGGCCAAGGAGTTAACGAGTTGGAATGAGCCGATACCCGATTTTGTCTCCAGATTTCCGAATATTCTCGAGAGTTGTCTGGCTGTTCCGTTCCAGTCTTTTCGAAAGGAGAATCTCTATAAGGGGTTCTTTTCCAAGGCGTCGATACTGTTTTATTTGATGGTCAAAAACCATCCTTTTCAGAACGGCAACAAACGCGTGGCTATGGCAACGCTCCTGTGGTTTTTGTACAAAAACAAGAAATGGATCAAGGTGGATAACAGGGAGTTTTATAATTTTTCCAGATGGGTGGCCGAGAGCAACCCCAGGTTGAAAATCGAAACCGTGGCCGCGATTCAAAAATTTATAAAAATGTACCTGACCAAACTGAAGGTTTAGGGGCCGAGGTTTTTTGAAATCAAATTTTGATATTCCAGCCAGTTGTCCTATAATATATCTATGGAACCAAAAATCTCGTTTTCAAGCGAAGAGGCGAAAAAAATCGGCGAGACTCTGGGAATCGACTGGAGCAAGTTTGACGTCGAACAATTCAGAATGGGATTGGACGTCGAGTTGGAGCACGGCTTGCGGAGCCCGAGCACCAACGTGACCAACGACGATCCGATAATGACCGGCAAAATCGCCTTGGCCCACCTCAATGAATTTCCCGATTATTACACCCGTCTCGCCCGACTCGAAAAAGAAGCCGAGGATTATTGGAAAAACCGGAAATAGATTGACAATGGCAATAATAAAAAAGAAAATCTGGCCAAAGTATTTTGAACTGGTTAAGTCCGGCGAAAAGAAATTCGAGTTGCGGCTCGCTGATTTCAGCATTAAAGAAGGCGATATTTTGAGGCTCGAAGAATGGAACCCGAAAACCAAAAAATACACCGGTAGGAGACTGGAAAAGAAAGCTAAATTCGTGTTTAAATTCAAACTCAACGATTTTAACCAGCAAAAACAAATCGAGAAAAAAGGTCTGTATGTGATTCAGTGGTGAACGATTAGTTGAATGATGTTTTGCCCGGGAAACCCGGAAAGACCAAAAAGGGAGGGGTGTCCCGCCTTTGAGCTTACTCTAGGTAGAATTCGTGCGTGTCTGGCAGAAATCTCTCGAGAGCTGCAGCAGGAAGGATTGCCTGTTACAGAAGAAGGCAGGGTTCGTTTGGGCGCTTTTGCAGGAACGGCCTTTCATACCGAAGAGAAAATCAGCGAAGACGGAGCAAAAGTAGAAAAGTGTGAAGAGAGATGGAGAACTTCCGAAACTGGGACAGGGTGGGGAGAAATTTTCGAAATACTTAAAACAATTCTCTTTCACGAATTTTTGAACGAAAGCTTTGTCGTTGTGAGGGCGTCGCGATTCGACGATATCAAGAATGGAATCGATAATATCATTCTTGATAAAGAAACAGGAAGTATAGTCTGTGCTTTTGACGAAGTTAGCGCCTTGCCGCACGACAGACGGAGCGACGAGAAAACATGGAAAATTTTGTCTGGAAACCGGCGAGGCACATCCTTAAAATATTCGTTGGTATTAAAAGATGGAGAAATTGTACCCGGTCCAGAATTGCGAGATATACCAATCTTTTGTTTAGATTTACCCTGCGAAGAAGTCAGGAGATTATTTTATGGCTTCAAAGTCTTAAAAGAAGGAGCCTTGCCAGCTGGGAGTTTTTCTATTTTTCAAGGTTTAATTGAGTCAATTACCAGACAAGCTCGGACTTTGAAGAAGGCTAATATTAGTGAAAAGATAAGAGCAAAGATCGAAGAATTTATTGAAAAGAAAGACCCGCTCGGAGAAAGCGTTCTAATGAAACTAAGAAAGCTAGCTGGACTCGAAGAGATCGAAGCGAGCTCGAAAATTTAGTCGAACTCGAATTTTGCGCTCAACAATGTACTGCTTGTCTAAACTAGAACCGATTAAAAATCTACCCCACGCCTTCTCCGAAAAAACCTAAGGCAATACCGCTTTTAAGCAGGAAAGCAATCGAGGCGGAACTTTAAGAAATCGTAAAAATTTTTGCGAAGTGGATAATTTGGAAAAGAAACCAGCTAATTTGTGCTATAATTTAATTTAAGTGAAAACAAATTATTTTGTCATTCCTTTTTTGGTTTTGCTCGCGGCTTGCGCAGGAAATGTTTTTACCAGCCGGGGAATGGAGTGGTATAAGACGATAATTATTCCTCCTTGGACGCCGTCGGGCGGTTTTATCGGCTTGGTCTGGACGATTATCTTTATTTTGAGCGCCGTCTCGGCTTTGATTTTTTGGAATAAATCCGGCCGCGACAAACGGTTTTGGCTGATTCTCACGCTTTTTCTCTTAAACGCCGGCCTCAATGTTTTCTGGAGCCAGCTTTTCTTTGTCCGGCATTTGATCGCCGTTGCTCTCACGGAAATGATCCTGCTCTGGATCTCGACAGTCCTGCTTATAGTTTTTCTCCGGCGGATTTCGCGGCTCGCCGCCTGGCTTCTTTTGCCATACGTTCTTTGGGTGGCTTTCGCCGCTTATCTTACTTATCAAATACTAATTTTGAATAAATAATGGCGCTCTTCGGTCAGACGACGATCTAATGTTGTCGGTTAAAGCCATTAAAGATATAATGGATATAATTAACTAACCAAAGGTCGAGAACATTAAATTAAGAAAATCAATATGAAAGCTTTTAAAAGTTTGGCGTTACTCTTGGTAATCGTGGGAGGTATAAACTGGGGTCTGGTCGGTTTGCTCGGTTTTGATTTGGTAGCGGCGATTTTCCAAGAAATGTCATTTTGGAGCCGCGCTATTTATTCCTTGGTCGGGTTGTCTGCCGTTTATCTTCTTCTCGATTATCTGATGCCGATGAAAAAAAGGTAGGTGATTCTTTGGCGGCAAGCTTTGGTTTGCCGCCCGTAGAGCCACCTACATTCGGTTACTAAAATTTAATAAAATATCAACAAACTGTCCGATCGGACAGTTTGTTGATATTAACTATAAACAGTTCGCGGGACAATCGCGGGATAACTTTTCGGGGGATAACTTTCAGTTGCTGGCATATTTATGCTATAATTCAAAAATATGGAAACATTTTTGACAGACAGCTTTATAGATACGGTCGGAAACAGTCTTATAAAAAACCAGAGCCTTCTTCTCTTGCTCGCGTTTTGGGTTTTGCCTTGGAAAGGCTGGGCGCTTTGGAGGGCGGCGCGGCTTAAAGACAAATGCTGGTTTATCGCCCTTCTCATATTGAACACTCTGGCTATTCTGGAGATTCTCTATATTTTCTTTTTCAGCAAACGCAAGTCTCTTAAAAAGAGCGAGTAGATGAAGCGCGGGGCGATTTTTCTCATTGTAATTCTGCTCGCGCTTTTGGTTTTCAATTTCAGAGCCGAGCTTAAAACTATTGGCCGGCGAACTTGCGACAGGTTTTTCTCCGGCGGAGCAGAAGAGGCAAGAGAAATGGAGATCTTGCTCTATTTCAACAACGACAAATTAGACCCGGAGTTTTCCTGCAACAAAACTTTTCCGGTCAAGCGTTTGGTCGGGGCGACTAAGGCGCCAGGGCGGCTAAGCCTCGAAGAATTATTCAGAGGCCCGACTGACGTTGAAAAAAACGCCGGCTATTTTACCAGCCTTACTCAAGGCATAAAGATAAATTCCATTCGCATTGAGAAGGGCGTAGCTTACGTTGATTTTAGCGAAGAGCTGGAGAAGGGAGTCGGCGGCTCCTGCCGGGTGGCGGCCATCAGGAACCAGATTACCCAGACTCTAAAGCAATTCCCGACTGTAAAAGAGGCTGTGATTTCCATAAACAGCCGAACCGAGGATATACTTCAGCCGTAAAAATAGGCAGAAAGTATTAAGCAGAAGGTATTAGGCGTAAAGTATTAGGCAGAGAGTATTAAGCATCAAGGTATTAAGCGGTTGGGGGATTGATCAGTCAAAAATAAAGTCAAGATTAATTTGAGCGGCAACAAAGATAATACTTCCCAGTCTTTTTAACCCTATCGACATCCGACGTCGATAGACGATATTAATCATTTTTTTATGCTTCTTTTTGTCCATACCATTGTCGGCGCCGCTATCGGCGCCTCAACCGATCAGCCGCTTTGGGCGTTTCTACTCGGCTGGTTCAGCCACCATTTGCTTGATATGATTCCGCATTTTGACCGCGGTTCGTTTTACGTTAAAAAATTCCGGCCGCCTTATCTGGGAGGAAGAAGAGAACAAACGCCCCAAGCCTGGCTTTCGCGAGCCGAGTGGTTTTTGGTTTTGGGAGATTTGTCTCTGGCTCTCTCTGTTTTTTTGTTTTTTATTGTCAGATTTTACCCCAACCAGGCTCTGTCGGTTTTTGCCGGCGTCAGCGGCGGAGTTTTGCCGGATTTTATCGGCGCCTGGCTTTTCTGGTTTCCGAAATTAAGAAAAAAATTGGCGTTTTTGAATAAATACGATAATTGGCACAGCTATTTTCACTGGACGTGGCCGGTTTCGAGATAGCGGTGGGTATTTAGTATAAATTATATATGTTGTACTCACTTTGATAAAAGGAAACATCCCGCGTTCTGCCTCGCGGGATGTCTGGTTAGGGCCGCCGCCGGCCTTTCCAATACAAGACTACGGCGGCCCCCAGGCAGAGGGCCGCAGAGACCATCAGTCCCCAGGCGGTCGTGGCAGACCCTGGGGAAAGGATGAAGCTAAGGCGGAACAGGTGTCGCGTGCTGGCCTCAGCCAGCCCCACGACGTAAAACAGCAGGAAGGCGACGGCCGTCGCCTTCCATGCCCACCGCCGCAGGTCACTGAGCATCATCGTCACCCCCCATTTTTTAATTAGACTACAAAATTGATTTCCTGTCAAGTTTTCAATTTTTCTTTCTCCATATAGAATTCTTACAAACACTCCATTACCAAACCTTATGCCTCAAAAATTTCTCATCAAAGGCGGCAAGCCGCTTTCCGGAAAAGTGCGGGTAAGGGGCGCCAAAAACGCCGTGAGCAAACTTTTGATTGCCAGCCTGCTCACTAAAGACGAAGTTGTCTTGACCAACGTGCCCTTGCACGAAGAAACAAAAATAGCGGTTGAGTTTTGCCGTTCCCTGGGAAGCGAGATCGAGGAAGAGGGAAGCAGAATAAAAATAAAAACGCCTGAAATTAAAAATTCAAAAGTCAAAGAACTTTCCCGCAGAAACCGGCTGTCGATTCTGGCTCTGGGGCCCTTGCTTAGCCGGGCCAAAGAAGCCGAAGTGCCGATGGTGGGCGGCGACCGCATTGGCGCGAGGCCGGTAAATTTTCATATCGCCGCCTTAGAAAAGCTGGGAGCCGAGATAGAGATAAAAGACTCGACTATTCTCGCTTCAACCAGCGGGCTTTATGGAGCGTCCATAATCTTGCCATACCCCAGCGTCGGCGCCACCGAGAACACTATTCTGGCGTCAGTCTTGGCCAAAGGCAGAACCACTATTACCAATGCCGCCCTCGAACCGGAGATTATTGACTTAATAAAATTTTTACAGAAAATGGGCGCCATTATCGAGCTTGGCTCCAATCGCCAGATTTATATCGAAGGCGTAAAAGAACTCCGCGGAGCAGAGCATCGGGTTTTGCCTGACCGGCTTGAAGCCGCCTCGTTTGCCATTATGGCGCTCGCGACCGGCGGCGAGATTTTAGTGGAAGAAGCCGTGCAAGAGCATCTAATCGCTTTTTTAAACGCCATTCGCCGGATAGGCGCCGGCTATGAAGTCGAGCCAGACGACGGCATTCGATTTTTCCGTGCCGGCCCCTTAAAAGCCGTTCACCTTGAAACCGACACTTATCCGGGCTTTGCCACTGACTGGCAGCAGCCAATGGCCGTGCTTTTGACCCAGGCCAAAGGCGATTCCATTATCCACGAGACTGTCTATGAAGACCGGTTTGGTTATGTCGAGGATTTGAAGAAAATGGGCGCGGATATTGATCTGGAATCAAAATGTCTGGGCAATCTTCCTTGCCGCTTTCAGGGCAAACTCTATAACCATAGCGCCGTGATCCACGGCCCGGCTTCGCTCCAAGGAGCAGAACTCGTAATGAGGGACATCCGAGCCGGAATGGCTCATATTGTCGCCGCCTTGATAGCCCGCGGCGTCTCCCGCTTAACCGGCATCGAACATATTGACCGCGGTTACGAAGAGATTGACAGCCGCATTAGAGAGCTGGGCGGCGACATAGAGCGGGTGTAAATTTTTTAACGCGGAATTCGTCAGAATCTCCTTTTTCGTTTAAAATGTGAGTTATGGAAATAATTTTGGGGCTTGTCTTAGGCGCGGTTTTGGCAATAGCCGCTTTTTTGTTTTGGCGGCCAAGCCGCGGGAGAAAACCCGAGAACGACGCCCTGTTTCTGCTTCAGAACCAGATAAACGAGGTGGTAAGAACGCTCGATTTAAAACTCGGCGAGATTCCCAAAGTGATGCAGAGCCATTTTGGCGAAAACGCGAGGATTATCAAAGAAATCACCGTCGAGCTCGTCAAAGTGGGCGAAGGTCAGAAACAGGTGGCGGGCGTGGCTGACCAGCTCAAAAATCTCCAGGATATTTTAAAAAACCCGAAACAGAGAGGAGTGCTCGGCGAGTATTATCTGAAGACCCTCCTGGAAAATGTTTTGCCGCCGGGCGTTTTCGAAATGCAGTATAAATTTGAAGACGGGACCGCGGTTGACGCGGCGATTTTCGTGAAAGACAAAGTCATTCCCGTTGATTCCAAGTTCAGCCTCGAGAACTACAACCGTTTGATCCAGGCAGAGGGCGAGTCGGAAAAGAAAAGGCTGGAGAGTTTGTTCCGCGAGGATTTGAAAAACCGGATTGACGAAACCTCGAAATACATCAAGCCCGAAGAAGGCACGATGGATTTCGCTTTTATGTTTATTCCGGCCGAGGCGGTTTATTACGATTTGCTGATTAACAGAGTCGGGTCAGTTACCGGACGGGATTTGGTGGAATACGCCGCCGAGAAAAAAGTGATTATTGTTTCGCCGACCTCGTTTCTGGCTTATCTCCAGACCGTGCTCCAGGGATTGAAAGCTTTGCAGATCGAGGAGTCGGCCAAGATTATAAAAAAGCGCGTCGAGGAGCTGGGCCGGCACCTCGGCAATTACGAGAGCTATATGAAAAAACTGGGCGGCCATTTGGGCACTTCGGTCAGTATGTACAACCAGGCTTACAAAGAACTGGCTAAAATAGACAAGGATGTTTTGCGCATCAGCGACACTTCGGCGGATATTGAGCCCTTGGTTTTGGAGAAACCAAGCGAGCTTGACAAGTGAGGGGAAAATATGATATTTAAATAGAGTATCTGGCTACCAGAAAGGGGTGAAGAAGGTGGCGACGATACCTAGGGAAGTCGTTGCGAAGGCAACGACGGACTATGTCTCCCTGATCAGGGAGAACGGTCTCGGCTTCCGCACCGCAGCGGCCTGGGCGGCGTGGATCGCGGTTAAGGACGGTCGGATACCCTCGTCAGCGATAGATAAGCTGGCCGGGGAGGTCTACTGTCTTTAACGCCTAATTTCCAAGGCCCCCCTTTTTTTTAAAAGGTCCTTAAGCAGGTGGGTTTGTCCACCTCTAATTTTCAGCCCAGCTTATTTAAGTAAGGTGGTTTGAGAATTGGGGATTACATTTTAGAGCCGATTAAAACTTATAATCGGTGCGTTTTGGTATTTTTCGCGTTATTTTTTAGAAAACTCAAAAAATCTTTTCGTGATTTTTCGATTGACGGTAAAAAAGACTGGATAAAAAAGCTGAAAGGAAGTCGTCCCCGCGCCTGCACAAGGACTTGTTTAAAGCGAAAGAAGGTGATATAATTTTTATATAAAAAGGTCAATTTAAAAACAAAAATTTAAAACAAAAATGAGTCCAGAAAAGGCTCAACAACAAGAACCAATCAAAGGTAAAATAGATAAAACTCCTCCTAGCTCGCCGGAGACACCAAGTGAGGCGGTCGAGAGGAAAGCTGCCGAGACTGCAAGGACAGAAGGACGGAAAGGGGAGAGTGAACGTCAAGATAGCCTACGAATAGGAAGAACGAAGAATGAAGAAGAGATTTATCTTGATGGGCGTTTCCGAAACTTAGGGCCGGAAAGTCTTCAGCTACTTATTACGAGACCGTCCCTATCCGAACTTCTCCAAATATGTTTGGGAATAGAAAAAGGCCATGCTGTTTTAGTGCAACCCACTCCGGACGAACTCCGGGAAATTATGAGCGATAGGAACGTCCTCGAACAAATTTTGAAGGCCATCGTGGGCCAAAATGAACCTCCCTCGGAACTGCTCGCTATGTTTGGACTAAAACCGGGAACGAAAGAATAATCGAAGGAACTGCGGCTAGCGATTTTATTGGAATACTGAAGAAAGCCAGCTATCTGGAGATTTTTTACTTTATCTACTTGATAAGCGTTTACGTCGTCTTGACATCGCGCAAAAATTTCTGCTATAAACATATCTAGTATGAATTTAAAACCACTTTCCAATCATATATTTCTTGAGGCGGTCGAAGAAGAAAAAACCACCAAGTCGGGAATCGTGATTCCGGACACGGCTGACAAGGAAAAACCGGTCAAAGGCCGAGTTGTGGCTGTTGGTCCGGGAAAGCTAAACGACAAAGGCGAACGGATACCGATGTCGGTCAAACCCGGCGACATGGTTTTATTTAAAAAATACGGGCCGGACGAAATCGAGGTTGACGGCAAAAAATATCTGGTCGGCGACGAAGACGACGTCTTGGCGATTTTGGAATAAAAAGCGCAAAGCGCGAGCTTGTATCCGCAACTCAAAAACCTAAATACTTAATACCAACCCCTAAATATAAAATACTTATGTCCAAACAAATTTTATTCGACCAGGAAGCCAGAGAAGCTTTGAAAAAAGGCATTGATAAGCTGGCCGCGGCAGTGAAGGTTACTTTGGGGCCGCGCGGCCGGGCAGTGATTATCGAGAAAGGCTATGGCGCGCCGCAGGTTACTTTTGACGGCGTGACCGTGGCCAAAGAAATCGAGCTCAAGGATAAATACGAAAATCTGGGCGCCGAATTTTTGAAACAAGCGGCTGACAAGACGAACGACAGCGTTGGCGACGGCACGACCACGGCTGTCATTCTCGCCCATTCGATGATCGAAGAAGGCGAGCGTTTGGTCAGAGAGAAAGGTTTTAATGTTATCCAGCTCGCCGAAGAGCTTAAAAAAGCGAGCAAAATTGTGATCGAGGGTTTGGACAAGCAGAAACAAGTCATCGACGACAATAAAAAAATCGAAGAAGTGGCCACGCTTTCTTCCAAAGACAAAGAAATCGGCAAATTAATCGCCGAGATAATGCATAAAATCGGCAAAGAAGGAGTGGTTTCGATCGAGGACTCTAACACTGTCGGCAATTCTTACGAGATGGTGGAAGGACTGCAATTCGACCGGGGTTATATTTCGCCCTATATGGTGACCAACGCGGAGAAAATGGAAGCGGCTCTGGAGAATCCGTATATTTTGGTAACCGACCAGAAAATTTCTTCCATCAACGACCTTTTGCCTTTGCTCGAAAAACTTATCCAGAGCGGCAAAAAAGAACTTATGATTGTGGCTGACGAAGTGGAGGGCGAGGCTTTGGCGACTTTGGTGGTAAACAAGCTCCGCGGAGTGTTTAACGCCTTGGCGGTGAAAGCCCCGGGTTTCGGCGACCGGAGAAAAGAGATGCTCGAGGATATCGCGACCGTAACCGGCGCCGAGTTCATTTCCGAAGAATTGGGACGAAAACTGGTCAATACCGACGTAACCGCCTTGGGTCAGGCGCATCGGGTGGTGTCGAATAAAGACAATACCACTATTGTCGGCGGCAAAGGCGACAAGGAGGCCATTGAGAAAAGAGTAAGCCAGCTCAAAGCCCAGATTGGCAAAACCGAGTCAGACTATGACAAAGAAAAGCTCCAGGAGCGTTTGGGTAAACTCTCCGGCGGAGTGGCGGTCATCAAAGTCGGCGCGCCCACCGAATCAGCCCAGAAAGAATTAAAGCAGAGAGTGGAAGACGCGGTTTCAGCCACCCGGGCGGCTATGGAAGAAGGCATTGTGCCTGGCGGCGGAGTGGCCTTGCTTAATGCCTATAAACCGAAAGTGGAAGAGGGCAATGAAACAGCAAAAGCCGCGGCGGTGATTTTAGCCAAAGCTGTCGAGTCGCCAGTGAGGGCCATTATCACGAACAGCGGCGAAGGAGCCGACGGGATAATGGCGAAAATCGCGGCTGAACAGAAAAAAGAAAGCAATAAATGGATCGGCTTCAACGCCGTAACCGAGAAAGTGGCGGACTTGAAAGAAGCCGGCATTATCGACCCTCTGAAAGTGGTGAGGACCGCTTTTACCAACGCGGTTTCGGTGGCCAGCAATTATCTGATGATTGGCGCGGCCATCACCGAGATCCCCGAGGAAAAAGAAAAAGGGCATTCGCACGGAGGAGGAATGCCTGAAGACTACTAATCTCCAGAGACTCCGCTTTTCAATTGAAGCGGAGTTTTTGGGTGGAAGCGGCGGAGTTTGTTCGGAGTCGTTTTAAAACCCGAATTCAATGGTATAATTTGAATTATGTCATACACTCTAATCATAATTTTCATCGCGGTTTTTATTCCGGCGGTCTGGCTCGTTTCCGCTTATAACGGTTTGGTGAGACGCCGCTACAATGCCAAAGAAGCGCTGTCAGATATTGATGTCCAGTTGAAACGCCGCTTCGACCTTATCCCCAATCTGGTCGAGACTGTCAAAGGGTATCTGAAACACGAAAAAGAGGTTTTGGAAAACATCACCAAGGCCCGGGCCAGCGTTTCGACCGGCGGCGAAAATCCGCTCGAGCGCGTGAGAGCCGAAGACGCTCTCTCGAACACCTTAAAAACCCTGTTTGCGGTCAGCGAAAATTATCCCGACTTAAAAGCCAATGCCAATTTTTTGGATTTACAGAGAGAGCTCTCTGACACGGAAAACAAAATCCAGGCCAGCCGGCGCTTCTACAACGTGAATGTGATGGAGCTAAACACGATGATTAAAACTTTTCCGACCAACACCATTGCCGGCTGGTTGGGGTTTAAGGAAGAAAAATTTTTCGAAGTCAAAGAGGCGGCTGAAAAAGAACCGGTCAAAGTCAAATTTTAGCCTTTTGCTTTTCATAAATGCTCAATCTCTACACCGAACGCGCTTTGAATATCAGGAAAACGTGGCTCTTGTTTATAGGCTTTTTGGGATTTGTGATCGGCCTGGGCTGGTTTTTGTCTTATTATTACAACTCGCCGGATTTGCTTTTTATGGCCGTGATTTTCAGCTCGGTGATGAGCATTATAAGCTATTGGTTTTCGGACAAGGTGGTTCTCACAATGTCCCGGGCCAAGCCGGTTAGTCTGGAGAACGCAGCCGAGCTCTACCGGTTGGTGGAAAACTTAGCCATTACCGCCGGCTTGCCAACCCCCAAGATTTATCTGGTGCCGGAGAAAGCGCCGAATGCTTTTGCCGCCGGCCGCGACCCCAAGCATTCGGTGGTGGCCGTAACCCAGGGACTTTTGGAAAAGCTTGACCGGACAGAGCTCGAGGGCGTGATAAGCCACGAATTGTCCCATATCGGCAATCGAGACGCGCTGGTAGGAACAATGGCGGTGATTTTAGTCGGTTTTGTCTCGATAGTTTCGGACATTGTTTTTCGTTCAGTGGCTTTTGGCGGCAGGCGCGACGACCGCGACGGGCGAGGCGGCTTGGCTTTTCTGGTCGCTCTGGTTCTTTGGGTTTTGGCGCCGATTTCGGCGACTTTGATTCGGCTGGCCATCTCGCGCAAGCGGGAATTTTTGGCCGACGCCTCTGGAGCTTTGCTCACGCGTTATCCCGAAGGATTGGCGAGCGCTCTGGAGAAGATTTCTTCTGACCGGACGCCGATGAGAGCCGCGAGTAGCAGCACGGCGCACTTGTGGATTGACACGCCTTTTAAAGAAAAGCAGGCGAGATCTTTTTGGCAGGTGTTATTTATGACCCATCCGCCGGTCGAGGAAAGGGTGAAAAGATTAAGGGGAAGGGGAGTTTAAGTAATATAGGCATTAGGTATTAAGCGACAAGTATTAAGCGGCGAGCAATTAGTATCAGGTATCTAGTATTAGGCATTAAGGCTAAATAAAAAATGAAATACAAACTGGGGAGATTGATAGTGATGTCTTTGGGCGGGTCGGTGATCGTGCCTGACGAGATTGACGTGGGGTTTCTTAAAAAATTCAAGAAATTCGTGGAAAAGTGGTCAGCTAAGAAAAAGTTTGTTATCGTAACCGGCGGCGGAAAAATAGCCAGATATTACAAAGAGGCGGCCAATAAAGTGAGGCCGCTCACTAATGAAGAAAAAGACTGGCTGGGAATTCGGGTAACGCAATTCAACGCTTATCTGGTCCAGGCCATTTTCGGCAAGTTGGCTGATCCGCGGATAATCGACAAGCGCCATAAAATCAAAAAACTGAAATATCCGGTGACTGTCGCCTGCGGCTGGGAACCGGGGAGCTCGACTGATTTTGATACCGTGGCTTCGGCCGAAGATTTCGGCGCCAGCGAAATAATCAATGTCGGCCAAGCAGCTTATGTCTATGACAAGGATTACAAAAAATACAAAGACGCCAAGCCCTTTTATGAATTAAGCTGGCGAGAGTATAAAAAAATTATTCCTCGAGAATGGGTGGCCGGAGCGCATTTGCCGGTTGATCCGGTAGCTGCCAGACTGGCGGAGAAGAGGGGAATTAGCGTCATTATCGTAAGCGGAGACATCAAAAATCTGGAAAATCTTTTGGCCGGCAGGGAATTTCGAGGGACGATTATCAGCTAGGCTCACGGAGTAAAATTTGAAATCTTCTTTAGACAAAGATAAAATTTAATTGGTTTTTGGTTTTCGGGAGGGGTCGCATAGCGGTCTAGTGCGGTTGCTTGGAAAGCAACTATGTCCGAAAGGGCATCGCGAGTTCAAATCTCGCCCCCTCCGTTTGGTTAAAATCCGAACTTTTTTTGAACGAAAATCCGGATTGCGAATTCTGAAATCCAATCGCTCCGCCTGCGTTAAAACTTCGGCGGACAGGTCGGGCGGGCAAAAAGGAAGGGGGTTGGGGGGAAGGAATTTTTGCCCGCCCTCGCTTTTCCGCCGCCGCCGAATTTCGTATTTCGCTTTGCGAAATGCGCCGCCAAGAATCATTATTTACTTTTTTTAATTTTTGGTGTAGCATCAAAGTAGTTGAAAGTTAATATTACTGATACTTTAATTCTACTACTACGATATTAGTATGTCAAACATTACAAAAACACTTAGAAAACTTAGGGAAGCCAAGGGTTTATCCCAAGAAAAATTGGCGAGATTGTCCGATGTCGCCAATAATACAATTGTTAAAATCGAAGCCGGTAAAAATCAGAATCCAACACTTGATACGCTCAAGAAAATTGCCAAAGCTCTTGAGGTGAGTGTTGATGAGTTGATAAAGTAAAAATATTTAAAACTTTATGGACATCATTCAAATAGTAATCTCCACAGTAATCAGCACGGGAATAGTGGCAGTTTTTATAAATCATTGGTACGATAAAAAATTGCGAACACACGAGATAAAAATTCAAAAATATACTAAATTAGGCGAAGAACTTGCTAAACTTACCGGGAATGAGGCAGATTGGAATCAACTCAGAGCATCTCTTAATGAAGGTTTTTTCTTCGCTTCGGACGAAGTTGTTGGAGAGATATTGGAATTTAACAAAAAGTTTACAGAACAAAGGAAATTTACAGAACAAAGGAAAACTGCGACAAACGGTAATTTTCAAATGCCCGCGAAAGATTTGCAACCACTGGTTGTGGCAATACGGAAAGATCTTTATTTGAAATCAAAATCGATTGATAAAAATGGTCTTAGTTTTTTTCAAAAAACAAAATAAAAGATGCTATGTTCACAATAAATAAAACACACACGGTAATTTTCTTAAGTGCTTTTTTAGCTGTTTTGTTTTTCTTGCCAACTTTGACTGTTCTTGCTGATGATACGGTACCGCCAAAAATAACCTCAATATCTCCAAGTGCAACCAACAGGTATGACAGGGTCGAGATTATTGGCGAAAATTTTGGAGCCAGCAAGGGTTCATCGAGAGTCTTTGGTCCTGGCAATCGAGAACAAGCAAGCTTTTTAACTTGGTCAGATACAAAAATCGAGGGAGTCGTAGATAACTTTGAGGATCCAAGGAATTTTTATCTCGTAGTAGAAAGAATGCAGGAATCGGACATTTCGGTGGTTACGAGTAATACTTTTCCTCTAAAAATACTTCCGTGGGGAGTTCCTAAAATAACTCGCGTATCGCCTTATATGGTAAAGCCTGGGGGTGCCGAAATCACGATTTATGGAGAAAATTTTGGCATGCCCAACAATCAAGATGTTTCGTTGAGTAATGCTCGAGTTTATGATGCGGAAGGTAATAGTCAAAAGGTAATAACTCGCGCACACAACCAAATAAAGGCAGTCTTTGATTTTAAGACGTGGGATGAAACTACTAATTCAACGACTCTTTATGTAAAAGTGAAGTGTCTCGATGAGGACTGTTCGGGCGGCGTAGACGGTCAAGATGGCAAGGATTATGTCAGTAATACGTTTTCTGTCGAAATAAATAACCCTCCGTGCACTTCATGGACTTATTCAGATTGGTCAGATTGCAAGCTAAGTAGCGTAGCTACACAACCGAATGGTTATAGCACCAGAAAAATTCTTAGTTCTTCTCCATTCGCTTGTGCTAGCGGTAGTCCGGTTGATCTTAAGTGGTGTACCTATACGCCACCATGTACTTCTGACACATGGTCTTGCGGCAGTTGGAACACCTGCTCGGTTTCTGGTTTGCAAACGAGAACTTGCAACAAAACTTTTGACTGCTCGACTACCAACACGCCTTCCCCTGCAACATCCCAAAGTTGCACACCGCCACCTATCTATCAACCTCCTCAACTACAACAGCCAACTTGCGATATAGATATATGGACTTGTGGTTCGTGGAGTTCCTGCTCGCTTTCAGGAATACAGAATCGTAGTTGCACTAAGACATTTGATTGCCCTAATGTACAAACAGCACCGCCAATAACCGACCAGTATTGCGAACCTCCAAGCAGACCAACGCCGCAGACACCGCCAAGCGGCACTGATGAAATCATAAACCAAGATTCAATAATAAAATCAACTGTTAAACTTTTGTGTCCCGTTGATGCACAAAAAGCCAGTCAGGGCTCTGGTACGGTTATTGATTCTAACGGGACTATTTTAACTAACAAGCATGTTATTGCAGGTACTTTAGGTTGCTTGGTTGGATTTATAAATGATTTTAATGATGAGCCATATTTTGGAGAAAGACAGATAGCTGACATTACAAGAATCTCGCCTAATCAAGATATTGCCATTCTAAAAATTAGAAATCCTCAAAATAAAAACCTAACAAGCATTAATATAACAAAAAGCAGTAGTAATCTTCGCTTAGGTACTAAGGTTACTACATACGGCTTCCCTGCGAAATTTGGTACGAAAGTTACATACACAAGCGGAGATTTTAGTGGCACTGATGGAAGTTACATAAAAACAACTGCCATATTGGAGTATGGAAATTCTGGCGGAGGAGCATATCTTAAAGATGGAACATTTATAGGCATACCCTCTGCTGTGGTTAAGGGCGAGTTAAACGCACTCGGGTACATATTATCTATCAATACAATCAATTCTTGGTTGGGTAATTCAAGCACTGCTTATGGTGGTACAAGCAATAATAATTATTCAAGAGTTTCTGTTTTGGAAGATATAGATCTCAAAAAACTTGGCTCTCTAAAATTATTTATTCCTAATACAGACGCTAAAGGCAACCTTGCAACCCCAACAACAAGTCAAAATACGCCAAAAATAACAGAGCAACCAAGCACTAACCAAACACAGAAAGAATCTACTATTATTGAATCCACCAATACAAATCAAAAAATAAACCCCGAACAGAATAATCCAACTCCGTCAGAAAAAGAACGACCTCAAAAAACTTCATGGTTCAAGAATTTTTTTCTTTGGATAGCAAACCTTTTTAAGTAGATTGTTAAAAAATAATTACAAACATTATATGATATTTCGTTTTTCAGAAATTTTTCAAGAAAATCCAGATAATACAATCACTCCAAAGAGAAATATTCGTATCCGCGGGGCAGTTTTTGGACCGCAGGTTACTTTCGGCCCCGGCGTATCTTTCGGGGGTATTAATATTTTTGATTTTAAGGGGTTCAACATAGAGGCAAACGAAGAGGGGAACGTTTTAAATATAACGGGATTTTATAAAGTATGAATAACGAAGAAGCAAAACAAAAACGGATTTCCCTTGAAGAGGCAATAAAAACAAGTCACGAAAAAGATGTGGCGGAGTTGAATAATTTGCGAGAACAAGTTTTAGAAATAGAAAAGAAAGTAAAAAATTTAGATAATATATCAAATTTCATGATGTGGGTAGCAGGTGTAGTGATGCTTGGTTTCTTATTCTCGCTAGTCATAATATCCTTGGATTATTTTAAATACAATGGAGAACGATATGAGAGTTTAATGAAAGAAACGAGAAGTATTCGAGGTACCTTTTTAGACAAAGAAGGAGGAAAGGCGATGGAAGAAAAACTAAACAAAAATGTTCAAATTTTGGATTGCTTTAAATCCAAAGGGTACTTTTCAATCACGTGTTATTAGCTACGAACGACGTGCCAATAAAATTGGCACGAAATTCGGCGGCGGCGGAAAAATCGGAATCGGAAAGCGAGGGCGGGCAAAAATCCCCCCCCAACCCCCTTCCTTTTTGCCCGCCCGACCTGTCCGCCGAAGTTTTAACGCAGGCGGAGCGATTGGATTTCAGAATTCGCAATCTGGATTTTCGTCAAAAAAAGTTCGGATTTTAACCAAAAGGCTCCGCCAATTTTCAGAATTAGGATTTTGGGCGATTTCTGCCTCGCCCCGCCAGAGGCGGGGCTCGGCTTCGGCGTGACGGCAGTCCGCCAAGACGAGCGAAAGCGGGCTTCGTCGTAGCCCTTGGCGAAGGCGAGTTTCTTTATGCTAATATAAAGCTAACGTTATAAACTAAGGTCGCCCCAAATAATTATAATAAAAATATGAAAAAATATGCATTGTTAGTCGCCATCGCCTCGCTTTTTATTTTCTCTTCGAGTGCGAGTGCGGCCTCCGTCGTTTCCTTTACGGCGTCGAGTTCAAATAGCACCAATCAAGCGGTTACGCTTACTTGGCGAGCTTCAGCTCCTACCGACGCGCAAATAGACGTAATTTGTCCTTCGGACTCCGGCGGACTAGGTTTTTATATAAAAGAGGGTGGTTCATATCCAAGCTGTGCCAAAGGTGGTGTGGCCTCGTACACGGGCCAATCTTCTAACGCTCTTACCATTCAGCCCCGAGGAAACACTAAAACAGTTTCGGTGGATTTTGTGTTGAGACTGACTAAAAACGGGGCATTCACGCCAGAAGTTAATGACAGCAGAAAACTCACAGTAAATTTCTTACCCCAAACACCTGCTGTGCCCATTGCTCCAGTTATTGTTGTTCCGCCAACCAATTCGAAAGGAGCCGTCGAAGATATTGATACTCAAGCCCCCGCCTCAAGTTGTCTGAACTTAGTAAATAATCTTCGATACCGATCGAGGGATATATATACAAATGGAGAAGTCTCTGACTTACAGGATTTCTTGCAGTCCAGAAGATATCTCAAGTCAGAACCAACAGGATACTTTGGTTTACTTACTTTACAAGCGGTAAAAGATTTTCAACGCGACAGCAGCATAACCCCAATTGCTGGCTTTGTTGGCTCGGTTACAAGAGCAAAAATTAAATCATTGACTTGCGGACAATAATTGATTGACTGGCCGCAATCCACAGAGGCGAGCGGGCAAAAATGGAGGGGAGTATAGGTCCCGAAGGAGTCGCCAAAGGCGACCCTACGGGGTAAAATTTTTTGCCCGCGAGCCGACGGGTTTTCTAACTTGCCGCCGAAGGCAGGGTTCATCATCCGTTTTAATCCCTATCGACATCGGATGTCGATAGATGTCGATAGAGTGCCGTTAAAAAAGTTTTGGAATTTGTATAATTAAATATGAAAAAATGGCCGAAATAGAACCGGAAAAACAAAATAGTTTGGAAATTGTTCGCGGCAAAGACGAGAAAGGAAAAAACAGGACGAGCTTAAAAAGGGGAATAGAAAAAATCTTTATCGAGACTTTTGTTTTCGGCGATTCTATCGAGAAGAAAGCAGTTGATTTTGCCGAGGCTAGACTTTCGCCAAAAGCCAGCCGGTTATTAGCCGGAATCTTTATCGGGCCCCATTTGCGAGACCCGGAAAATTACGCGACAGTCAGAGACAAAGACGGCCGAGTCGTCGGTTATCTAATCGAGGAGTGGGGCGGCGCGAGTTTTAGGCTCTGCCAGCTTCTCGCGCTTGCGGCTGTTCTGCCGGCATTCTTTCGTCTTCCCCGAGAAGACCGCTCGATTTTAACAAAAATGGCGCTCGCCATTTGGAAGCAAAGAAAACTCGCGGCGTTGCCCAACGCGATCGGCTATCATATAAATTTAAGCGAAGAATACCGGGGAAAAGGCATTGGCAGTGATTTGTTCAGGGAATTTATGAGGCGCGCGAGAGAAAAGGGCCGGCGCGCCATCTATGCCCATGTTTATCGGCGGACGCTTGATCTCGAAAAAGGCAAAAAATGTTTCGCGGAGAAACAGGGAATGAAGGAATTCTCCAGAATAAAAAGCGAGGTTTTTAGCCAAATACTGCCCAAGAAAATTATTTATCTAGTGTGTTACGCGATGGAAATATAGAACTAGTCTAGAAATTCGCGATATTTATATTCTGCGGAGGGGGAGCGTTTATCGATTTTTTAGAATTTGAGGCCTCTGTTTTGTCGGGTATAATGATGATATGGACAATCCCTTGGGCAACGCCAAAAAACAGCTGGAAGAGACCGCGGAGATTCTGGGGCTAGATCAAAAAATCGTAAGAAAACTTTCCCGAATAGACCGTTTCATCGAAGGCGACATAGAAATAAAGCTCGACAGCGGCAAAAAAAAGAAATTTAAGGCCTTTCGGAGCCAACATAATAATGCTCGCGGCCCGTACAAAGGCGGCATTCGTTTTCATCCGCAAGTGACTAGCGACGAAGTCAAGGCTCTCTCGATGTGGATGACCTGGAAAGGAGCGGTAGTTGATATTCCGTTTGGCGGCGGAAAAGGCGGAGTGGCGGTGGACCCCGAAGAACTTTCGAGAAATGAACTCGAGCGTTTAAGCCGCGCTTATATTGAATTTATCAGTCCTTATATCGGCGAGAGAAAAGACATTCCGGCGCCGGACGTAAATACCAACAGCCAAATTATGGCTTGGATGCTCGACGAGTATGAAAAAATCGCGGGCCATAAAGAGCCGGGCGCCCTGACCGGCAAGCCAATCGAACTCGGCGGCTCCAAAGGCAGGACAGAGGCCACTGGCTTGGGCGGTTTTTATATCTTGGAGTCGTTCGTGAAAACCCTGAAAAAACCAAAAAACAAAATTACCATTGCTGTCCAAGGGTTTGGCAATGTCGGCTCGTATTTCGCCAAATTTTGCGATCAGGCCGGCTATAAAATCGTCGCGGTTTCTGATAGCCAAAACGCGCTTTACGACCCCAAAGGCCTGGATATTGCCAAGGTTTTAAGCCACAAAGAAAAAAACAGGTCTTTTGTTGGCTATAAGTCAGGCAAAATTTTGCCGAGCGACGATCTGCTTTATTTGGACGTTGATATTCTCTCGCCGGCGGCTTTGGAAAACGCCATTACCAAAGATAATGCCTTAAAAATCAAAGCCAAAAACATTATTGAATTGGCTAACGGCCCGATCACCGCCGAAGCCGAAGAAGTTTTGACGAGAAGGGGAATAATGATTATTCCCGATGTGCTGGCCAATGCCGGCGGGGTGGCGGTTTCGTATTTTGAGTGGGTCCAGAACCTCACCAATTACTACTGGGAAGAGAAGGAAGTTTATCAAAAACTGGAACGGTTGATGAGGAAAGCTTATGGAGCGGTGATGGCGGAATATCAAAAACTAAAAACCGGCCAGCCGAAGATAAATACGAGAAAAGCCGCCTACGCCATCGCCCTGCGGAGAGTGGTCGCGGCCATGAAGTTAAGAGGCGAAATCTAAGAGCTCAAGCTTAATTTATCTCTTCTTTTTTGCTCTTGATAAAGAGACTGAAGTTTTCCAGAAATTCGATAAATATCTGGAGCGGCAGTTCGATCAGGAAATTGGCGACGAGAATCAAAATATTAAATTTGCTTAGTCCGGCAATGGCGATCTTGCCGACAGTGACAAACGGCAAAGAAATCAAGTCTATCAAAAAAGAAAAGAGAGTAACCCGTTCCTTTTCGAGGCTTAATTCCCGCGAGCGGTTGTGGATTTTCACGCCCACGGCGGCGACCAAGGAAGTGAAGAAAATAAAAACAACGATGTTGGCGAGACTGAATTTAAAATGGAGAAGCAGGCGCGAAAGCTCGTAAAACACGCCGGTCATCAGGGCGAGATAGAGGACTTGGATAGTAAGCTTGCCCAAAAAAGTTCTCTTTTTGGGGATATTCACGGCATAGGCCTTTGACTGGTCGAGAAAAACCGTTTTTTTGACTTCCTCGAGAATCAGACCCAGATTTTTAGCCGAAGGCATTTTAACCGAAACCAGGATCAAAAACATAATAACTGGCGGGAAGAGAATATTGATGACGGTGTTTAGCATCGAAAAATTGTGGGTCAGGTATTTGTCGACCGGAATTTCCACCGCGATAGCCACGGCGATTTTGGAGATAAAGAAAGAGAGGAGAGTCCAGAAAGCCAGCTTATTGAGTTTTGTTTTTTCCCGGTCGTAGCGCTTTTGGTAAGCGGCTTTGACGGCCTTGGCCAATTTTTCTTCGCTTGTCAAAATTTCTTCGAGCTTCTCCGCGCTTTTGTTGTCGGCGGCGAGATCGTCAATAAGATAGAAAACCGTATTGTAGCGGTTGCCGAATCTTAAAAATTCCCGACGGAATACCGGCCTGGCGTAAATATAGCGTTCGATTTTTTTCTTGATCGCGGGCAGTTCAACGGCGATTTCCGGATATTTGTCTTCGCTAAAACCGAAACTAGCCCATTCCGGATAGAGGAATTTGAGGGCTCGATAATTCAGCTGATCGTTATCAACGCGGAAGAGGGATTTTTGGATAGCGATGAAAAGCTGGACATCGATGTCGTGGTTGGCCAGCTTGGCGCCGCCGACAGAGAGAGAGCCGCGGATCGAGTCAAACATCAGCTTGCTAAGCATCTGGCTTTTGGTCGGCGAGAAGAGCGTCTCTTCGACAGCGCTGATGGTTGCTTTGAGCAGCCATTCGGAAAGTTCTTTTTTACGCGGAGTCGAGGGGATTTTGGAATTCAAGCCATGAAAGGCGTTGATAATCCGCTCCACTTCTTTGATTTTATTCTCCGGCACGCTGTCATTCGGCAGGTGGCCGGAGCGGATGAGTTCTTTAATAAGCGGTTCGGCGATCTGGCCGTTTAAGGACTTAAGCAGGAGTTTGCGCCGCAGGGTGCGGTCAATGAACCTTTTACGGAGCAGATGCTCCTCCTGGTAGTCAATGATGTTCCTGACTCGTTCGTAAAAAGCCGCGATTTTGGCCGCGATTTCGTCAACGTGGATTTTGGGCAGGGCTTCGAGGCCGGCTTTTTCCGCTAAAAAAGTCCGGTATTTTTCTAAAAAACTTGTGATTGGTTCGGAAAGCATAAAATTTGGCCTTCCCGGGCCTTATGCTAAAGGCTAGATTAAGAGAAAGGGACTGTCAAACAGGGGATACGAAACTACGAAAAATCAGTATTAGGCAATAAGTATTAAGGGGTTAGTATCAAGTATTAAGCAAATTAAGTATTAAGCAACACGAAGAACGCGAAAGTACGAGAATACGAAAGAAAGCTTACGAATGTACGAATTAGTACGAATATACGAATAATGCCTTACGAAAATACGAAAAGTAACGAAAGTACGAAAAAAAGCGAAAGTACGAAAACTCTTTCCATCCCTGAAAGGGCCGAATATTAAGGATGGGGGGGGCGGCGACGACCGAGTCGCGCCGCCCCCATGGCGCCTACCCTCCGTCGGCGACCCGTTGCGGGAGGTACCCCGCAGCGGCGGTGCGGACGAACCAGGCGGCCAACTGGTTCGGGCTCACCTTCCGGGGATAGCGCCGTCGGTGGTCTCGTTCGCCGGTTTCGTACTGGAGAACAATGACCCGGCCGCCCCGAAGGATCTGGTGAACTGCGTCGCCGAGGTTTTCGATCTCCTCGGCGCCCAGGGTTTCTTTCCGTACCGCCTGAAACAGGGTTTGTACAGCCCGGTTTCTGGCGTCGAGACTGCCGTCGTCCTCCTCCACACCTCGGAGGAGGTGCTTACAGATATTCATTTCATCACCTCCTCCCCGTTCCATAAAATTAGCAGATCGTCTTTTTTTTTCAAGCCCTAGATGTTGTTTCGGTTTTTTCTTGAAAAAGTCCATTTTTTAGCAGAGAATATAGAAAGAATTAAAGCCGACGTATTTAATTGCTAGGCGAGAGATTTTTTTAAATGGCTAAATTAAAAGTGGCGGTTTTGATGGGCGGGCCGTCGTCAGAGCACGAGGTCTCGCTTTTGAGCGGCAAAAACGTGGTCGCCGGACTTGATAAAGCCAAATACGAGGTTCTGCCAATTGTCGTGAGCCGGAGCGGAATTTGGCAGACCGAGCCAGGAGAACTCAAAAAACGAATCGAAGTTGTTTTTATCGCTATGCACGGCGAATTCGGCGAAGACGGCACAGTCCAGTCAATCTTGGAAAAAGAGGGCCTTGTCTATACCGGCAGTAGGCCGCTCCCCAGCGCTTTGGGAATGAATAAAATTTTCTCCTCGAGAATTTTTAGAGCCCACGACTTGCTCACTCCTGATTTTTTGGCGATCAATAAAAACGACAACCTGGAAAATCTCGAGCTTAATTTTGATTTGCCGTTTATAGTCAAGCCGTCGAGCCGCGGATCCTCGCTCGGCGTAAGCCTGGTGAGAGAACGAAAAGATTTGGGAGAAGCGCTAAAAAAAGCTTTCGGCTTTGGCCGCGACGCTTTGGTCCAGAAATACATTTACGGTCAAGAGCTTGCCTGCGGCGTGCTTGACGAGAATTCGGGAAAAGAGAGAGCCTTAATGCCCATTGAAATTGTGGCCAAAACGAGCGGTTTTTTCGATTACTACGCTAAGTATACAGTCAAGGCAAGAGAGGAGATTATGCCGCCGAGGCTCTCCGAACCTGCGATTAGACTCGTCCGGGAAACAGCCGAAAAAGCCCATCAGAGCATCGGCGCCTCTGGCGTATCGAGGACAGATATGATTTTCTCGGCTGACGACAGCCGGGTTTATATTCTGGAGATTAACACTATTCCGGAATTCACCGTAAGCAGCCTTTTAATTCGCGGCGCGGAGGCGGTCGGCATAAAATTTCCCGAACTCTTGGATAAAATAATTCAAGCCGCAATAAATCGCCATGGTTTCAGTCATTGAAGAAATAAAGTCGCGGCTCGATTTGGCCGATTTTTTGCGCGGTTATTTGGAGCTTCGGCCGGCCGGCAAAAATTTCAAGGCGCTCTGCCCGTTCCATAAAGAAAAAACGCCTTCGTTTATGGTTTCGCCCGACCGGCAAATCTGGCATTGTTTCGGCTGCGACCAAGGCGGGGATATTTTCGGGTTTCTGATGAAACACGACAACCTGGAGTTTTACGAAGCGCTCAAAGTTCTGGCGGAAAAAGCCGGCATCGAGCTGAAGTCAATCAGTCCGGCGGACCAGCGGGAATTCGGCGTGCTCTATGACTTAAACCAGGCGGCCGCGGATTTTTTCAAGACCAGCCTCGGGCAGTCTGCGGCTAGCCGAGAATATCTTCTGTCGCGCGGCTTGAGAAAAGAGACAATCGAAAATTTCAGCATCGGTTTTGCTCCCAATAATTTTGAAGACTTGACTTTACGCTTGATCAACGCCGGTTTTGACGTGAAAGACGCGGTCAGAGCCGGCCTTACCATAAGGAGCGAGAAAGGCAAATATTTTGACCGCTTCAGAGGAAGGATTATGTTTTCGCTTTTAAATAATTTCGGCAAGGTAATCGGGTTTTCCGGCCGGATTCTGCCGCAGTTCGAGGGCGGCGAAACCGCGAAATACTTAAACTCGCCGGAGACGCCGATTTTTTCCAAGTCGCGCGTTGTTTTCGGCCTTTATCAGGCGAGAGAAGCCATTCGGGAGTCAGGCTCCATCGTGCTTATGGAAGGCCAGATGGACGTGGTGATGTCGCAGCAGGACGGAGTAAAAAACGCCGTGGCCACTTCGGGCACGGCTCTAACTCCCGACCACTTGCGGACGCTCAAAAGGTTTTCCAATAATCTGGTTTTGTGCTTTGACAACGACGAAGCCGGCAAACAGGCTATGGAGCGGAGCATTGATCTGGCGCACGAAAGCGACTTTGAGACGAGAGTGCTCGACCTGGGCCGAGTTTCTCTCAAGGGCAAGGCAATCAAGGACCCGGCCGAAGCGGCGCAGGTTGAGCCGGGCTCGCTCTCGAAACTTATAGCCAGCGCCCAATCGGCGATGGAATATTATCTTAGCCGCTATCTCGGAGAAAAAGATATCGTGAACCAGAAAAAGAACTTGAGATTCGTTCTCCGGAAAATAAAAAAACTGGCGAGCCCGGTTGAACGTCACCATTGGGTGAGGGAAATAGCCGAACGGGAAAACCTGCGGGAGAGCGATTTATTGGAAGAAATGGAAAAGTTGAGCGAGCCGGAAACTTTCGTAAAAAGAAAAGAGACGGAAGAGGAACAAGGAGAGCCGAGGAAACTTTCCCGGAGAGAGCTGGTGAGCGAGCGAATACTCGCGATTTTAAGCCAGAAAGGAGAATGGAAGGATAGGGCTTCGGCGATTCGAGATTATTTGCCGCCGACTTACTTCACGGTCTATAATTGTATTGTTTCGGGAAAGCGGCCCGAAGAGGAAAAATCAGCCGTTCTCTTGGATCTGATTTCTCTCCGTTCGGGTCTCGAAGAAAAAGACGACCGCGAGCTCGGTGGAGAATTCGACGATTTATTGAGGTATTTGGAAATAGAATTTTTGATTGACAAGAAAAACGAGCTTCAGAATTTGATTAAAAAATCGGAAAAAGAAACCGGCGTCGGAACCCGAGAAAAGATCGAGGAATTTCAGGCAGTCGCAAGAAGAATCGAAGAATTGAGAAAGAAAAAATGAAGAGCCATAAACCGAAGAAAAAAAAGAAAATAAGAACCGGCAAGAGACGGGCTGATTTTAATAAATCCAAATCCAGGCGGATTGCTAAACCCAAGCGAGTCGCCAAAGCAAAAAAAATCAGAGCCAAAGCCGGAAAGCCTAAGAAAAGAATCGCGAGGCCAAAATCAGCTAGCCGGACAAAGAAAGCAGTCCAAAAAAGCAAAATAAAAGTCAAAAGAAAGCTCGAGCTAAAAAGGCGGGGTTCGGGCAAGGAGGAGAGGCTTAAAAAAGCGAACGAGCTCGACCAGACGCTGCTCAACGAGCTTATCAGCCACGGTCGGATAAGGGGATTTGTGACTGACGTGGAAATTTTAAAATATTTTCCCCATATAGAAACCGATTTGGCTTTTTTGGAAATTATCTATGACGGGTTAGAAGAAGCCGGCGTCAAAGTCATAGACGTCGGCAATCTTATTGATTTGCCCGGCGAAGGAGAAATAACCGAGAAAGAGCTAAAAGAGGCGGCTTTTGTTTCCGGAGAACTGCCGGACAATGTCCAGATTTACCTGAAAGAAATAGGCCGGACGCCGCTTTTGAGCGGCAAAGAGGAAAAGGAACTCGCCAAAAAGATTTTAAAAGGCGACGAAGAAGCGAGGCAGAATTTGATAAAAGCCAATCTGCGGCTGGTGGTTTCGATTGCCAAACGCTACGTGAACCGCAGTCCGCAGTTGAGCATTCTCGATTTGATCCAGGAAGGAAATTTCGGGTTATTCAGAGCGGTCGACAAATTCGATTATCAAAGGGGTTTTAAATTCTCGACTTACGCCACCTGGTGGATCAGGCAGGCGATTACGCGGGCGCTGGCCGACCATTCGCGGACCATCAGAATTCCGGTCCATATGGTGGAGACCATTTCCAAATACACCCAGGCCAAGAGAAAACTTATGCAGGAGCTGGGCCGCGAGCCCTTAGCCGAAGAAATAGCCGTTGAGATGGGAACCAGCGTGGAGAAAATACACCACATCCAGAAAATTTCCCAGGAGGTGATTTCTTTGGAATCGCCGGTGGGCGAAGAAGAAGATTCGACATTGTCGGAGTTTATTCCGGACGAGAAAACTTTGACTCCGGCGCAGGCGGTTTCGCGGGAAATTTTAAAAGACCAGATCAGGGAAGTCTTGAGCGACCTTACGGACAGGGAGAGGAGGATTCTCGAGTTAAGATTCGGTTTGATTGACGGTACCACTCACACCCTGGAGGAAGTCGGCCAGACTTTCGGCGTAACCCGCGAGCGGATAAGGCAGATCGAGGCCAAGGCTTTGGAGAGAATCAGACTGCATCAGAAGGCTTCGAGGTTCGGCGAATATTGAAAAAGGCGAGTATTAAGCATCGCGCAGATTAATCTTTGGCGACCGCTACACCAGGATTTGACGTTTAAGGCTCAACGTAGAAATAACATCAAATGACCTCGGGCGAAATCAGAGAAAAATATTTGGAGTTTTTTAGAGGGAAAGGGCATACTATTCTTCCCTCGGCCTCGCTTATTCCGGAAAACGACCCGACAGTGCTTTTTACGACGGCCGGCATGCAGCCCTTGGTGCCTTTTTTCCTGGGAGAAAAACATCCTGGCGGCCAGCGGCTCGCGGACATCCAGAAGTGTTTGCGGACAGATGATATTGACGAAGTGGGCGACGTAAGCCACCACACTTTTTTCGAGATGCTCGGCAACTGGTCCTTGGGAGATTATTGGAAAGACGATTCCATTGCTTGGAGCCTTGAGTTTTTGACATCGGCTAAATGGCTCGGCCTGGATAAAAACAAGCTGGCCGTATCGGTCTTTGAGGGCGACGCCGACGCACCAAAAGACACCGAATCCCGAAAAATCTGGCTTGAATTGGGAATCCCGGAGGAACGCCTCCGGGAATTGGGCAAAGAAGACAATTGGTGGGGACCGGCCGGAGAGGCCGGGCCTTGCGGACCAGACACGGAAATATTTTATTGGACCAGTGCCGGGAATCCGCCGGTTATGTTCGAGCCCTCGGACAAGCGCTGGTCAGAGATTTGGAACAATGTTTTTATGGAATACGAGAAGACCCGCGAGGGAAAATTCAAGCCGTTAGCCAAGAAGAATGTCGATACCGGTATGGGACTCGAGCGGATACTCACGGTTTTAAACGGTTTGGACGACGATTACCGGACAGATGTTTTCTGGCCGATAATACAGAAACTCGAGGAATTGTCGGAGAAAAAATACGGGGAGAATTTGAGGGAGTTTCGGATTATCGCCGACCACTTGAAAGCCGCGACATTTATTTTGTCCGAGGACAGCCGCGTCAATCCGTCCAATACCGGCCAAGGATATATTGTGAGAAGGCTTATCCGAAGAGCGGTCGTTTATGGAAGACAGCTAGGCATTAAAGAAAGCTTCTGGACAAAACAAATTTCGGAGACTATTCGTGAAATTTATAAAAATGTTTATCCGGAATTAGGGAGGAATAAAGAATTCGTTGTTTCCGAGCTAGATAAAGAAGAAGAAAAATTCGCGAAGACACTGGAACGGGGGCTGAAATACTTTGATTTAATTTTGAAAAAGACAATTCATCCATTTGATGGCGGAATGATTATTCCGCAAGTCGGCATAACGGCAAACCATATTTTTGACTTATATCAAAACTACGGATTTCCTCCGGAAATGTTTTTTGAGGAACTGGACCGGCGGGGGATTTCTTATGATAAAAAATATCTGACAGGCAGATTAAAGGAAAAACTCGAAGAGCATCAGGAACTTTCCCGTACTTCTTCAGCCGGAATGTTCAAAGGCGGCTTGGCTCATGCGGGCGAGAAAACCACCAGACTTCATACCGCCACCCATCTTTTGCTCGCTTCTCTGCGGCAAATCTTAGGCCCGGAAGTTTTTCAGAGAGGCAGCAATATCACCGCCGAGCGGCTCCGTTTTGATTTTTCTTTTCCGCGGAAGCTTGACGAGAAAGAATTGCGGCAAGTCGAGGATCTGGTCAATGAAAAAATCTCCGAAAATCTTCCGGTCACGGTCGAGGAGATGACCCTGGAAGAAGCCAAAGAACAAAAAGCCATCGGAGTTTTTGAAAGCAAATACGGCGAACGCGTCAAAGTTTACACCATCGGTTCCTCGACAGACCCGGGATTTCCTTTTAGCCGCGAAATCTGCGGCGGGCCGCACGCGAGCCGCACGTCGGAAATCGGCGAATTTAAAATCATCAAAGAAGAAGCGGTTTCCCGAGGAATTAGACGCTTAAGAGCTCATATTTTATAATTCCAGGGTGGATTTTGTTTTGATTCCGGTCTCTCCGGAGAAAAACATACTTCTCACGCCGGCCGAAGAAGGGACGACGGTCTATTCTGCTTTTTCTTTGACCAGACAGGATGGACGAAAAAAGATTGACGAAACAGAACTCGAAAACGCGGTTTCGCAGGTTATCTGGCGAATGTTCGACGGGGAGAGGAGCGTTTTGGCCCGTCGGTTAAATATCTCTGAACTCGACGTAATTTTAATCGACGCCCGAGTGATTGGCGTGAAAATTGACGGAGCGAAAGTTTTAAACCCTTTGGGTTTCTCGGGGAATGCCATCGAGGTCGATCTTGCTGAAACTCTGGTTCATCGGCCGTTGGTCGAGGAAGCGTCCGGTCTCTCGGGACGGGGCAAAGAAATAATTTTGGCTTTGGAACCGGCAGCCAGCTTGGCGCATTCCCTGCGGGAAAAATCAGCTGATGAAAATTTGGTGGTCGCGAAAATTTTTTCCGGAAAAACCTGCCTTTATTTTTCGAGTCCCAAAAGAACCGCTTATCTTAGCGATTTTGACTGGGGAGAAAATGATTTAATCGGAAGAACGAGCCAAGAGCTTGGACTAGCCGCGAAAGTCGCGGAAAAAATCATAGAAAGCTATAGCCGATCCGAGGTTTCGCCTTATTTTTCCAGCAAATTCAGGCCTTATTTCAACCAGGCGCTTAGCGGTTTCGTAAGGGGGGTGGCGGCGGCTGTCCATAATGCTAAAATTAATAAGCCGACTGTTTATGCCTTCGGAGAGAGATTCTCAAAAATCGGCAAAAAACATTTTGGGACCCGAGACGATTCTTTCAAGCTTGTTTTCTTTCCGGGAGAAAGCGACAAAGAAATCGCCTTAAAAGAACTGTCAGCCGGCAGGTTAAACGAGAATCTCAATAAGTTCGCCAAGCGGAGAATCAAGTGGCTTATGCCTTATAATAAGAAATAAAAATATGGAAAAAATTTATATCAACAAGCGGGATAGTGTTCCGGCCGTTATCCATAAAATTTTAAAATGCGGAGACGACGAGGTGGTGATTTACGTTCCCAAAGAATCGAAGCTCAAGGAAGGCGGAGACGATTTCCATTTGATCGTCCGCGAAGCAAGGTCAGCCGGCAAGAAGCTGGCTCTCGAGTCGGTTGACGAGAATATAATCGAGCTGGCCCTCTCGGCCGGCATCGAAGCTCGCAACCCGTTTTTCAAAGAGAGCAGGAAGCCCCTCGCCGACATCATCCCTAAGAAAATTTTAGAGACGAAACACGTAAAAGTGGAAGAAGGCGGAAGAGAAATTAGAGGAGGAGAGAGGTTTAAATTTAAAATCAAAGGGCCGCGGGTTATGGCGGAAAAGCCGCCGAGGAGAAGAATATTTTTTAAGATTTTAATTTTAGGAACGATTGTCGGTTTGGCGCTCTTGGCTTTCTTCTATCTTCCGCGGGCTGAAATCAATCTGACCCTGAAAAGAACCGAGTGGAAATTCAACGACGAGGCGCTGGCGGCCGTGAACAGTGAGCCGTCGGTAGCCGGCAAAATAATTATTCCGGCCCAATTGTTCAAGCTGGAGAAAAATCTGGTTTTGGATTTTCCGGCCAGTGGAGAAAAATATGTCCAACAAAAAGCCAGCGGCAAAATCACTGTTTATAACGCCTACAGTTCTCTGTCCCAGCTGCTTATAAAAACCACGCGTTTTATGACGCCTGACGGAAAACTTTTCCGACTCGCCGAAAACGCGACTGTTCCCGGAGCCAAAGTGGTCGACGGCAAAATTATTCCTTCAAGCATCGAGGCGAAAATAGAAGCTGACAAGCCGGGCGCTGAATACAACACGGGGCCGGTTAGCCGCCTGGTCTTGCCCGGATTTCAAGGCACGCCCAAATACAAAGGTTTTTACGGCGAGTTCAAAGAGGGGCTAAAAGGCGGGTTTGCCGGCAAGGCAAAAGTTCCGACCGAGACAGACATTGCTTCGGCCAAAGACAAAGCCAGAAAAGAGCTCGAAGACAGCCTAGAACTGGAGTCTCTGAATAAACTTCCGGCAAATCTGAAGGTAGTAGACAAAGCTTCTGAATTTAAGATTTTAAGCCAGCAAATCGGAGCGGTGAGCGACGAGAAGGGCAATTTCAAGGTAACAATGTCCGCCGAGAAAAAGATCCTGGCTTTCAAGGAATCGGATTTAATAGGAGCCTTGATGAGTAAATTCACTGAAAATGCCGCCGGCGATTTTAAGATGAAAGACTATGAGCTGAAGTACGGCGAGAACCGCAGCGACTTCAAAACCAACCGGCTTCATCTGACCATAGGATTCGAATCAAAATGGGTGGACGCTTTCAAACCAGAGGAATTCAAATCGCGGGTTGCCGGCAAAAAAGAAAGCGAAATAAAATCCCTGATACTTACCTTTCCGGCTATTGAAAAAGCCGAAATTAAACTCTGGCCTTTTTGGGTCAAGACCGCCCCCAGAGACGCAAAGAGGCTAAGGGTGGTCGTTGATTAAAGTTGTCAATTTGTCCGATCGGACAAATTGACAACGGGCGGGCACAGGCATCTTAGTTTTGGCGTTTTACTGACGCCTTTTCGCGGTTCGGTGGCGGATTTAGATATTGGAATTTTCGGGAATTTGTTTTTCGTATTTTCGCTTTTTTTTTCGTACTTTCGTATATTTTTTCGTACTTTTTCGCGTTCTTTATATTGCTTAATACCAACCCCTTAATACTGATTTTTCGTATTTTCGCCTGCCTTTGGCAGGTAAATATTTTTTCGTAATTTCGTAAACTTTCGTACCCTTTTAAAGAGTCGGCCATCACCCGCCCTAGCGCGTCCATCGACGCCAGAGCCCAGATACTCTTTTTTTATTGACTTCTAAAAAGCCTTTATGCTAATATCTGTCAATATATGACAGAGATAGGCACGGTGCTCGAAGCGTTGCCTGCTTTAAGTTTTAGAGTAAAGCTCGATAAAACCCAAAAAGAGATTCTGGCTTATCTCGCCGGCAAAATGAGGAGACATCACATTAAAGTTTTGCCCGGAGACAAAGTTACGGTGGAGACAACGCCTTACGACGACCGGCGAGGAAGGATAATAAGGCGTCTCTAAAAGATTTTAGGCTAAAATGAAAGTTAGACCGTCGGTTAAAAGAATTTGCAAAACCTGCAAAGTTGTCCGCCGCCATGGGCGGATTTATGTGGTCTGCAAGAAAACACCCAAGCATAAACAGCGGCAAGGGTGAGGGGGCGGCGAGAAACACAAAGCCTTAAGTAGCTAATTAAGCAATCAGTATTAAGCTAAGCGATGAGAATACTAGGCATAAATATTCCTGACGAAAAGCGCATTGGAGTGGCGCTTACCTATATTTACGGCATGGGACCGGGCGCGAGCCGAAAAATTCTGGCAGAAACGAAAATCAGCCCTGAAAAAAAGGCCAAAGAGCTTTCGCCGGAGGAAGTGAATAAAATCAAAGAAGCAATCGCCAGAGGCTTTAAGGTCGAGGGGGAATTGCGTCAGTCTATCAAACAAAACATCGGCCGCCTGAAGAATATCCAATCCTATCGCGGAACGAGGCATATGAAAAAACTGCCGGTAAGAGGCCAGAGAACCAGGACCAATTCCAGGACGGTGCGGGGCAATGTGCGGAAAACGGCTATGAGCGGCAAGAGGAAAATCGAACTGAAATAATAAAACTATGGGAAAAAGAAAAGTCGTTTCAAAAACCGAAGATACTGCCGAAGTCGGAAAAGGTAAGCCTTCGTCTCTGACGGCTAAACCAAAGATTTCTTCAAAGAGCGTCCATTCGGGCCGGATCTATATCAAAGTTTCTTATAATAACACCCTGATGACCGTGACCGATGACCGCGGCAGTGTTCTCGCCTGGGCTTCGGCCGGGTCCCTCGGTTTCTCCGGTCCCAAAAAAGCCACGCCTTTTGCCGCCCAGAAAGTGGTGGCGGCCATTGCCGAAAAAATAAACAAAACAGGGCCGTTTAATGTCGAGGTTCTGGTTTCGGGCGTGGGCGGCGGTCGGGATTCGGCTATCCGCTCGCTCGTAAACCACGGTTTTAATGTTCTGTCGATAAAAGACATCACCCCGATTCCGCATAACGGGCCGAAGCCGCCGAAAGTAAGACGGGTTTAGAAAAAAAGCCATGCATAAAATTTTGGAGAAAAAAGAAAGAGCTCTGGGGACAAAACTTTTTTTGAAAGGCGAGCGTTGCTCGTCGGCGAAATGCGCCGCTGTCAAGAGGCCCTATCGTCCGGGAGAACACAGCAAGACCAAGAGATTCAGAAAATCCAGCGAATACGGCCGCCAGCTCGGAGAAAAACAGAAAATTCGCTTCAGCTACGGATTAAAAGAAAAAGAGCTGGAGAAATATTTTGTTTTGGCCGATAGGTCCGACGCGCCGACTGACACGGCGCTCATCGAACTCTTGGAGAGCCGTTTGGACAACGCGGTTTTCCGGTTGGGCTTCGTTTCTTCGCGAAGAATCGCCCGCCAGCTCGTGAGCCACGGCCACATTACGGTGAACAACCGCCGGGTTACTGTTCCGTCAATTTCGCTTAAGGCGGCCGATGAGGTGTCTTTCCGGAAAGAATCAGCCGACCACCCTTCACTGAAAGATTTAGCTGGCAGGCTCAAAAATTATCAAACGCCGGTTTGGCTCAAATTAGACAAGGAAAAATTGGTGGGCGAAGTTTTGTCAAAACCCAAAGACGTTGAAATGCCCTTTGATTTAAATTTGGTCGTCAACTATTATTCAAAATAATAAATAAACCATTACTACCAGATGAAGTACACCCTTTTGAGCGAGAACGTCAACGTCAAGAAAATTTCCGAAGACGAGAGGACCGGAGTTTTCAGCATCGAGGGACTTTTTCCCGGCTACGGACCAACCGTCGGCAACAGCTTGCGGCGAACCCTCTTGTCTTCGATCCCCGGCGCCGCCATTACCCAATTTAAGGTGAAGGGAGCCCTGCACGAATTTTCCACTATTCCGGGCGTGGTCGAGGACCTGGTGGAAATCAGCCTGAACTTGAAGAAAGTGAGATTTCGTTTTTACGCCGACGAACCGCAGATTCTTTCCCTAAAAGTGAAAGGCGAGAAAAAAGCGAGAGCCGGCGATATCCAGGGCAATGCCCAGGTTATGGTGGTCAACTCCGACCAGCATCTTTTTACCGTTACCGACAAGAAGGCCCAGGTGGAAATGGAGATTACGGTTGAGAAGGGATTGGGCTATGTTTCGGTCGAGCGCAGAAAGAGGGAGAAGCTGGAAATCGGCGTTATCGCCTTGGACGCCATTTTTACGCCGGTCAAAAATGTAAGCTTTACCATTGACAATATGCGCGTCGGCGACCGCACTGATTTCAATCGCGTGAACTTGATTGTCGAAACCGACGGTTCGATCTTGCCTTCCGAAGCCTTGCATAAGGCGAGCAATATCCTACTCGACCATTTTAAAAAGATCTCGACCGCGATAAGCGGCAAAGAGCCGGAAGAAAAAATAATCCGCGAAAGCGAACCGGAGAAAGAAGAGTAAAAATTTATATGCGCCACCAGAAAAAAGGAAGAAAATTCGGAAAAAAACGGGGTCCCAGAAAGCACTTTTTGAAAGGGCTTCTCAATAATCTGATTCTCGAAGACAAAATCGAGACCACCCTGCCGCGAGCCAAGGAAATCAAATCCGACTTGGAAAAATTAGTCACCTTGGCGAAAAGACAGACTCTCCATTCTTTGAGACTCCTTCTTTCGAGACTGCCGGAAAAGGCCGCTTTCAAGCTTTATTACGAGACGGCGCTAAAATACAAAAACCGGAGAGGGGGATATTTGAGAATTATAAAAACCGCGAAAACGAGAAAAAGAGACGGAACAGAACTTTGCCGCATCGAATTTGTCTAAATTAAATATATGAGAGAATATATTTTAGACGCCAAAAATCAGAGATTGGGAAGACTGGCTTCGAAAATCGCCCTGCTTCTTCAGGCTAAAGACAGCGCGGCTTATGATCCGCGGCTTGAAGGCGACACCAAAGTGATAGTCAAAAATATCAAAGAAATCGAATTGAGCGGCAAAAAAGCCGAGCAAAAAATATACTACCGGCACACCGGCTATATGGGACACCTGAAAGAAATCAAATTCAGAGAGCAGTTTGCCAAAAATCCAGGGAGCGTCTTGCGGCACGCGGTTCTCGGTATGCTGCCGAAAAACAGGCTGGCCGCAAAGAGGTTGAAAAAACTTATTATCGAACAATGACCAAAGAAACCAAAGAAATCAAAGAACAGAAAGAATCGAAATATTTCGAAGCTGTTGGCCGGAGAAAAACAGCCATTGCCAGAGTAAGAGTTTACGTCAAAAAAGAACCCAGAAGTTTTTTGATAAATAACCTCCCCCCCAATGACTATTGGAAAAACGAACGCCAAAAAGCGGAAAGTTTGGCGCCGCTCATAAAAGCCGGTTTGGAAAAGACAGCGACCGTGAGCGCGAGAGTAAAAGGAGGGGGACTCGACGCCCAAGCCGGAGCAGTGTCTTTGGGATTGGCCCGGGCCTTGGTCAAACTGGATTCGTCTCTGCGGCCGCTTCTCCGAAGCGTCGGTTTGCTTACCCGCGACTCGCGAATGGTGGAACGCAAAAAATACGGCCTTAAAAAGGCGAGGCGCGCTCCGCAGTGGGCAAAAAGATGAGATGAAGGACTGTTACCTCACAATAATTATTCCCACCCTCGAGAGCGCCGGCCATCTGCCGGCGGCTTTGATTGATATTGACCGGGGGCTCGCGGGCTCGGATTTTAATTATGAGATATTGGTGGCTGACGCGGGCTCCGGCGACCAGAGCCGAGAAGTTACGGAGAAACTCCGGCCATTTATCAAGAATCTGCGGCTTATAAGCTCCCCGAAGGAGCAAAAAGGTAAGAGCCGGGCAGTCGAGCGAGCCAGAGAATCAGCCAAAGGAGGATTTATTTTACTCCTCGGCCCCGAGATGAACATTCCGATTGAAAATTTCTTCAAAATGATTCCTTATTTGTCGGGCAAGAAGACTGCAAGAAGCGACGTGGTTTTGGGTTCGAGAAACATTGAGCCGGACAAGCGAAAATCAAAGCCGCGCCGTATTTTAAGGAAAATCAAAAACTGGTTTATAAAGATGGCGTCCTCTGTTGACAGCTCGGACATTTCCTGCTACTTTAAGTGTCTCTCAAAAGAAGCCGCCTCCCGCATTTTCCCTTTGCTTGGATCGCGGGGAGACGAATTCCATTTTGAAGCGCTGATCTTGGCGAAAAAAATGAATTATCGGATTAAAGAAGTCGCTGTTTTAGAGAGCCGCGCCGACCGCCGCGAACCGCGGCTTGCCAGATTGCTTTGGAGCTTGCTGAAAATCCGCCTTAATCTCAAGAAAAGGCGTTTGTAATTTTTGATAATCTTCTTATAATTCATCAGCCGAGCAATTGGTTAATTAAATTAAGTTCAAAAAAATAAAAATATGCCCCGCTATCTTTCCAAAGAAAAACTGGAAGAGCTAAAAAAAGAACTGGTTAAATTTAAGACCGCAAAAAGGATCGAGGTGGCCGAGCGGCTGAAAAGAGCCAAGGAATTCGGCGACCTTTCGGAAAACGCCGAATACGCCGAGGCGCGGGAGGAGCAGGAAAATGTCGAATTGAGAATCAGCGAACTCGAGGATATTATCAAAGATGCCGTTATTTTCAAAAAAGGCAAGGGCCGCGCCACGGTTAGCATCGGCTCGACTGTCGAGGTCAAGAAAAATAATGAGACCCAAAAATTTGTCATTGTCGGCTCTGACGAAGCAAGACCCGAGCAGGGACTGATCTCCAACGAATCGCCTTTGGGCGCGATGCTCATCGGCAAAAAACAAGGAGACGTCTTTTCTCTAAGCACCCGCGCTGGCGAAGTTCGCTACAAAGTTGTTAGAATAGAGTAGATGCTAGGAGAAATAATCGAGGCGAGAAAGAAAAAACTCGATTTATTGAAAAAAGCCGGCCTCAATCCTTATCCGGCCAAAGTCAAAGTCAGTCATCGAATCAAAGAAGCGCTGGCTGATTTTGGAACTCTAATCCGATCGAAGCGAAAGATTCATCTCGCGGGCCGCATAATGTCTTTGCGCGACCTCGGGGCGCTCATGTTTTTCGATGTTTACGACGGAAGCGTCAGGCTCCAGACAGTTTTAAATAAAAAAAACTTTAAGGAAAAAGAGTTTAATTTTTGGAAGTCAGTCTTGGACATCGGCGATTTTGTCGAGGTTGGCGGCCCGCTTTTTAAGACCAAAACCGGAGAAAAAAGCATCGAAGCCAAATCGCTCCGGCTGATCGCGAAATCGCTCCGGCCTTTGCCGTCAGCTTGGCACGGCCTCGAAGACATTGAAGAACGTTTTCGCAAAAGGTATCTGGATATTCTTTTTAACGCGGAGGTCAAAAAAGAAATTTTACTCCGTTCGGAAATGGTGAGATTTCTTCGCGAGCGGCTCTGGAGAGAGGGTTTTATCGAAGTCGAGACGCCGATTCTCCAGCCGATCCCGGGCGGCGCCCTGGCCAGGCCTTTCGAAACCCATCACCAGGCTCTCGGTGAGGATTTTTATTTGCGGATCGCGCCCGAGCTCTATTTAAAGCGCTTGCTCGTCGCCGGTTTTGACAAAGTTTTTGAAATCGGCCGGGTTTTCAGGAACGAAGGCCTTGACCGCGAGCACAATCCGGAATTCACCATGCTCGAACTCTACTGGGCTTACGAGGACTACGAGGGGCTGATGAAATTCACCGAGAAATTGCTCAAGAAATTTATCCCCGGGCCTTGGCAAAAAATAACTTATGCCGAGGCGCTAAAAAAATACGCCGGTCAGGAACTGGCCGAGTTAGACCCGGAGAAAATCGATGAAGTGTTTAAAAAAGAAGTCCGGCCCAAAATCAAAAAACCGACTTTTGTCTCGGGCTATCCCAAAGCCATTTCTCCGCTAGCCAAATCTTCTGAAAAAGACCAGGGAGTAACCGACCGTTTCCAGCTTATTGTCGAAGGAATGGAAATCGTGAACGCCTTTTCCGAATTGAACGACCCGCTTGACCAGCGCGAAAGAATGGAACGCCAGGAAGAACTCTATCGAAAAGGCGACAGCGAAGCCTCGCGTTTGGACGAAGATTATCTCGAAGCTCTGGAATACGGTATGCCGCCGGCAGCCGGCTTGGGTTTGGGCATTGACCGGTTAGTGGCTCTTGTAACCGGAAAATCAGTCAAGGAGACGATCATTTTTCCGACATTGAGGAGTAAATAAAATTACGAAAATACGAAATAATATTTACCTGCCAAAGGCAGGCGAAACTACAAAAAATCAGTATTAAGAGGCTGGTATTAAGTATTAAGCAATATGGAGGACGCGAAAGTACGAAAAACGAATTACGAAACTACGAAAATATACGAAAGTACTAAATAACGAAAAAATATTTACCTGCCAAAGGCAGGCGAAAACGCCAAAACTCTTTCCATCCCTGAAAGGGCCGAATATTAAGGATGGGGGGGCGGTGTAATCACCTCCTTCCGCCCCCTCCAGCCGGGTCCTACACGATTTTCGGGCAGATTCCTTTTTGAGCCGCCCGCACGAACCAGGTACCCACCAGGCGTGCCGACGTCTCGGGGGAACACGGGTAGCGCCACCGGCGGTCTTGGTTGCCGCCGGGGTGCCTGCACGTGACTACGCAGGTTGCGCCCGCCACAAGCATCTGCAGCGTCTGACCCACCTGGGTCAGTTCCTGCGGTGACAGGACGTTCCGTCGCTTGACCTCGAGGAACAGGACCTCGACGGCACGGTCTCGCAGCGGCGAGTCGCTAACCCAGCCTCTCAGTTGGGCGCAGACTTCCAGGACGGACCTGACGTCCTCCGCTGGGTTCAGGGGATCTCCTTTCAGCAACACGAGCTCGGCCACGGCTTTCACCTCCCTTCGGCAGGGAGCTTCGAGGCCGCTCCCGGCGCCGATTTACCCACCAAACAGCTTTGTTAGGCAAATCAGCGCCGGGAGATACTAAAAAGACCTAATCTATAAAACAAAGCCACCCTAACACATCTCTCTCTCTGTCAAGCCTATAGATGAGTCAATAATTTAGAGCCGAAAACAGCTAAAAATAATCAAAAAAAGACGTTATAAAGACCAGCCAACGACTGTCTTTGATTCAGAAAAGAAAATAATGGTATACTTAAATTTAAGGCATAAATAAGCCTTAGAGCTTTTAGAGAGTCGAAAATTTTTAAGAAAAGATAGTTTCAAAAAAAACAAAATGCTCGACATTAATTTGATTCGGCGCTCGCCCGAGACCATAAAAGACGTCATAGAGAAAAGAAACGGCGATCCATCGCTCGTTGACAAGTTTCTTACGATTGACGCTGACTGGCGAAAAATCAAAGCCGAAACCGACGAGTTAAGAGCCAAACAAAAAACTTTCGGCGAAGCAGAACGCGAAAAAGCCAAAGAGTTGAAAGAGCAAATCCAGCTTAGGGAAGAGAAGATTTCCATAATGGAAAAAGAGAGGCTGTATCTCTTGGAGCATATGCCTAATTTAATCGCTCCTGACGTGCCAATCGGCAAAAGCGAGGAAGACAACGCGGTTTTGCGCGAAGTGGGAGCGCGGCCGAAATTCGACTTTGAACCCAAAGATTATTTAACTTTAGTCAACGGCTTGATTAACACCGAGCGGGCAGGGCGCGTTGCCGGCAGCCGTTTCGGCTATATTTTCGGCGATCTGGTCAGAATGGAATTTGCTTTGATCAGGCTTGGTTTTGATATTTTCCTAGCGCGCGGTTTTATTCCGGTTCTGCCGCCGGTGATGGTTAAGGCCGAAATTATGAAGGGTATGGGCAAAATAAAATTCATCGAAGACGACGACGCTTTTTATCTGCCGGCTGACGACCTTTATTTGGCCGGCACTTCGGAGCACACCATTATTCCTTTTCATACCGAACAAACTCTGGACGAGGCAGATCTGCCGCGGCGTTATGTGGGATTTTCGACTTGTTTCAGGCGCGAGGCCGGCAGTTATGGCAAGGATATGAAAGGCATTTTGCGGGGCCACCAGTTTGACAAAATGGAGCTTAATTCTTTGGTCAAACCCGAAGATTCGGAGAAAGAACATTTGTTTCTGCTTAGCCTGCAGGAAGAACTAATGCAAAAGTTGGAGCTTCCTTACCGGGTGATGTCTATTTCGACCGGCGATATGGGTTTCAGCGACTATAAACAGTACGATATCGAAGCTTGGATGCCGAGCCAAGGCAAATACCGCGAAACGCACTCCTGCTCCAACACCACTGACTACCAAAGCCGCGGTTTAAGCATCAAATACCGGAAGGCGAGCGGCGAAGCCGACTATCTCCATACCTTAAATGCCACTGGCATCACTTTCAGGGCAGTGATCGCCATTATCGAGAATAACCAAACAAGTCAGGGCAAAATTATGGCGCCGAAGGTTTTGAGGGACTATCTGGGCAAAGACGAGATTGAGGTGAGGGATATTAGATGAAAATTTTTTTAATTTTCATCATTGTCATTGCGCTCCTCGTCTCTGGCTTTTGGTTTTTCACTTCTAAAAAGCCGATTAGCGGGCGTCTGGCTGAAATCAGCGATTTTTTGGCGTCAGCCAAGGCCAAGTTAAAAGTTTTTTTTTCAGAAGAGACGGGAAAAGAAAGCCAGGCTGTTTCGCGAGAGAAAAGCATTATCTGGTGCAGTCTGGACTGTTTTTGGCTTGGAGAAGACGGCTTGGCTTTCTCGGTCGCGGCTCGAACCGAAGGCAGTCTGGTGCCGGTGGTTTACGAAGAGCCGAAGCGCGAGCTTTTATCGGGAGAAAAGATAGTCGCCGAAAAACAAGCGGCCAATATCTATGCCATCGCGGCTTTCTTAAAAAAATTAGACTTGAGTTTTAGCAGGATTAATGTTTCTGACCTCGCTAAAGAAGAGGTAGTGGTCGAAGTCGAGTCCGGCCCCAAAATTTATTTCAGTTTGAGGTTTAAACCGGATTTTGCCTTGCCAATCGTGAAGTCTTTGGAAGAATCCGCCGAGTGGGGGAAAATAAGCTATATTGACTTACTTTCCGAAAACCGAGTTTTTTACAAAAACAAATAATTTTTCTTTAGTCGAGCTTATAGATGAAAATCGAGCGGCCGGCGCGGCCAAAAGGCTGGTCGGGTTTCGCAAGCCACTGGTATTCGTCTTCAGGGTTTCTCGAAATTCCGCTCACTGGTTTTCCTTTGGCAAGCTCTAGTTTGGTGGCTGAAATTGCCAGCCAATCAATGCTTGCTTCTTTGGGCGAAAAATCAGCCGAGGTCCAAACCCTGGCTTTGCCGCCAAGATAATTTTCGAGGTCAGCCTCGCCGTAATAATCAACGGCGATTTTTTGGATATTGTTTTTTTCGACAAAAGCTCGCAGTTTTTTCAAGTCCTGGCCCAAGTCGTATTCGGCGCCGACCGCGGTTTGATAACCTAAGGAACTGCCCATTCCCAGTTCGTTGAAATAAGAGAGATAATTAGGGGAAGCAGATATTGTTTCTGCTCCGAGCCAGATTATTAAGACAAAGAGAACAAGCGGCTTGGCTCTGAATTTCCAGTTTTTCAGCGCTCCAGCCGAGAGTATGGCGAGAAACGGCAAAATAGGCAGGAACTCGCGGCTGCCAACGGCTTGGGGACTGGCGAGAATCAAGGCAGAATAGGCGACCACAAAAATTATCATCGAGAATTCGGCAAAATTCACTTGGAGAGATTCTCTAAGCAGGAGTTTTTTTCGCAAAAATGTTTTGGCAAGACTGGTTAGGCTTAAGATAAAAGCAATAGCGAATACGAGTAAAATAGGCAAGGGTGTTTTAAGCAGGAAGACAGCCGGCGAATAATACCAGGGCAGAGTTTTAAATATCGCGCCCAAGAAATAGGGGATTTCGGGAGATTGGCTGAAATTCCGCAAAGCAAAAGACGAAATATATGTTTTGCCGGCCAAAGAGAATTTTTCGGCAATTGGCAAGGTTTGGCCAGTTGAATTGTCCAAGAAAAAATAAGCGCTGAACGCCAAACCAGAACTTACAATGAAAAAAGCGGCTATGAAAATTAACAAATTGGCATTTTGGAGCTTGAATCTTGGCCGGAGTTTTTTTGATTTTGGCTGGCGTTTGGTTTTTATGAGACAGAAAACAATCGCCAAAAACAAAAAATAAGGCAGAAGAAAAACAAGCGAAAAACCCACGAGCTGGCACAAGCTAAAAACCAGAATTGAGAGCGCGAGATTTTTAAGCGAATGGTTTTCAGAGAAACGGACAAAAAAATATAAAAGCGCGAAAACTAAAAGAGTTTTTAGAATATAGGGAGTGGCGAGATGGCCGTGAGAGAGAAAAAGAGGAGAAAAGGCGATTAAAACAGTAGGCAAAAGAGCCCACCATTTACCCATTAGTTTCTTTGACCAAAAATAAACGAATAAAACCAGGAGTAAGGCGAAAAGAATCGGCAGCAGGCGAGCCAGATTAGTGATTAGGTCAGCGTCATTGCCCGAGGCGTAGAGAAATTGTCTGCCGATTTCAGTGAATTCAGGATTGGGGCGATTCGGGTCGAGCGCCGGAAAATTAACCTGCGTTCCCAAAAGAGGCAGAGCTAAACTTATTTTCAAGAATAGAGGCGAAGTCGGGCTTGTCGGCCCAGGGAGAGAATTTTTGAGACAGGCGTAGCTTGAGGCGATGTTTGTTATCTCTTCGGAGACGGCGTTTTCTTGGAAGGCCGCTTGGAGCATTAAACCGGATGAGAGAATAACGACAAGAAAGGCGATAAAAGCCGGATTGATTTTCTTCATTGGCAACCAGTTTATTATAGCAGAGAGAAAAGGCAGGAGAGAGGGATTGGTATTTAGCATCAGGCTTACTAAATTTTTTCAGACGATCGTCCAAGAAAATTTAGTGGAGGTTTTTTAGAAAATTTCAGAAAGCGTCCAGAAAAGAAAAATTTGACACATTATTATTATGTTTAGCTTTATTTAGGAGTTAAGGAGGTGAATCAGGTGGAGAAGTTGAGAGCCACCTTCCTTAAGGAGGCGGGGGTTCTACCCTTCCCCGTTCTCCTGTTTGACGAAACCTTCTCCTTTGCCCGGGCACTCTACGTCAACGGCATAGACGTAGAGGCCCTGGCCCGCTACCTCCTCCAGAGTCTGGAGGAGGTAGCTCTTAGGGAGGAGGTTTTCCAGGAACAGGCGTCGCTCTTTGGAGCGACCGATCCCGGCCGGCCGCCGGCGCAGACAGTGGCCGGGCTCATCAGGGCCGCCACGGCGGCGACCGCTGGAAGGAGGTGGTCGCTGCTCTTTCTAGGGAAGCCGCCCTGCCCTCGCTATGGAGCAACGCGTCCAGGGGTCGTCCCTGGATGCAATACCTGCGTCCATAAGCGGGTCGAGCGGGGAGCCCGAGAGGGCACTCGCGTGTGGTTGTGCGGCGCCCCCCCCGCACACCGCTATGTGCCGGACCCAGACCCCCGGCCGGAGGGGGCACTCCCTCACCAGCTGGGGTAGGTGGGTTCCATGGGGGGGCACGGCTTGTGCCCCCTCTTTTTTTAAAAAACACAAAAGCATTTTTCATTTTTTATCTTTGACTATTTATTAACTGCGTAGTAAATTATCGCTATCTACCCCTATCTAACCCGATCAAAGGGGAAATTTTGTTGTTATGGAATTCTATGGAATTCAAATTAGTTTCCAAAAATAAGCCAGCCGGAGACCAGCCTAAAGCCATCAAGGCTTTGGTTTCTGGACTCCGAGAAAGCTATTCTGACCAGACGCTTTTGGGAGTAACCGGATCAGGCAAAACCTTTACCGTGGCCAATGTCATTGCCCAAATCAACAAGCCGACTTTGGTTATCGCCCATAACAAAACTCTGGCGGCCCAGCTTTGCAACGAGTTCCGCGATCTTTTTCCGGAAAACGCCGTCCACTATTTTGTCTCTTACTATGACTATTACCAGCCCGAAGCTTATTTGCCGACAACCGACACTTATATCGGCAAAGAAGCAATGGTAAATGATGAAATCGACAAGTTGCGCCACGCCGCGACTTCGGCTTTGCTTACGCGGCGCGACGTGATTGTGGTGGCCTCTGTCTCCTGTCTTTACGGCTTGGGGTCGCCCACAAACTACAGAGAAAATTTGATTTATTTTAAGAAGGGCGAGAGCTTAAACCGCCGCGAGTTGATGCGGAGATTGATATTGCTTCAATTCAAGCGGACTAACGCTGATTTGAGGCGCGGCACTTTCAGGCTCCGCGGCGACAACTGGGAAATTATGCCGGCTTTTGAGGAAATTATTTATTCTTTTCGGGTGGATAATGGAAAAATCGCGGAAATTTTCGCCGTCAATCCGGCCGAAGGCTACCGGCCCGGCAAGACACCCAAGATCAGCGAATTTTTAATTTCACCAGCCAAACATTTCATCACTTTGGGCGAAGAAAAAGAAATCGCCGTCAAAAAAATTCAGGAAGAGCTCGCGGAGAGGCTGAAGCATTTTGAATCGCAAAGGAAATTTTTGGAAGCCGAGCGACTCGAACGCCGGACCAAGGCTGATTTAGCGATGATCAAAGAAATCGGTTATTGTAACGGCATTGAAAATTACTCCCGTCATTTGTCAGGCAGGAGAGCGGGCGAGCCGCCGGCGACGCTACTCGACTATTTTCTCGGGGATTTCTTGACCATTATTGACGAGTCGCACGTAACCGTGCCCCAGCTCCACGGGATGTACGAGGGCGACGCTTCGCGAAAAAAGACGCTTATTGAATACGGTTTCAGACTGCCTTCGGCCGCCGACAACCGGCCGCTTAGATTCAACGAGTTCACCTCAAAAATCAGCCAGGTAATCTATACTTCAGCCACCCCGAGCGAATACGAAAAAAAGAAAAGCTGCCAGATAGTGGAGCAGATTATCAGGCCGACCGGCCTGGTTGATCCGAAGATTATTATTTGTCCGGCCAAGGGCCAGGTCCACGACCTTTTGCCGAGGATCAGCGAGCGGGTGAATCGAGGCGAGCGCGTTTTAATCACCACTTTAACGAAACGCATGGCCGAAGACTTGAGCGAATATTTAAATAGTGCCGGAACCGAAACCAGAGCAGAGACAGAAAAGTTCGAAACCAAGAAAAAAACAAAAAATTCCGAGAGAATCAAAGTCGCTTATCTTCACAGCGACGTGAAAACCCTGGAGCGCATCAAGATTCTTACCAATTTGCGGAAAGGCAATTTTGACGTTTTGGTGGGCGTGAATCTCCTTCGCGAGGGACTCGACTTGCCCGAGGTGTCGCTCGTCGCCATCCTCGACGCCGACAAAGAAGGTTTTTTGCGGAGCGAAACTTCGCTTATCCAGACTATCGGCCGGGCCTCGAGAAACGCGCGCGGCGAAGTAGTGCTCTACGCCGACCAGATCACCGAGTCAGTGAGAAAAGCAGTCGGGGAGACCGAGCGTCGCCGCAAGCTCCAGCTGGAATACAATAAAAAACACGGCATTACGCCTAGGACCATTGTCAAAGAAATCAAGGATATTCTGCCGGCTGAAGAAATTCTGGCGCTCGAGACCAAGCCATTGCCCAAATCCAAAACCGCCATCGAGAAACTTATCAAGCAAAAAGAAACGGAAATGAAGCTGGCGGCCAAAGAGCTGGATTTCGAACTGGCAACGGTTTTGAGGGACGAGATTGTCGCTCTAAGGCGACAAGGGGCGAGCGGCCGCCGTTAAGTATTAAGCGACAATGGTATGAATGACAAAATTATTATAAGGGGCGCGAGGGAGCACAATCTGAAAAATATAAACCTCGAATTGCCCCGGAATAAAATGATAGTTTTTACCGGACTTTCCGGATCAGGCAAGTCGTCTTTGGCGTTCGACACTATTTTTGCCGAAGGCCAGCGCCGCTATATCGAATCCCTCTCGGCTTACGCCCGTCAGTTTTTGAACAAAATGGACAAGCCCGATGTTGACGAAATCGAGGGACTCTCGCCGGCGATTTCCATTGACCAGAAAGCCCATTCTTCGAACCCGCGGTCAACAGTCGCGACCATTACCGAAATCTACGATTATCTGCGGGTTCTGTTCGCCCGGGTCGGCAAGCCGCACTGCCCGCTCTGCGGCCAGAAAATCCAAAAGATGACTCTAAGCGAAATCGTTGACGCGGTTCTTGAAATCATCAAAGCCAAAAAACCGGAAAAAGAAATTATCGTCCTTTCGCCGGTCGTGCGCGGCAGAAAAGGCGAGTATTACCAGCTCCTATACGATTTTTTGGCAGCCGGATTCCGCGAGGCGCGCGTTGATAAAGAATTCAAGTCTTTGAGAGACCGGATAGAGATGGCGAGGTATAAACAGCACCACATTGATATTGTGATGGATAAAATTCCGGCCAGCCTTGATTTTCAAGACAAAGAAAACCGGTTGCGTTTGAGCGAGGCAGTCGAGTCAGCCCTAAAGCACGGACACGATTTGGTAACCATTCTTGCCGGAGGCAAAGAAATGACTTTCTCGGCCAAATTTTCCTGTCCCAGGGACGGGTTTTCGTTTCCGGAAATCGAACCCCGACTTTTCTCTTTTAACAGCCCTTACGGCGCCTGCGAAGCCTGTCACGGTTTGGGCACGGAGAGCATCTGGTCAGAACGGATTTGCCCCGCTTGTCGCGGCCAACGGCTCAAACCAGAAGCCTTGAATGTTTTAATTTCCGGCAAGAATGTGAGCGAAATTGTCGGTTTTTCGATTGGCGAAGCGCTCGGATTTTTCGCCGAACTTTCTCCGGCATTGGCTGACCAGGAGAGAGAAATCGCCGAGGTGCCGCTCCGCGAAATAAAAAACCGCTTGAAATTTATGGCTGACGTGGGGCTTGACTATCTCACGCTTGACCGCAAAGCCGGGACTTTGGCCGGCGGCGAATCCCAGCGCATCAGGCTGGCTTCGCAAATCGGTTCGCGGCTCGTGGGCAGCCTTTACGTTTTGGACGAGCCGACTATCGGCCTTCACCAGCGGGACAATATGAAGCTCATAAAAACCTTAAAAGAGCTCCGCGATCTGGGCAATACCATTATCGTGGTCGAGCACGACGAGGAAACCATCCGCTCGGCTGATTATCTGGTTGATTTTGGGCCGGCCGCCGGCATCCACGGCGGGCAAATCGTGGCTTACGGCGAGGTGCCTCAAATTTTTTCCGACAAATCAAAAGATTCTCTCACGCTTTGTTATTTGCGGGGTAAAGAGAAAATTGAGACACCGGCCAAGCGGAGAGCGGTCAACAAGACCGTCTCGCAATTAAAATTAAGAGGGGCGAGCCAGAACAATTTAAAAAACATCGACCTTGATATTCCTTTGGGGAGATTCACGGCCATAACCGGAGTCTCGGGTTCTGGCAAAAGCACTTTGGTCTATGACGTGCTTTATAAGACGGTTTCCAACAAACTCCACCGGACTAATTTCAAGGCCGGCGCCTGCAAAGCGATTTTGGGGATCGAATACATAAACCGCGTAATTAACATCGACCAGTCAGCCATTGGCCGGACACCGCGTTCTAATCCGGCGACTTATGTCGGCGCCTGGACTTACATCCGCGACCTTTTCGCCTCGACCGAAGACAGCCGCGTCCGCGGTTGGAGACCGGGCAGGTTCAGTTTCAATGTCCGGGGCGGCCGCTGCGAAAATTGCGAAGGCCACGGAATGATCGCCATCGAGATGCACTTTCTGCCGACAGTTTATGTCGAGTGCGATGTTTGCCGCGGCAAACGTTTTGACCGCGAGACGCTTGAAGTCAAATTCCGCGGCAAGAATATCTACGAAGTTTTGAGAATGACCATCGAGGAGGCGGTCGGTTTTTTCCGAGAAATGCCTTGGGTTTATGAAAAATTGAAAGTTTTGGACGAGGTCGGCTTGGGCTATCTGGAGCTTGGCCAATCAGCCACGACTTTGTCAGGCGGCGAAGCGCAGAGAATCAAGCTCGGCGCCGAGCTCGGCAAGCGGGACACCCGCCGCACGCTTTATCTTTTGGACGAGCCGACCACTGGTTTGCATTTCGAGGATGTCAAAAAACTGCTCCAGGTCCTCCAAAAACTGGTTGACCGCGGCAATACGGTGGTGGTGATCGAGCATAATCTGGACGTGATAAAAAGCGCTGACTGGATTATTGACCTCGGCCCCGAAGGCGGAGACAAGGGCGGCGAAATAGTGGCTTGCGGCACTCCGGAAGAAGTGTCAAAAAAAGCTGGCAGCTTCACCGGGGAGTATTTAAGAAAAGTTTAGATTTTCGAAATTAGAGTAGCGGGGCCCCTCCCTGAGGGAGTAGCGGGGCCCCTTCTGGTAATCTGGCCTTAACGCAGGCGGCCGTTCCCCACGAGCCGGGGTCGGCCTGGGCCATAAGTCGTGTGCTGATCGGCCGCCCCCTCGGGGAGGCCGGTACCGCACACGGGACACGTACCTCCTTCGCAGAGGCGGGCTTCTTCTTCCGCGGGTTTATAGCCGCACCACGGACATTTGGGGATCACTCGCATAGAACATCCCTCCTTCTGGAAGTCTTTCCTTGGAGCGGAAAGACCTCCGAGTATTTGATGCTTGCCACCATAACCCATCTCTCTCTCTCTCTCTCTGTCAACCCCATTAAATGCCAATATCTCGTTTCTGTTTTCAGGTATAGAACGCGAGCAGGAGCCTCAAGACAAAAATCGTTAATTCCCCTAAAATAAAAGCAATGAAAGAAAACACGAGAAAGAAAATCGGCTTGGCGCTTTCCGGAGGCGGAGCCAGAGGTTTGGCGCACATCGGCGTTATCAAGGCGCTTATCGAGTCAGGGATGCCGATTGATTATATTGCTGGCACGAGCATGGGCGCGGTGGTCGGCGGCTGGTACGCCGTTTCAGGTGAAATAGAGTCTTTGGAGAAAAAAATGCTGGTTGTGCGGCACAAAGACGTTTTTCCGATGAGAAAAGTTTTGATGAAAAGACAGGGGATTGTTATCAAAGGCGAGTCGGTTCACAAAATCATCGAGGAAAATTTCGGCTCGAGGAAAATCGAGGACTGCCCAATACCTTTTTCGGCTATCGCGACTGACGTTAAAAACGGCGACGAGGTGGTCTTGAAAAAAGGCGGGCTAGCCGAAGCTCTAAAAGCGAGCATTGCCATTCCTTTGATTTTTGATCCGGTTTCCGTGGCCGACAGACTGCTGATGGACGGCGGAGCGTCTAATCCGGTGCCGGCGGACACGGCGAGAGAAATGGGCGCCGATTACGTGATTGCCGTGGATGTTTCGACGCGCTGGATTGACCTAAGCGGCGTTTCGCCGGACCTGATGCATATCGGCCAGTTGTTTTCCTTGGTCTCCGGCAGTCTCTCGGCAGCCAGTTATCAGCTGGCCAAAAAAGCCTTGAGCCAGGCCGACATAGTTTTGCGGCCGCCGGTTTTAGATTTTGATTTGCTGGATTTTGACCGGGCGAGAGAGCTTATTCGCTTGGGCTACGCGGAGACGAAAATCAATTTGGCCGAGATTCACAAAAAAAGCGGCTACCCGGAGCCGGAAAAAGGGCTTTTCGAAAAATTTGTCGACTTCCTGCTTTATCGGAAGTATTAATCGGGAATTCTCCAAAGAAATGAATTTATATAAAAATCTGCCGGCCTCGCCAGGGGTTTATTTGATGAAGAACAAAAAAGGCAAGCTGCTTTATGTGGGCAAAGCGGCTAATTTGCGGCGCCGGGTGGCCAGTTATTTTTTGAGGTCCGGAGACCTGAAAACCGAAAAACTCGCAGCTGAAATCAAAAAAATCGATTATCAGAAAACCCAGACCAGCCTCGAGGCTTTGATTCTGGAAGCCGAACTTATCAAAAGACATAAGCCGCCTTACAACATAAAAGACAAAGACGACAAGAGTTTTCTTTATGTGGAAATTACCAGAGACGAGTTTCCGCGGGTTTTGCTGGTTCGCGGCAAGAGCCGGTCGCGAGGCCAGAGGTTCGGGCCGTTTACGTCAGCCTCGAGCGTCCGCGAGGCTCTAAAAATTCTGCGCCGCATTTTTCCCTGGAGCGTCCATCCAGCGGAAAAATTGGGAAAATTCAGCCGACCCTGCTTTGACTCGGAACTCGGGCTTTGCCCGGGCGTTTGCGTCGGCAGAGCGGATAAAAAATCTTATCTGGCAAATATTAGCCATCTCAAGCTTTTCTTGCAAGGCAAGAAAAAGCAGATTCTAAAAAATCTAAAAAAAGAAATGGCTCTGGCGAGTCAAAGGCTCGAATTTGAAAAAGCCGAGAAAATCAAACGCCGGATTTTTAGCTTGAACCACATCCAAGACATTGCTTTGGTCCGCGAACCAGAGCCGCCGAATGCTAAATACCCGCTGCTTAATACCCGCCGTATCGAGGGTTATGATGTTTCCAATATCTCCGGCACCTTGGCAACCGGAGCAATGGCGGTTTTTCGCGGCAACGAGCCTGATAGAGGCGAGTACCGGAGATTCAAAATCCGGACAGTCTTTAAAAGCGATGATCTAGCTATGCTTGAAGAAATCCTGCGCCGTCGGTTCAACAATCCCTGGCCGCTGCCGGATTTGGTTTTGGTTGACGGCGGCCTAGCCCAAGCCAAAGCGGCGAAAAGGGTTCTCGACGAATTAGGCTTGAAAATTCCGGTTTTGGGGCTCGCCAAAGGCAAAAAACGAAAAGAAAACAGGCTGGTCGGCCGCCTGCCAAGAGACATAGACAAGAGAATTTTAATCCGTTTGCGCGACGAAGCCCATCGTTTTGCCGTAAACTACCACCGGCAATTAAGAAATGCTAATCTTATGGAAAAGCAAAATTAAATTTTAATTTCTATGTGCGGCATTGTCGGTTATCTGGGCAAGAAAGAAGCAGAGCCGGTTTTGATGGCTGGCTTAAAAAGATTGGAGTACCGCGGCTATGACTCGGCCGGTTTGGTGGTTTTAGACAAAAATCAAAAAGCCAATTTAGAGAAAACAATTGGTCGCGTTTCCAATCTCGAAGAAAGAATCGCGGGTTCGGCCCGGGCTTTCACGGGCAAAATCGGCATTGCCCACACTCGCTGGGCCACCCACGGCAAGGTGTCGGAGAAAAACGCTCACCCGCACGCTGATTGCTCCAAAACCATTTTTGTCGTCCACAACGGCATTATCGAAAATTTCAAAGAACTCAAAGCGAAATTAACCAGAGCCGGACACAAGTTCAGGTCAGAAACCGACACCGAGGTCATTCCGCATCTGATCGAGGAATTCGGAAAAGACGGCAGTCTGCCCTTGGAAGAAGCGGCGCGGCAGGCGTTAATGAGAATCAAAGGCACTTATGGTTTGGCGATTTTATCGAGCAAGGAACCGGAGAAAATCGTGCTTGCCAGAAATTTCAGCCCGCTCATTTTTGGCGTAGGCGAGGATGAATTTATCGCGGCTTCGGATCCGTCGGCGATTTTGAGTTTTACTAAAAACGTGGTTTATCTGGGAGACGGCGAGATCGCCGTGCTCACCCCCTTCGCTTATAAAATTTTGACCGTCGGCAACCAGCCGATTGACCGCCAGTCCGAAAAAATAAACTGGGACATCGAGACTGCCCAAAAAAACGGCTATCCGCATTTTATGCTCAAGGAGATTTTCGAGGAGCCGGAAGCCGTGAGAAATTCGATAAGGGGCAGGCTCGACGAGAAAAACGGCACCGCGGTTTTTGGGGGATTAAAATCAGTCGAAGAAAAATTGGAGAACGCCAAAAAAATTTTTATTTCCGCCTGCGGCAGCGCTTATCTCGCCGGAAAAATCGGCGAATATCTGTTGGAAGAAATCGCCGGTCTCTCGACCGAAGTTGATTACGCCTCGGAATTTCGGTACCGGCAGCCGGTCTTGGGAAAAGACGACGTGTTTTTGGCCATTTCCCAGTCCGGAGAGACTGCCGATACCCTGGCCTCGCTTTATGAAGTGAAAGAAAGAAATTTGCTTAGCCTGGGCCTGGTGAATGTCGTCGGTTCGACCATAAGCCGCGAGACCGACGCCGGCATTTACCAGCACATCGGCCCTGAAATCGGCGTGGCCTCCACCAAATCCTTTGTTTCCCAGGCGGCGATTTTGACGCTTTTCTCGCTCTTCTTGGGAAGAAAAAGAGGGCTTTCCTTGGTTTCCGGCCGAGAAATAATCCGGGAGATAAAAAGAATTCCGGAACTGATGGAAATAATTTTGGGCAAAAAAACAACCATTAAAAAACTGGCCGCAAAATACAAAAACTGCCGCAATTTCTTTTATCTGGGGAGAAAGTATAATTTTCCGGTGGCGCTCGAAGGAGCTTTGAAAATAAAAGAAATCGCCTATGTCCACGCCGAAGGCTATGCGAGCGGAGAGATGAAGCACGGCCCGATTGCCATGATAGATAAAAATCTGGTTTCGGTGGTCGTGGCTCCGGCCGATTCTCTTCATCAAAAAGTCGTTTCCAACATCGAAGAAATCAAAGCGCGTGGAGGGCCGGTTCTCGCCCTCGCGACCGAAGGCGACAAACAGATCAAGAAAATAGCCGACGACGTGATTTACATTCCCAAAACTTTGGAGACGCTGAATCCTTTGCTCGCGGTTCTCGCGCTTCACCTTTTCGCTTATTATGCGGGAGTCGCCAAAGGTTATGACGTTGACAGGCCCAGGAATTTGGCAAAGAGCGTGACTGTTGAATGAATTCGGCTTTATGAAATTAAGCATCGGCATAGTCGGGCTTCCCAATGTCGGCAAATCGACCTTGTTCAAAGCCCTGACCAGCCAGGAAATAAATATCGCCAATTACCCGTTTGCCACCATCGACCCCAATATCGGCGTGGTTCCGGTTCCAGATGAACGGCTTGATCAACTGACAGAAATGAGCCGTTCCAAAAAGAGAGTCCCGGCCGTGGTTGAATTTTACGACATTGCCGGTCTGGTCAAGGGAGCTTATAAAGGCGAAGGTTTGGGCAATCAATTTTTGTCGCATATCAAAGAAGTGAACGCCGTGGTGGAGGTGGTGCGCTGTTTCGAGTCGGCCGAAATAGTCCACGTCGAAGCAGGAGTTGATCCGCTTCGGGACATTGAAATCATAAACACCGAATTGATCTTGAAGGACCTCGAGACAGTTGACCGGCGAATCGAGAAACTGGAAAAAGAGACTCGAACCGGAGACAAACAAAAAATAAAAGACGCGGAAATTCTGAAAAAAATCAAACAAGGTCTGGAAGCCGGCGTCTTGGCCATAAACCTCGGCGAGGAGTCAATTTCAAACGCGACTGTTAAAGAACTGAATCTCCTCACTGCCAAGCCCCAGATTTATCTTTTGAACGGCAAAGAAAGCGACATAAGTGAGGAACTGAAAGGAAAAATTAAATCTCTAGCCGCCGATTATCTGGTTAAAGATTTGGCCGTTATGCCGGATAAGGCGGATCTTATAAAAATCGCCTATAAAATTTTGGGGCTCGTCAGTTTTTTCACCACTGGCGAAGACGAGACCCGCGCCTGGACTATCAAAGACGGAACCAAGGCTCCGGAAGCGGCCGGAGTAATCCATACTGATTTTCTGAAAAACTTTATTCGCGCCGAAGTGATTGCCTGGGACAAACTTTTGGAAACCGGCTCCTGGAACGCGGCTCGCGCCAAAGGCTTGATCCGCCTGGAAGGCAAAGACTATATTCTAAAAGACGGCGACGTCGTAGTCATAAGGCACGGCTAGAGACTAAAATTAAAATGTAAAATGACGGTGAAAAATGTTAAAATTTTAAGGTTCTAGGATAATTATTCTCCATTTTAATTTGGAATATGTTTCTGAAAAGACTGGAACTCCAGGGATTTAAATCATTCGCCTCAAAGACCGCGCTGGAATTTCCCGAAGGCATCACGGCTGTTGTCGGGCCGAACGGCTCGGGCAAGTCGAACGTGACCGACGCCGTCCGCTGGCTTTTGGGCGAGCGGGAAGCCAAGAATCTCCGCGGCGGCAAAGTCGATGATTTGATTTTCGCCGGCACTGAAAAGCGTCCGCGGATGGGCTTGGCCCAGGCCGCTATTTTTTTCGACAATACCACCGGTTTTTTTCCGGCCGAATTCAAAGAAGTGGTCATTTCCCGGCGGATATCGAGGGACGGCGAATCAAAGCTTTTTTTGAACAACGCCGAAACGCGGCTCAAAGACATTATTGATTTTTTCGCCAAGGCCAAGCTCGGCGCGCGGGGCCTGAACATCATCGGTCAGGGAGAAAGCGACGCTTTCCTCAAGGCCAGCCCGCTCGAGCGGCGGGAAATGGTCGAGGAAATCCTGGGCCTCAAAGAATATCTTCTGAAAAAGAATTCCAGCCTGCGCGAACTGAAGAACACCGGCTTTAATCTGGAAAAAGCCAGAGTCCTGACCGAGGAAATCAGGCCGCACTTGAGGATATTGCGGCGCCAGGTTTCGCGGTACCGGGAGAGGGAGAATCTGGAATCCGAACTCCGCATTTTGGAAAACAATTATTTCGGCTCCAAAGCCAGAACTCTTTCAAAGGAGCTGTCGAAATTCGAACCCGAAATTGACCTTTTTGACGGAAAAATAAAAAATTTCAGGAGAGAACTTTTGGAACTGGAAAATAAACTGAAAGGAGTTGAGGCGTCGGAGCCGCAAGCCAAAAAAGAACTGGAGGAAATCAGAAAAAAGAGAAGAGAGCTTTTTGATCGGCGGCTCGAGGAAAGAAGAAAAGTCGAGCCCTTGGCCAAGGGGAACTCCCGGGATCCCTTGCTTGCTCTTCGGGAAATAAAATCTTTGGCTGTGAGAGCGGCGGCTCTGGTTGCGGCCGAAGATTTGAGGGCCGCCTTAAAAAAGATTGTCAGCCTTATCGAGAGTTTGGATCGAGCCGGGACCCAGGAAGAAAAAACCGTTGATAACCAAAGCGAAAAAGACAGCGAATTGAACAAGCTGCTTGACGAACTCGACGAGAAAGAAAAAGTCCGCACTCTGGAGCTCCAAGGATTTAATAAAATTTTTCGCGAAGCCCTGCGTTTGGTGGAAGCCAAAAAAGACGAGATCCAAAATTTAGAAGAGAACAAAGCCAAACTGCTTTTCGAGAAAGAGCGGGTCAAAATCAGAAAAGAAGAGTTGGAAAGCCAGCTTTCGGCTTTGGGCAGAAAATTCGAGGAGTTTGTCTTAAGCGAGCCGAGGGGTGAGCCGGTTGACGAGACGGCGGCCGAGCGCCGGATTTTCCGGTTGAGGGCGGATCTATCCGCGATCGGCGAAATTGATGAGGCGATTGTCAAAGAGGCGGAAGAGACCGAAGCCCGCTACGCGTTTCTTACGAGTCAGATCAAGGATTTGGAGTCGGCGTCGTCTGACCTTAAACAACTGATCAAAGAATTGGATCATAAAATCCACCGTGAATTTTCGGTTTCGCTGGAAAATATAAACAGGGAACTTTTGTCTTTTGTAAAATTGATGTTCGGCGGAGGCAGGGCAGCGCTGAAGCTCGAGGAAGCCGTAAAACCGAAAGAGCCGGTTTTAGCCGCCGGCGAAGCTCACAAAACCGAAGTCGAGGCAAAAATCGAGGTCGAGGACGAAGAGATAAGGCCGGGACTCGAAATCGAAGTGGGCCTCCCTAAGAAAAGGATCAAAGGACTCGAGGTTTTATCAGGAGGCGAACGCAGTTTGCTTTCCATCGCCGTGCTTTTTGCTTTGATTTCCATAAGCCCGCCGCCTTTCCTGGTCTTGGACGAGATCGACGCCGCTTTGGACGAGCAAAACGCGCGCCGCTTCGGCGAACTGCTCAAAAGTTTTTCCCAAAAGACCCAATTTGTCATCGTGACCCATAACCGGGCGACAATGGAAGCGGCCGACGTTCTCTACGGCGTGACTATGGCCGACGACGGCGCTTCGAAAATCATTTCCTTAAAATTGTCTTGATTTTAAATTTATTTTTTGTCAATTGACTTTTTCTGTTTTTCCGCATACATTTAAGAGATGTTGTCCATAAAATTACGGCGCGTTGGAAAGAAAGGGCAGTCAACCTTCAGGATAATAGTCATTGAAGCGAAATCGAAAATCAACGGAGAATTCATCGAAGATCTGGGTTGGGTCAATCCCCATTCCGACCGATTCGAGATCGACAAAGAGCGGGCGACGCATTGGCTGAAAAACGGCGCGAGACCGACCGAAACGGCAGCCAATTATCTTAAAAAAATGAAAGTAGAATTAAAAGGTCGAAAATAATTTTTGGAAGGAAGAAAAAGCAAGTAGAGCAAGCAAAGCAATGGAGAATAAAACCAGCGATCAGGATTTTTTGGAATTTCTTATCAAGTCTATGGTTGATTATCCCGAGGAAGTTGTGGTAACCAGGAAAATTGACGAACGGGGAGTATTACTTTCACTGAAGGTCAATCCGAAAGATATGGGTCAGATTATCGGCCGGAAAGGCAACACCGCCAAGTCTATCCGCGCCCTTTTGAGGATTGTCGGTATGAAGAACAATGCCAGAGTTAATTTGAAGATTGAAGAGCCGGAAGGAGGATTCCGCAAGGCAGACCTGGGAATATCTGAAAAAGAAATAAAGGACCTAGAATTATAAAAAGCAAGCTTTCGAGCCCCATTTCGCCGCTGGCATAAGCAGCAGATCAGTCTATAATTAATCGATAGAGATTTGCTTTTTATGCGAGCGGCGGAGTGGGGCTGTTTTAGTTTAGGGCAGGCGATAAAGACGGAATATGAGATTTGACATCATCACGATTTTTCCCCGCATCCTCGATTCTTATCTGAAAGAATCGATTTTAAAGCGTGCCATCGCCAAAAAATTGGTTAAGATCGAAACGCTCGACCTTCGGGATTTTTCCGATTCCAAAAACCGGCGCGTTGACGACAAGCCCTACGGCGGCGGACCGGGAATGGTTCTCGGAGCGGAGCCGATTTATAAAGCCGTCAGATTTTCGTTGAAGAAGAATAAAATTCCCCGGAATAAAACGCGGGTCATACTTTTCAGCAGCCGCGGCAAAAGGCTCGACGCCAAATTGGCCCGCCAGCTTTCTGGATATCAAAAATTGATTTTGATCTGCGGCCGCTACGAAGGAGTGGACGAGCGGGTGGCCCGGCATATAGCCGACGAAGAAATATCGATCGGCGACTATGTCCTAAGCGGAGGCGAGCTGGCGGCGCTCGTGCTTATAGAAACAATTGCGAGATTTATCCCCGGAGTTTTGGGTAAATTCGAGTCGCTCGAAGAAATTAAAGGTTCGTATCCGGTTTACACCCGGCCGGAAATTTTTAGGCCGACAAAAAGCGAATCCTGGAAAACGCCCAAAGTCTTGCTCGGAGGTCACCATAAAAAAATTTTTGAATGGCGCGAAAAACGGAAAAAGCGTTGACATCGGAAAGCCGGCGGATTATACTTTTTAATCAGTGCCAGCGCATTTTATTAGTTTATTAAACATTATGGTTAATCAGGCAGAAATAGAAGAGGAGATTATCGAGGCTTTGCCCGTTGAAGACAATTTATCGGCCGAAGATTTGTTGATGCTTCAGGAAATGGCCGAATTGGGCATGCTCTACGGCTTGTCCAAATCGAAAACCCATCCGCGGATGAAGCCTTTTATCCATTCGACGAGAAGCGGGACCGAGATAATCGATTTGGAAAAAACCATTTCTTCGCTCAAGGCGGCAGGGGAGTTTTTGAAGGGGATAGCGGCTTCGGGAAAAGCCATTCTTTTTGTGGGCACCACTCCGGCCAGCAGAAAAGCGATAAAAGAATTCGCCGAAAAGCTGAATTATCCTTATGTGACCAAACGTTGGCTGGGAGGGACGCTCACCAATTTTAAAGTCATTTCAGGAAGGGTGGAATATTTTAAAAAACTTGTGAGCGACAAGGAAAGCGGTCAGCTGTCAAAATACACCAAAAAAGAACAGTTGATGATTGACCGCCAAATCGAAAAAATGAAAACCATTTTCAGCGGCATTAAAAATATGAAAGAATTGCCGGGCGCGCTTTTGGTGGTTGATCCCAAAGAGCATTCGACCGCCTTGCGCGAGGCGCGGGGCGTCGGCCTTCCGGTGGCGGCGATTTTGAACACCAACGCCAACCCGGGACAGATTGATTATCCTATTCCGGCCAATGATCGAAATCAGAAATGCGTTGCCTGGATACTGAATTTTCTGGAGCCGTATTTATCCGTAAGCGGCGTAAGTGGCAGCGTTCCTGTCTCGGGAAGCGCCGAGAACTAGAGAAGCCGGCAAAAATAGCGATGAAAACGAGCGAAATCATTAAAAAATTACGCGAGACAAGCGGCGCCGGCGTGATGGAATGCAAGCGGGCTTTTGACGAGGCGGGGGGAAATTTTGACCGGGCGCTAAAAATTATCAGCGAACAGGGTTTGGTAAAAGCCGAGAAAAAAGCCGACCGTCAAACTTCAGCCGGCCTGGTCTCGTCTTATATCCATAACGACCGAATAGGCGTTTTGCTTGAAATCCACTGCGAAACCGATTTTGTGAGCCGACTCGAGGATTTTAAGAGCCTGGCGCGCGAGATTGCCATGCAGATCGCCGCTATGGAGCCGAAAGACGCGGAAGAATTATCGGGCCAGCCTTACATTCGCGACGAATCAATCACTATTGGCGATTTGGTGAAAAAGTCCATCGCGAAAACAGGCGAGAATATCCAGATCGCGAAATTCTGCCGCTATGCTTTATAACCTTATTTTCGAGCTTCTGCTTATGGCGAGCCTGGGCCTTATAGTCTATATTTTTGCCTTGGCTCTTCCGCGGCTCGAAGATGAACCGGTTGACCGGAGAGAGGGAAGACTCGAGAAGCTTTTTAAGAGAATTCCCTTTGACGAAATAGACGACTATCTTAATTTTTGGGGACAGAAAATGCTCCGGCGGTTCAAGATATTGCTGATGAAAGCCGACAATGCCGTAACCGCGAGCCTTGATAAGCTTTCCAAGAGAGGCAAAAATAATAAAAAGCAGGGTAATGGCAATGGCTTGCCGACTGCCTGAAACTGGAAAATCAGCTGGAAATTTGCTTAAATATATTTGCCGCACGGGTGGCAGAGCGGTCAATTGCATCAGACTGTAAATCTGACGCCTTTATGGCTACGCAGGTTCGAATCCTGCCCCGTGCATATAACAAAACTCCGTAAAGAACTTGTTATATTTTGGTATTAAATTATCTGGAACAGAAGAAGAACTTACCGCCGAAAAACCATTTTACATTTCGCCTTTTTAATTTTACATTTAATATATCGCCGCCTTAGCTTAGTGGTAAAGCAGTAGTTTTGTAAACTACGTACGCGGGTTCGATTCCTGCAGGCGGCTCAAGATAAAGCTGGTTGCTGTATAGGGCAAGCCGCAAACGTTTTTTAGATTTTGAAGCCTGGAGTTTTTTCCGCGGCTCAAAAAAGATAAGCGTCAGGTAAATAAACCAGAGAATCAGCGTCAATGCTGATTTTTTGCGATTTGACAATCTCTCTCTCGTGTTATGGTGGTCCGACCAAAACAGCTTCGGTAAAGGAGGCGAGAAGATGAAGCTTACGATAATACTGTTCTGGTGCGAGACGCTCAGAGGGGCCTGCTGGACGTCCGAGAGGATGCCGTCGTCGAGGGAGGCACACGCCGTTTGTCTCGAGCCATGTCCCATCCAAGGATGGACGACACGACTGGAGACGGGAGGAAGCGATGAGGCGGTGCTACAACGGGTCATCGTGAACGCTTTCCCAGATGATGACTGGGGCTTCCCGGGAAGAACCCTGGAGGCTCACGTCGCGGGCTGCGATTGCGTACCTGGAGAGAGGACGATCGTCAACGATCGTTACCAGGCGTGGCGTAGCGACGTAGAGGCGGGCCGGCAGACCTTCATGGTCTCCGGCATCGATGCGGAAAGCTGTGCGGATGCGTTGGTACAGCTTCTTCGTCCGCTGGGTGGAGAAGCGGCCTCCTGACGGGGGGAGGGGAGGCGCTGGCGCCTCCCCTCGGTTACAAAATAAATTTATCTAATCGCTTCGGTGTTTTTTTATTTAACCGCCATACTCTCCCAAATACTGCTAAAATATTTAAGACGGCCGTCTTAAATATTTTAGCAGTATTACCCCTTCGTTTTTATTAAATTTTCAAACGTAATTAGTCATTAATCGTAAGTTGTTAGCTATGCATCAGCTATCGAAGTGGTAAGCCCCGCCGTTGTCTTGGCGCGGGGTGTACATTTCTGATTTTTTATTTTAAACTTTAGATACATTCAGGGATTAGGTTGGTCATCATCCCGTTCGTTCGCCACCTTAGCTCAGTTGGTCAGAGCGCATTCTTGGTAAGAATGAGGTCCTCGGTTCAATTCCGAGAGGTGGCTCCAGACCTTGCCTTTTTATGAAATAGCTATTAAATTTAGCCAATATGGCCAAATCAAAATTTTCGGAAAATTTAATCAGGCTCAAGTGTTCGGGTTGCAACCGGATAAATTACTATACCCGCAAGAACAAGAAAAAAGTTGAACGCAAAATCGAGCTAAAAAAATTCTGCAAATTCTGCAGAAAACATTTGGCGCACAAGGAGACGAAGAAGTAGGACGTAGATATAGACAAGGAGGGAATCGGGAGCCGGCACCCTTGCTGGGGGCCGGCTCCTTTCCGTTACCGCGCCTTTCTTCTGGACCGAGGACGGCGAACGATCGTCGCCGTCGTTCCGATCCTCCGGCCAGTGGAGTCTTGATGACGGCGGACGCGAGGTCCGTGGGTGTACCGTCCCATCTCCCTCACCTCCTTTCTCAAAGCCTCGGGATTTTGCATCAAGTCTACCCCCCCTTTTTTTTTTGTCAATCTTTAATAGTTTCCAGCGACATTGACTTTTTTTTTATTTGCTTTATTATTTATTTAAATCCGCAGACAGCAGGCGCCGCAAGGCTTAATATCCTGCCGAGGAGCAAAAGTCGATGCTTCAAGACTGCGGCAACGCGGTTTTTTATTATGCTGACCAGAAAAGAAAAAAAACAAGTTATTGACAAAAGCGCGGCTGATTTGGAAAAAAGCCGGTCGCTTCTCTTTGTTGATTTTTCCGGCGCCAAAACTAAGGAAATTACCGAACTCCGCCGGTCTCTCAAAAAAATCAACGCCAGACTCGATGTCATCAAAAAGAAATTATTAAGGATTGCTTTTGAAAGAATCGGTAAAAAATTTGACCCGGAAGTTTTTGAAAGCCAGGCAGCCACGATTTTCTCCAAAGAAGAAATTTACGGCATTGCCGCCGCGGCCGAGAAAGCCAAAAGCGTCAAAATTTTGGGCGGGTTTGATTTAAAAACCGATGAATTTTTTGACGCCGAAAAAGCGATTTTCTTCGGCAAATTGCCTTCCAGAGAAATTTTACTCGGCCAGCTTGTCGGAACCATTGCTTCTCCAATTCGCGCTTTACTCTATATTTTAAGCGAAAGGTCGAAAAAGACAGCTTAATTTTCCCAAAATGGATAAATTTCAGGATATTATCTCTAAAATTGAACAATTAAACGTCGGCGAACTGGCAGAGCTCATCAAAGTCTTGGAAGAAAAATTCGGCGTTTCGGCGGCAGCGCCGATCGCGGCTTCGGCTGGCCCGGCAGTCGCCGCCGAAGAAAAAACCTCGTTCAATGTTTTCTTGAAGTCGAGCGGCGACCAAAAAATCAATGTTATCAAGGTAGTGAGAGAAGCCACCACTCTGGGGCTTAAAGAAGCCAAGGACCTGGTTGAAGCGGCGCCGAAAATGGTGAAAGAAGGATTGAAAAAAGAAGAAGCCGAAGAATTGAAAAAGAAATTTGAAGCAGTGGGCGCAGTGGTTGAGCTGCAGTAAGAGCTGACTTATAAAACTTGTCGAAGATGATTAAAACGCCCTGTTTTTCCCCGAGCTCGGGGAAAAACAGGGCGTTTTAAGATGAAATCCGAGACCGGGACTGGACACAAAATTGAAAAAACGTTTTTTTCGGGCTATGCTGAAATAGTCGGGCGTTTAATTTAATGGTTTGGTACGGACACTTAGCTCAGCGGCAGAGCGCTTCGTTCACATCGAAGAGGCCACAGGTTCGAACCCTGTAGTGTCCATAAAGATTTAGATATTCCGATTTTTTGGAAATATTTGTTGACAAGTAAATTAAATAAATTTAGTGTTAAAATTAGAAACAGTATGTCTTCAGAAAAGAGATGGACGAGGGAGGGGGGGGGTGAAGTACGAGCCGATCGGCAATATCTATCCCATCAAGGTTGATTACGACGCTACGATCGAGACTCTGGTTGCCGCAGCGGAGTGCAAATACGTCGACCCCGCCATCAACGACCGCAACTTCGCGACGAGGCGCGAAGGCTCTGGCTGGCTCCTGCTATGGCTGGTGCAGGTAGACCGCTGGACTCCCACCACGCAGAAGATCCTTGACGAGTTGGAAGGGTTAGGTCTTCGTCCAGCGGAGCTACACGAGCTGCTCGCTTTCGCCGGACAGTATCCAGAGCTTCGATTAGAAGAGCATCCCGTGGTGGCGCTGGGGTCCACCGCCATGATTCCGTTTGGCGGTGGTGGGGCCCCCTGGGCCGTGTGTCTTGGCCACCGAGGGTCGGGGGTCGAGCGGCACGATCTGACGTTGGTTCGGGCAGATCACGGCTGGAGCGGCGTTTATTGGTTTGCGGCCGTTCCGCTTCCACGTCGCGTCGAAGAAAATCGTTGACAGCTCCGCTCTCTCGGTGGACAGAGACTTTCTCTACCTACAAAGTTATCCAGCGAACATTTTGCCAATCTCATCAAGTTTTTTGGCGTTTGTTATATTAATAATGCGTGTCAGAATTAAAAAAATTTATGAAGAAAAAGAATTTTTTATTTATCAGTCTGGCGTTGTTTATCCTGATTCTCACAGGAGCTTGGTTTTCGAATTATCTGGGAAACAACGAAAATAAAGCCTGCCCTCCCGGGAGCGAAGGTTTGCTGCCTATTGTTTGCGCGGCCGCCTTAATTGATTGCGTCAATCCTTGCGCTTTTTCGGTTTTACTCCTTACCATCGCTTTTCTAATTAGCCTCGGCGCTTTGAGGCTTAATATTATAAAAGTGGGCGCGGCTTATATCGCGGGCATATTTATAGTTTATTTTTTGATTGGCCTAGGCTTGCTCAAGGCTTTTAGCATCTTGGGCGTTCCGAATATTATGTCCAAAATCGGCGCCGTCATTCTTATCGCAGTCGGTCTTATTAACTTGATAAACGTTTTTTGGAAAAAATTTCCTCTCAAATTAAAAATTCCATCCTCCAGTCATCGCGGCATAGCCCGGCTGGTGGAGAAAGGTTCGATAGCCGCGGCTTTTTTCTTGGGAGCGCTGGTTGGAGTTTGCGAATTTCCCTGCACCGGCGGCCCGTATTTTTCAATCCTTGGCCTTTTGCACGACAAGGCGACTTATATGAAGGGAGCCTGGTATCTGGTTATTTACAACTTGATATTTATCGCGCCGCTTTTCATTATTCTTTTTATAGCTTCTGAAAAAAAACTGCTTGAAAAAGTCGAGGAACTGAAGAAAAAACATTCGGCTAGAATGAGACTCTGGAGCGGCTTGGCAATAATCGGTTTAGGGATTATAATCTTTCTGATTTAGGGTTTAAATCGAGCGAGCTTATCGCGTTTTGCTTTTATTATGGACCAACAAAAATTTAACGAGCTTTTGAAAAAAATAAACGAGGCCAAAGCAAGAGGCGGGGTTGACCTTTCAACCGAGGAAGATTTGAGTCTGGCGATAATGAACCTGATAAGCCTCGAGGAACATTTCTTTTTTACCGGCATGAAGACCGGAGATTCCAGCTATCACGACTTTCTCGATGAAGCGCGGTCAATGAGAAAAGAACTCCTCGCCAAACTGATTGACAGGCACGAAGGCGAGACCTGGTGCGTTTCCAAACACTTGCTCGGCGCCACTATGCGGCTTATCGAAGTCGGAAACAAACTGCACTCCGAAGGCAAAAAAGACGAGGCCGCCAAGCTCTTTTCCTACGCTTATAAGCTCTACGCGCTTTTCTGGGGACTGCGGCTAAAACTTTTTAATACGGAGGATGTCAAAAAAATCGCCAAAGAAAACCAAGCCTGGACTTTGGAAGATATTGTTGCTAAACTGGTGGACTGTTGCGATGAATAAAAAACGAATCATAATTTTAGCAGTTGTTATCTCACTCGCGCTTTTAGCGGGCATTTCTTGGAATTATTTGGGTGACAGGTCTAACCTCGAAGGCAACATAACCAATCCGCTGGTTAAACCGACTGACCGAGATAGAGAATCAATTGACCGACTCGCCAAGTGCCTTACCGAAAAGGGGATAATAATGTACGGCAGAGACAGCTGTCCTCATTGTCAGGACCAAAAAAAGGTTTTTGGGAGTTCGTTTTCTTTGGTCAATTATATTGATTGCGTTGAAACACCGGGAAAATGCTTGGCGGAGATAAAATGGATACCGGCCTGGGTTTTTCTCGACAAAAAAATTGTTTACGGATCTCAAAGTCTGGAAAAATTAAGCGAGTTGAGCGGCTGCTTGTTTAAAACCGAGCAGTAACTTTCTTGCTTTCCGAAAGACAGGCTGGTTTAGAAACAGCCTTATTTTCTGGTAGTATTAAGGGATGATGGATCTTTTCGGCGAGAAAACCAAAAAAACCGCTGAAAAAAACGCGCCTTTGGCTGACCGAATGCGGCCGAGGACCTTGGAGGAGATTGCTGGCCAGGACGAGATTATCGGGCCGGATAAAATTTTGCGGCTGGCTATTGAGAAAGACGAAATTCCTTCGATGATTTTCTGGGGGCCGCCGGGCTGCGGCAAAACCAGTTTGGCGCGGGTGATTGCCAATCTGACCAAGTCGGTGTTTGTGAATTTCAGCGCCGCCGCCGCCGGCGTCAAAGAAGCGCGCGAAATTATCAGCGCGGCCGGCGAACGCCAGAAAATCCGCGCCATTCGCACTATTTTGTTTATCGATGAAATACACCGATTCAACAAAGCCCAGCAGGACGCTTTTCTTCCTTTTGTGGAAAACGGCACCATTGTTTTGATCGGCGCCACCACCGAGAATCCTTCTTTCGAGGTTAATTCGGCTTTGCTTTCGAGGTGTCGGGTTTTTGTCTTAAAAGCGCTCGGCCCCGAAGACATCGAGTTGCTTATTAAAAGAGCTTTGAGCGACAAAGAAAGGGGATTGGGCAATTTAAGAATTGACATCGGCGAAGACGCTATAAAGTTTTTGGCCAATATGTCTGACGGCGACGCCCGGGTGGCTTTCAACGCTTTGGAACTCACGGTGAAGTCAGCTTCGTCTGATAAAGACGGCGCGCTAAGAGTGAGCGGAGAGGCGATTAAGCAGTCTCTGCAGAAAAGCCACTTGCTTTATGACCGCGCCGGCGAGGAACATTACAATCTTATTTCCGCTCTGCATAAATCAATGCGCGGAGGCAGCGCTGACGCCGCTTTGTATTGGCTGGGAAGAATGCTCGAGTCTGGCGAGGATCCTTTGTATGTGGCGAGACGTCTTATCCGTTTTGCTTCCGAAGACGTGGGTTTGGCCGATCCCAACGCCTTGGTCCAAGCAGTTTCGGCTTATGAAGCGGCTCATTTTAACGGTATGCCGGAGTGCGGCGTGAATTTGGCGCAGGCCGCAGTTTATCTGGCGCGGGCGCCGAAAAGCACCGGAGTTTACAAAGCCTATGGACGGGTTAAAGATGATATTAAAAATTTTCCCAATGAAGGCGTGCCGCTTCATTTGCGGAACGCGCCGACCAAATTGATGAAAGACTTGGGTTATGCCAAGGGCTATAAGTATAACCCTGATTACGGCAGCCGGGTTGAACAAGATTATCTGCCGGAGAAATTGAAAAACCGAAAATATCTTGACGCCTGACAGCCGGCGTTTGACACTGAATAAATGCCTAAACTAATTTTCGACATCGAGACCATCGGCGAGGACTTTGATTCATTGGACGAGACAACCAAAGAAGTTTTGACGCGCTGGCTGAAAAAAGAATCGGTGGGCGAGGAATATGAAGTCGCTTTGGAAGAGCTAAAAGCCGGCTTGGGGTTTTCGCCTTTGACCGGCGAGGTCATTGCTATCGGCATGCTTGATTATGATCAGGACAAAGGCGCTGTCTACTATCAGGCTTTGAAGCAGGACAACAAGGAATTTGAGGAAGACGGCATAAAATTTAAGCAAATGACCGAAGTCGAAATGCTTAAAGCTTTTTGGGAGGCGGCGGAAAAATACAGCGAATTTATAAGCTTTAACGGCAGAAGCTTTGACGCTCCATTTTTAATGGTTCGCTCGGCGATAAATAAAATCAAACCTACCAAAGATTTGATGTCCAACCGTTATCTGGCGAGTCAGAAATTCGGCGCTTTGCACGTTGACCTTCTTGACCAATTTAGTTTTTACGGGACAGTAAGAAGAAAGGGAAATCTTCATTTGTGGAGCCGAGCATTTAGCATAAAAAGCCCCAAGGCGCAGGGCATTACCGGCGACGACGTCGGCCGCCTGTTCCAAGAAAAAAAATATTTGGAAATCGCCAAGTATAATGTCGGCGACTTAAAAGCCACCCGCGAGCTCTATAAATACTGGTTCGAGTATATAAGGATGTAGAATAAGGCGAGACGGAGGCGTAACGAGGCAGAGGGCGTAAAATTAAAAATCAAGACGCCGAAATTAAAAATTTGAAAGAGAAAACTAAAAAAATTTTATGTTAAAAATTAAATCTTCCCAGGAAACTTTGTATAAAGGTTATTGCGGGCCGGCGAGTCTAAAGATGGTTTTTGATTATTACGGCCTTAGAGCGTCAGAAACCGAATTAGCGAGGGCCTGTCTCACGGATAAGAAAAACGGCGTGAGCGACAAAGATATTAAACGAGTCGCCGAGAGATTCGGGTTTAAAGTTGTGATTAAAAACAACAGCAGTTTTGCGGACATCGAGAAGTGGCTGGATAAAGGCGCGCCGGTTATTGTTGATTGGTTTACAAAAGGGAGAAGAGATTATCCGGAGAGCGCGGTTGCCGACGGCCATTATTCCGTGGTTGTCGGTTTGGACAAGAACTATATTTATCTCCAGGATCCGGAAATCGGGCGTCTGCGTAAATTGAAGCGGTTAGATTTCTTGCGCGTCTGGTTTGATTTTAAAGGAAAATATATCAAGAGATTAAACGAGATGATTATCAGGCAGATAATAGTTATCCATAAATAACTCGCGGTTTCATTTTTGGCAACGGCTTGGAATTTATTTATAATAGGGACATGAAGAGAGGAGAAGAAGTTTTTGTTATTGGCCATAAAAATCCCGACACGGACAGTGTGGTCTCGGCGATTGTCTACGCCGGTATAAGAGGATTTTTACCGGCCGCAGCCGGCGAGATAAACAAAGAGACTGCTTTTACGCTTGATTACTTCAAGGTTCCCAAGCCGGAAATTTTAACGAACGCCGAAGGCAAGAAATTAATTTTGGTGGATCATAACGAAGCGAGTCAGAGAGTTGATGGCTGTGATAAGGCGGAAATTCTGGAAATTATCGACCACCATAGACTCGATTTTTCCTGTTCCTTGCCGATCTACATTCATAACGAACCATTGGGAGCGACCGCGACCATCATCGCCAAGAAATACGCGGCCGAGATAAAAGATAATCCAGAATGGGCTGGCTTGCTTTTGGCGGGCATTTTATCCGACACCGTGGTTTTTAAATCTCCGACTACAACCGAAGAAGACAAAACTATTGCCAGCGAACTCGCTCTTGTTGCTGGCATAAGCGACATTATCGATTTTGGCATTGAGATCAAAAAAGCCAACGCGAACATCAGAAACAAAACCATAAGCGAGATTATAAACGCGGATTTCAAAGATTTTGATTTTTCCGGCAAAAAAATCGGCATTAGCCAGGCGGAAATTATTGATTCCGCCGAGATTTACGAGAGAAAAAAGGAAATCGCGAGCGAATTAAAATCCATACGCGAGAAAGGCGGCTATGCCGGAGTTTTTTTTATGGCCACCGACATTATGAAAGAGGGAACAGAACTTTTTTTTGACGCCGATCCGGCAATTGTCGAAAAAGCTTTTGCTAAGAGGCCGGAAAACAATTCGGTTTATCTGGAAGGCGTGATGTCGAGAAAAAAACAAATAGTACCTCCGATCGAAGCAATTTTAAATTAAAATAAAAAATATGACCGAGACTGTCGAATTACCAAAAGAACACTTAAGATGTAGAACTTCATTACGAGTATCCAATTTCCTGCCGGATATTTCGTGGGTGAAGGATAAAAAATTAGAAAACACACCGATAGAAATATTGAAGGACCTTCCCGATGAAGTAGGGGGAAATTATGACTGGGAAACCGGAACTGTTAGAGTTTCTCTAAAGGCAATAACAGAAGCAGCTAAGGATGTTTATGAAGTAAAAAGACGAAGTTCGAGCGATGAATTTAAGGACAAGATAGAACGAAATTGGTTATCTTGGAATGATGAAGCTAGAAGATCAGCAATAATTACCTATCTTTATTTACGAGCGTTCGAATCTGCTTCTGGCCACTATGATGAATTAAAAAAATTAATCGCGAGAGAAATAGTTCTCCACGAGACAAGGCATGCTTACGATGCTATAAGAGGATACAAAGAACAACTTGGACAAGTTGGTCCAGTTGAGATGCTAGCTTCTCTAGCTCGATTAGAAAATTCACCAGTTTATGGAAGATTTTTAGCTTTATGTATCGAATCTTATTGGCTTCAAGAAATTAAAGAGTTTAACCCGGCATCCTTGCAAGAGAAAATCGGCGTTGTAATAATAAAAACACTTTTAGGTTTTATAGAAGACGACCATCCACAAGTTAGGGGGGGGCTTGCCGACAAGTTGAAGTTTCTTGCTTTTCTTCCGTCAGTAGAGTTTAAAAAATTATGTGAATACGTTAGAAACGAACTTGAAAAGCAAATTTACGCCCCTAAAGGTTAAAAAAGTTACTTAAAGAATTATTTTAAAGTTTGGGCTTAGAAAGAACGGCCGTTTTAAAAATTATTTTTTTCAGAACGAAGTTAATTTTAATTCGAGAATTATTTTTTGTCGTGTCTAAGTTAAGGATCATCTTTGTCAATTTAGTGAAACGCTCGTGTGGATAAATTAAGCATCCGATTCTAAAAACATCCCATAAAATGGGGCGTTTTTAGTTTAGTCGACTTTTTCAGTTTGGGCTTTGACTTAGTCGGTCTAGTGCACTACAATACAAGAAAAGTGGGGAATTGTGGATAACTATGTGGATAAGTATCGGTTTCTGTGGATAACTCCCAAAAGCAATTTTTACCCGCTATTTTATCTTAAGGTCAGTCATTGGTTATAAGTTGTAAGTCGAATACTATGTTTATCGGCGAATACCAACACAATATTGATCAAAAAGGCAGGATAGCTATTCCGGCTAAATTCAGGAGAGAGCTCCGCGAAGGCGCGATTGTCACGCGCGGCCTGGACCACTGTCTTTTTGTTTTAACCAAAAAAGATTGGGAGGTTTTGGCTAAAAAATTAATCAACCTGCCGCTTTCGCAGGCTAATTCCAGGGCTTTTATGCGTCTAATGCTCGCGGGTGCGACCGATGGCGAGCTTGACTCCCAAGGCAGGATTTTGATTCCCGAATATTTACGGAAATACGCCGGTTTGACGAGAGAAGCGGTGGTCGCCGGACTCTACAGCCGCATTGAAATTTGGAACGCCGCAGCCTGGAAGAAGTACAAGGAGAAAACAGAAAGCGCGTCAGATGAAATCGCCGAAAAGCTGGGAGAACTCGGAATCTAAAGAAAAAACAAGATTAAAACCAAAAAAACAAAAAATCATAATCGAGCGATATAAACGATTTTTCATTAAATATGCATACCCCGGTTCTACTTAAAGAAGTTTTAGATTTATTAAATCCCCGGCCCGGAGAATTTTTTATTGACGGCACGTTGGGAGGCGGAGGGCATGCCTCGGAAATAATAAAAAAAATAAAACCCGGCGGCATTTTTTTAGGCGCGGACCTAAGCATCGAAGCGGTAAAAACATTCGACCGGAGGATAGAAGGCAATGAGGTAAAAATTTATCTGGAAAAAGCCAATTTTGCCGATTTGCCCCGGATTCTCCGTAAAAACAGCCTGCCGCCAGCAGACGGCATACTGCTCGACTTGGGCTTTTCTTCGCTCGAACTTGAGTCGGGCAGGGGATTCAGTTTCCTCCGCGACGAGCCGCTTCTTATGACTTACGACGAAGAAGCGGAGCCGCTTTATCGAGCATTGAGACAACTTAACCAGAAAGAGATTTTTGACATTATCCGACTAACCGGCGAGCGGTATGCCGGCAGAATCAGCAAGGCGGTATTTATAGCCGGAAGAAAAAAGCCGGTTATGACGAGCGGCGAATTCGCGGAAATAATCCGGAGAGCGGTGCCGCGAAATTACGAACGGGGGAGGATTGATCCGGCGACCCGAACTTTCCTCGCCTTCAGAATTTATCTGAACAGCGAGTTGGAAAACTTGGAAAAATTTTTGCGGAACTTGCCGCAGCTGCTTAAGCCCGGCGGTCGGTCGGCCATTATTACTTTCCAGTCTTTGGAAGATAGGCTGGTAAAAAATTATTTTAGATCAATGGTTAAAGAAAAGGGCTTCGCGCTGCTTAACAAAAAACCCATCGAAGCGAGCAGAGAAGAGATAAAGATCAATCCGCGGGCGCGATCGGCAAAGTTGAGAGCGATAAAAAGACCAACTGACAACTAAGGACTATGACTATTATCAGACCGAATAAGAATAAATCGCCGTGGAACAGCGCAGTTATCGTTTTGGGAAGCGGCATCTTGTGCTGCTTCGCCCTGACTATTTTCCTTTATTCCCGCGTCGTCAGTTTGAAACACGAAACAGAGCAGATGGAGGACAAAATCAGCGAAGCGAGGCTCAAAAACGCCGAGCTTAAAAGCGCCCTTTTCCATCTGACTGATTTGGAGGATCTGGAAAAATTAGCCGCAGAAAAAGGGCTGATAAAAGATAAAAATCCGCAATGGGCTTTCGTTTCTCCGTAATTCTCGCGGTTTTTACCCTGCTTTATGCCGGATTGGCGCTGAACTTTTACAACCTTCAGATCAAGAAGGGCAGTTACTATTCGGCCAGGGCAGAGTCGCAGCACCGACTGGCCGGCGAACTGGAACCGGAGCGGGGCAATATTTTTTTTACCGATAAAGACAAGAAAGCCGTTCCAGTCGCCATCAAAAAATATTATCCTTTTGTTTTCGCCGTTCCCAAGGAAATTAACGACGCGGAATCCGTAAGCTTTAAGATCGCTCCGATCCTTGGATTAAACGAAGCCGAACTTTTTGGTAAATTATCTTTGAAAAACAGCGCTTACCAATCGCTCAAGAAAAGAATTTTTGAAGAGACGGCCGATAAAATCAGAGAGCTTAGTCTGAAAGGAATTTATGTCGGCCGGGAACCGTGCCGTTTTTATCCGAACGGCAAACTGGCGGCCCATATTTTGGGCTACGTGGACACTGAAAAAATCGGCCGCTACGGCGCAGAATCGTTTTACGACAAAATTTTGAACGGAGAGAAAGGCAAGGTTTCGGGCGATAAAATCATCGAGCCCGTGAACGGCAAGGATATTTATCTCACCATTGATTTCAATATCCAGTTCGCTTCGGAAAAAATACTGGAGAAACTCGTCGGCACCTATAAAGCCGAGGGAGGGACAGCCATTGTTATGAATCCGAAAAACGGCGACATTCTGGCCATGGCTTCGTTGCCGAATTTCGACCCCAATGATTACGGGAAATACGACATAAAGGACTTTTTGAATCCGGCAGTCGAGGCGGTCTACGAACCGGGATCGATATTCAAAATGATAACAATGGCTGCCGGCATTGATTCCGGCAGGATAACTCCCGAAACCGAGTTTGTGGACACCGGCGAGGTAATCCTAAACAACCGCGTCATCAAGAATTCGGATCATAAGGTTTACGGTCGGGTGACGATGACCAACGTTATCGAAAAATCCATTAACACCGGCGCGGTTTTTGCCGTGCGGGAGATTGGCCGCGAAATTTTTCTTAATTATCTGAAAAAATTCGGCCTAAATAAAAAAACCGGCGTTGATTTGCCCGGCGAAGTGACGGGGAGCATTAGAGCCTTGGAAGAAGACGGTCGAGACATCAATTTTGCCACCGCTTCTTTTGGCCAGGGTGTTTCCATAACGCCCGTTCGATTGATCGCGGCCATATCCGCGGTTGCCAATAAAGGTCTAATGGTAAAGCCGCATTTGATTGTCGGCAAACCTGGCGATCTCGGCAGGCCGATAAACGAGGAAACGAGCCGCAAGGCGGTAGCGATGATGGTCTCGGCGGTTGACAAGGCAGAGGTGGCGAAAATCAGCGATTACAGCGTGGCGGGCAAGACCGGAACCGCCCAAGTGCCGAATGCCAAAGGCGGCGGGTATGGCACGGATGTTATCAATACTTACGTGGGTTTTGCGCCGGCTTATGACCCGCGGTTTATTGTTTTGCTCAAGATGGATAAGCCGGCCGGAGCGCCGCTTGCCGGACAAACCATTGTGCCGGCCTTCAGAGAGCTGTCCCAGTTTATTTTGAATTATTACGCGGCGCCGCCGGACAGAGTGGAGTAGAAGAACAAAGTATTAAGTATCAAGTATTAAGTATCAGGTATTTAGCAAGAAGCGACAAGCGGTCGGCGACAAGAAGCAGGAGACAAGTTATAATATTTAAAATGCGGAAAATTTTAGTGAGAGTTTTGCGCTATGTTTTGAAAAAACTGGCGCAAGCCACCAGGCGGCGGTATAAGCCGGCGGTTATTGGCATAACCGGCAGCGTGGGCAAGACTTCGACCAAAGAAGCGCTTTATGCCGTTTTGGGGCAGTGGAGAAAAGTTCGCGGAAGCCAAGGCAGTTTCAACAACGAAATTGGTTTCCCGCTTACGATCTTGGGATCATACAGCGATACTTCGGGGGGCGTATTTTTTTGGGCTAAAGTGATTTTTCTGGGCTTAGCGAGATTGATATTTAAGAGACCGTACCCCGAAATTCTTATTTTAGAATACGGCGTGGGCAAGCCGGGCGACATAGATTATCTTCTTTCGATCGCCGTGCCCAACATAGCGGTCGTGACCGTGATAGGCGAGACGCCGGTCCACGTCGAGTTTTATAAGGGGCCGGCTCAAGTCACGGAAGAAAAAACCAAGCTGGTTTCGAGTTTGCCAAAAAACGGCCTCGCGGTTTTGAATTACGACGATGAGGCGGTGTTTTCGATGAGCGAAAAAACCGAGGCCAGAGTGGTAACTTACGGTTTTCACGAAGGAGCCGACATAAGAATCACCGGCTTTAAAAACCAGTCTCATGATTACGAACCAATCGGCATAGCTTTTAATCTGGAAGAAGGAGCGAATTTCGCGCCAATAGAGATAAAAGGCGCTTTTGGCAAAGGCCAGGCTTATGCCGTTGCCGCCGTTTCAGCCGTCGGTTTAATTTTCGGCATTGATCTCGCTAAAATCTCTTCTCTCCTCTCCTTCTATAAACCGCTTCCGGGAAGAGGAAGGCTGATCAGGGGAATAAAATCCGCTTATATTATCGACGATTCTTACAACTCGTCGCCGCTTGCCATGGAAGAAGCCTTGGCTACGCTTGGCGATTTAAAAGCCCGAAGAAAATTGGCGGTTTTGGGCGATATGTCAGAGTTGGGTCAATATACGGCAAGCAGTCACGAGCGGGTCGGTTGTCTGGCGGCCGGTGTCGCCCACCTTCTCGTTACCGTGGGCGCCAAGGCTAAATTTATCGCCGAAGGCGCGAGAAAAGCTAATTTTCCGGCAGAGAATATTTTGGAGTTCGATTCGACCGAAGAGGCTGAATCGGAAATTCAGAAACTGCTGAAACCCGGCGATTTAATTTTAATCAAAGGATCGCAGGTGATGAGAATGGAAAAACTCACTTTTAAAATTATGGAAAACCCCCTGCTGGCTAAAGAGCTTCTGCCAAGGCAATACGGAAAGTGGATTAAGAGTTGAAGAAGGCTTGAAGCGGCGCCTTCTTTTGCCAAAAATCCGGAACCGGTTATAATTTTGTTGAGCCGTTATCGTCTAGTCTGGTCCAGGACATATGGTTCTCATCCATAAAACCCGGGTTCGAATCCCGGTAACGGCATAAAATTCAAAAATAGAAGCGGCAGGATGAGAAATGAAATTCAAAATTCCAGACAGAGTTTTTTCAGAGTCTAATTCATAAATGAAATCTCATCTCATATCTTTTTATGTTTTTTCGGCGGCGGTGGTGATTATCGCTTTTTTGATAGATATAACCGGCCCCACTGGCAATTTTATTATGAAACCCGGGCTTATCGGCGACAAGACAAACGTCTTGGAAATCGTTGTTTTTGCCGCGATTCTCGTCTCGATGAATTTCGGCCTGTCGCTATTTTTATCCGGCCGCGAGCGATTTCTGGCTTATGTTTTGGCCGTAGCCAGTTCGGCGATTTCGATTTTAGCTCTCATTATAGTTGCGTCTAAACTTTATTTCTGGTAGCATTGTTTTTATGTTGGCCGTGATTTTAACCGGCGGAAAACAATATCTGGTTTCGCCGGGCGACAAAATTAAAATCGAAAAAATTAACGCCGCGCCTGACAACGAGTTTGTTTTTGACAAAGTGCTTTTGAAAAGCGGCGGAGACGAACTCGAAATCGGGCGGCCTTATTTAGAGGGGGCGGCTGTAAAAGCCAGAGTTTTGAGAGAAGGGCGGGAAGACAAAAAAATAGTTTTTCGCTACCACTCGAAAACTCGTTATCGCAAGAAGAAAGGGCATCGTCAGCACTTTACCGAAGTTGAGATTTTGGAGATTAAATAGTCCCTCCAGTTTATTGTTTATTCAGTTCGTCTTCTAATCGCCTCCGTCAGTGTCTCCTCGTCAGCAAATTCGATTTCGCCGCCAGTCGGTATTCCGCGGCCGAGCCGGCTTATTCTTTTGGCAAAGGGCGAGAGCTCTTTGGCGATAATTTCGGCGTTCAAATCGCCGTAGGTCGTCGGATTAATGGCGATAATTATCTCTTCGGCCGAACCGGACAGTTCTTTTTTTATCCAACTTTCGAGAAGCTTAAGCCGCAGTTTCTGCTCCACCTCCAGGACGCCGGTCTTTTTGAGGTCGCCCAGGACCAGATACCGGCCTTTGAATTTAGCCGTGCTTTCGATGGAAATTAAATCCGTTTCTTTCTCGACCACCATAATTATATTTTTTGTTCTTTTCTGGTCGCCGCAGATTTCGCAAAGTTTGTTTTTGTTCGAGTGGCTGTAAAAGCATTGCGGGCAGGGATCGAGTTCGCGGAGCGATAAAATGGCGCGGATTATTTTTTCGTTGAAGCCCGGCCCCTGGTTTATAAAATAAAAAGCCAGCCTCACGGCTTGTCGCGGGCCGATACCGGGCAGTTCCGAAAGAGCGTCAACGAATTTCCGAATTGACTCCGGTATTTTCATGGACGGTGTCTATATTTTGGAAGCTCACCAGATTTTTGTCGAATTTGAGCTTTAGGGTGCCCAGAGGGCCGTTGCGGTGTTTGGCGATTATTACATCGGTAATCCCTTCGTCTTCATAAGAGGAGGCGCCGGGTTGCTGTCTCGAGAGCGGATTCAAGAAAAGTACCACGTCGGCGTCTTGCTCGATGGAACCCGACTCGCGGAGGTCGGAGAGTCTGGGTATTTTACTGTCGCGTTTATCGACTTCGCGCGAAAGCTGGGAAACGGCGATGACCGGAATGCTCAATTCCCGGGCCAAAGCTTTGAGCCCGCGGGAGATTTCGGTAACTTGCTGAACAGTGTTGTCGTAGTCGCGGCGCGGCCTGACAAGCTGGAGGTAATCGACGATTATAAGCCCCAATTGGTTCTTTTGCTCCGCCTGGAGCCGGCGAGCCATGCGCCGCAGTTCGACGATGTTCGGCGACGGCGTGTCGTCAATGAAAATATTGGCGGTTGACAGCCGGTCGAGCGCCGACTGGATCATCTCGTAATCCAAAGGGTTTTTCAGCCTGCCGGTGCGGAGTTTCCAGAGGTCGACTTTGGCTTCGCTCGCGATCAGCCGGTCCAAAACCTGCTCTTTGGACATTTCGAGAGAGAAGATACCGACGTTCGACTCGGTGCGGGTTCCGACGTAACGGCCGATGTCAAGCACAAAAGAAGTTTTTCCGAACGAAGGCCGGGCGCCGACAATAATCAAGTCTGATCTCTGAAAACCGGAGAGAAGATTGTCGAGTTCGCCAAAGCCGCTCGGCACGCCGCGGAGCCGGTTGTCGCCTTGGTGGATGCGCTCGATTCTCTCGAAAGCCTGCTTTAGTTCGTTTCTTATCGGCGTAAAATTGCGGCTCACCGACTGTTTGGAAATGGAGAAAATTCTTTGTTCGATGTCGTCGAGCAGAATTTCAAGGTCGTCGGGCGCAGCCAAGGCGTCCTCGGCGATGGTCTGGGAGGCGCTGATGAGGTCGCGGAGGATTTTTTTCTCCTTGACGATTTTGGCGTAGTGGTTGATATGGGCCGAAGTGGGCACGGAATTCACCAGTTCGGTGAGGTAGCTCACGCCGCCGATTTTTTTCAGAATCTCGTTTTTTTTGAGTTCCGAGGTCAGGCTTAAAATGTCTATCGGTTCTTGTTTGCTCCAGAGCTTGAGCACGGCTTTGTAGATTTCACTATGGGCTTTTTTGTAAAAATCTTCCGGAAAAAGAAAATCGGCGATGCTGAAAATCCCTTCTTTATCAATCATTAAAGCGCCGAGCACAGATTGTTCGGCTTCGATGTCCTGCGGCGGAAGTTTCGGATTTTCTTTCGGCATTGCCTAAATGCTTAATACTTAATACTAGATACTTAATATACTTAATAGTTCAACGCCTTCTTTTGATTACGAGCGCGCCGCTTGGCGTGTCTTCCACCATATATCCTAACCCTTCTATTTTTTTCCTCAACTGGTCAGCCTGAATAAACTGTTGATTATTTCTGAAACGTTCCCGAGACTCGGCCAGTTTCCTTATTTTTTGAGGGATAGACGGAGCTTTAATTCTGGCCAGATTAAGGCCGAGCGCGCGGTCGAATTCGCCGAGCAGGTCAAGTTTTTGCCGGGCCGGCAAGCGGGGTTCTTTTATCAGTTGCCAGATTACGGCCAAGGCTTGGGGAGAATTTAAGTCGTCGCTTAAGGCTTCTCTAAAAATTTTTTGGCAGCTCGTTGCCAGTTTTTTATCGGTTTTTGGATTTTTTTCTTTCGAGGCTTTGAATTTCAGGTGGATGATTTCGTCTTTCAGGTTATTTAAGGCGTTTCCGGCCGCCTCGAGCGTGTCCCAGGTGAAATTGAGTTTGGCGCGGTAATGAGTCAAAAGAACCAGATAGCGGAAAGCGAGCGGGTCAAAACCGCGCGATTCCAAATCAGAAAGGGTGAAAAAATTAGCCAGGGATTTGGACATTTTTTTATTGTCAACCAAAAGGTGTTCGGCGTGGAGCCAGTAATTCACGAATTTTTTTCCGGTCGCGGCTTCGGATTGGGCGATTTCGTTTTCGTGGTGCGGAAAAATATTGTCAACGCCGCCGGTGTGAATATCAAAAGTTTGACCCAGATATTTCATTGACATAGCCGAACATTCGATGTGCCAGCCTGGCCTGCCATCTCCCCAAGGCGAGGGCCAAAAAGGCTCGCCGGGCTTTTTGGCTTTCCAGAGCGCGAAATCCCAAGCCTCTTCTTTGTTGTATTCGTCGGCTTCGATACGGCTGCCGATTTTCAAGTTCTGCTTATCGAGTTTGGATAATCGGCCGTAAGACTTGAATTTTGAGATATTAAAATAGATCGAGTTGTCTCGGCCTTGGTAGGCATAACCCTTTTTAAGCAGCTTCTTAATCAGACCGGTGATTTCTTTGATGTGGGCCGTGGCCTTGGGATAGACTTCGGCTTTCTCGATGTTTAACTTTTTGATGTCCTTGAAAAATTTTTTGGCGTAGGTTTGGGAAATTTCTTTGACGGTTTTATTTTCTTTTTTGGCTCGCTTGATGATTTTGTCGTCAATGTCAGTCAGGTTCATCACCTGCTTCACGCGAAAACCATTGTATTCGAGAGTTCGGCGAAGCAAGTCTTCGAAAAGATAGGCGCGGAGATTGCCGATATGGGCCGAGTCGTAAACCGTTGGTCCGCAAGTATAGAGTCGGACAATTTTTTTGCGGAGCGGCCGGAATTTTTCTTTTTTGACGGTGAGAGCGTTGAAGAGGAGCATATTTTAATTATACTCGATTATACTCAACTTGGCGGCAGAATAAAAAAGATTTGATTCTTTTAATAGTTTGAGTTATTTTTAACAAAATAATGGAGACTATAGAAAATAGGAGAGGTAGGGAACAAAGGGGTTTGTCTACTGTTATTCATCGAATTCCAGAGGGCGGCAGGAGAATGGCTTGGTTTAAGCCGACATTGAACAAAAAAGAAGGAGAGGTAGATACTATAACCTGGGAGTGCAACTACGTAGGGTGTGAGTTATTGAAAGACGGAATAATACGGTGCGAATTTACAATTGAATTGAAAGGGGGACACACAGCTAACGCGACAGTCGCGTTTAAATTAGCAGAAGGGAAGTGGATTGAACAGGGGGGTCTTGCGTTTAAAAGCATTTGGAAGATACCAGAAAAGGACAGCGAGCGAAGGAGGGAGAAAAGAGAAAAGAGAGGCTGGCGGCAGAAGAGACCATATTTCACTATCTGAAGAAGAATGTCCGACCGCCGAGAAAGAACCACTGCTTATTGCTGCTGCTCAGATTGTTCATGGTGTTAAAGATATATTGGGGGAAATAGAGGATTTTTTAAGTAAAAATGGCAGAGAGAGGCAGTCAATCATCACTTAGATTTTTATTATTTAATCAGATTAAGCTTAGAATTTATATTTGACACTTTTAATTTTTTCTTTACAATATCACTTGATTTTCAAACTATGCCTGACGATATTCAAAATCAAGCGAATAATCAGCAAACCAGCCAGTCGTCTTCTCACGAGCCAGAGTCTGATAAGCTCCTCGAAAACGTTGACGAGGCAAAAAGACTCCAAGAAGAAATCGAAAAACTAAAAAAACAGAACGAGGAATATCTTGACGGCTGGAAACGGGCCAAAGCCGAACTCATCAATTACAAAAAAGAAGATTTGGCGCGGCTCGAAGAAGTGGCGCGTTTTGGCAGCGAAGATTTAATTCGGGAGCTTATTCCGGTTCTCGATAGTTTTGATCTGGGGCTTATTACTTTGGAAAAAGGAGGCTTGGCAAGCAAAGGATTTTATATGGTGAGAAGCCAGCTCGAAGATGTCTTGAAAAAGCGCGGTCTGGAGAGGATAATGGTGTCGGTGGGTCAGCCTTTTGATCCGGGACTCCAGGAGTCAATTGCTGAAATCGAATCAAATTTGCCGGCCGGCCAAGTGGTCGAGGAAGTCGAAAAAGGCTATTTGCTTCACGGAAGAGTGTTGAGACCGGCGCGGGTAAAGGTTTCAGTACGAAAATACGAAAAGTAACGAAAATACGAAAGCTTACGAAAGTACGAAAACAAAATTAGACAAAAAACTAAAAAAGTAAATGGCTAAGATAATCGGCATAGATTTGGGAACAACTAATTCGGCGGTGGCTTATGTTTCGTCTGACGGCGAGCCGCAAATTATCGAGAACAGCGAAGGCAACCGCACTACGCCTTCGATTGTGGCTTTGAGCAAGGCTAATGAGCGGCTGGTCGGGCTTCTAGCCAAGCGGCAGTCAATCACCAACCCCAAAAACACCATTTCTTCGGTCAAGAGACTGATCGGCCGCAAGTGGAAAGACGAAGAAGTCCAGCGCGACCTAAAGTGGCTGCCTTATGAACTTCGCGAAGCTTCGAACGCCGGAGTGGAAATAAAAATGGGCGATTCGACGACCCGTCCGACTAGCGCTCAAGGTGGTGAGCAAGGTCGAACCACAAGCCCGGAGCAAGCCCCTTCAACAGGTTCAGGGCAAGCTCCCTCGATAAGCTCGGGGCAAGCTAAATGGTACAAACCCGAGGAAATCTCGGCTATGGTTTTAGCCAAGCTCAAAGCCGACGCTGAAATGCGTTTGGGAGAGAAAATCGAAGAAGCGGTTATTACGGTGCCGGCTTATTTTGACGATTCAGAGAGGCAGGCCACCAAAAACGCCGGCGAGATTGCCGGATTCAAAGTAAGGCGGATTTTGAACGAGCCGACTGCCGCGGCTTTGGCTTACGGCTTGAACAAGCAAAAAAACGAGCAGATCGTGGTCTATGATTTCGGCGGCGGCACTTTTGACATTTCGGTCCTCGAAGTCGGCGACGACACCGTGGAGGTGAAAGCGACCGGCGGCGACACCCACTTGGGCGGCGATGATTTTGACAAAAAAATCAACGAGTATCTGGTCGGAGAATACAAAAAACAGGAAGGCATTGATATTTCCAAAGACCCGTTGGCGCTCCAACGTTTGAAAGAAGCGGCCGAGCGCGCCAAGCACGAGCTTTCGTCGTCTCTCGAGAGCGAAATCAATCTGCCTTACATCACTTCCGACGCCTCCGGGCCCAAACATTTTTTGATGAAATTGAGCCGCGCCAAGCTTGAAGAATTGGTGAAAGAATACATTGACCGCTCGATCGAGCTTACCGGAAAAACCGTAAAAGAAGCCGGTTTTAAGATTTCCGATGTCGACGAAATTATTCTGGTCGGCGGGCAAACCAGGATGCCGGCCATCCAGGAGGCGGTAAAAAAGTTTTTTGGCAAAGAGCCGCATCGGGGCATCAACCCCGACGAAGTGGTGGCTTTGGGCGCGGCCATACAAGCCGGAATCTTCCAAGGCGACGTGAAAGATATTTTGCTTTTGGACGTGACCCCGCTTGCTTTGAGCATCGAAACTCTGGGCGGAGTGGCCACGCCGATGATTCCGAAAAACACCACTGTGCCGACCGCGAAAACCCAGACTTTTTCCACCGCCGCCGACAACCAAACTTCGGTGGAAATCCACGTGGTCCAAGGAGAGCGGCCGATGGCGGCCGACAACAAAACTCTGGCGCGCTTTATCTTGGACGGTCTGCCGCCCTCGCCGCGGGGCATTCCCCAGGTCGAAGTTACTTTTGACATTGACGCGAACGGCATTTTGAGCGTGAAAGCCGCGGACAAAGCCACTGGCAAAAGTCAGTCGGTAAGAATCGAAGCCCAGACCGCTTTGAACAAAGAAGAGGTCGAGCGTCTAAAAAGAGAAGCCGCGGAGCACCGCGAAGAAGACGAGAAGAAAAAAGATTTGGTCGAGGCGAGGAACCGCGCCGAGACCCTGATCTACGCCGCGGAAAAAGCTTTGCGCGACGCCGGAGACAAGGTCCCCGAAGATATTAAAACTTCGATTAATTCAAAAATCGAGACCCTGAAAAAAAATCTTGGCTCGGATGACAGGCAGGGAATCGAATCAGCCGCAAACGAACTTTCTTCAGAGCTTCAGAAAATAGGCGAGTCCCTGTATAATAAGAAAGATGACACCGGAAGCGAAACCGCCAATAATTAGCGAGGCGGACGTCGATTATTCACGGCTCAAAGTAATAGCGCTTATAGCCGTAGTTACGGCGCTCGCCGGCTGTTTTGGTTATTTTTTTTCTTGCGGAAGTTTTATAAGCGGGCTCCTCGCTGCTTGTTTTCTCCTTATCGGATTTATCCTCCAGGCCTTGCTTATTAAAAGCGCCCCGAGAATCGCTCTGGCTCTTTTCGCCGAGGCCGCTTTAATGTCGCTCGTCGTGAAAATTTTCCGGCCGAACTGGCCCTGGTTTGCTTTGGCTGTCGCCCTCGTTCTCTTTTATATTTTCGTTTTTCTGGCTCATCGCGCCGGACGACAGGAGAGAGAAGAAAGTTTGAGGATCAGATTTTTCAAAATAGCTTACGCGGTTTTGCCCGGCAGCGTGACCGGTCTCGCCGTTTTCGCGGCTGTCGCTCTCGGTTTTTCTCTGAAAGTCGACGAGCTTACCTCCCAGAATTACTTTAATTATTTATTCAAGCCGGTGGCGCCGGTTTTCAAGATTTATGTCCCGAATTTTTCTTTTGAGATGACGACTGACAAATTTCTCACGAGTTTTGCCGAGCGCGCCTTAAAAAATCAGGGAACGGGTGAAGTCGGAGGCTTTGGCAAGCTAGCCGAGCCCGCGAAACAGCAGTTCCTGGAAAAAGCCGGCCAAGAACTCAAAAAAAGCCTGGAAAATTACACCGGCTCGCCGATCAATTCTAAAGAGACTGTCGGCGAGAACTTCTACGGAATTTTTCGCGAAAAAGCAGCTAAATTTTTAGGCCAGTATCCTCCGGTTTACGTTTCGCTCGCCATCGCTCTCGTCATAATTTTGCTTATCAAGAGCACGGCCCTTTTGTTCTACTGGCTTCTCGCCTTTTTCGCTTTTATTTTTTACGAGATTCTTCTGGCCACTAATTTTGTCACTTTGAGTCTGGAGACAAAAAGCCGGGAGATAGTTTTGTTAAAATAATCTTTCTCTTCTTGCTATAATTAGGCCGTTAGTTTATATTTCGGCGTATTAAAATATGAAAGATTATTACAAAATTCTGGGCGTGGACCGGGCGGCTTCGGAAGATGAAATCAAAAAAATTTATCGCCATCTGGCTCACAAATATCATCCTGATCGGCCGGGCGGAGACGAAAATAAATTCAAAGAAATAAACGAAGCTTATCAGGTATTGTCCAACAAAGAAAAACGCGGCCAGTACGACCGGTTCGGCTCGGTTTTTGAAGGCGCGGCCGGAGGTCCGGCTGCCGGAGGCGGGTTCGGCGGTTTTGACTGGAACGCCAATTTCGGCGATTTCGCGGATTTCGGCGGGTTGGACGATGTCTGGGATGTTTTTTTCGGCGGCCAGAGCCGCAAGAGGAGAACCCATTATCGCGGGTCTGACATTGAAGCTCACCAGTGGATCACGCTCGAGGAAGCGATGACCGGTAAAAAACAGAAGATAAGTTTTAACACCAAAGTAAGCTGCGATTTATGCCAAGGCAAAGGTTTTAATCCGGAGAAGGGACTTGCTAAATGCGGAATCTGCGGCGGCCGCGGAGAAATCAGGGAAAACCAGAGGACATTTTTCGGCAATTTTTCCCGGGTGGTTGCTTGCGGGACCTGCCGCGGCCTTGGCGAGATTCCGAACGAATCCTGTCCGAGGTGCAAGGGGAGCGGCCGCTTGTCTGGCTTAAGAGAAGTTACGATAGAAATCAGGCCCGGCGTGGAAGACAACCAGATGATTAAAGTAAAAGGCCTGGCCGAGGCGGGCGAGCGCGGCGGCGAAGCCGGCGACCTTTACGTGCGGCTCCGAATCAAGCCTCATCCGGTTTTTGAACGGGCCGGAGACGACCTTATAATCCGCAAAGAAATCAGCTTGCTAGACGCGCTTCTAGGGAAAAAGATTCCCGCGCCGACCTTGAGGGGCAAAACGATCGAGGTCGAAATCCCGGCCGGCTTTAATTTAAAGAATGATTTAGTAGTGAAAGGCGAAGGCATAACTCCCAAGGGAAATTTGATTATCCGTTTGGACTTCAAAACGCCGAAGAAATTAAACCCGAAAATCAGAAAAATACTTGAAGATTTGGAAAACGAATGATAAGATGACCGATATTGATTTGAAATTCCGCCCGTAACTCAATAGGTAGAGTAGCTGCCTTTTAAGCAGTAAGTTGAAGGTTCGAGCCCTTCCGGGCGGACCAAGGCTCGAGCACTAAAAAAAAGCAAGACCCCTGATATTTCAACCAAAAATTTATTAAAATAATAATTATGACAACATCAAGGAAACGGCCGATTCTCTTTCTCTCCTTCATTTTGATATTGGCGGCGGTTGCCGGATGTTTTATTTTGCCCAAAGCCGGGAGAAATATCGCCGGTAAATTTATTACTCCCGATCTTTTTTTGAACCGCTATGCCGAGTGGAGACTGGGGCTTGATCTGGTCGGCGGCAGCGCTCTGGTTTATGACATTGATTTGAGCGGAGTGGAGGCCGGAGAATACGCGACAGTGGTCGGCGGCTTGAAAGACGTAATCGAAAAAAGAATCAACCTTTACGGGGTTTCCGAGCCCAAGACGATTATCGCTAAAAGAGGGGACCATTATCAGTTGATAGTCGAGTTGGCCGGAGCAAAAGACTTGGGCGAAGCGGTAAAGCAGATCGGAGAAACGCCGGTTTTGAATTTTATGGATAATTGCGAAGCGACTGACCAGACTGCAGAGTGCGATAAAACACCTTTGACCGGCAAGCATATTGTCAAAGCCGGCTTGGATTCCGACCAGTTAGGCAGAGAAACCGTGGCTTTTGAACTTAATAGCGAGGGAGCCAAGCTTTTTGAAGAAATCACCGGCCGGAACGTCGGGAAGCAGCTTTGCATTTTTATCGACAATAATTTTATTTTTCCCGATGATCCATCTGGCAGCTGCCCGAGGGTCAATGAAAAAATAAGCGGCGGCAAAGCGCAGATTTCAGGAGAGGGGATAACAGCCGAAGTCGCGGTGAGACTGGTCGAGCGTTTTAACGCCGGCGCCTTGTCGGCTCCGATTAAATTGGTGAACCAGCGGACCGTGAACGCCACCGCCGCCCAAGATTCGCTCGCGAAGATGCTCGCGGCCGGCGCGGTCGGCACCCTGCTCGTTATGCTTTTTATGGTCGGCTATTATCGGGGTTTCGGCTTAGTCGCTTCGCTCGCGCTCATAATTTACATAATGTTTTCGCTTTCGGTTTTTAAACTCGTCCCCAATTTCACTATGAGCCTGGCCGGCATTGCCGGATTTATCCTTTCCGTCGGTATGGCGGTTGACGCCAATATCTTGATTTTCGAGCGCACCAAAGAAGAACTAAAGAAAGGCTTATTAAAAGTCGAGGCCATCGAAGCCGGCTTTAAGCGCGCCTGGCCGTCGATCAGAGACTCGAACATCTCCACTATTATAAGTTCGTTCATTCTCTATTATTTGACTTCGAGTTTTGTGAAGGGGTTTGCCTTGACGCTTATGTTCGGCGTTTTGGTCAGTATGTTCTCGGCTATCACCGTGACGAGGACGATATTGAGAGTTTTCGCGAGAAAATAATTTAAATAAAAAATCAAAATGTTGGATCTTATTAAATACAAAAATTGGTTTCTTATGTTTTCGGCCGCGGCGGTTATTATCTCTCTCTCGGGCATAGCGGTTTACGGCTTTAACCTGGGGGTTGATTTTAAAAGCGGTTCGCTCTGGCAGATGAGAGTTCCCGGGACAACCGAAACCGAACTTAAAGAATTTCTGGTGAGCCAGCTTAGCTTGCAGAATCCGATTATTTCTTATGACGTTTCTTCGGATTCTTATTCTCTGCTTTTGCCGGAAATCGAACCAGAGACAAAAACGGCCTATCTAAACGCCCTGACTCAAAAATTCGGCCGGGTCGAGGAACTGGATTTTTCAGTAACTTCTCCTTCGGTCTCCAAGGAATTGAGCCGCAAGGCGTTTTGGGCCATCGGTTTAGTTCTCCTCGCCATTTCCCTTTACATCACTTTTGCTTTTGCCGGCGTTTCCCGGCCAGTCAGCTCTTATAAATACGGCATTATCACGCTTCTCACTCTGGCTCACGACGCGGCGATTTCGGCCGGATTTTTCGCCGTTTTCGCCCATTTTAGGGGTCTTGCCATCGACACCAATTTTATCGTGGCTCTCTTAACTATTGTTGGTTTTTCGGTCCACGACACCATTGTGGTTTTTGACCGGATTCGGGAAAACCTGATGAGAAATTACGGCAAAGGAGATTTGGCGAAAATCGTGAACCAAAGCGTGAACGAAACTTTCCATCGTTCTCTAAACACCTCGCTTACTTTGGTGTTGGTCTTGGCCGCTGTTTATTTCTTGGGGCCGGTGGCGGTGAGTTATTTTGTGCTTACTATTTTAATCGGAACGATTTTCGGCACTTATTCGTCAATTTTTGTCGCGAGCCCGCTTTTAGTCATCTGGCATACCCTTGACTTACGGCGAAAAAAGTTGTAATTTTAATATAAAAGCGAAGACTATTTGGCGTAGATGCACGAAGTAAAATTAAACATTGACGATTACATACAGAGGGCAATCAGGCAGGCTGAATTGGATTCCCGAAGCAAAGAAATTTTAGAGAGAAGATTCGGTCTGACGACCCCCGGGTTTTCCACTCTTCAGGAATTGGGCGACGAGCACAAAGTTACTCGAGAGAGAGTGAGACAGTTGGAATCCCAGGCCGTGAAGAAGATAAAGCTGGAGTTCGTGAAAATCGGCGAGATCAGTCGATTTATGGACTTCACCAGGGATTATCTGAATGCCGTGGGTGGCCTCAAACGCCACGATTTTTTAGTTAAGGAATTCTATCTGATGTTTAAAACCGAGCAGGAAGAGTCTGTTTTTGAGAACGAATTGGAGTTTTTATTCGAGATTCTGGAGTTCCCCAATTTTTTTGAAGAAGACGACGTCTATCACCGGTTTTGGTATTTGGAGGAGAAAATTTATGAACGGATGGAAGCCATACATCAAAATTTCATCCAGCGTCTAAAGAACATAGAGCATTTCGAAGAAGTCCTGCGAGAGGTGATAAAACCGCACAGGATAACCGAACCAGTGGCCTTAAATTATCTGTCGGTCTCCAAAAAAATCGGCATCGGCCCTTTCGGAGATTTAGGATTGAGCGATTGGGAGGAAATAAATCCCCGGACTGTCCGGGCCAAAATTTATTTGGTGCTAAAGAGAGCCGACAAACCGCTCCATTTTAACGAGATCGCCGACTCAACCCGCTGTCATCCGCCGACGGTCCACAACGAACTCATCAAAGACAAAAGATTCAAGCTGGTTTCTCGCGGCATTTATGCCCTAAAGAAATGATCCCTCAATCATTATTGGATTTTTTCAGGGAGACTTCGGATATTCTGCGGCAGGCTCTTATTTACGCCGGCAGCGTGGTTTCGGTCGCCCTTCTTCTTTATATCCGCGCGCTCTATCTCCAGAAGCGCCATCCCGGGAAAAAATTCGACTGGATACTGTTGGAATTCAAAATTCCGAAAGACAACATCAAGACCCCGAAAGCCATGGAGCACGTCCTGGCCGGCATCTACTCTATGCATAACGGTTTGGCGCCGGAAGAAAAATGGTGGATGGGCAAAATCGAGTACTGGATGTCGCTCGAGATGGCAAGCTCCAGAGAAGGCATACGTTTTTTTATCTATCTGCCGGCTAAATTTCGAGAGATGGTCGAAGGATCTTTCCTCTCGCAGTATCCGGGCGGGGAGATTGCGGAAACCGAAGACTACATCAAGGAAATGCCGCCGAATTTGCCGAACGAAGAATATGATTTTTGGGGCACGGGCTTCAAATTCGACAAACCGAATCCCTATCCCATCCGCACCTATACTTATTTTTTTGAAGAAGGAAAAAGCAAGGAAGAAGAACGGAGGATCGACCCCATCACCACGATGTCGGAAATTATGTCGGCCCTAAAAGACAACGAACGGATCTGGGTTCAACTCTTGATCAAGCCGGCAGAACCAGAAGCTGAATTTTTCTTTGCGGGGAAACCGGGAAAACGAGAATGGCGAAGAGAAGGCGAAAAGATAATCAGCGAAATCACCGGCATCAAAAAAGAAGAGAAAAAATCGCCAATCGGATCGTTTGCCGAAAGCGCTACGCTCTTCGCGAGAAATCTGGCGGCCGCGCCTTACGAGCCGCCGGTCTGGCCAGAAGCGGAGAAAAACGGAATGAAGCAGGAAGGACGCCGTCTCACCGCGGCTGAACACGATACCATAAAAGCCATAGAGAACAAAACCTCCAAGTTGGGCTATGAAACAACCATTCGTTTTCTCTACATCGACAGCAAAACAGAATTCACCAAAAATAACGCCTATGCCATGATGGGCGCTTTCAGGCAATTTACCGACAAAAAGTTGAATACTCTAAAACCCGACAAGCGGAGTTTGACCCTGCCGCTGCCGCCGCGATATTTCTTCATAAGAAAATGGGACCTCTTAAAGAAGAAAAGGCGTCTTTACAAACACTATATTAAACGCTCGTTTCTGCATCCGGCTTTGGGCAAGCCGCCGATTTTAACCATCGAGGAAATAGCCACCATTTATCACCCGCCGGTGTCAGAACTGGTTACCGCCAGCGGACTTAGAGAAATCAAAGCCACCAAGGGCGCGCCGCCAGCCAATCTGCCGATCGGCTAGCAATCGATTAAAAATTATCCTCGCGTTGGGAGCCGTTTCATTTATTGGTTATACTTTTTAAGAGATTTATGCACGAGATAAATTTTTTCGGCGAGACTACCTTCCGCAATAGGCGGGTGCGTTTTGGCATCAAGAGAAACGACAGAACCCAGCATATGTACATTATCGGCAAAACCGGCGTCGGCAAAACCAAACTTTTGGAAAATATGGCCATCGAAGACATCCGCGCCCACGAAGGCGTGGCCATAATTGATCCGCACGGAGAATTCGCCGAACGAGTCCTGCATTACATCCCGGCCGAACGCATCGACGACGTAGTTTATTTTAATCCGAGCGACACCGAATACCCCATTGGTTTTAATCCGCTGGAGAGCGTGAGCGGAGAATATCGTCACTTGATAGCTTCGGGACTGATGGGCGTTTTTAAAAAAATCTGGCCGGACGTCTGGTCGGCCAGAATGGAATACATTTTGAACAATACGCTTCTGGCTCTGCTCGAGTTTCCCGGATCGACCATTATGGGTGTCGTGAGGATGCTGGCCGAGAAAGGCTATCGGGACAGGATAGTGGGGAATCTTAAAGATCCGGTGATCAGATCTTTTTGGGTTAACGAGTTCGCCCGTTACACCGACCGTTACGCCATTGAGGCGGTGGCCGCCATACAGAACAAAGTCGGTCAATTTATTTCCAATCCGCTGATCAGAAATATCATCGGTCAGCCGAAATCGACCATCAACATCCGGCAAATAATGGACGAAGGCAAGATACTTATCGCCAATCTTGCGCGGGGAAAAATCGGCGAGGACAATTCGGCTCTTCTCGGCGCCATGCTGGTTACCAAATTGCAGCAGGCGGCCATGAGCCGGGTGAACATCCCCGAGGAAAAACGCAGAGATTTTTACGTTTATATAGACGAGTTCCAGAATTTTTCCACCGAATCTTTCGCCTCCATACTCTCGGAAGCCAGGAAATACCGGCTCTGTTTGATTTTAGCGCATCAGTATATCGAGCAATTGGACGAAGAGGTTCGTCCGGCGGTTTTCGGCAATGTCGGCACGATTGTTTGTTTCAGGGTCGGCGCCGAAGACGCCGAATTTTTGGAGAAGGAACTGGCTCCGGAATTTGACGCCACTGATCTTCTGAATCTGGACCGAAAAACCATCTACGTCAAGCTATTGATCGATGGCGTGGTTTCCAAGGCTTTTTCCGCCGAGGTCCTGCCGGCCGTGACTCTCACGCCTCCCAAGGAATCGTTCGCCGAATTAATTTTGGAGCAGAGCCGGAGGCAGTGCGGAGTGCCCCAAGTCTCGGTCGAAAAAAAGATAGCCGGAGAGTTTTTGGCCAGAGGCGGAATTGAAGAGAAGCTGGAGCGGCAAGAAGAACAGCCCTTGGATAAAATTTTGCGTCCCAAAGAAAAAAAACCGATAATCATCGAGGACTTGCGCAAGGCTCTGGCTAAAGTTCTCGAACCCGAAGAATCTTCCGAAAAGCCGGCCGAAAAGAGCGAAACGCCCGATAATTCGAATAGTCGGCCAAAGTAAAATTCTCATTAAAATGCTTTCTTACAACGAACTTAAGAAAGGTATGGTTATAATGCTTAGCGGCGAACCTTACGAAGTTTTAGAGTCCAGTTTTTCCAGGATGCAGCAGAGAAAAGCGGTTGTCCAGTCAAAACTCAAAAATCTTTTGAGCGGCAAGGTGGTTGACCGGTCGTGGCAGGCGAGCAGCGAAATCGAAGAAGCCGACTTGGAGAAAAAAGGACTGGTGTTTTTATATAGCCACCGGGACGAGTTTTGGTTTACGGAGCCTGACAACCCCAAAATTCGGTTTTCGCTTCCCCACGAGAAACTGGCCGGGATAAGCTTTTATCTCAAACCCCAAACTCCGGTCGCGGCTTATTTTTTGAAAGGCGAGCCGATCAGAATAGAAATCCCCATAAAAATGGATTTTAGAGTCATCGAGGCGCCGCCTTCCATCCGCGGCAACACCGCCCAAGGGGGCAGCAAAACAGCGGTTATCGAAGGCGGGACTAAGATCAGCGTGCCGTTTTTTATCGAGCAGGGCGACACTGTCCGGATTAACACCGAAACCGGAGAGTATGTGGAACGGGTGGAAAAAGCCGGCTGAATTTTTTGGCGGACAAGAGAAAAATCGGCGAGCCGAGAAATTTTTAAATCATTGACGCCGCCCGAAGGCAAGTTTATTTTTAAATTCCAAAAATGATAAGAAAAACCGGCAAAAAAGTTTTCGCGGCTATGTCCGGCGGAGTGGATTCCGGGGTGGCGGCCTGGCTTCTTAAAAAACAAGGCTACGATGTAGTCGGCGTTTTTATGCGTTCCTATAACCTCGACGGCTGCGCCGAGAAAGACGTTGAAGACGCGAGAAGAACAGCCGAGAAAATTGGCATCCCGTTTTACGTCTGGGATTTCGAGAAAGAATATAGGCAAAAAGTAGTCGAGTATATGATTCGGGGTTATGGCCGAGGCATCACGCCCAACCCCGATGTGATGTGCAATAAGGAGATCAAATTCGGAATTTTTTTGGAAAAAGCCGTCGAGTCGGGCGCCGACTATGTCGCCACCGGGCATTATGTCAAAATCAAAAAATTGAAAGTCAAAACCCGAAACAAAACAACAAGAACAAACTGCCGACTTTATCAAGCCAAAGACAAAAACAAAGATCAGTCGTATTTTTTATGGACGCTCGGACAAAAACAATTACGACGCTGTCTTTTTCCGATCGGCGGCTATACCAAACCAGAAGTTCGCGGGCTGGCGAGAGCGGCCGGTCTGCCGGTAGCCGATAAAAAAGATTCGCAGGGGATTTGTTTCTTGGGAAAAATTAAATTATTCGATTTTTTAAAAAAGCGTATTCCCGAATCTCTCGGCCCGGTCGTTGATATAGGGGGCGAAAAAATCGGCGAGCATCGGGGCGTTTGGTTTTACACCATTGGCCAGCGCCATATCGGTTTTGCTGGAGAGAATAAGAAAGGGGACAGGAGCGAGAATAAGCCTTATTATGTGTCCCGGAAAGACGTAAAAACCAATACTTTAATTGTTGCTCCGGGCCGAAACAACCCGGCGCTTTATTGCCGAGAAACTTCCTTGACAGATATTAATTTTATAAGACCGCTTCCCAAGACCGAAAAAAAATTGACTTTGCTCGCGAGAGCCAGGTATCGTGAGCCGCTCTCGAGAGCCGAATTTAATTATCGCGGTTCCCGCGGCCGATTGGTTTTCGTGAAGCCCCAGAAATTTATCGCCGAAGGCCAATCAGCTGTTTTTTATACGCTTTCCGGCGAAATGCTGGGAGGAGGAATTATCAGCTGATTTTTTGATTGAATAAGGGATATGAAAATCAGAGAAATAGAATGTAAATCAGCCATCGGAAAATGCGGTTTTCCCGGCGGCGGCCTGGCTATCAACCCTTATGTGGGTTGCGGCCACGGCTGCGTCTACTGCTACGCCCGGTTCATAAAAAGATTCACCGGCCACACGGAAAAATGGGGGAGTTTTGTCGATGTTCGGCAAAATATCGCTGACATTCTGGAAAAACAAATGAAGTCGCCGAGATATAAAGGCGAGAAGATTTATCTGGGCACGGTTACGGATCCTTATCAGCCGGTCGAGAAAAAATACGGAATCACAAGAGAGATATTGCGGGTTTTGGCAAAATATGAAAACCCGGTAAGCATACTGACAAAATCCGATTTGGTTCTTCGCGATCTTGAGCTGTTGAAAAAGATTAAAAATCTCGATGTTGATTTTACCGTTACCACCCTCTGCGAAAAGTGGCGGAGACTTACCGAGCCGAACTCGTCAACGATTAAAGAACGCCTGAAAGCGATGAGAAAGTTGGTCAAAAAAGGCATAACTGTTTTTGCTTTAATCGGCCCGTACTGGCCGATTTTCACCGACGCCGAAGCCTTGTTAAAAGAATTTAAGCGCCTGGGAGTAAGCCGCGTTTTTGCCGAAAGCTTAAATACTATTGGCGAGAACTGGACAGGCGTGGAAAAAGCGCTTGGAGGATATTATCCGAAACTCCTGCCGGAGATGAAAGAAATATTTTTTGATAAAGAGAAATTTCAGGATTTCTACAATAGGGCGAAAAAGAATCTTATTCGGCTGTCAAAAAAGCATAAAATTCCCGTAAAAATTCATTTTGGTTTTGGACATACCGCCAAGTTTAAATGAAAAATAGAAACTGGCGGTCAAAGTTCTTATTGTCGGCGATTATCTGATAGAATGAATTTTGTTATGCGGCTCGGGGATGCTGTTTTTTGGTCGGCAATTTTCTTTCTGCTCGGCGTTTTATTGGTCAGCTTGGGACAGAGCGTTTATTTGGCGACCTTTTTTGTTTTTATTCTTTTCTTAACGGCTCTAATTTTTCGAGCGCTGAAAAAACCTCGGTATAAGATGATGGCGGCAGCGGGTTGGCTCTCGATTTTTATCCTCGCGGGTTTCTTTTACTGTTACTTTTTCGCCAGCCTGCATAAAGAAAAAATCGTTTTCAACAAGCGGATTGTTTTCGACGGCTTAATCGTGAGCGAGCCGGAGCTCAAAGAGAAAAGCCAGCATTTTTTGATTAAACTGGCGTCTCCTTTGGCCGGCGAGGCGGAGATTTATTCAGCGCCCCACCCTAGGTGGCGCTACGGCGATTTGGTGAGATTTAGCGGAGAAATTGAGAAAAGCGAGAATGGACAGAATATCTGCGGCTTTCCCCAAATGACGCTTATCGAAAAAAATCAGGCCAGTCCGTTAAAATTCAGCCTCTTATCGCTTAAATCATCTTTGACGGATAAGTTGAATAAAGTTCTGCCGCCGTCTTCGGCGGCTCTCATAAACGGCCTGCTCTTTGGCGACAAAAGCGGATTCAGCGAAAAGATGAGCGAAGCGCTTATCAAAACCGGCACCATCCATATGGTGGCGCTTTCAGGCTACAATATCCTGATTATCATCTCGGCGGTCCAGACGCTCTTTTCTTATGTTTCTTCCCGCAGGAAAAGTTTTTATTTTACCTTTTTTATTATCGGCTTTTTTGTTCTCGCGACCGGCGCCGAAGCTTCGGCAGTAAGAGCCGCCATTATGGGCAGTCTCGTGCTTTTAGCCAAAGAATCGAGCCGGCTTTACAACGCGAGGAATTCAATCGCGATTACGGCTTTTGCGATGACTGTTTTTAATCCGCGTCTTTTGGCTTACGATGTCGGTTTCGAGCTTTCTTTTATGGCGCTTTTGGGAATAATTTATCTCGAACCATGGCTCAAGAAACATTTGAAAATAATAGGCGAGGGCGAGGGGGTTTTGGGCTGGAGGAAGAATTTTTTCACCACCACTTCGGCGCAACTCGCGGTTCTGCCGATTCTTATCGTCCGATTCGGCAGGTTCAGCTGGTTTTCGATCGCGCCCAACATATTAATCTTGGAAGCCATTCCTCTTACGATGTTTTTCGGATTTTTGACTGCCGCCGCGGGACTCGTCTCACTGCCGCTCGCGCAGTTGGTCGGAATGGCGTTAAATCCGTTTTTAAGTTATGAAATCGGCGTCATTAGTATTTTTGCTCGCGTTTTTTAATCTTTTTGTCTGGCACTCTGTCTTTTCGTTAAAACAGGGATTAAAACCGGCAATTTATTTTCTCGATGTGGGCCAGGGCGACAGCGAACTCGCGGTTTTAGCCGGCGGAGCGAAAATTTTGATAGACGGCGGCGGAGGCAAAAGCGTCCTCTATGCTCTGGAAAAAGCCCTGAACGCCAATGATAAATATATTGATCTTATGGTGCTTTCGCATCCGAATATTGACCATTTCGGAGGCTTGATCGACGTGCTTCGGCATTATAAGGTCGGCGCTTTTATGTATAACGGCGATAAAAACCAGAGTCCGGCTTACGAGGAGCTCGAAAACGAACTTAAGATTTCAAAAACCAGGGTAATCGAGGTCGGGCAAGGCGACAAAATAAAATACCGCGATAATTCGTTTTATGTTTTTCATCCCCGCAAAAATAGAGGAGCCGACTCGGAAGTAAACGAAAATTCGCTGGTAATGATGCTTGATATTCAAGGAACCAAATCTTTTTTTACCGGAGACACGAGTCTTAAAATTTTAGAGAAGCTGGGCAAGGAGTATAATCTGCGGGCTGATATTCTGAAAATTCCTCATCACGGCTCCAAATATTCGTTTGACGAAAAACTGCTCGGTCAGATCGAGCCGAGAGTGGCCGTGATCGAGGTCGGCAAAAACAGTTACGGCCATCCGGCGAGCCAAGTCTTAGAGGTTTTTCAAACGATCCGAGACAGGCTTTATCGGACCGACCAGGACGGCAGTCTGAAAGTTTCTCTGGATAACGGCAAAGTGACAATCTTTAAAATTAGATGATATACTTTAAATTATGCGCAGTTTAATCAGCGAAACCACGGACAAAATCGGCGAAGAAGTGGAGCTTAAGGGCTGGGTGCATAACCGGCGCGACCACGGCAAGCTGATTTTTATCGACCTCCGCGACCGGAGCGGAATTGTCCAGCTGGTTTTTTCTCCTTCGAGCGAGATTCGCGAGTCAGCCGGCAGGCTTCGTTTAGAGTGGGTAATCGGCGTCCGCGGCAAGGTCGCTGAACGGCCGGCGGCTATGGTCAATGAAAATATTTTGACCGGCAAAATCGAAATCCTTGTCTCCGAACTCGAAATAATAGCCGAGGCCAAAACCCCGCCTTTTGAAATCGGAAGCGACGGCCGGGAAATAAGCGAGGAAATCCGAATGAAATATCGCTATCTTGATTTGCGGCGGGAGAGACTGGCCGGCAATTTGCGAAATCGGCACCGGGTGATTAAATATATGCGCGATTTTTTGACCAACGAAGGCTTTGTGGAAATCGAGACGCCGATGCTCGGCCGATCGACTCCCGAAGGAGCCAGGGATTATTTGGTGCCGTCGAGACTCCACTCGGGAAAGTTTTACGCCCTGCCCCAGTCTCCCCAGCAGTATAAACAGCTTTTGATGGTCGCCGGTTTTGAGAGATATTTTCAGATTGCCCGCTGTCTGCGCGACGAAGATCCCCGCGGCGACCGCCAGCCGGAATTTACCCAACTCGATTTGGAAATGAGTTTTACGAGCGAAGACGAAATAATGGATTTGGCAGGAAAGCTCTATCTCAATCTAGTAAAAGATTTGTATCCGAATAAAAGAATAAAATTGGATAAAAACAATCGGATTCCACGGATGACCCACAAGGAAGCGATGGAAAAATACGATTCTGACAAGCCGGATATTCGCGAAAACAAAGAAGACCCGGACGAACTGGCTTTTCTTTTTGTCACGGATTTTCCGATGTTTGAACGGAAAGAATCCGAAAACAGGTGGGACGCGATCCACCATCCCTTTACCCAACCAAAAGTCAAAAACGTTGATGAATTCTGGCAGTTGTTCCGCGAAAATCCGGCGGAAATTCTGGCCAAACAGTACGACTTTGTGCTGAACGGCTGCGAGATCGGCGGCGGCTCGATGAGAATTCACGACTCCCGGCTTCTTGCGGCTGTTTTCGAGGCCATGGGCAACAAGCCGGAGGAAATCAAAGACAAGTTCGGTCATCTCCTCGAAGCCTTGGAGTTTGGCGCGCCTCCGCACGGCGGCATGGCGCCGGGCATTGATAGATTTTTAATGATATTGCAAAATGAACCTAATATCCGCGAGGTGATCGCTTTCCCCAAAACCGGCGACGGCCGAGATTTGATGACGGGGGCGCCGGCAAAAGTCGAAACCCGGCAATTAAAAGAATTAAACATAAAAACCATCGAATAAATGACTGACTCCAAAAAAGAACGAACATTAGTGATTATAAAACCCGACGGCATCCAGCGAAGCCTGATCGGAAGAATCATTTCTTACTACGAACAAAGCGGTCTGAAACTCGTGGCGATGAAGATGCTCACGGTTACAGCCGAATTTGTCGAAAAACATTATCTTCTCGATCCGGAGTGGAAAGCGAAAGTCGGCAAAAAATCAATCGAAGCTTATCGCAAGAGAGGAGTAACGCCTCCTTCGGAAGATCCGCTCGCGGTGGGAGAAAAAGTGCTCGGCAATCTCAAAAAATATCTTTCGTCCGGACCGGTGGTGGTTATGGTCTGGCAGGGGATGAACTCCGTGGGCGTGGTGAGAAAAATTACCGGCGGCACCGAGCCTTTGACTTCGGACGTGGGAAGCATTCGCGGCGACTTGACCATTGATTCCTATCTCATAGCCGACGCCGACAACAGGATAATCAGAAACCTGGTCCACGCCTCCGGCTCTACTGAAGAGGCCGAGCGAGAAATAGCCCATTGGTTCAAGCCCGAAGAGCTTATCAATTACCGACTGGTCCAGGAGGCTATTCTTTACGACATAAACCTCGATGGTTTGATGGAGTAAATACAGGCAGGCACAACGCAACGCGAGTTTATCCACAGCCGTTATTTGCCGTTAAGCTAAAATTGTGTTTAAGTAAATAACAGAGGTGATCAATAACCAGCTAAAAACTTTTAGTCATTCAACTTTCTCAACTTTTCTGGGAAAGGCCGGTTTTTAGCGCGGAGAATAAATAATTAACTAAGACAACTTTAAACCCGAAAAACCGGCCTCGAGAGAGACCGGTTTTTCGGGTTTATCTAAACAAAAATTGGTGTTGATTATGTATAGATTTAAAGACGCGAATGTTATAATAATATTGTCCCGTCCTTCTCAAAGATTCCGGGTCAAATGTTATATCTTAGGGAGGCTAACAGTATTTCAGCCTGCGGGTTGAAATTGAGGCCACCCACTTGGCTTTTAGCCGGGGAATCAAAGAAAGGACGGGATTTTTTTAATCGCAAAAGTTTAACTTGGTCGGGCTGCCCGCCTTCGTCCGCCAGTCGGCGGACTACGGACGGGCAATCGCCCTCCTTCATTACATTCAGTCGCAATTGCTGAACGAAGCTCGAACCTTTTTTGAACAAGAAATGCTCGATTAACTCCGCTCCGCGTTTCCGCCCGCCGAATTTCGGCGAGCAAAGCAAAACAATTTTCTTTCAATTTTTTAACGCCCGCCCGCCAAATTTTTCTTAAAAGGATTTGAAAATTGTTTTGCTTTGATGTTTGGCTTAATGCCAAACGGCGGAAACGCTTCACTTCGGCTCGGGCGTGGCGGAATTCCTCCCCCCGACCCCCTCCTTCCGCCACGCCCTCGCTCGGACTGCCCTTTTTTTCGGCGGAATTGGAGGCTGTGCCAATTTCATTGGCGCGCCGCCTAAATATAAATTTAGCATACCAAAAAAATTAAAATTTGACAATCAAAATTAGATTTTATACAATATCAATATAGATTGATATAATCAAGAACTATGAAACCAAAATGTTGCAAAAATAAGAAGTCAATTGCCGAAATATCGCAAGTAGCCGAATTTCTAAAAGTAATAAGCGAAGAAAATCGCTTAAAAATACTTTGTCTACTTAAAGAAAGCGAACTTTGTGTTTGCGATATTTGGCAATATCTTGATTTAGCCCAAAATCTTACTTCTCATCATTTGAAAGTACTAAAAGATTTTGGGCTGGTTTCATCAAGGCAAGAGGGTTTAAAAGTAATCTATTCAATCAGCAAAAATACCATAAATAAATATTCAAAATTATTAAATAATTATCTAAATTCATATGGAGAATAAAACTATGCAAATTCAAGTTTTAGGATCGGGTTGCCCGACCTGCAAAAAATTATTTGAGCTGACAAAACAAGCGATTGAGGAACTGGATTTGAAAACAGAAGTGGAATATATCACCGATATTCAAAAAATTGTTGAAATGGGCGTAATGTCCAGCCCTGTTTTGGCAATTGATGGAAAACCGGCTATAGCTGGATTCTTGCCAGATGTTGAAAAAATAAAAGACACAATTAAAAAATTTATTTAATTTTGCTATGGATATTTTTTACCCAATAAAAATTTTTGCCGATTGGATAGCTTACTCTGTTTTCGGTTTGATTCCAAAAACAATTTTTGGCGAAGCGGTAAACTTTTTTATCTATGATACTATAAAAATTTTTATTTTGCTTTCAGTTATTATTTTTGCTGTCTCAATAATTCGTTCCTTTCTTCCTGCGGAAAAAATCCGTAATATCTTATCCCGAAAAAATAAATTTTTCGGGCATTTTCTCGCCGGTACTTTTGGCATTATTACGCCTTTTTGTTCTTGTTCGGCTGTGCCTTTATTTTTGGGATTTGTTGAAGCGGGCGTGCCTTTGGGGATAACTTTTTCTTTTTTGATTGCCTCGCCAATGATAAATGAAGTCGCCCTCGTTATGCTTTTGGGAATGTTCGGATTAAAAGTTGCTTCTATTTACATTATCAGCGGGCTTATTATCGCGATTTTTTCCGGCATTATCATCGGCAAATTAAAAGTTGAAGATTTAGTGGAAAGTTTTGTTTTTAACAATAAAATCAAAAATTCCGAAAACGGAAACAAAATGAACTGGAAAGAAAGAACGCAATACGCCCAAAATTATACTTGGGGAATTATCAAGAAAGTTTGGCTCTATATTTTGATCGGCATTGGTTTGGGCGCGTGGATACACGGCTATGTTCCGGCTGATTTTTTAGCGCAATACGCCAGCGCAGACAAATGGTATGCCGTGCCACTGGCAACCCTTGTCGGCATTCCACTTTACTCGAACGCCGCCGGAGTTATCCCGATTGTGAACGCGCTTTTTGAAAAAGGGGTCGCGCTAGGCACGGTTTTGGCTTTCATGATGGCGGTAACGGCTTTATCGCTTCCCGAATTTTTGATTTTGAAAAGAGTAATGAAAACAAAACTGATTTTAATTTTCGCTTCTATCGTCGGCGCGGGGATAATTTTTACGGGTTATCTTTTTAATTTAATTTTGAAATAAAAAACTATGCAAAAGAAAATTATCATTTTAATTATTGGAGTTGCCATTGTTGGAGTAGGGGTTTTTGTAGCGAGAAACGGAAACAAGCCGACAGAAGCGCAAAGCACCAATAATCAAACGACAAAAAGTCAAGAAGAATTGCCGATGTCCACGGCAAAAATCTCGGCTGAAAAAATTGAAGTTGTCCATTTTCACGCCACCCAACAATGCTGGTCTTGCATTACGGTCGGCGAATACGCGTTAAAAACAATCAAAGAAAAATTTCCGGAAGAATATAAGAACGGAATTATTGTTTTTAAAGACATTAACGACGAATTGCCGGAAAATAAAGATTTAGTTATGAAATACCAAGCCGGAGGATCATCGCTTTTTGTAAATGCGATTACGGCGGGAAAAAATAATATTAAAGAAGATGTTACTGTTTGGCGTTTGGTTTCCAATGAAAGCCAATTTATCAGTTATTTTCAAGATAAACTCAATAAACTTTTAGGAAAATAATTATGGATTATATAAATTTTTTAATCGACAATTACAATATCCCGATTTTAACCGCTTTTCTTTTAGGCGTGCTTACTTCAATCAGCCCTTGCCCTCTTGCCACTAACATCACCGCCATTGCTTATATTTCCAAAGAAATCAAAACCGCTAAACATACCTTGCTTAACGGGGTTTTTTACACGCTTGGGCGGGGAGCAAGTTATACCATTTTAGCCACTTTGATTTATTTCGGCTTGTCCTCTTTTCAAGTCTCAAGCATTTTTCAGGGCTGGGGCGATAAAATTTTGGGTCCGGTTTTGATTATCATCGGTTTGCTAATGTTTGGCGTAATCAAGATCAATTTTGGCAAGGGCGGAGAAAAATTAGAAAAAATAAAAATCTGGCTGGCACAAAAAGGATTTATCGGCTCGTTTCTTTTAGGTATGCTTTTTGCTTTGGCGTTTTGTCCTTATAGTGGAGTTTTATTTTTTGGCGCGCTTATTCCTTTGGTTTTAAAATCCACCGAGGGTTTAATCTTGCCACCGATTTTCGCTCTTGGCACGGGATTGCCTGTAATTTTATTTTCTTTCGTTATCGCTTTTGCGGTTCAAAAACTTGGTCAGGTTTTTCAAATCATGCAAAAAATTGAAAGAATAATGCGTTATTCGGTAGCGACAACTTTTCTTTTGGCTGGCACATATTACACGCAATATCTTGTAAAATTTTTAATTAACATTAACCAATAAAATTATGAATTGCTCATGTCAACCAAACAATCAGCCAACAAATAATCCGCAATTTGATAAATGGCACGGAATTGATCGTGCGTCCATAAACTGGCAACCAAAAATTGACGAAACAAAATGTATCGGTTGCGGATTATGCGCCACTACTTGCGGGCGCAAAGTTTATAAATTTGATTACGAAAATAAAAAATCAAAGGTAGTTAATCCGAATAATTGCATGGTCGCTTGCCAAACTTGCGCCAATCTTTGCCCCGCTTCTGCGATTGTGTTTTCCAAGGGAGAAACGCCAAGAGAAAAAGCGCAAAATATAGTCAAGGAAAATAATATTTTGCCAAAAATTAAAAACGAATTAGAAAATAAAAAAGATGAATTAAAATTTTAATTATTATGAAAAACAAAATTATAATTCCCACAATTTTATTTACTGTCGTTTTGATTTTTTCATTTTTTGCTCTTTCGCAAGAAAAAGACAAAAGTCAACCGCAAGCAAATGAACCAACAAGTCAGGAAAATCAACAATCAAGCCAAATTATTCTTTTTTACGGCGACGGCTGTCCACATTGCGCGATTGTTGAGGAATACATCAAAGAAAATAGTATTGGCGATAAAATTTCTTTCGCCCAAAAAGAAGTTTATTACAATCAAAACAACGCTAAAGAATTGGAAGCCAAAGCAAAAATTTGCGAATTGCCGACCGATTCAATTGGCGTGCCTTTCCTTTGGGACGGCGAAAAATGTTTGATTGGCGATCAAGATATTATCAATTTTTTTAAGCAAAAAAGTGATGAGTAATAATATGAAAAAAATATCAATTTATCTTTTATCTATTTTTGCGATTAGCTTTCTTTTCGCCGAAAAAGCTTTGGCGGTTTGCCCAATATGCACAATCGCTGTCGGAGCCGGAGTCGGCCTTTCTCGCTGGCTAGGAATTGATGACGCAATAACCGGATTATGGGTTGGCGGACTTATTGTTTCTATGATTACTTGGACGGAAAGCTGGCTGGAAAAGAAAAATATACGCTTCAAGGGCAGAATTTTTGTAAATATTTTAGGGTATTACGCTCTGATTATTATTCCGCTTTATTATTCCGGAATTATCGGCAATCCGCTCAATACTTTATGCGCCTGCGGATTGGATAAACTTCTTTTTGGGATTATCGCGGGCAGTCTGGCTTTTTGGTTTGGCGCGAGCTGGTATTTTCATTTGAAAGAAAAAAATAACGGCCACGCTTATTTTCCTTTCCAAAAAGTCGTTATGCCGATTTTGCCTTTAATAATTTTAAGCGTAGTTTATTATTTTCTAACCAAATAACCATATGAACAACACAAACAACAATCAAAATCCAATAAAAAATCTTAACGAATTTATCCAAAAAGTGGACGAGATGAAAAAGCAGGAAAAAATGGACTTGTCGTCCGATCAAGATTTAAGCATTGCCATAATGAACCTTGTCAGCATCGAAGAGCATTTCTTTTTTACCGGAGCCAAGCTCGGCAAAACCGAATATTACGACATGATAAAAGATGTTAGGGAAATGAGAAAAGAACTGCTCAAAAAAATCATTAAAGAATACGAGGGCGAAGTTTGGTGCATTTCCAAACATTTGCTCGCCGCTTCTATGCGACTTATGGAAGTCGGAACAAAACAATTGGGAATGAATAAAAAAGAGGAAGCATACGATCTTTTTGGCAAGGCCTATAATCTCTATTCGCTGTTTTGGGGTCTTAATATGAAATTGTTAAATGTTGGCGATATTAAAAAAATTGATGACAAGGCAATAAATAAAAATGATACTGAGAAAAAAGGATTTATGGGAAAACTTGGCGAATTGGTCAAAAAAGCGATTGATTGCTGTATTGAGTAATTTTTTATCATGCATTTATCAAAATTTTTAGGGAGTCCCTTGTCGTTGCCCGCGCACGGGTGGGTTGGGGCAAGGGCAACATCTCTTTTGGCGGCGCATTTCGCTTTGCGAAATACGGCCTCCAATTCCGCCAAAAAAAGGGGCAGTCCGAGCGAGGGCGTGGCGGAAGGAGGGGGTTGGGGGGAGGAATTCCGCCACGCCCGAGCCGAAGTGAAGCGTTTCCGCCGTCTTGGTATCAAGACATCAAAGCAAAACAATTTTCAATTCCTTTTAAGAATAATTTGGCGGGCGGGCGTTAAAAAATTGAAAGAAAATTGTTTTGCTTTGCTCGCCGAAATTCGGCGGGCGGAAACGCGGAGCGGAGTTAATCGAGCATTTCTTGTTCAAAATAGGTTCGAGCTTCGTTCAGCAATTGCGACCAATTCAGACATTTTGAAAATTCAGAGGCGTTTTGTTGCTCGCTCGCCCCGCCTTCGGCGGGTCTCGCTTCGCAAAAAGCCCTGTATTTCGGAATTAAATCGTAAGGTCGAACAAATTCAAATTCAGTTTTTCGGGAAAGCAAACGGCGGTTCGGAATTGCGAAGCAATTCACAAATGAAATTTGTATCCAATTTTTTCCGTTTTTTGCCAAAGGCAAAAATACAAAGCAAGTTTTTAATCCCGCGCTTTTGCGCCGTAGGCGCAATGGCCAAAGGCGACTAATAATTAAGGAGTAAACATTATGAAAACAAAATATTTTCTCTACGCTCGTAAATCTACCGAAGATGAAGAACGGCAAATAATGAGCATTGAAGCACAGCTCGCGGAGTTGGCGTAATTTGCCAAGCGAGAAAATATTGAAATTGCCGAAACATTTATCGAGTCAAAAAGCGCAAAGAAACCCGGCCGAGAAATTTTTAACGAGATGATGAGCAAGGTTCACGAGAGCAAAGAGCCAATTGGCTTGATTGCGTGGCACCCAGACAGATTGGCTCGCAATTCCGTTGATGGCGGACAAATAATTTACAGCATAGATATCGGCAATATCGTTTCTTTGCGCTTTCCCACATTTTGGTTTGAGCCAACTCCGCAAGGATTATTTATGCTTCAAGTCGCCTTTGGCCAGTCAAAATATTATTCCGACAATTTGTCGGAAAATGTAAAGCGCGGGATAAGACAAAAACTCAGGCGGGGCGAATGGCCCGGCCTTGCGCCGTTCGGCTATGTAAATAATCCGAAAACAAGAACCATTGAACCGGAACCGACAAAATCAAGGTGCGTTATCAAAGCGTTTGAGGAATTTTCGCAAGGCCGTCATACTTTGGAAAGTTTGGGACTCCGCCTGAGTTTTTGGGGCGTGGTGAGCGGAACCGGAAAACCGATCTGTAAAGCAACTTTGCAAAGAATGCTAACAAATAAAGTTTATCTCGGAATAATTGTCCATAACGGCGAAAGTTATGAGGGCGGTTTTCCGGCAATTGTTGCCCGAGCGACTTTTGAAGCCGTCCAAAAAGTATTAAAACAGCGAGCAAGGCCTCGTAAAAGCAAAAAGAGACATAACTTCCCATTTGTAGGGCTTTTGACTTGTGGCGAGTGCGGCGGAGCCATTACCGCGCAATTTGCCCACGGACACGGCGGAACCTATCGTTATTATCGTTGCACAAAAAAGCTCGGCAAATGTAGCCAGCGGTATTTGCGCGAGGACTTGCTCGCCGATCAATTAAAAAATCGGCTTCAAAATGTCGCTCTTGGCGACGAATGGACAGAGAAAATGAAAGCTCGAGTTGATGTTTGGGAAAAAGAAAATGTTTTGTCGTCGCAATCTTTCGCCCAAAATCTTGAGGAAATGACAAAAGAGGTGGAAACTAAACTTGATAAGTTGGTCAACGCTTTTCTTGACGGCTCGATTGAAAAGGAAACTTACCTTGTGAAAAAAGACGAGCTCATCAAAACAAAAACAGACTTCAACAAAAGAAAGTCTGATTTTGGGCGAAAGGGAAACAATTGGATTGAACCTTTGCGAAATTGGATAAATACCGCTCACCACGCTGAAAAACTTGCTTTGTCCAATGATTTTTACGAAATAAAATCATTGACGGAAAAAATTGGAACGAACCGCCGTTTGCTTTCCCGAAAAACTGAATTTGAATTTGTTCGACCTTACGATTTAATTCCGAAATACAGGGCTTTTTGCGAAGCGAGACCCGCCGAAGGCGGGGCGAGCGAGCAACAAAACGCCTCTGAATTTTCAAAATGTCTGAATTGGTCGGGCTGCCGGGAATCGAACCCGGGTCTTACCCACCCCAAGGGTAAATACTGCCGTTATACTACAGCCCGCGCATTCTTTAAATTAAACAACCTCGACCGCTAAAATAAGCCGCTTGGGGTTAGTTTACTAACTGCTTTTTTGCTGTTGTCCTAAGGCAGTTCGCGCAAACCAGCGTTCTTTTTCCCTGATTATCCCGGGACTTCTGGAGATTGGGATATTTTCTTGTCTTGGGCGTCGGGTTGTATTTGCCGCGGAGTTTTTTTCTGCCGCCGCGCATAATCGAACCTTTGCCGCAGATGTCGCATTTTCGCATAGCTTCATTTTAAGCAAGATATTTAAAAAAGTAAATATTCGGGTTATGATAGACTGATGGATGAAGTTCTATCCAAAATTTTTGTCTATCTGGTGATTGTTTTCGCGGCGGTTTTCCACGAATACGGACATGGCTTTATGGCTTATGAGCTGGGAGACGATACCGCCAAGAGACACGGCCGGTTGACTTTAAATCCGCTTGCCCATCTCGACGCGTTGGGAACGGTTTTCATTCCTTTATTTCTGCTTTTCACTTCGGGAACTTTTATCGGCTGGGCCAAGCCCGTGCCTTACAACCCTTATTTTCTTCGCGACAAAAAATACGGCTCGCTCAAAGTGGCGCTGGCCGGCCCGCTGGTTAATCTGGCTATAGCGCTTTTCTTGGGTTTGATCCTGCGTTTTTCCATCGGTTATTCCCAATCGTCGCCGGATAGGATTTTGGAACCTATGACTGAACTCCTATCTTTTGTGGTTTACGTGAATATTTTCCTCGCGCTTTTTAATCTTTTGCCTGTGCCGCCGCTCGACGGCTCAAAAATTTTCATTGATTTGTTCCCCCGTCAGTCGGCGAAAATCTGGCGATGGTTTGAAGGAACCGGTTTTTTCGGAATTTTCCTCGCGCTTTTTATCGCTATGTTTTTTCTGCCGACAGCCGCCCATTATGTTTTTTATTTTATCACCGGCCGGACATTCTAAAAATTCCGGAAAGACCAAGAAAAATCATTGACACTCTTAGATATTTGCTGATATATTGAGGGTTATGCCGACCATACACCAGTTAGTAAAAAAAGGCAGAAAAAAAATCGGGAAAAAAGACAAGACCCCGGCCCTGGGCCGTTATTTTAACGTCTTGAAAAACCGGCCGGTTGAATCTGTTTCGCCGTTTAAGAGGGGAGTCTGCCTTAAAGTTTTTACCGTTACTCCCAAAAAACCGAATTCGGCTTTGCGAAAAGTGGCGAGGGTAAGGCTGACCAACGGAATGGAAATCACCGCTTATATTCCCGGCGAAGGCCACAATCTTCAGGAGCACTCGGTCGTCTTGGTTCGCGGCGGCCGGGTAAAAGATTTGCCGGGCGTGCGTTACCACGTTGTACGCGGCAAACTCGACACCGTCGGCGTAACCGGCCGGAAACAGCAAAGGAGCAAATACGGAGCGAAAAGAGCGAAGCAGGAAGCCAAATAGATTAAATAAATTATGAGAAAAAAAGGAAATTACAAGCGCGAGCACGAACCGGATGTTTTCCACCGCAATGTCGCCGTCGGCCGATTTATAAATTATTTGATGCAGGACGGCAAAAAATCAACGGCCGAAAAAAATGTTTATAAAGCCTTTCTTTTATTAAAAGAAAAAGGACAGGATCCGATAGAAGTTTTTGACAAGGCCCTGGGAAACGCCATGCCTCTGGTTGAGGTTGTTTCGCGGAGGGTCGGCGGAGCCAATTATCAGATTCCCCGCGAGGTCAAGCCGGAGCGTAAATTTATGCTGGCCTGCAAGTGGATCATAGGCGCGGCCAGGTCGAGGAAAGGCAAGCCGATCGCCGAAAAACTGGCCGAGGAATTTATCCAGGCGGCGAAAAACGAAGGAGCGGCCATTAAGAAGAAGCAGGATATTCATCGGATGGCCGAAGCCAACCGCGCTTTTGCCCACTTTGCCTGGTAGAATAATTTTTCTCTGACCCGAGCAGACACTGCTTGATTTTTTTGATAGAAATAAGAAATCCTAAAAATTAACTTTTTTTATGCCCAGATTATATCCGATTGAAAAAGTGAGGGACATCGGCATCATCGCCCATATCGACGCTGGCAAGACCACGGTTTCCGAGCGGATACTTTTTTATACCGGCATTTCCCATAAAATCGGCGAGGTCCACGAAGGCGAGGCGATTATGGATTGGATGGACCAGGAGCGGGAGCGGGGCATTACCATTACTTCGGCCGCCACCACTTGCTTTTGGGTCCCGACTTACAAAAACGGCGACAAGAAATGCGAGCACCGGATAAATTTAATCGACACGCCGGGACACATTGATTTTACCGTGGAAGTGAAGCGGTCGCTCCGGGTCTTGGACGGCGCGGTGGTGGTTTTTGACGGCGTCTCCGGAGTCGAGCCGCAATCCGAAACCAACTGGCACTACGCCGACGAATACAAAGTCCCGCGAATCTGTTTTATCAACAAAATGGACAGAATGGGCGCGAGCTTTGAAAAGAGCTTCCAGGCCATCAGAGAACGATTAAACCCCAATGCCGTAGTGATCCAATTGCCCATCGGCAGCGAAGCCGATTTCTCGGGCGTGATTGATTTGATACAGATGAAAGCCTTTCATTTTGAAGGAGAAAAAGGCGAGCGTGTCGTGGAAGCTGAAATTCCGGCTCGGCTCGAGGGAGAGGCGGTAAAAGCTCGGGCGGAATTAGTGGAAAAAATCGTGGAGCACGACGAAAATCTGCTCAAAGATTATCTCGACGGCAAAGAAATCAGCGAAGACGACCTAAGGCGGGTTTTGAGAAAAGCGACGCTCGAGAACGCTCTGATTCCGGTTCTCACCGGCTCGGCCTTAAAAAACAAGGGGGTGCAGTTGGTCTTGGACGCGGTGGTGGATTATCTGCCTTCGCCGGTTGATTTGCCGCCGGTTAAAGGTTTGGATCCGAAGACCGGCAGCGAGATCGAGCGGAAACCGGCTGACGAAGAGCCGTTCGCGGCTTTGGCTTTCAAGATCGCCGCCGATCCCTTTGTCGGCACGCTCACGTTTTTCAGGGTCTACAGCGGCAAACTTGCGAAAGGCAGTTATGTTTTGAACGCCGCGAAAGATTCAGAGGAGCGGGCCGGCCGCATCCTCCGAATGCACGCCAACGAGCGCGAAGACGTCGAGGAGATTTACGCCGGCGACATCGGCGCCCTGGTCGGTCTTAAAAACACGACCACCGGCGACACTCTTTGCGACACGAGCCATCCGCTCATTCTTGAAACCATTACTTTCCCCGAGCCGGTTATCTCGCAGAGAATTTCTCCCAAAACTAAGGCTGACCAGGAAAAGATGGGGCTGGCTTTGCGGCGGTTGGCCGACGAAGATCCGACTTTCAGGGTCTCCGGCGATCAGGAGACAGGCGAGACTATTATCTCGGGCATGGGTGAATTGCACCTCGAAGTTTTGGTCGAGAGAATGAAAAGGGAATTTATGGTTTCGGCCGGCGTTGGCAGGCCGCAAGTGGCTTACAAAGAAACTGTTCAGGCTTCTTCAGAAGCCGAGGGCAAATATATCCGCCAGTCAGGCGGCCGCGGTCAATACGGCCATGTCTGGCTGAAAATCGCGCCGCGAGAACGCAGCCAGGGCTTTGTGTTTATCGACGCCATCAAGGGTGGAATAATTCCCAGAGAATTCATTCCGGCAGTGGAAAAAGGCGTGAAAGAAGCGATGGCTAAGGGCGTCGTGGCCGGCTATCCTCTGACCGATATAGAAGTGACCCTTTACGACGGCTCGTTTCACGATGTCGACTCTTCGGAGGCGGCATTTAAAATAGCGGCTTCGATCGCTCTCCAGGAAGCGGTGAGACGAGGGAAGCCGATTATTTTGGAGCCGGTGATGAAAGTGCAGGTAATTGTGCCGGAGAATTTTTTGGGCGACATTACCGGCGATCTCTCTTCCAAGCGAGGCAAGATTGAATCGATGAACGATCGGGTGACGGTCAAGGTGGTAGACGCTCTGGTTCCGCTTTCAGAGATGTTCGGTTATGCCACCAAACTTCGGTCAATGACCCAGGGCCGGGGGTCGTTCACGATGGAATTCGATCATTACGATTTCACGCCCAAAAATATTGAAGCGGCAATCATTGAAGGCAAAAAGTAAAAAACAAAGCGAGAAGCTATTGACACAAAACCAGTTAGCAATTAGAATTTTAAAGTCGCAAAAGTCAAAGCCGTCAATTAAAAAAAATAAACCAATTCGCATAAATGGCAGAGAAAGAAAAGTTTGAGCGGACAAAGCCGCACGTGAACGTCGGCACCATCGGCCACGTCGACCACGGTAAGACCACTCTTACCGCGGCCATTACCCACGTCCTCCACCTGAAGGGCCTTATCAAGAAAGAGGAAAGCGTTGACCAGATTGACAACGCGCCGGAAGAAAAGGCGCGGGGTATTACTATCGCCCTTCACCACTCCGAATATGAATCGGAAAAAAGGCACTACGCCCACATTGACGCTCCCGGTCACGCCGACTACATCAAAAATATGATTACCGGCGCGGCTCAGATGGACGGCGCGATTTTGGTTGTTTCGGCGGCCGACGGCCCCATGCCCCAGACCCGCGAACACATCCTGCTCGCGCGCCAAGTCGGAGTGCCGGCGATTATCGTGTTTTTGAACAAAGTCGATATGGTTGACGATCCGGAACTTATCACTTTGGTTGAAGCCGAAGTAAGGGAACTCCTGTCCAAATACAATTTTCCGGGCAATGAAATTCCGATTGTCAAAGGCTCGGCGCTTAAAGCGTTGGAAGCGAGTTCACCCGACGACGAAGCGGTCAAACCAATCTTGGAACTCGTCAAATATCTTGATGAATACATTCCCCAGCCCACGCGCGATATTGACAAGCCGTTCCTTATGCCGATCGAAGACATTTTCTCCATTGAAGGCCGGGGGACAGTGGTTACCGGACGAGTCGAGCGAGGAAAAACTAAACTGAACGAAGAAGTGGAAATTATCGGTTTGAAACCGACGCAGAAAACCGTGGTTACCGGCATCGAAATGTTCAACAAGCTTTTGGACGAAGGTCAGGCCGGCGACAACGTGGGTATTTTGCTCCGCGGCGTGAAGAAGGAAGACGTGGAGCGCGGCCAGGTTATCGCCAAGCCCGGGTCAGTCACGCCCCACACCGAATTCGACGCCGAAATTTATCTTTTGAGCAAAGAAGAAGGCGGAAGACACACGCCGATTTTCGCCGGCTATAAACCGCAGTTTTATTTCCGAACCACTGACGTTACCGGCGAAATGATTCTGCCGACCGGCGTGGAAATGGCTATGCCCGGAGACACGGTTAAAATCTCCATTAAGTTGATCGCCGCCGTGGCCATGGAAGAGCAGCAAAGATTCGCCATTCGCGAGGGCGGTAAAACCGTGGGAGCCGGCGTGGTCACCAAAGTCAACAAATAGAACAAAAAGTTGGATAAGTTAAGATTAAGGATAAAATCTTACGATCAGAAACTGGTGGATAATTCCTGCCGGCAGATTATCGAGGTTCTGGAAAGGCTGGACAGCAAAATATCCGGACCGATTCCCTTGCCCACCGAATTCAGACGTTATACCGTGAACCGCGCCACTTTTGTCAAAAAGGACGCCCGCGAACAGTTCGAAATGAGGATTCACAAAAGACTGATTGACATTTTGGATCCGACCCAGAAATTAATCGAGTCTCTATCCGACATTAATCTGCCGGCAGGGGTAGACATCGAGATAAAAACAGTGTAGTATTTGTGTCATAGCGCGGAAATATATCGTTCGAGAATAACCGCGGCTAGCTCGGTTATTTTTTTATGATAACCAATGGAAAAAATCAAAGGAGAAAAAATCAAAATGAGCCAGCTTTTCTCCGACGACAATGTTTTGCCGGTGACTTTGGTTAGAATCAGCGATTCGGTAACCGAAGATTTATTTAAGGCTGGAGAGACGGTGAAAGTGTGGGGCGTTTCGAAAAGCAAAGGTTTTCAGGGAGTGGTTAAACGCCACGGATTCAAAGGCGGCCCCAAAACCCACGGCCAGAAAAATCGGCATCGCGCTCCCGGATCAATCGGCGCCACTGCTCCGCAAAGAGTCCTTCCCGGCAGGCGGATGGCGGGCCGGATGGGCGGAGACAGGGTGACGTTAAAAAAAATAAAAATTGCCTCTTGGGACAGCGAGCAGAAAATTCTATCCCTCAAAGGACCTCTGCCGGGCAGGAGAGGCGCTAAAATAGAACTGTTTTTATAGAGATAATATGTTGGCCGAAGTTTATAACAGCGTTAATGAAAAGATCGACCGGCTTGAGTTGCCCAGCCGGATTTTCGGCCGCCGATGGAATCCTGACCTGGTGCACCAAGCACTCCAAGTCCAGCTCGCCAACGAACGAGAGTCCCTGGCTCATACCAAAGGCCGGGGCGAGGTAAGGGGAGGGGGCAGAAAACCTTGGAAGCAAAAACACACTGGCCGGGCGCGCCACGGATCCGTAAGGTCGCCGATTTGGAAAGGCGGCGGAGTAACCCACGGCCCGACCAAAGAAAAAAAATACAGCTTGAAAATCAACCAGAAAATGCGTCAGGCGGCTATTTTCAGCGTTTTGTCCAAGAAACTTAAAGACGACGAAATAAGGATTATCGACGCCTTGAGTCTCGACAAACCGAAAACCAAATTGGTTCTGGGGATACTTAAAAAATTTTTTGATTCCCGAAAGAGCGTCCTCATTATTCCGGAGGAAGGAAATAAAGGCGTCTATCGGGCAACGGCCAACCTGCCGAAAGTGAAAAGTCTTGACCCGCGGTCGCTCAACGTCTACGATCTGCTTCGGCATAAATATATTTTTTTGGAAAAAAACGCCGTTTCAACTATAAATAACCACTACCATGCCGTCCGTTGAATTGATCAAAAAATTATATTCGAGCGAAAAAGCCCAGTCTCTTTCCAAAGAGAATAAGTATGTTTTTTTGGTGGATAGGAGAGCCAACAAAAGCGAGCTCAAAAAAGCCGTAGAAAAGAAATATAAAGTAAAAGCGCTTTCCATAAACATAATTTCCGGAAAAGCAAAAAAATCGCCGAAAAAAGCCGTCGTCACCCTTAAAGAAGGACAGATTATTAATGAATGATGAAAAGATTTAAACCCACAACTCCATCCAGGCGGCAGATGACCGTGCCCGAGTACGGAATTTTGTCGAGAATCAAACCGGAAAAGAAATTGCTCGTGAAGCTTGCTGAACACGCGGGCCGGAACAGTCGGGGCCGGATCACGGTGCGGCACCAGGGAGGCGGCGTGAAAAGAATGTACCGCCGGATAGACTTTAAGGGGAACGACAAACTGGGAATTCCGGCTAGAGTTGAAACTCTGGAATACGATCCCTATCGCACGGCTTTTGTTATGAAATTGCTCTACCAGGACGGCGAAAGGCGTTACGCTTTGGCGCCGCAGGGCATAAGAATCGGCGAAAAAGTTATTGCCGACGAGTTCGCGCCTTTTACTCCCGGCAACCGTCTTAGATTGAAGAATATCCCGGTTGGATATAATGTTTATAATGTCGAACTTAACCCCGGCAAAGGCGGGCAAATTATCCGTTCGGCCGGTTCAGCCGGAGAGATTTTGGCCCACGACAACGGCTATACGCAGATCAAGATGCCGTCGGCAGAGGTGAGAAAGGTTCTGTGGAATAATTTTGCCACCATCGGCCAGGTTTCTAACATAGACTGGGGTTTGGTTAATATCGGCAAAGCCGGTCGTTCGCGAAAAATGGGCGTGAGGCCGACAGTCCGGGGAAGCGCGATGAATCCGGTGGATCATCCTTACGGCGGCGGCGAAGGACGTCAGCCAAGGGGCACGAGAAAACCCAAGACCAAGTGGGGCAAAATAACCGGAGGCAGAAAGACTCGCGATCCCAAAAAGTGGTCAAATGCCTTGATTCTACAAAAACGAAGCAGAAAAAAGAGAAAATAACATGAGCCGAAGTCTTAAAAAAGGTCCGTACGTTGACCCAAAATTATTGAAAAAAATAAGCAAGACGTCCCAGGATACGGCTATTAAAACTTGGGCGCGCGACAGCGAAATTTCGCCGGAGATGGTCGGCTTTACTTTCCTGGTTCACAACGGAAAAGATTTCATTCCGGTGAAAATAACCGAAGAAATGATCGGACACCGTTTGGGAGAATTCTCTCCAACCCGAAAATTCGTAAGGCACGGCGGCAAGATGCAAAGAGAAATAGAAAAGACAAAAGTTCCTTCTCCTGCCTCTCCGGCGCCGGCCGACAATAAACCGAAACAATGAAAGAGATAAAAGTAAAATTGAAGAATTTGGACGTCGCGCCGCGGAAAGCGCGGGCCATAGCGAACGTTGTCTCGGGTCTCGGTCTCGGCGACGCCGAAGCCCAATTGCTGTTCCGCAGAGAGAGAGCGGCCGAACCGATTCTAAAACTTTTAAGAAGCGCGGCCGCGAGCGCCAAAAATCAGGGGTTTGCCGTTCAGAATCTTTTTGTCAAAAGTTTTCGGGTCGATAAAGGAGCGACTCTAAAAAGGTGGCTTCCCCGAGCCCAAGGCAGAGCCACGCCCATCCATAAACAGCGGTCGCATCTTAGTCTGGTTCTAGCCGAAGCTTCGGAAAAGAAAGGGCAATTTAAATTCACGGGCGTCATAAAAGCCGAAGCCAAGAAAAAAATTCCAAAGGGCAGACAGAAGACAAAGGCGGTCGAAGAGGAAAAAGACAGAAAGGACAGAATCGAACCCGCGAAGAAACCGAGCTTTTTCCGCCGTCATTTTCAAAGAAAATCCATTTAATCGCCATGGCCCAGAAGATCAGACCAACTTCATTAAGATTAGGATTATCAAAGGATTGGGAGTCCCGCTGGTTTACCGACGCGAAAAAGAAGCGGTATTTTTTGGAGGAAGACTTGACTATCCGCCGCCTCATCGGAAAACAGCTGAAGGACGCGGGCATTTCTAAAATCGAAATCGAGCGGACGGCCAACAGTTGCCGCGTGAACATCTGGGCGATGAAGCCGGGGTTCATTATCGGCCGCGGAGGCAAGGGCATAGAAGAATTGACGAAGAAAACCAATCGTGAGGTTTCTTTGCTCCGCAAAAGAAACGCCGTTTCGCTCTCGACGCCCATAAATTTGAGCGTTCTCGAATTGCCGCGGAATGAAATTTCGGCCCAAGTTACGGCGCAGAGTATCGCCATAGATTTGGAGAAACGGTACAAATTCCGGCGGACCATCAAAAAATACCTCGATGAAATAATGAGCCACCGCGAAGTGAAAGGCGCAAAAATAATGGCGTCGGGACGGCTCGATGGGGCCGAAATCGCGAGAAGAGAAAAATTGATGAGCGGCACCCTGCCTCTTTCCAACCTCCGGGCCAATATTGATTACGGCGAGGCGACCGCTTTTACGACCTACGGCACTGTCGGCATCAAAGTCTGGATGAACAAAGGCGAAGTGTTCAGCGATCGGCAGAGAGCGGCTAAAAAAATCGGCGATTAGAAATTATCAATCAAAATGCTTATTCCCAAAAAGGTAAAACATCGCAAGTGGCAAAAAGGCAGATCGCTCGGCCGCAAGACAGAGACAAGAGGTCTCGAGCTGGCCCACGGCGCTTTTGGACTCCGGGCTTTGGGCGGAGCTTGGCTTACCTCGAAACAGATCGAAGCGGCCCGCAGAACTCTGACCAATTTCGTGAAACGCGAAGGCAAAATCTGGATAAGAGTGTTTCCGGACAAGCCGATAACCAAAAGACCGCCGGAAGTGACAATGGGAGGCGGCAAAGGAGCGGTCGACCACTATGTTTTTCCGGTAAAAGCGGGAAGGATCATTTTTGAAATGGACGGAGTCTCCAGGGAAACCGCCGAAAAAGCCCTGAAACTGGCAGGCCATAAATTGCCGTTTAAGACGAGGATGGTCGTTAAAGAAGATTAAGCGATATTCCGTGAAGCCAAAATATAAAAAGTAAAAAATTAAACAATATTGAGCGAAGTCGAAATATAAAATGGAGAAGCAAACAAAAAATATCAAAAAGAGGAGACTGGAAGGCGCGGTCGTTTCCGACAAAATGGCAAAAACCGTGGTAGTCGAGATATCTCGCCTTAAAATGCATCCGAAATACGAGAAGCGTTTTTACGTAAGGAGAAGATTCAAGGCCCACGACGAAAAGAATGAATATAAGATAGGAGACAGAGTGGTAATCGAGGAAACTCGGCCGTTGTCTCGTGATAAACGTTGGCGAGTTGTGTCAAAAATAGAAAACCAAAAATGATTCAAGAAAGATCTATTATTCCCGTAGTCGACAATTCCGGAGCCAAATACGTCCGGTGCTTTAGAGTGCTGGGCGGTAGCCGGAAAAGATACGCCGGCATCGGAGACATAATCGTGGCTTCGGTCCAGAGCGCCGAACCGAGGAAAACGGTCAAGAAAAAAGATATTGTGAAGGCCGTGGTCGTCCGAACCAAAAATCATTTCCGCCGCAGCGGCGGTTTGTATGTCCGCTTTGACGACAACGCCGTCGTCCTCATAAATCCCAAAAAAGAACCGTTAGCCAGCAGAATTTTTGGTCCGATTCCGAGAGAACTCAAAGAAAAAGGGTTTGAAAAAATAGTTTCGATGGCCGAGAACATTATTTAGTTTAAAATGAAAATTAGAAAAGGCGACATTGTTTATATCGCGAAAGGCAAGGATCGGGGGAAAACCGGCAAGGTGGTTTTGGCAAAAACCAAAGAAAGCAAGCTTATTGTCCAGGGGCTGAATCTGTATAAAAAGAGCCTGAAACCGAAAAAAGAAGGCGAGAAGGGCCAGATTATTTCTGTCCCGCGGCCGATCCAGACGGCCAATGTTCGGTTGGTTTGCGGGAATTGCGGCAAAAAGACCAAGATCGGTTATCGGATTATCGAACAAGGAAAAAGGCGGTATTGCAAAAAATGCCAGTCAGTATTTTAGAATTTTAAAAAACGATGATCAAAAAACTTCCAAAACAGAAAACTAATATTTTTGACGACCAGCTGGAAAAGATTGTGGTCAGTTGCGGAATCGGCAAATTAAGGCAGGCCAACGCTCAATTTGGAGAAAAAGTTTTGCCGGAAATAATTAAAGAGTTCGGCTTGATTACCGGACAAAAACCGTCGACAACCAAAGCCAAAAAATCAATCTCTGGATTTAACGTGAGGCAGGGCGAGGTGGTCGGTCTCCGGGCGACCCTGCGTCGCCGGCGAATGGAAGATTTTTTGGAACGGGTGATAAACGTCGTTTTGCCGCGCGTGCGCGATTTCCGCGGTCTCAATTTGAAGTCAGTGGATAAAAACGGGAATCTAAACATCGGGTTTAAGGAGCAAATCGTTTTCCCGGAGATCAATCCCGAAACCTCGAGAGTGAACTTCGGTCTCCAAGTGACGGTTGTGCCGAAAACGAGGAATCGCGAGAAGGCCGTTGATTTCTACCGTGAAAAAGGATTACCATTAGCTTCAAAGTAAAATGGCCAAGACATCGGTTATCGTGAGAGCAAAGAGACCGCCGAAATTCAAGACCCGCGTCGTGAGGCGCTGTTTTAATTGCGGCCGCAAAAGGGGATTTATGCGCGATTTCGGTTTGTGCCGGATTTGCTTCAGGGAAATGGCTTCGCGAGGAGTAATCCCCGGTGTGAGAAAAGCTTCATGGTAATTTTTTGAAATGTATATAAATATGTTGACCAGAATAAAAAACGCGATTATGGCAGGCAGAAAAAACCTGAAAGTTCCGCATTCCAAAATGGATTTTTCGATTGCCGAATCCTTGGTCAGGGCCGGTTATCTTAAATCCAGCCAGAAAAAAGGCAGGGGCGTGAAAAAAATAATCGCCATCGAATTGAAATACGGCGAGGAAGACAGGCCGGTGATAAGAGACATAAAATTTATCAGCCGGCCGTCCAAGAGAGTTTACAGGGGCTATCGGGAAATAAGGCGTTCCAAACAGGGTTACGGTCGTTATTTTATTTCCACTCCCCGAGGAATTCTGAATAATCTGGAAGCGAAAAAGATGAAAGTCGGAGGCGAACTGCTTTTTGAAATTTGGTAGATTTATGTCAAAGATCGGCAAAAAACCAATAGTCATTCCCAAAGAAGCAAAAGTCGAAATGCTCGGCGGAGTTTTGAAATTCAACGGAAAAAACGCCGAGCTAAAAGTAAAAATTCCCCATAACATCAAAGCCGAAATCAAAGACGACAAGCTCATTTTTAGTCTTCTGGAAGATACCAGGCAAGCCAGGTCGAACTGGGGAACAGTGCGGGCTCTGTCAGAGAATGCCTTATTAGGCTCGATGAAAGATTTTATAAGAGAGCTGAAGATTGAAGGTGTGGGCTACCGCGCCGTTCTCGAGGGCGATAAACTGATTTTAAACGTCGGCTTTTCCCACCAGGTCAGATTTCCATTACCCGAAGGAATCAAAGCGAGCGTCGAGAAAAATATCATTAAAATTTCCGGAGCCGACAAGTTTCTGGTGGGCGAGACAGCGGCACGCATACGGCGCGTCAAAAAACCCGAACCCTATCAGGGCAAAGGCATTATGTATACAGATGAAGTCGTAAGGCGCAAAGCCGGCAAAAAAGTCGCCGGCGCCTCGGCTGCTTAACTTATCTTGAAATGAAAAAAGAACTTGTTAAAAGAGAACAAAGATTGCGAAGAAAAAAGCGCGTCAGAGCGAAAATTTTCGGCACCACCGGAAGACCGCGGCTTTCGGTAAATCGAAGCAACCGCCAAATTTATCTGCAAGCAATTGACGACAGTCAGGGTCGGACGCTTATTTCTGCCTCGACTATGGAGATTAAGGCCACGGGGGAGAAATCCGATAAGTCTTGGGCTCTAGGCGAACTCTTGGCCAAAAAAGCCAAGGAGCGCGGCGTGAAAAGTCTGGTTTTCGACCGCGGTTATTATAAATACCACGGCCGTATTAAGAAAGCAGTCGAATCTTTAAGAAAAGCAGGAATAGAGATATAATTATGGCGAATTTCAGAAGAACAATTAAAGACGATTTCGAGGAGCAGGTTTTGGATCTCCGGAGAGTAACCCGGGTGGTGGCCGGCGGCAAAAGATTCCGTTTCCGAGCCACGGTGGCGGTGGGCGACAGCAAAGGCCGGGTGGGAGTGGGGATTGCCAAGGGCTTGGACGTGGCCCAGGCAGTGCAGAAAGCCAAGGCTGACGCCAAAAAGCACCTGATTCGAGTGCCGATTAAAAACGGCACCATTCCCCATGACGTAACGGCAAAATTCAGCGCCGCGAGGGTCCTGCTTAGGCCGGCCAAGCCCGGACACGGACTCTTGGCCGGAGGCGCGGTGAGGAGTGTATTGTTTCTTTCTGGCATCACCGACATTACCGCCAAGTGTTTGGGCGGAACCAAAAATAAATTAACCAACGCGATGGCTACGATTGAGGCCTTGAAAGACTTAAAACCCTTCAATTAATTTTTTATGCAACTTCACGAACTCGCGCCGACCCATAGGAGTAAGGACAAGAAAAGAATCGGACGCGGCGGAAAACGCGGCACTTTTTGCGGTCGGGGCAGCAAGGGGCAAAAATCGCGCGCCGGGCATCGCATCCGGCCGGCCGAACGCGACTTGATTTTAAGATTGCCGAAATTACGCGGAAAAAATGCTCGATAAAATCCGTCAACTTTTTTGCAGCCCGGATCTTAGAAAACGAATTTTCATTATCGGCTTATTATTCGTGATTTTTCGCATCCTGACATCCATTCCCATTCCCGGGGTGAACGAAACAGGATTAAAAAAACTTCTCGAAACCAACCAATCTTTGGGTTATTTGAATATTTTTTCAGGAGGAGCCCTTGAAAAGCTATCGGTCGCGATGCTGGGAGTCGGGCCCTATATTACGGCTACCATCATCCTCCAGCTTCTCACTATGATTTTTCCGAAGTTAAAGGAAATTTATTACGAAGAAGGAGCTGTCGGCCGGGAAAAATTCGAGCGACTGGGCCGTTACGTGACTCTGCCCCTTGCGGCTCTCCAGGCCTACGCCTTTTTGAATTATCTGGCGTTTCAGGGGGTTTTCGAAAAGATGAATTTTTTGGGACTCATGGGAAACGTCATTGTCATTACCGCCGGTTCGATGATTGTCTTGTGGCTGGGCGAGCTTATCAGCGAGCAGAAATTAGGCAACGGCATTTCTCTGATTATTTTTGCCGGCATCGTGAGCGATTTGCCCGCTTCTTTGGGAAGGGGCCTGCAGAATTTCGCCTTGGGGACCTTGCGGATCGACACTATTTTGGTTTTCTTGGCACTCGCGCTCACGGTTATAGCCGGCGTAGTCATCGTGAACGACGCCGAACGCAAGATACCGGTTTCTTACGCCAAGCGGGTTAGGGGAAATAAAATGTACGGCGGAGTTTCCACTTATCTGCCGCTTCGCTTAAACCAGGCCGGAGTAATTCCCATTATTTTCGCCATTTCGGTTTTGCTCTTCCCGCAATTTTTCGGTCAGATATTCTCGATTTTTTCTCCAACCATCGGGACGAAAATCAACGATATTTTTCAAGCCTTTACCAACAATCATCTTCTCTACGGCTTAAGTTATTTTATTTTAGTCTTTATTTTCACCTATTTTTACACGGCTATTGTTTTTAACGCCGAGGAAATCTCCAAGAATCTCCAGAGGAGCGGAGGTTTTATTCCAGGCATCAGGCCGGGGTTGCCCACGGCTCACTATCTTTCGGCCATTATCAGCCGCATCACGCTTTTTGGAGCCGTTTTCTTGGGCGTGATCGCGGTTCTGCCGGTCATTACCCAGCGGATAACCGGAACCTCTTTCAGCATCGGCGGAACCGCCCTCTTAATCGTGGTTTCGGTTGCTTTGGAGACTGCCAAACAATTGGATTCTGAACTCAAAGTCAGGGAGTACGAAGTCTAAGCGGAGAAACCCGGGGACAGGACCTCTTTCTTGGAGATATGGTAAAATTTTAAAATATGCCTCTGATTTTAATAATTTTTGGACCGCCTGGCTCAGGCAAGGGAACGCAAGCCGCTTACCTGAAGAGAAAACTGAAAATATCCCATTTTGACAGCGGTGTTTATCTTAGAAAAATCGTTTTCAATGCTCGAAAACTTAGGGATCCTCTCATCCGAAGACAAAGAGCGCATTATTTGGCCGGTGAATTAATGGATTCATCATGGATTTTGCGCACTTTTAAAGAAGAAATCGGAAAAATTCTTAAATTGCGTAAGGGGATTGTGGTTACCGGCACGCCGCGAACGCTCTATGAGGCTTTTGGCAATAAAAAAACTTCTGGCATCATTCAGTTTTATCGAAAAACTGCGGCTGACAGCAAAATCGTTGTTTTCTGGCTGGAAATCAACTTGGACGAAGCCACTAAAAGAAATGTCAAGCGCGGCCGACCGGATGACAAACCCGAAATAATCAAAGTGAGATTTAAGGAATACAAAAAACGAACTCTGCCGATTCTGAAAGAATTAAAAAAACGGAGAATAAAAGTGGTGGAGATAGACGCCGCGCGTTCGCGAAGTCAAGTTTTTAAATCAATTTTAAATAAATTGAGTCAGCGTCAAAGATTAAAATAAATTTTCGAAACGACCAAAAAATGGTTCGTCTGAAAACTAGCGAAGAGATAGCGGCCATTGGAAAATCCGGCAGGATATTAGCCTTGGTCTTGAAGAAAATAACAAAAGCGGCCAAGCCGGGCGCAAACTTATCGAGCTTGGATAAGCTGGCAGCCGAGATTATGGCGAGCCGCGGCGCCGAGTCGGCTTTTTTCAGATATTGTCCGGCTGGCGCGCCCAGGCCCTATCCGGCGCATATCTGCGCTTCGCTGAACGACGTTATAGTCCACGGCATTCCCGACGCTTATAAGCTCCGGAAAGGCGACCTCTTAAAAATTGATATTGGCGTAAGATATAAAAATTTCATAAGCGACGCCGCCGTCACCTTAGCGATAGGACCGATTTCGAGATCCGTGAGGCGGTTAATCCGAGGAACTAAAGAAGCTTTAACCGTCGGCGTGAAAGCGGCTAAAATAGGCAATCATCTGGGCGACATCGGTTATGCTATCCAAAAAATAGCGCAAAAAAATAGATTAAGCATTATAGACGGATTAGCCGGACACGGAGTGGGTTTTGCTCCGCACGAAGACCCGCTGGTTCATAATTTCGGTAGACCCGGAAGCGGACCGGCGCTTAAAGAAGGAATGGTGATTGCCATTGAACCGATGTTTTCTCTGGGCTCCCCCAAAACCGTTGAACTTAGAGACGGCAGTTTCGCCACCCTCGACCGCAGTCTGTCCGCTCATTTCGAACATACTGTCGCCATCACCAAAAGGGGTCCGCAAATTTTGACCCTTTAGGTCCTCTTTCGGAAAATTTTTAAAAACGTTCGAAACAGAACGGGGTTAGACAGAAGCTGGTTTTGTGCTAATATATTCCAGTAATGTTTACGCGACAAATCGGAATTGATTTGGGCACTACCAATACGGTGGTTTTTGTTCCCGGCAAGGGTTTTGTGATTAACGAGCCGACTATCGTGGCTTTGAGCGTGCCGGAAAATAAAGTCTTGGCCGTCGGCAAAGAAGCCAAAGAAATGGTCGGCCGGACGCCGGGCGACATCATTGCTTACCGGCCGCTCAAAGAAGGAGTGATTGCCGATTACTACATTACCAAAGCTATGCTTCGGTATTTTATCAGCCGGGCTATCGGTAACTTGAATTTTTGGCGACCGGACGTGGTGATTTCAGTGCCGGCCGGCATAACGCCGACCGAACGCCGGGCAGTCATCAATGCCGCCGTCGAAGCCGGAGCCAAAAACGCCTACATTGTGAGAGAGCCGCTCCTCGCCGCTTTGGGCGCGGGAATCCCCATTAATTCTTCTTCGGGCAATATGATCGTGAATATCGGCGGCGGCACGAGCGAAGTAGCGGTGATTTCATTGGGCAGCATTGTGTGCTGGTCGAGTCTGCGAATCGCCGGCAATCGTTTTGACCAGGCTATTATCGATTATATTAAAAAGAAATATTCGCTGGCTATCGGTGAACAGACCGCCGAGGTGACCAAGATCGCCGCCGGATCGGCTCTGCCGCTTAAAACCGGCAAATTAGAGCACGAAATCCGCGGCCGCAGCTTGCTTACCGGTTTGCCCAAAGACATAGTCGTCGGTTCCAACGAGATCGCCGAAGCCCTGAACCCCCATCTTCTGGAGATAACTTCTTCTGTCCAGAACGTTTTCAACGAAACGCCGCCCGAACTCGTGGCCGACATTATGGAGAAAGGCATTATTATCTCCGGCGGCGGCGCCAACTTGAGGAATATCGACGAATTTTTTATGCGGCTTTTGGGAGTCGAAGCCTATATTGCCGAAGAAGCCATACTCTGCGTGGCCAACGGCGCCGGCATCATCTTGAACCATTTGAATACTTACAAAAAAACCTTGCTCAACAAAACAGCTTAAAATGATTATCGGCCACCAGCGGCAGCGAAAAATCTTCCAAAATTTAATTGATAAAAAGAAACTGACCGGAAGTTTTATTTTTTTCGGAGAACCGCAGACGGGCAAATTCACTTTTGCCAAATTTTTAGCCGAACGTCTCGAGCCCCAAAACCGGACTCTGTCCGAGACGCTTTTTATAGAGCCGGATGAAAAAGACACGATCGGCATCGAAGCCGCGAGAGAACTCAAGAGTTTTTTAAGCCGGAAACCGGTTAATTCCTATTTGCGGACTGTTGTCATAGACTCGGCCCAAAGTCTTACTCCCGAGGCGCAAAACGCCATTCTAAAGATTGCCGAAGAACCGCCGCTCCAGAGTTTAATGATTTTAATTGTAGCGAATCCCGAATCTTTATTGCCGACAATTGCCTCGCGGTTTCAAAAAGTGTATTTTGAAAGAGTAAAAGCCGAAGAAATCGAAACTTGGCTTATCGGCGAACATAAGCTGGGGTCAAACCAAGCTCGGCAGCTTTCCCGCTTGTGTTTTGGCAGACCGGGCCTGGCCCTGGAACTCATTAGAGAAAAAAAACTAGACTTTAATAATTTGCTTACGCCGGCTGACTACCAATTATTCATCAAGAAAGAAATTATCAGTCTTTACGAAGACAAACTAAAAAATACCACCAGACTAAAAGAACTGCTCAAAAGACTTGCGTTTATAGAAAGTTTGAACACCAACAAAAAACTTCAACTCCAAGCCGCCCTATGGAACCGCTAAAAGAATTAGAACAAAATATCAAAGAAATCATAAGCTGGCTTAAAGAAGAGTTCGCGAAAGTCAGGTCTAACCGGCCGAATCCGAAGCTGGTTGAACATATGAGAGTCGAATATCTCGGAGAGACTTTCGACGTGAACCAACTGGGAGCGGTCGGCATTGTTCCGCCCCGCGACATCATCGTCTCTCCCTGGGATGTTAAATCCGCCTCGGCTATCGCCAAAGCCATTGAGACAGCAAATATCGGAGTTTCGGTTTCCGTCGACGGCAAGACAGTGAGAATTTCCTTACCGCAGCTTAGCGAGGAGCGAGCCAGAGAATTGATCAGATTGGTTAAATCTTTGGCCGAAGAAAGTCGGATAAAAATGCGTTCGATGCGCGACAAAGCAATCAAGAAATTAAACGAACTGCCCGAAGACCAGAAATTTAAATCCAAAAACGAACTCCAAAAATTGGTTGATAAATTTAATGAAGAAGTCGATTCAGCCGTTCGGATTAAAACAGAAGAATTAACCGTCTAAAATGGCTTTTTTCGCTACCTTGATTTTGATAGTAGTTTTTTTAGCCATTCTGATTTTGGGTCACGAGTTGGGCCATTTTTTGACAGCCAGGCTTTTAAAAGTCAGAGTCGAGGAATTCGGCTTCGGCTATCCGCCGAGGCTTTTCAGCAAAAATGTGAGAGGCGTCGATTACAGTTTTAATTTATTGCCTTTCGGCGGTTTCGTGAAAATCCCGAGTCTGGAGAGCGGAGCGCGTTCCAAAGACGACGATTCTTTTGATTTTGAATTTCAACCCGTTTGGAAAAAAGCACTTATTCTTTTTTCGGGCATAGTTCTTAATTTTCTGATAGGCTGGCTGGCTTTTAGCGTTATTTTCAGCGTCGGCATTCCCAAAGCCATATATATACACGCTGTTTTGCCGGACAGTCCGGCTGCGGCCGCCGGCTTAAAAAGCAACGACAGAATACTGAGCTTCCAGAATATTTCAGATCTAAATTCGTTTCTTAAGGAGAGCGCCGGAAATGAGATCGAGCTGGAAGTCAATCGCGACGGCAAAATTTTAAAAATCAATGCTGTGCCGCGTGAACCGTCCCCGGAGAAAGGCGCCCTGGGAGTCGAACTTTTTGAAACCGGCGTTCCAAAAGAAAATTTCTTAGGGAGCGTCGTCAAAGGATTCACGACCTCTTGCCAGACTCTTGGCCGCATTGCCAAATCTTTGCTTTCAATGGTTGGTAATCGCGATTTTTCTGAACTTACCGGTCCTTTGGGCATTTGGAACGCCATCGGCATTGCCCAGAATCTCGGCTGGCCGTATTTATTCCAGCTTCTGGGACTCGTTTCTCTGAATCTCGTTTTTATCAATGTCTTGCCCATACCGGCTTTGGACGGCGGCCGCCTGCTTTTTCTTCTCATAGAGAAAATCAAAGGCCGGCCGGTAAATTATCGGCTGGAAACAATCATCCACTCGATATTTCTGGTTATTTTGTTATTCCTGATGCTTCTTGTTACCATAAAAGACATAACTAAACTCCTTTTATGAAACAGTCCGAATTATTTACTAGAGTTTTCCGTGAAGCTCCGAAAGAGGAAGAATCAACAAACGGCCGGCTTCTTACGAGAGCTGGTTTTATCGATAAAACCATGGCTGGCGTTTATAATTTTCTTCCGCTCGGGCTCCGCGTCTTAAAGAAAATTGAGGCTATTATACGGCAGGAAATGCGGGCTATAGGCGGCGAAGAAGTGCTTCTCTCCGCTCTCCAGCCAAAAGCCAATTGGGAGACAACCGGCCGCTGGCAGACGGTTGACAACCTGTTCAAATTCACCAGTTTTTATTCGAAAACCGATTACGCCTTGGGCCCGACCCACGAAGAGATTCTCACGCCGCTCGTCAAAAAATACGTGTCGTCTTACAAAGACTTTCCTATTTCCGTTTTTCAAATTCAGACTAAATTCCGCGACGAAGAACGGCCGAAGTCTGGACTCTTGCGGAGCCGAGAATTTCTAATGAAAGACCTCTACTCGTTTCATAAAGACGAAGCCGACTTGGACAGATATTACGACCGGGTGACAGAGGCTTATTGGAAAATTTGGCGGCGGGCCGGCATCGCGGAGCACACTTATTTCACTTTTGCTTCCGGCGGAACTTTTTCCAAATATTCCCACGAATTTCAAACATTGACCGAGGCCGGCGAAGACATAGTCTATGTCTGCGAGAAATGCCGCCTGGCGGTAAATAAAGAAATTATAGATAAGAACAGAACCTGCTTGGAATGCGGCAGTAAAAATCTCGAACCAAAAAAAGCCGTGGAAGTCGGCAATATATTCAAGCTGAAAAACAGATTTTCCTCGTCGTTCGGTTTGCGATATAAAAATAAAGACGGCAAAGAAGAGAACGTTATGATGGGATGCTACGGCATCGGACTCTATCGCCTTATGGGAACGGCGGTAGAAATTTTTCACGACGACCAAGGGATTATCTGGCCGGAACAACTCGCGCCTTTTCGATTCCATCTCATCGAGTTAAAATCAGGCTTGGCCAAGAAAATTTACGAGAAATTAAATAAAGAGGAAGTGGAAGTTCTTTATGACGACCGGGAGGCGAGTCCGGGAGAGAAATTGGTGGAAGCCGATCTCGTGGGAATTCCTTATCGCTTGGTGGTAAGCGAGAAAACCGGCGAAAAAATAGAACTTAAAGAGCGCGGCCGCGACAGGATAAAATTGATTGACTATGAAACTATTCGGAAACTTTAGCAAAAATATCGGCGTTGACCTCGGGACAGCCAACACTCTTATCTATTTGAAAGGAAAGGGTATTGTGGTGGACGAGCCGACGGTAATCGCCGTGAACAACAAAACCGGTCAAATTTTAGCCATCGGCAGCGAAGCCAAAAAGATGATCGACCGGACCCCGCAGCATATAAGCGTTATCCGGCCTCTCTCGAACGGCGTTATTTCGGACTTTGAAATGGCCGAAGAGATACTGAAGCACCACCTGAATCGTCTAAGCGAAGGTTTTTTTAACCGTTATGGACTGGCGGTCGTAGGCACACCCACCAATTTGACCGAAGTCGAACGGAAATCAGCCGAAGACGCCATTTTAGGCGCCGGCGCCTCCAGGGTTTATCTGGTCGAAGAGCCGATCGCCGCCGCCTTGGGCGCCAGACTACCGATCGAAGAAGCGGCGGCCAATATGATTATTGATATAGGCGGAGGCACCACCGAACTTGCGATTATTTCCATCGGCGGCACGGTAATCGCGAGGAGTCTTAAGATCGCCGGCGATAAATTCAACGAAGACATCATAAAATTCATAAAAGAAGAATTTAAATTGGCCATCGGCGAACCGACGGCCGAGGCTTTGAAGGTGAGCGTCGGCTCGGCTCTGCCGATGGACGAAAAACTGGAAATGGCGATTCGCGGACGAGACCTTTCGACCGGCCTGCCGAAAGAAATAATCGTTAAAAATTCCCAAATCAGGAACGCTCTCGCCAAATCATTAAAAATCTTGGCCGAAGCGGCTCGCGAACTCGTCGAAGATTCGCCGCCGGAGCTTGTCGGAGACATCTTAGAAAGAGGGATTCACCTTTGCGGCGGCGGCAGCCTGCTTAAAGGATTGGATAAATACATCGAAAGGGAAATTTCGACCAGAACGGTTTTGATCGACGATCCTCTGACTTGCGCCATACGGGGCTTGGGAATGATAATGGAAAGGTTCGACAAATACGAGAAGATATTGAACAGTCAGGCCAAACCCAAAGAAATTAAAATTTGATTTTTTAAAAGATGATCAGAAAATGGATGCGCGGTTTTTTTCTTCTTTCGGTCGGTTTTTTTCTTTTGTTTTCCGGCGAGGGAATAATTAGAGGCAAGGCCGAGGCTCTGGATTTATTGCGGCCCGGAAGCAGAGAAAGCGAATTATCGCGCCTTCGCGAAAAAAACGCCGAACTGGAAGCCGAACTCGTTAATCTAAAGATCAGAAATCCCGAAGAACCGAAAAATTATAAAGAAGCCAAAGTTTATTCGAGCTATCCCTTTTTCGACAAAGCGGAAATAACAATTAATATCGGACGGGAGTCGGGCGCAAGAGAAGGGGCGCCGGTCCTCGCCGGCCAGAGGATATTAATCGGCCGGATTAAAACGGTTTATAAAAGATTAAGCGTTGTCCAGACGATTTTTGACCCGGCTTTTAAAATACCGGCGAGAATCGGGCTCGAGGAAGTCGACGCTCTTTATTTAGGAGGGCTGGCGCCGAGGCTTAGCCTCGTTGAAGACTTGTCCGCCGTTGAAGTCGGCGAAGTCGTTGTCTCGGCCGATAAAAATTTTCCTTACGGATTAGTTTTGGGACGAATAATGGACGTCTCCAAAAAAAACGATCTTAGCGAGGTCAGAATTAAACCAATCTATGAATTTAAAAACTTGAGGAATGTCTTGGTTTTTGTTGATTAATGTCGGCAATTTATTTCTGGTTTTAGCGCTCCTCGTTTCTTATTTTTTAAAAAAGAACTGGCAGAAATTGCTCACGCTTCTTTTCTTTTCTCTATTGCTTAAATTCAAGCCGGGCATTGATCCCGAAAACCTCGTCTTTTTACTAAGCGGTTTATCGGGAATTTTCCTCGGCAAGCGTCTGCCATTTAAGACAAAAATGAATTTAATCGTCTCGATAGTTTTTTCGCTTTTATTCCTGAATATCGTTTTGAAATTGATATGAAACGGGAATACAAAGAAATAACTTTTGACCAGGTGACGTTTAACCCGGCTTCGCCGGACTTGTCAATCAAGGAACAGCCTTTGGATAGCCGAATTTTTAGATTGGCGGTCGCGGGATTTCTCGTCGTAATTGCCGTTGTATTAAGCGGGGTTTTTTTCTTGGGTACGGTCAAAGGAGATTTCTACCGGAACCGGTCGTTCGCCAACGTAAATAAAATTTTAATCCAGCCGGCTCCGAGAGGAATAATTTTTGACCGTTACGGCAAACCGCTTGTTTCCAATGTCCCGTCGCTCGCTCTACATCTTAGGCCGCTCGATCTGGTGAAAAATAACGAATTAGAACCGGCTTTGAGTCTGCTCGAGAGCGTCGGTTTGAGCCGCGCTGATTTTTACCGGATTTTAGAAGAAAACGACCTTCAGACGAATGATTTAATTGTTTTGAAAAAAGACATTTCAAACAGCGAAGCGATCAAGATCGCGAGCTCCGGCTTGTCTTCGCTCGTTGTTGTCCACGATTTTAAGCGCGCTTTTCATCCGGCTTTCAGCCATCTGGTGGGCTACACCAATCTTTCTACTCGGAAAGAAGTTGGCGCCGGCTCGTTTTCGTCAATGGATACGGTCGGCCGATCGGGCTTGGAAAAATATTACGACGGCCGCTTGCGGGGCGCAAACGGCAAGACGGTGATTTATCAGAACGCGAAAGGAGAAAAACTTGAAGAGCGGGCGGCAAGCGAGCCTAAAGTCGGTGAAGATTTGACGACCACCGTTGACGCCGAGTTCCAGGAATATTTTTATCGCCGGCTTGACCAGAGACTTAAAAGTCTAGGCCGGTCTCGAGGCGCCGGAATGGCCATTAATCCCCAAAACGGCGAAGTGCTCGCGATGATCAGTATGCCCGGGTTTAGCCCGACGAATTTGGCGGAAGCTCTAAGAGACGAAATAGACCGGCCGATTTCTAACCGGTTGGCGTCTGGACTCTACAGTCCTGGTTCAACCATCAAACCGATTATAGCTGTCGCCGCCTTAAAAGAAGAGATCGTTACTCCGGCTGATAAAATTTTCTCGAGCGGCCAGATCGAACTGCCCAATCCTTATTATCCTGATAAGCCCAGTATTTTTAAGGACTGGAAAGCTCACGGCTGGGTGGATTTGTATTCGGCTATTGCTCGGTCGTCGAATGTTTATTTTTATGAAGTCGGCGGAGGTTTCGAGGGCCAGCAAGGGTTGGGCATAGCTAAAATCAGGGAGTATTTTAGCTTATTCGGCCTTGATAAGAAAACCGGTTTGGCTTTTCCCGGAGAAGCGAATGGTTCGCTCGTTCCGGAGAAGGATTGGAAAAAGGAGAGGTCGAATTGGCGGGTCGGCGACACTTACAATGTTTCGATCGGCCAGGGGAAAATGCTGGTTACGCCCATCGGTTTACTGAACGCCATTGCGTCAATAGTAAACGGGGGGGAATTGTATAAGCCGTCTTTGGTGCCGACCAGTCCGAGCAAAATTTTAAAAGATAATTCTTATCTTAAGCCGCAATTTGACGAGGTAGTGAAAGGTATGCTTGATACAGTCTCGAAACCTTACGGCAGCGCTTATTTGCTCCGTGACATACCAATGAAAATCGCCGCCAAAACCGGCAGCGTCCAGATCGACAACAACACTAAAACTAACGCCCTTTTTGTGGGTTGCGGCCCGATTCCGCTTGCTGATAAGCCGTCGGTCTGCGTTTTGGTTCTGGTCGAAGACGCGAAAGAAGGCAGTTTGAACGCCTTGCCGATAGCTTACGATGTTATGAAATGGTATTATGAAAACCGAATTAAATGAGCAAGCTTTTGGTAGCCAATTGGAAAAGTTATCCTGATACCGAGAGGCAAGCTTCTAAACTGGCTCGACTGTCTGACCATAAAAATTTTGTTGTCTGTCCGCCGTTTGTTTTTCTTCGCCGAGTAAGGTCGCTTCTCGAAGAAGCTTCGCTCGGCTGCCAAGATGTTTTCTGGGCGAAGAAAGGAGCCTATACCGGCGAAGTCTCCTTAAATCAGCTAAAAAACATCAAAGTCGAATACGCCATTGTCGGCCACAGTGAACGCAGAAAACATTTGCTGGAAACAGACGGCTTGATAAATAAAAAAGTGATTGCCGGTTTGGGAGCGGGTCTGCGGATAATTCTTTGCGTTGGCGAGAGTCGGGAAACGCGTCAAAAAGGCGGCTTGACCAAAGCTAAAGATTTTGTAGAAAAACAACTTGGATCTGATCTTTCGAATTGTAAGTCTGTGGCTAAAAAGGGGCGATTAATCGTGGCTTACGAGCCGATTTGGGCAATCGGCAGTCATAAACCGGACAAGCCCGAAGACAGCTTGGAAATGGTTTTACACATCAAGAGAACGCTTGCTCGGCTGATAAATATTCCCGGCAAGGTGTTTTATGGCGGATCAGTGGACAAAGAAAACATCGACAGTTTTTTGGCTTATAAAGAAATTGACGGCGTTTTAGTCGGCGGCGCCAGTCTTGACAGAAATCAGGTGAGCCAAATGGCTGAAAAAATAAAATTTTATGAAAAACATTAAAAAGAAAAGAATAAAACAAATTTTAACCAGAATAATCGTGATTCTGGTAGCTCTGATAACCATTGCTGTTTTGAGTTTTTAAAGCAAGGGCAATTTTTACTTGCTAAAATATCCGTGACAGCCGTCTCGGATAAGAAATGCCCCGACTTCGGTCGGGGCGAGCGGACAGACGAGCTACTGGCGGACCCCGCGGACGACTCCTGGGAAGACACAGATTGCCGGCCACTCGCGGCCGGCCCGCTCGAGTTCGATGCACAACACGCCGTCAGCGTCCCTGCGTATAACAAGGACGCAACGGTAATTACCCACCCTGACCGTCGGATACCACAGAAACACTGTCGGTTGCTGTGGTTCCTCAGGGTACGTGAGCAGGATGCATAGGGCGTCCTCGATGGTGGGCCACTCGAGGCCGCGGTGTACAAACTCGGCACGTACCTCCCTAGAGGTGGTGGGGTGGTCAAGATGTACCATCTCGAGCACGCGCGTGACCGGCGCGTGCTTTCTGATCGGGAAACGTTCATCCGTGATCGGACAATCCACCAGCACACCCGGCGGTAGTAGCTCGGAAAGCTTGTAGCGCCCCGGACAACACACGGTAAGTACTCGGGGCTGCACGTGGAAGCCCTCGTTCAGCAGCTCCCGGATAAACCTGCGGTACCGATAGGACCTCTCCGGATCACGCTTCTGCGTCATTGCCTTCCTCTCCTCTCCGTTTTTTTCAAGAACAATCTAAAGCAGAACATAATAATAATGTGTCAAGTGCGCTTGACCGACCATTCCTGGTCAATTGGCGCAAGGGTTAATGTTTTTTGTAGGTAATTCCTGGGGTTTTCGAACAATTCCGGCGAGGAGAATCTGACGGAAAATTCCTTCGCATATTCAGGCATCTTTTCGGGTGTCATATGATGATACATTCTGCGGATAAAGGTGCGGAAATTACCGACACTTCATATACCAATTCTTGCTATAGCAAGAATTGGTATATGAGTTTTTAAGGCCGAAAAGACGAAATAATACGAAATAACACTGCTAAAATATCCGAGACGGCCGTCTCGGATATTTTAGCAGTGAGTAGCAAACCTGATTATTGTCATTAATCAGACAGGCTTGTAAAAAAAATTGACAAATTGCCGAATCTGTCGTATATTATAGTCTAACGAGTGTTCGATAATCTTTGGCGACGATATCGACCTAGGATTATCTGACCGCCGACTATTTGCTCCTGCCCCCGCCGAAAGGCGGGGGCAGGTTTTTTACGCGAGAGTTTTTTGTTATTATTCTATTATGCGGATTTATCTCGTTCGGATTAATCTGGATGTCGAGAAAAAAGAAAACTTTCTTGATTCGCCGAGAATAAAAAGTGTTGTTGCTTCGATAAAGCATTATTCGCGAGTCGACAATAAGATCGTGCTTTTGAGCCATCGGGGCCGGCCAAAAGGCTTTGACAGAAAATTGAGTCTTGAATCATTCGTCGCCGCGCTCGAAAAATTGACTGGCAAAAAAATCGTTTTTTTGCCGCATTTTGATTTTAAGCGCCTCAAAAAAAACATCGCTCTTGCGCCGGCCGGGTCGGTGTTTCTTCTGGAAAATCTGCGTTTTTTGACCGGCGAGACCCGAGACAGCCGGGCTTTGGCGAAAAATTTGGCTTCTTTGGGCACGAATTACGTGAACGATGATTTTGCTTCGAGTCACAGAAAAAACGCTTCTCTGGTCGAAATAACCCGATTTTTGCCGGACGAGGCCGGTCCGAATCTTAAAAAAGAAATTATTAATCTGTCGAAAATTATTCAAAAGCCGCAAAAGCCATTTGTCGCTATTCTGGGCGGCGCCAAAGCAGCCGACAAATTACCGGTTATTAAAAATTTATTGAGCAAAGCAGATTATATTTTAACCGGCGGAGCAGTGGCCAACACTTTTTTAAAAGCCGAAGGAACGGAGATGGGCAATTCGCTGTTTGAGTCCAAAATGCTGGATCTGGCTAAAAGAATGATTCGTTCATCGGTTGGCAAGACCAAGATAATTTTGCCGCAGGATACAAAAAAGAGAAAGGGGGTTATTTTGGATATCGGCCCGAAAACGATTGAACATTACGCCGAAATAATAGCCAAAGCCAAAACCATTGTTTGGGCCGGTCCGATGGGCGTTTTTGAAAAACCGGGATTTGAAAGAGGGTCGGTGAAAATCGCCAAAGCCATTGTTGAATCTCGCTCTTTTTCAGTGGCTGGCGGAGGAGAAACTTCAATCCTAATCGAAAAATGCGGATTGACCGACCGGATAGATTTTGTTTCCAACGGCGGCGGAGCTATGCTTTACTTCTTGGCTGGCAAAAAATTGCCGGCCATAGACGCTCTAAAAGCAGCCGCGAGTCGCAGACAAAAATATGCCTAAAAAGATTTTGATAATTTACCACAGAAATTGTCCTGACGGTTTCGGAGCCGCCTGGACGGCCTGGAAAAAATTCGGCAAGAAAGCCGATTATCTCGCGATGGAACACCAGACGCCTTGGCCTAAAATTTCTGGCAGAGAAATTTATATGGCGGATTTTTGTCTGTCTTCTCCTTCTGAAATGAAAAAAATCGTAGCCCAAAATCAAAAGACAACAGTTATCGATCACCACCCGAGCCAGAGGAAATGCGGCAGATTAGCCGACGATTATATCTATGACCAAACTCGTTCCGGAGCGGTTCTCGCTTGGAGATATTTCCATCCACAGAAAGCGATCCCCAAATTGCTTCTTTATATCGAGGACGTGGATCTGTGGAAATTTAAATTGCCGTTTACGAGAGAACTTATAGCTTCTCTCGAGTCGCGAAAATTTGATTTTTATCTTTGGAATAAAATCGTCCGCGATTTCGAAAAAGCCAAAACCCGGAGAAAATACTTCGAAGAAGGAAAAGCAATTTTGCGCGACCGCAGGCAGGCGATCGAGAGAATCGCGAGTTACGCGGAAAAAGTTTTATTCGAAAATTATGAAGCGCTGTCGGTCAACTCGCCGACGCTGGTTTCGGAAATCGGCAATGTTTTGGCCAATAAAACAGGAACTTTGGGCATTGTCTGGAGATATAAGAAGAATCAATTGGAGGTTTCTCTGCGGTCAACCGGCAGAATCGACGTCTCAAAAATAGCCGCCAAATACAACGGAGGAGGTCTTAAGGCGGCCGCCGGTTTTGCCGTAAAATTAATGAACAGTAAAATAGAATTTCCATGGAAGAAAATAAATTGATAATTTATTGCGACGGCGGCAGCCGCGGCAACCCGGGTCCTTCAGCCATAGGCGTCGTAATCGGAGAGAGAGCTTACGCCGAGCAACTGGGCGAATTGACCAACAACGCGGCCGAATATCAAGCCGTAATTTTCGCTCTAAAAAAGGCGAAACAACTGTTGGGAAAAAAGAAAGCCAGAGCGACAGAGCTCGAAGTGAAAATCGACAGCGAGCTTCTTTATAAACAGATGAACGCCGAATACAAAATTTTAGACAAAGACCTCCAGCCTCTTTTTGTGGAAATCTGGAATTTAAAGCAGGATTTCAAAAAAGTCCATTTTAGACATCTGCGGCGCGAGCAGAATAAAGAGGCTGACCAGTTGGTAAACTGCGCCCTTGACAGCTTATTCTGAAAATGATATTTTATGCTTGGTAGCCCAGACGGTAGCCAGACGTTTAATATGTCTGGAGGAAAGTCCGGACACTCGTTTCGAGCTGGCTCGATATTTCGAGCCTGTCGAGAAACAACAGTAGCGGCTAACAGCCGCCGCTCCGACCGCGGGTCGGAGTAGAGGTGCGAACAGTGACGCCGAAACCCGAAAGGGTTGAGGCGCCCCGACTTCGGTCGGGGCGAGCCCCGAAGGTAACTTCGGGGGTGAAACGGCTAAATCCTTACCGGGTGCAAGGCCGAGCTCCGACCTCGGTCGGAGAGCGCCGCACTGAACTTGAGAGCAATCGAAGTCGGAAAGTAAATCTTTCCGGCCGCGAAACTTCTGTTTCGCGAGTCAAAGATAAATTACCGCCATTCTTTTTAGAAATACAGAATCCGGCTTATGGGTTGCCGCCTAAATAGCCGCCCGAAAGGGCGGCTATTTAGTGCCGCGAACAAAAAAGACGATCGTTCTATACGAAACTACGAAAAACAGATAAACGAAAGTACGAAAATCGTGAACAAATCAATGATAACGGCGATAATTCTCGGCATAGCGACAGTATTCGCAGTTTTCTGATGACAGGGGTAATTCTTTGCCCTCGAGACATTTTCGCGCCGCCGTGATCGTTCCGTCTATCCACGAATCATCGCCAAGATAGGGGATTATTTTAGCTATGAATTCCAGTTTGTTGTCGAAAACTTCGCGATCGGCTCGGCCATTCACATAGACAAAATAACCAACAGGCGAAACTTGGAAATTATTTTTGCGAAACAACCATTGGTAGATTTCCATCTGTCGCTTGTAGCCGATCTGCCAGTCCGCGTCCAAGGAGACTTCGGCGTTCTTGGCGGTGGCTTTGTAATCGACAATCAGCAATTCTTGTCGGGGATTTATCCAGACGTCGTCGATGCCGCCGGTAACGTTAAAATTCGTACCGGGGTGAAGATAGGTGATGCCGGCTCGTCTCGCATCTCGCCACTCGTTCAAGGCCGGATGGTCAAAAGGGACGGCTTCAATGCCGTGTTTTTCCATAAGCGGATGCGGCAGATTCTTTTTTCGATAGAGATCGAATTCTTTTTTAAGCAGAGCATCAACCGCGGAATTCAGCGAAAAAGGGAAACCGGCCGGCCGTTCGATTCCCAGACGCAGGTCAAGGTAAAAACATTTCGGACAATTCAAAAATAAATCGATTTTGGAACGGCTCAATCGAAACGGTTCGTCGCTTTCCGGTCTGAATAAATTTCTGGGCATAAATATTATTCTGTCATATTAAGCGGCTTTAAGGAAATTTCGTGGTTAGCGCCTGACGTAGAGCCGGCTAGACAACAGAAATAATAAATAAAACCAGAAAACGATTAAGTCTGACTGGCAAAAATCGAATCACTTGCTTAAAACAAGCAAGTAAGCGCTTGAATCAAAGATGTTATTAGACAAAGCAAAAATCAGCTTATCGGCTAGAATCGATTTCGCTTTTCCGTCATACGGGTCATTGTAATAAAATTTATCTTTCTCGTAACCGGTTAAAACTATAAAATGTCCGAATTTCAAGTCTAGTTTCTTCTTAAATAGAACCGCCGAATTGACAGCGACAAGCACCGGCAGTTTCTTGTCTAAAAATTTTCTTATAAGGCCCAATCGAGGCATCTTCATTTTAAAGTCAATATTGCTTTTTAGAACGCGGAGTATGGATTTAAGTTCTTGCTGGTTATAGGCTCTTTTTTCTTTCTTGAATAAAAATTCGGTTTTTTTAATCAAATCTTTGCGTTCGAGTTTTGCGTCGTTCGGGTCAAAATAGATCAGAGCGTAGGAATGACAGACAACTTTAAATCCTAGATTTTGCGCCATTAGAGCGTGGTCGGTAGGAAAACTGCCGCACCTCTCTAAGCCTCCCAAGTCCTTTAAAATACGTTCTTCGGGGACGTCTCGACCAAAATATTTATAAACCATAGCCATAGCCGCCAAGCCGCAGCTTTTTTTAAGTTTTTGTTTAATCAGAGGAATTTTTAATTTCATTTGATTCTTTTATAACCGATTTCCGAGAGCATTTCGGTAATTGTCTCGAGGGGCATTCCCGACAAAAAGTTGTGATAACTGCCTTTGATTTTTTTGATGAATGAAGCGCTCGAGTGCTTGACCGGATCATAACCTAGGGCATAAGTATTGAATTTCGCGTCTTCCTCGAGATAGCGGTTGATTTCTTCTTCGGAGAGATTTTTCATCCAAATCTCGGTTTTAACAGTTCTCGCGACTTCTTTGTTTAAGGAGGTGTTTATCATACAGATTCCGGTATAGAATTGGTGGTTCTGACCCGAAAGGGATTTTAATCTCGAGAGGGCCTCTTCTCTGGATTTTGGTTTCTCGAAGATTTGGCCGTTAAAGCAAGCCACTGAATCCATTCCAATCACAATGGCGTCTCCGTGACTCTTGGCAACGGCCTCGGCTTTTAATTTCGAAAGCTGACGCACCAGTTCTTCGGGATTGTCTCGTTTAAGCGGTGATTCGTCCACCTTGCTCGCCTCGGCCTTAAACGCAATTCCCAGATAACCGAATATCTCTTGGCGATAAGGAGAAGTGGTGGCTAGAATTATTTCTGGCATAACTTAAGCACATATTAGTCTTCGCCGAGTTTTTTATCAAATTCTATGTTATGGTGATAAATATGAAGCAGTCTTCTGGTTTTTATAATCTCGGCATCGCGCCGAATATTTTAGAGATTCTTGCTAAGTTAGATTTCAAAGTGCCTACGCCCATTCAGGAGAAATCCATTCCCTCGAGCATAGAGGGTAAGGATTTAGTTGGCATAGCTCAAACTGGCACGGGCAAGACTTTGGCTTTTGGAATTCCGATGGTTCAAGCCGCCCTTAACGGCAAAAAGGGTCTGGTGGTTCTGCCGACTCGAGAACTGGCATTACAGGTTCATAAAGCATTCGATGAAATCGGCGGTCCGCTTAGGGTGCGGACAGCGGTTTTAATCGGCGGCGAATCAATGCGGCGCCAGATTTTATCGCTCCAAAGGGATCCAAGCATTATAATCGGTACGCCGGGCAGGATTATTGACCATCTTAGACAAAAGACTGTTTCGTTCAGAGGGACCAAGATTCTTGTGCTTGACGAAGCGGATCGGATGCTTGATATGGGTTTTGCGCCCCAGTTAAGGCAAATATTCCAAGCGGTGCCCCGTGAAAGGCAGACAATGCTTTTTTCAGCGACAATGCCTCAAGATATTTTTAGAATGGCCCAGACGTATATGAAGTTGCCTCTGCGGGTCGAAATTGCTCGGTCGGGCACGACCGTTGCTAAAGTAACGCAAGAACTCTTCTTTGTAGACAAACATGATAAGCTCCGGCTTTTGGAAAAGATTCTTTATGAATATCGGGGCTCGGTTCTGGTTTTTACCCGAACGAAGTTCGGCGCCCGAAAAATTGCCGCCAATGTCCGCGCGATGGGCCACGCTGCCGCCGAGTTGCATTCCAATCGTTCGCTTGGTCAGCGTCGTGAAGCGCTTGAAGGATTTCGGAACGGCAAATATCGGGTCTTGATCGCTACGGATATCGCCGCGCGGGGCATTGACGTGAAAGGGATTGAGCTTGTCTTAAATTTTGACTTGCCGCAAAGCTCGGACGATTATGTCCATCGGATTGGCCGTACGGCTCGGGCCGGGAGCGCGGGTCACGCCATTTCTTTCGCAACACCCGATCAAAGAGGCGATGTCCGGGGCATCGAACGTCTTATCCGCTCTAGCTTACCGCTCTCTAAACTGCCCGAGCTTCCGCCGGCGCGTAAGACCGATAGAATTTTTGAGAGACCAGAGCCCCGCCATGTTTTCGGACGACCTCTCAAGTCACGTCCTCGCGAGGGGCGGCGTTATAACTCTGGCTCCGGCGACTATCAGCCGAAACGATTCCCCGGTCGAAGACATTTCCGGTAGTAAGCCCCACCAATATCTCTGCTGCCGCGCGTGGATTGCGGCGCTTATTTCTATGGATTCAATCAGAAACATCACTATTATTGCTCACGTTGATCACGGTAAGTCTACTTTGGTTGACGCCCTTTTGAAGCAATCCGGGATTAATCTCGGCAAGCTTGCGAACGACGAGCTTATTATGGATTCGAACGAGCTTGAGCGCGAACGCGGCATTACCATTTTTTCCAAAAACGCCGCGGTTATCTATCGCGGCACAAAAATTAACATTATAGATACCCCCGGTCATGCCGATTTCGGCGGTGAAGTGGAACGCGTCTTGAATATGGCGGACGGGTCGCTTTTACTAGTCGACGCGCAAGAAGGGCCAAAACCGCAGACCCGTTTTGTGTTAAAGAAAGCGCTTGATGCCGGACACAAAATAATCGTCGTTATTAACAAGATTGATAAGCCGAACGCCCGCGTGAACCATGTCCTTGAAAAGGTGATCGAACTTTTTATCGAACTCGGCGCGACAAACGAGCAGATGAATTTTCCGATTCTCTACGCATCGGGCAAGTTGGGGGTGGCGGGTATCGCGCCCGATCTCGCTGATATGAAAAACATCGCGCCTCTTTATGACGCCATCTTGGAATATATCCCCCAGCCGAAAGTCGTGATCAACGCGGCATTCCAAATGATGGTGGTTTCAATACATTACGACAATTATCAAGGCAGAATCGCGGTGGGCAGAATCGAGCAAGGTTTAGTCGAGAAGGGTATGCTAATCGCGCATATCCGAAACAACGGCACGATTAAAAATTTTAAAATCACCGGCCTTACGACTTTTTCCGGTATCGAGCGCGTGCCGGTTACTTCCGCGCGTTCGGGCGATATCGTGGCTCTAGCCGGCATTCCCGACATAAATATCGGCGACACCTTGACGGACGCGGTTCATCCCGAACCCTTGCCGCCCATTGTCATTGAAAAGCCGACAGTCAAAATGATCTTTTCGGTTAACAACTCGCCTTTTTCCGGCGAGGAAGGGAAGTATTGCACGTCGCGCAATCTCCGCGAAAGGCTTTTAAAAGAACTTGATAACGACGTGGCGCTCCGCGTCGGAGACGGCGGTTCGGCGGACGAATTTTTGGTAAGCGGGCGCGGCGAACTTCATCTCGCGATACTAATAGAAAAAATGCGGCGGGAGGGTTACGAACTGCAGGTTTCGCGACCCGAGGTCATCTTCAAAGAAGAAAACGGCGTTGTGTCAGAGCCGGCGGAAGATGTCTGGATAGAGGTGCCGGAAGAGTATTCCGGTTTTGTTATTCAGAGTATGACCGAACGCAAAGGCGAGCTGAAGAATATGAATGTTGAAAACCGCATCGCCTCGTTCCATTTTTTTATTTCCACTCGCGGCCTTATCGGTTTTCGGAATCAATTTATGATTGAAACCAGGGGCACCGGCGTTATCAATTCGCTTTTTGCGGGTTATTTTCCCAAATTCGATTCGGTGCCGGCAAATTCTCACGGCTCCCTTATTGTTCACGAATCGGGCACGACCACCGCCTACGCGCTTTTGCGCGCTCAAGAACGAGGCGTTATGTTTCTTGGACCCGGTGAAAAAGTGTACGAGGGTCAAGTGGTTGGCGAGAACGCAAAGGCAGAAGACATTACAGTGAACGTCTGCAGGCAGAAGCAACTTACGAATTTCCGGGCGAAAACTGATGCGGTAACCAACGATCTTATCGCGCCGCGCGTTCTCTCTTTAGAACAGGCGCTTGAATATATTGGCGATGACGAACTGGTTGAAGTGACGCCGAAAAGTATTAGGCTACGAAAGAGGATCCTCGCAAACTCGATTCGGTAACGGGTTGGGATATGTAAGCGTAGCGCATAACAACTCTCTTGTCTTTCGCTGGATTGCTTCAGAGTAACTCCGTAGCTTTAGCGAAATCATGCGTTCGTATGGTTTTCAGTATTCTCCGTTTCTTAAAGTCTTACCTAAATATTATTACCCCAAAAATCCTTCTTCAAGACTTTGGAATTTAGCAATCGTTTGTAAGCGAAAACCTTGCCTGAACTCGATTTCAAATATCGCTCAAAATCTTCCGCTAATTTTTTATTTTCAAATTTCCAAGGTATGTATGGCGCGGTGGATTTCGATAGGCTTTTATTATGTGTAGCACATAGCAACTCCGAAGCCTTGGCGAAGGATTGCTGCCGGGCTTGGAGTCGGACCAAGATTACTTGATTCAGAGTCAAGCGTCCTACCATTAGACGACCCGGCAATCGGCGCAACTTATGACTTACAACTTACGACTAACTGTTCAGACAGCAACGATATTATAAATAAAAATGTCGAAAAACGAAAGAAACTCGAAACGTCTTAGGTACATTTGACACATTATTATTATTATGTTTCTCTTTAAGTGTTTTTAATGGGTCTTTTATAAGCACCAAGGCCAGCATTCTGGACAGCAAGGGTTTACGAAAATACGAAATCATACGAAAGTACGAAAAAATGGCGTCTAGAATGCTGGCCTACTTGGAGAGGTTAAGCCTTCCGCGAAGAAAGAGGGGGTGGTTGGTTGTGGAATTGTTGACGGTCGAGGTTGTGATTCCCCCTCCGTTGGGGGGACACGTTGCTCACGCTGGGTTGCGCCCGGCGTGGGAGAACTGGGCTACGGAGTTCGTTATCGAGCACGAAGAGGCGTTGGTGTGCCCCTGGCACTACGGCCTGCTCGTGGCGCTCGGAATGGGGGAAGTCACCCCTCCGTCCAAGATTTTTCCTCCCGGTGACAAGCGGTTCGAGCGATACGGTCGGCGACTGTTACTTTTCGCCGGCCGTGAGTGTCCCGGAATCTGCGATGGTCGTGCCGTACGCCCTCGTCGAGGCACATGTCGAGGGTGTGTCCCCGGGTGCGGGGGACACTTGACGGTGCGGATCCTGTCCGCGCCGTCAGACCTAGAGCAACGCTGGCGGCTGTGGGAATGGCACCGCCGGCGGGGACTTTTCCCCTTCCTTCTCCCTGCTGTCTGACGAGGATACCGTTGGGGTCTATCTGTCGACGTGCACCAACACGACGACGATAGACCCCAACGGCAAGATTCTTAACGATCTCCAATCGCGTTCCTCAACGCCGAAAGTCCCAAGTCAACGCAATGAGTTTTCTGATAAGGCATTCCTTTTAATTTTTTAATCATATCTTCTGATTTTAATTTCAACGCCCGCTCGACAGTCATTCCGCCTTTTTCAGTGAGCGCGACTGACAAAGCCGAAGTCGAGGCAATGGCCGAAGCGCAGCCAAAAGCCCGCCATTTACAGTCTTTGATTCTTCTGGTCTTGGGATTAATTTTAAGCCAAATCATCACGTAGTCGCCGCAATACGAGGGGTCGCTCACGCCTTTCGCGTCCGCCTTATAACCTTTCTCGTCCCAGAGAAAATTTTTAGGATTTCTAAAATGCTCGAGCACCAGCCGGTTGTATTTCCACGGCACGCGAAGCTTGTCCGTTGTCTGCTTCGCCATAGTTTTCGAAACAGTTTTCTTTTTAACGTTCTTCATATTTCTTAATACTTACTGGTTTTCGTACTTTCGCGTCTTTTCGTATTTTCGTAATATATTTTTCGTACTTTAGCGTGCTTTCGTACTTTCGTAATAAATCGGCTTCTTGCCTTCGATCTGGATTTTCATCATCTTTAATTTTCCTTCGTCTGTCAATCGCGCCTCAAGGAGTTTCACTCTTTTCTCGGCTTTCATTGTCCAGACACCTGGTTCGGGATTAAAGGCGCGAATTTTCCGCCAGATTTCGCGAGCTTTTTCGCCGCTTACGCTTTCAGCTTCGGCCAGCTCCAAAAAATTGATATAGCCGTCTTCGGTCCTGAATTTTTTAGTGTAACTGGCTTGGGATTCGTCTTGAGGGAGAGGATTGATTTTTCCTTCCAAGAAATCCGGCAAGGTTTGAATCAGCAAATCGCCGGCCATCTCCGCCAATTCGATTGTCAATTCTTCAGTTCCCTGATGCTTGATGCTTAATGCTTTTTGCTTGATTATCGGCCCGGCGTCAATTCGCTCGTCCATTAAATACAAAGTAACGCCGGTTTCGCTTTCGCCCGAGAGAATCGCCGACTGAATCGGGGTCGAGCCGCGGAACTTAGGCAAGAGTGCGGGATGGACACCGAGCGTGCCTAAAACCGGAATTTTTAAAAGCTCTGCGGGCAAGAATCTGGAATAGGCGGCCACCAGATAAAAATCAACTTCGAGTTTTTTCAATTCTTGGATAAATTTATCATCCAGTTTTTGCGGCTGGAGAATTTTAATCGGCCAGTTTTCCTCGAGAACCAGTTTCTTGGCCAGCGGGGGAGTGATAACTTGTTTTCTGCCGACTGGCCGGTCAGGGTTAGAGACTAAAGCTAGCGGCGAGAAACCCGCTTCAACCAATTTTCTCAAAACAATGGCCGAGAACTCGGAAGAGCCGAAGAAAAGATAGCGAGAATTACGAAAATACGAAAGCATTCTAAAGTACGAAAAAATTATTTGACATTGATAATCCTTTTAAATTTTACTCCTGACCGAGTGAATCTTGCCAGAATTCCCAGCTTTAATTTAGTCGATTTTAAATAATTGTAAACCTGTTCAATGTCTTTTCTGCTGAACCATTCGCCTTGTTTTATTTCTAAAATAATTTTGTCGTCTATCAAAAAATCCAGATAGTTGGTGGTTATAAATTTTTCTCTATAAGTTATTTTTATCGGCACCTCCTTGCTGTATTTGATGCCGGATTTTTTTAAACCAACCTCAATGGCTTTCTGGTATTGGTTTTCGCGATAACCATAACCAAAATTTAAGAATATATCGAAAAGAATGCCGATTATTTGGTAGCTCAATTGAGGATATAAAAGATCGCTGTTATAAATTTTGTTCACGATTTTCGTACTTTCGTTTATCTATTTTTCGTAGTTTCGTAATCACCGCCGGTCGGTAATGAGTATGCCGTTTAAGTGGTCGACTTCGTGCTGGAAGACGCGGGCCAGAATGCCCCAGGCTTTGATTTTTATTTTCTTGTTGTTTCTGTCAAAACCCGCGAGCGTTACTTTCTCCGAACGAGGCACCGGGAAAACTTGCCCCGGCGCGCTCAAACAGCCTTCTTCGATTTTCTCCGCTTTTCCGGAACGTTTAATAATTTCGGGGTTGAAAATAACGTAAAATTTATTTCCGTCTTTGGCGATAAACATCCGCCAGGGAACGCCTATTTGGTTCGCGCCCAAGCCCACGCCAGCCTGCTCTTCCATTATCCGGCGCATTTCTTTTATTGTTTCGTCTATTTCTTTTTTGGAAACTTTGGCGAAATCAAACCTGGGCGGTTTTTTCCTTAAAAATGCCGAATCGCGGCTGTCTTTGCTGTCTAAAAGCTTCATTATTTTATTTCCTTTTCTCTTTATGCCAAACCTTCATAAAATAAGCGCCTTTATTCTTGATTTTTTTGTTTTCGGCAATTGTTTTGGCCAGACCGAGCAATTCTTCCTCTCTATATTTTTTGGCCATTTTCATATAAAGGGATTTATGTTTCTCGTCTTCCAGAATTTCAGCGAGCAAAAGGCCGATAAGCTGGTGCTTCGCATAAACCCGGGACTTACGCGCCCGCTCGCCGATGGTTTTCAAATAATCTCTGATCTCTTTATTGGAATTAGCAGCCATTATATCATTATAACAGATAAGGAGACGAGTATCGTGGTTAATACTTTCGTGCTTTAGTAAGATTTCGTATTTTCGTATGAAAAAACGTCTATTCATCGCTCTCAATCTAACCGGAGAAATAAGAAAAGCGATTTCCGAGAGAATCGAGAAAATCAGAGCCAAGTTGTCGGCTAAAGAGGGGATACGATTTATAGCAACGGAAAACTGGCATCTGACCCTCGTTTTTTTGGGCTATCAGGACGAAAAAACCATCCCGTCTATTGAAAAAGCGATTGAAGCGACAACTATTCAATTTGAAAATCCGGAAATATATTTTAGTGAAATAAGCTATGGGCCGCCGGGACAAAACCCGCGGATGATCTGGCTAAAAGGCGATTCGACGAATCTCGCCGCAATCAAAGAGAAACTCGACGAATGTCTGAAAGCGGAAAAAGTCGGCTTTGAACGGGAAAACCGGCCCTTCTTAGTCCATCTTACTTTGGCTAGATTTGAGCCGACCCTTCTAAAATCTCTGCCGGTTATAAACCAAAAAGTAAATTTCCAATTCAGACCCAAAAGTCTTGACCTTATGGAATCCAAGCTTACGCCTCGAGGCGCCAATTATTTTTTGATTAAGGCGTTGGACTTCGGAAAAAATCGAGTATAGAATCTAAGAAATTACGCTGATGAAGAAAAAAATAATTCTTATCGTGATTGCCGCGGCTTTGACCTTGTCTGCGGCTGTCTCGGGCTCGTTTTATCTGGGTTATAAAAAAGGATTCAGCGAGACGAAAAACATCGAAATCAAGGGAGTGGCTGACATTAACCCCGATGAAAAGGTTAGCGCCGATTTCAGCGTTTTTTGGCAGGCCTGGGATAAATTAAAGAGCAATCACGTCAAAGGCAAAGAAATTAAAGACCAGGACTTGCTTTACGGCTCGATAAAAGGATTGACCGAGAGTTTCGACGATCCGCATACGGTATTTTTTGACCCCGAAGATGCCAAAAAATTCGAGGAAGACATCAATGGTTATTTTGGCGGCATCGGCGCCGAACTCGAACAAAAAGACAAAAAAATAATGGTGGTGGCGCCGCTCAAAAATACGCCGGCTGAACGCGCTGGTTTAAAACCCAAAGACGTTATTCTGAAAGTAGACGACAAGGACCTGACCGACCTTTCGGTCTACGAAGCGGTCAAACTTATAAGAGGGGAGCCGGAAACCAAGGTCAAGCTTTTAATAAGCCGGCAGGAATTTAAAGAGCCGAAAATCTTTGAGATAACGAGGGAGATAATCCACGTTCCGACGCTCGAGTGGAAGATGCTTGATGACGGCGTCATCTATCTCCAACTCTATAATTTCAACCAGGAAGCCCCGTTGGCTTTTTATCAGATGGCAATCAAAACTTCTTTCGGCAACGCGAAAGGAATGATTTTGGATTTGCGCAATAATCCCGGCGGCTACCTCGATGTGGCCATAGATATTGCCGGCTGGTTCCTCAAAAACGGAGAACCGGTAGTTATCGAAAAAATGGCTTCCGGCAAAGAAAACACTCTTCGTTCCCGCGGCAATGGCTTTTTGTCAAATCTGCCGACAGTGATTTTAATCAATGAAGGTTCGGCTTCGGCTTCGGAAATCTTGGCCGGCGCCTTGCGCGACAAACGAGGAATAAAACTCGTGGGAGAAAAATCTTTCGGCAAAGGCACGGTTCAGGAACTCGAAGAGTTAAAAGACGGCTCGAGTCTTAAAATAACCATTGCCAATTGGCTTACGCCGAACGGCAAAGTTATCGACAAGAATGGTTTGGAGCCTGATTATAAAATTCCTCTCGTTGACAAAGACGTAAAAGAAAAGAAAGACCCGCAACTGGAAAAAGCTTTGGAAATAATTAAAAGCGAGCTAGCCGGCAAATCCCGATGAAAATTATTTTATCCGCGGATTTAAAAGGAATCGGCAAAAAAAACGAAATCAAGGATTTGTCGCCGGGCTATGTTCGAAATTTTCTTTTGCCCAAAAAATTGGCGACGCTCGCCACTCCCCAAGCTTTAAAATTGTTGGAAATTCAAAAAAAGAAAGAAAGCGAAAAAGAAGGAAGAACAAAAGAATTGCTGGGAAAACTAAAAGAAGAGAAAAATTTGGTTTTTTACCTGAACGTCGGACCGAACCAGGAAATTTATAATTCAGTAACCGCCGAAGAGATCGAGAGAGAACTTACAAGCCGCGGCTTTCCCGATGCCAAAGTCAAGCTGGAACGGCCGATCAAAGCGCTCGGCGAAACAGAAATAGAAGTAAATTTAGGGAAGGGGATAGCCGAAAAAATTACGATTGCCGTTCAACCGCGACTTGAGTGACGCGTCGCCTCCGGGCGTCAAAATTAACTTTTCTTTTGGCTCGAAATTTCACGATGCCGTTTTCCAAGGAATAAAGAGTGTCGTCGCCGGCCCTTCTCACGTTCTGGCCCGCGACATATCTCGTTCCTCGCTGGCGGACTAAAATTTCGCCGGTCGCGACAAACTGACCCTGGCCTCTTTTTACGCCTAATCTTTTGGATTTTGAATCGCGGCCGAGCTTAGTCGAGCCGCCAGCTTTGGTATGCGCCATAAAAATTTATCCTCGATCCTTAATACTAAATCCTTAATACTGTATACTGAATACTGTAATATATACTAAATGCTCGAAACGACAGTGTCAAATGAAAACGAGAAAGAGCGGAGGACGCGGAGATATCGGATTCTATTAATTATAATCTTTGTCTTGTCGCTTAGCTTGAGTTTCGGTCTGGGCTATCTTACGGCTTACCAAACGAACCGAGCGCCGATTGTGATCGAGAAATGCGGGGAGGAGTCATAGCGATGAGTATTAAGCAGTAAGTATCGAGTAGAAAGTATTAAAGAAAAAACATTAAACATGAAGGAGGGCGTAAAACCAAGCAGTCAAGAGAAAAGCTTTCGGACGCTATTACGACATTATGGGGACTTCTTTATAAATTCAGCGAGAAAGACATCAGAAATTCTCGAGGCAACAAGAAATAACCCGGCAAAGCCGGCGCCAGTAGTATTCAGAGAGCACCTTCACAAAACAGATATTCCGCCGTCGTCTAGAGAATTCTTTGATGAGCTTATTGCATTTTATTCCGAAAAACCAGAGGAAAAAAACGCGCCAAGGGAGGAGAAGAAAGACGTACTTACTGAAGCTAAACTTGATATAGAAGAACTATTTCGGTTTAATCCCGCTGCCGTGCGCGTTCTTTATGCGATGCTATATTCTTCGACAGCCGATCGTCTTCAAAGAAAATTTGTTTCTTTTAATTCTTTGGAGACTTTGGTGAGAATTTTCGAAGAAAAATTACAAGAAAATCTAGTAAAGAGACAGAAGAAATCAGAGGGAGCACTAACAGAAACCGAAAAAGAAAAAACAATACAACATTATCAGGCATTCCGAGAAGCATTACGAGAAGTATCAAAGACCGACGTAGGCTTCTTCGGAGAAATGTGGTTCTATTCCATTTTTTATCCTTATAACTACGGAAGATATATTGCCTGGCATGCTACCAGCGATTTTTTGACCGCGCTTCATTCGAAAAAGCCAAAGACAACGCCGAGCCGCAAAATCTAAAAATATCCTATCTGCTTCAGCCAATAATCATTCTCCCATTCCCAGAGTTTTTTGGCGCCGAGGAATGCCGAATAATCGTCTTCGTAATATGGAAATTCCTTGAGTTCGATTTCGCCCTGGGCCGGCTCCCATTCGTGAAGGCAATTTGCTCCTCCATTTTTGGAGGTTTTGATTTTTTCGCGGCCGCCTTTGGTCCGAAGCGTGGCTCCGCATTTTAAGCATTTTTGGTTTTGGTCGACTCTCAAGATCCAGCGCGTGGAAAGACTGCGAAGCTGTTTTTTGAGCGGCATAATATAAGCCGAAGTCTGGAGATTGTAGTCGCGGTAGATGGCTTGCGAAGTTTTGATGTCCAAGACGCCGAATTTGCCGTCGATCAAGGCCAAGGCGTCGATCGTGCCGGCATAGCGCTCGTCAAAATTAATCACTCTTTTTTCAATCCATTCCGGATCAACCTGGATACTCTTGTCTTTCAAAAAATTTTGGAGAGAGACAATGGCCGGTTTTATCGAATCGTCGATTTCCGATTTTTCTCCGCGAAAAATCTTTTCGATGGTGTCGTGGATTAGCGTCCCTTCGGTCGCCGACTGTCGTTTGACTGACTCGCCCTGGCTGAAATTCTCCATCTCGGCGTAAAACCGGTAGAGCGCCGGTTTGGCTTTGATGTTTACGATGCTCGTTACTCTCGGATACCAAATATCATCGATGATATAGCCGTTCAAGTCTTTGAAATTTTCCGGAGTGGAGTAATACATAAATTCAACTCGTCTTACTTTAACAGCAAAGGAGTGTGAAGAACAATGTCGCCGGCGCCCATCATAATGACGATCGCGTTCTCCGGTTTTTGTCCGGAAAAAACAATATGTTTTCTTATCTCGCTTGGAAGTTTCTTGGGGGAGGGGAGATAGCTTACCGGAATTTGTTTTGAGGCGGAAATTTTTGCGGCTAAAAGAGCCGAGTTAATATTTTGCGACACTCTATCGCGACCGGCGACTTCGTAGGCATCAAGGAGAATCAATGAATCGGCTTTGTTAAAAGCGGCGATGAATTTATCGAATAGTCCTTCGAGTCTTGCCGCCTGGTGCGGCTGAAAAACAGAAATAAGACAGCTTTGGGGAAATTTTTCGCGAAGTGCCGCGAGCGAAGCTTTGATTTCAGTCGGATGATGGGCATAGTCGTCGAAAACCCGGAAGCCTTCGGGGTTTCGGCCGCGGTATTCGAGCCGGCGCCAGATGCCGCGGAATTCGGAAAGAGCTTTGAGGATTATTTCTTTTTTTACGCCGAGGTTTTCGGAGAACGCCCAAGCCGCCAGGGCATTGGAGATATTATGTTCTCCCGGCACTTTCAAAATTTTCTTCAGAATGTTCGCCCGAGGCTTATCTTTAAGAGAAAACCAAACAATTTTGCGCTTGATTTGTTTTTCGAGCGAAATTGAAACTCTGTCGTCGCGGTTTAAGACCGCGAACCCTTGGCTACTTATCTGACTCGTGAATTTTAAAAAAGATTTTTTGACCGCCGACAAATTTTTAAAATAATCGAGGTGATCAAGCTCGATGTTGGTTATGGCCGCGGCATAAGGACAATAGGCTAAAAAATGGTCGCGGTATTCGTCAGCTTCGATAACCCAAATCGGACCGCGGCCGAGGCGAAAATTAGTTCTCACTTTCTCTTTTCCGCGACTGAAAAACGACTGACTGCCCAAAATAACAGTCGGGTCAAAACCGGCTTTTTCCAAAATGGCGGCCAGCATGGCAGTGGTCGTGCTTTTGCCGTGGGTTCCAGCCACAGCTAGAGTCGGGTATTTTATTGTCAGTTCGCCCAGCATTTGTTCCCAAGTCAAGGTTTTTATGCCTAATTTTCGGGCTTTTTGAAGCTCGGGATTGGTTTGGGGGACGGCTATGCTGTAAATAACCAAACACGCGTCCCGGGGCAAATTCGAAGTTTTGTGGCCAATTTTGACTTTTACGCCCAATTTTTGAAGCTTGGAGGAGATAGAGCTTTTAACGAGATCAGAGCCGCTTACAAGCCAATTTTGAGCCAAAAACCACTGGGCTAGGCTACTCGCGCCAATGCCGCCAATGCCGACAAAATGGACTTTTCGGGTTTCTGAAGCCTTTTTCATAAGATTATCAAAACTAAACTAGCATAGAGGCTTGAAACAGTCAGCATTCTATATTGTGTCGCAAAAGGTATATTATGCGACAGGTATGGAATCTACACCTGCCCAATCACCTTTCGAAGGATATTAACTATAAACTCCAGAACCAGCGCCATTATATTGCCGACGCTTTTAAGCGCTGATGTCAAAACCGGAATCGCCGATTGCGAAGCCTCGATTATTTGTTGAACACCTTGATTATTAATTATTTTATCCATTTTTTTATTTTAGCGATAATCATCAAGACCGAGACCGACCTTCATCTCTGATGTTTAATTATATCACTTGCGCTTGCCAGAACGCGAGAACTGGTCTACCCGCGTCTATTGCCCCTCCCTCACCCCTGAAGCTTCTGAACGGCATTTTGAACGCGCTTCAAGCTTTCTTTTCTGCCCAAAACAGCCAGAATCTCAAACGGCCCGGCTGAAGCTTCCCTGCCCGAGAGAGCGACCCGAAGAGGCCAGAGAAAATCGCCCTTTTGACTGTCAGGAACAAAAGCCAGAATTTTATCCGTCAAAATTTCGACTTGAAATTCGCTGTTTTTGATGCCGGAAATTATTTCATAAATCTTTTTTAAATTATTTAAGGCGCGCTCTCCCCTGCCTTGCCAGAAAAGCATTTCTTTGGGATAAACGGGTTCTTCAAAAATAAACCCAGCGAGTTCTCTCACCTCCGAAAGCTTTACGAGCCGACCCCGGATCATTTCTAAGATCGCCGGCGTGAGTTTCCAATCATCAGGCAAGAATTTTGAGCACTGCTTCGTGAGCTCGGAAGAGTCCAGTCTGGCTATGTATTGCTTGTTCATCCAGTTTAATTTTTCAAGGTTGAAAATCGCGCCGGCTTTCTGGACTCTTCTTAGATCAAACTCTTCAACGAGCTCGGATAAAGACATTATTTCTTTTTCGTTTTCCGGATGCCAACCCAATAAAACCAGAAAATTCACGATGGCTTCGGGAAGATAGCCGTCGTTTAAATAAGAGCCGAGCGCCACGTCGCCGTATCTTTTGGACATTTTGCTGCGGTCGGGATTCAAAATCATCGGCAAATGAGCGAAGAGAGGTTCTTTTACGCCGAGCGCCTGAAAAATGAGAATCTGCTTCGGCGTATTGGAAAGATGATCCTCGCCCCGGATAACGTGGGTAATGGCCATCAGAGAATCGTCAACTGTCGCGCTGAAATTATAAAGAGGTTCCCGGAGGCTTTTGGCAATGACAATATCGCCGATCAATCCGACGTCGAATTCGACTTGTCCGCGAATCAAATCTTTAAAGGCTATTTTTCCTTCCTCGCCTGTTTTCAGCCTGATGACATAGGGTTCGTGAGCGGCAATTTTATTTTTAACCTGCTCTTCGGTTAAGCGGCGGCAGCGACCGCTGTATTTGGGCGCTATGCCCTGGGCAAGCATGGCCTCGCGTTCAGTCTCCAGTTCTTCTTTGGCGCAAAAACAAGGATAAGCCTTGTCTTCACCCAAAAGGCGTTTTAAACGCTCCTCGTAAAAATCAGTCCGTTCGCTCTGCCGATAAAATTCGTCCCATTCCAAACCAAGATTTTTTAAGCCTTTTATAATGTCTTCCTCGAATTCGAGCTTAGACCGCTCCTTGTTAGTGTCTTCGACGCGAAGGATAAACTCGCCTTTTTGATTTTTGGCAAAAAGCCAGTTAAAAAGCGCCGTTCTTGCCCCGCCTATATGAAGATAGCCGGTCGGAGAAGGCGCGAATCTAACCCTGACCATTAACTCAATTCTATGATTTTTCGGGCAATCTGTGAAGCGGCTTCGGGCCGGCTCGAAGCGCGGGCTTTCTCAAACATTGACCGCATCAACGAATCGTCTCCCAGTATTTTTTTAATTTGAGCGATGAAAGCTTCCGGAGAAAAGTCCTTTTCTTCGATAACCGCGGCCGCGCCGGTTGAAGCGTAAGCATAGGCGTTCAACCGCTGGTGGTCGCCGGCCGCCTCCGGCAAGGGAATTAAAATGCTCGGCTTGCCGAAAGCGGCGATTTCAGAAATGGCGCCGCTGCCGGCTCGAGAAATTATTAAATCCGAAGCCGCAAGCGCGTCTTTCAAGTCGTCTTCTAGAAAACCGACAAATAAATAACGTCCCCTTTGCCAGGCTGGAATTTCCCGAAGTATCGGCTTGGCTTGCTCCTCGAATTTTTCATAATTGGTTTCTCCTGTCTGGTGAAAAATTTGGAAATCCTGGAGCAGAATCTTCAGATTTTCCAAAACTATGTCATTCAATCTTGTCGCGCCTTGCGAACCGCCGAGAACCAAAAGCAGAGGTAGATCACTCTCAAACCCCAGGAATTTTTTCGTCGGCTCTTTTTGGGGTATATCGGTTACAAGATAACGGCGCAAGGGATTGCCGACCACGATTTTTTCGCGATTTTTCGGCAGATAATTGCCGGCCTCGGCAAAAGCCAAAAATATGATTTTCGAGAATCCGGCTGACAGACGGTTGGTCAGTCCCGGCGCCGTGTCCGATTCGTGGATAAAAACAGGTATCCGGTAAAAAACAGCCGGAAATATCACCGAAAGCGCGCCGGGCCCGCCTTTGGAAAAAACAGCGTCCGGCATCAACCAGAAAAGATGCCACCACGACTGGATAAGGCCAATGATGAATTTCGGCAGGTCGACAAGATTGGAGAGCGAAAGATAACGCCGCAATTTGCCGGCTAAAATATTTCTGATTAGAATGCCGTTTTCCGTAAAAAGCTCCCGATAGCGGCCGTTTATTTCCCCTATATAATAGAGTTCGAGCTCGATATTTTTTTCGCCGGCCAGAATCTGAAATTCGACAGCCACGGCCAAGAGCGGATAAAAATGCCCCGCGGTTCCCCCGCCGGCCAAAACAATTCTTAATTTCTTTTTTTTAGCATCAGCCATTTCGCAGAATATTCACCGTCAAACCGGACATGGTCATAAAAGTCGCGAGGGCGGTCCCGCCATAGCTTATGAAGGGCAATGGCACGCCTGTTAAAGGAATCATACCGGAAATGGCGGCGATGTGCACAAAAATCTGGACGGCCAGAACCGACGAAAAACCGATAACCGTGAGACGGCCGAATTGATTTCTGACGTTCCGGCTCCCCAAAAAACCGGCCATAACCAGAATAAAAAATAAACCGATAAAGAAAATCGCGCCCAGAAAACCCAATTCTTCGGCGATGACGGCGAAAATAGAGTCGCCGATCGGCTCCGGCAGATATTTTATCTTGGAGACAGAATTGCCGTAACCCACTCCGAATACGCTCCCTGATCCAATAGTGATTAAAGATTGGTTTAAGTGATAACGGGTGCCCTCTAAATCGATTCCCGGATTGATAAAGGTTGTTATCCGCTGGAGCCGATAAGGCGTGAGCGAAATAACCAATCCCAGCCCGAGAATTCCGACGAGAATCACGCCGGCGATAAAAGAGATTCTGGCGCCGTTTATAAAATAAACGATCAAAGCCGCTGTCATTAAAATAATGACCGTGCTGGTCGAAGGCTGGATAATGAGCAGAAAAGCGATGATTCCGCTTAATATGAGAAAGGGCAGAAAGCTTTCCGCGACATCGCTCTTTCTGTTTTTGGTCCGGGAAGTAAGCCAGGCGGCCAGATAAACAATAAAAGTGAATTTTAAAAGCTCGGACGGCTGGAGCGTTACGCCGGCAATATTTATCCAGCGATCCGCGGCGCCTAAATTCGCTCCGATAGACGGAACGAAAACAAGAGTCAGGGCTGCTAGATTTAATAATAAAAAGATAAAGGCCAGTCGCTTAAAATTTTTATACGAAATGAACAAACCGGCCAAAAATCCCAAGAGTCCCGGGCCAAAGCCGTAGATAAGCTGGTGTTTTATGTAATAATAAGTGTCGTTAAATTTTATTTTGCCCGGCTCGGAAGAAGCGCTGACCAGCATTACCAGGCCCAAAACCAAGAGAATAAAAGTCGTGATTAAAACCACCCTGTCAGCGTGTTTTTTCAGCATAATGTCTTAATATTTTACCGGCGCGAATATCTTGGTATTCGCCGTCCCGGACAGCTATTCTGCCGGAGATGATAACGTCTCTGATTTTACAATCTTTAAAAATAACGAGGTCAGCGACATTCCCCTCTTTGATAACCCCCCGGTTTTTAAGATTCAATATCTTGGCCGGCAGCGAAGTGATTTTTTCTATGGCTGATTCGAGCGGCAGAACCGGAGCGACCGTCTCCAAAAATTTCGGGAAAGTGTTTCTCGCTCTTTCGCCGAGCGCGCTCCCCTTCTCCGGCAAACTGGCCGAATCAGAAGCGATAAGCGATCGCTTATGGGCCAGGGCTTTTAGCGCGAGCTCGCGGTTGATATTTTTGAGAAGAATTGTCGCCTCGAGCCGGGTGAGTTTCATCAGCTCGATTAGTCCTTCGATCGGCTGGAGCCCGCGATTTTTGGAAAAGTCGAGAAGGCTTTTCCCGGCCAGATACTCTCTTCCCGGGGCGTTCGCAATGATAATCTCCTCGAAATTCAGCGAAGCCCAGTTTTCGGCAACGCGCTTCACCCTTCCCGGCTTGCCCAAATCTTCGAGCACGGCTCGAAAATCGTCTTTCTGCATCCAGACCGGCAAAACAGCGGACAGAGCAATCGTACTCGTATCGTGGGGATAAATGTCAAAATAAACATCGGCTTCGGAAAGATTTCTCTCGATTATCTCCAGCGATTTTTCATACTTGTCTTCAAAGCCGATAAGCGGCCTGAAGTGGCTTATGATCGTGGTTACGCCGACCTTCGCCGCTTCAACGGTTTCTTTGACAGACTTCACCATATCCGAAGTTTCGCTCCGCAGGTGGGTGGCGTAGATTCCGTTATAAGATCTCACGCCTTTAAGGAGGAATTTGATTTCGTCTTCGGGCGTTTCTCTGGCCGAAACATAACCCAGGCCGGTTGAGAGTCCGAAAGCGCCTTGCTCCAGGGATTTTCGCACTATATCCGCGAAAATCCGCAGTTCTTTTTCGCTCAATTCTCCGGGTTCCGAAGCGATATCTCTCCGTACGGTATAATGACCGACCAGAGTTCCAAAATTCACTCCCAGAGGAATTCGTCCGAGAACCGAGAGAAATTCTTTGACGCTATGCCAATTTACATTGATAAGCCCGGGATTGTTCCACCATTTAATCGAGTGGAGGTCGCCGTATAAAAGAGGCGCGAGCGAACTGCCGCAGAGCCCGCCCAAGATAGTCGTCGTTCCCTGCAGGAGAAAATCTTTTTGGCTCGGATTGGTGAATAAGCTCAAAAAATGATCCGAGTCGGTGTCGACGTCGATAAATCCCGGTGCCAAATAATAGCCGAAGCCTTGGATGACTTCGTCAGCGTGCCGCAAACCAAAATTTCCGACGCCGGCGATCCTCCCGCCCACTATCAACACGTCGGCCTTGTAAGCGGGACTGGATATTCCGTCTATAACTTGGACGTCCCTCACAAGCAAGCTCATATTCATTGATTATTAATTATAAACCATCGCTTTTCTCCCGAAAAAGCCCGATTTAAATTGTTAAACCAAACGGTCGAGAAAAAACAAGACAATGCCGAGACCGGAAAAAACAAAAGACAGTATCCAAAACCGCATGGTGATTTGCGATTCCGGTATGCCGAGAGCCTCGAAATGGTGATGAATGGGAGCGGAAAGGAAAATTTTCCGGTGAAAAAATTTTTTGCTTACGAGCTGGGAGAGTACGGACAGCGATTCGACGACGAGCGGAAAGGCAAAAACCGGCAAAAGCAAGGTGGTATTGGTGAGCATGGTGATTACGCCGAGCGTGATCCCTAAAGACATCGAGCCGGTATCGCCCATAAAAAATTTTGCCGGATAAACGTTAAACCACAAAAAAGTGAGGAGGGCTCCCATAATCGCGCCTATCATAGCCGCCAAATCATAACGATGGAGCGTGAAAGCCACTACTGCCAGAGCGCCGAAAGCAAAAAGAGAAATGCCGCCGAGAAGGCCGTCCAGACCGTCGGCTTCGTTGGCGGAAAAAGCGCTGGCCGCGATTATAAAGATGAAAATCGGCACGTACCAAATGCCGATATCAAAATTGCCTAAGAAGGGCACGTGGAGGACATGCCAATCCAGATTCTGGGGAGAGTAAAACCACCAGGCGCCGACAGCGCCGATGAACGCGTAAAGAATAAGTTTGTGTCTGACGGACAGACCTCCGCCGTGAGAGCCGAGCCGCAAAACGCCGAACAAATCATCGATCAGCCCCAAAAACGCGGCGATAAAAATCGCGGCCAGAGGAAGATAAGTTTCCGCCCTGTTTACGAAATTCAAGTAACTCCAAAAACCGTCCCAGAAAATATCGAGCAGATAGAAAACCGCGACCAGGATCAAAAGCGACCCCCAGATAATTACGCCGCCCATGGTCGGCGTGTCGGCTTTTTTGGCGTGGAGCGAACAAAAAATCGGCGTTGATTCCGAAGGCCGGATTTGTTTCTTTATGCCGAACCTAAGCAGATATTTGTGGATAAAAGGCGTGATCGCGAAAGAAACGGCGAAAGACAAAATCGTTATCCCCAAGACTCTGATTGCTTCGGCTGCCAGGGTCATTTTTTATCGCTCACAAAATTCAATAATTTTTCTGTTTCGGCGAAGCGATCCCTGGTGCCGAAAACAACGATTAAAATCGGCCTTTCGCTTAAGCTGAAAATCGAAATCAAATTGCCCTGGGCGTCTTCGGTAAAGCCGGTCTTGCCGCCCAAAAAATCCCCGCGGCCGGCAAATTTGTTGATATTCGAGAGTTCGCGTTTCTCGCCCTCCTCCCTCTCCGTTATCTCTATTTTCGGCTGCCGGGAATACAAAAAAATTCTTCTCTCCTCTTGCCAGATATATTTTACGAGCCGCGTTATGTCTTTGGCGCTCGTCTGATTCAAGAGAGAGACGCCGGTCGGTTCGTAGAAATAAGTTTCGGCCATTCCCAGTTCCGCGGCTTTTTTATTCATCAGATTCACGAATTCGCCCTCTGGCAGATTTTCGGCGAGAGCAAGGGCGGCGTCGTTAGACGAAACCGCCATCATTGTTTTCACCAAATCTTCCGCCGTGAATTTCTCGCCGGCCGAAAAGTTTCCGGCCTTGCCGTAACCTTCTTCTCTAGCCCGGCTGCTTATCCCGATTATTTTATCGAGCGGAAAATTCTCCAGAGCCACGAGCGAAGTCATCAGTTTCGTGAGCGAGGCGAGCGGCCAACGTTTATCGCTGTTTACGCTTAGAATTTTATAGTTGTTTTGAAGATCGAAAATCTGGGCTGCCTCGGCTTCCAGATCGATTTGTCCGATGTTCGCCGGTCCGGGCAGAGCCGGTTTTTCTCCGAATTCGGATATTGACGCGAGATTTTCCTTTCTTGTCTCCGTCTGGTCAACAAAAAACGATGAAGTCTTCACGCTTAACGCCAGGCCGGTTCCGACGACAAAAACAAGCAAAAAAAATATTTTAAGATTGTGTTTTTTCATTGCTCTCGAACATTTTATCTAACTCCCTGAATTTGCCGAATTCCGGCAGTTCTTCGACTGCTCCGATACCAAAAAACTTTAGAAGATCGAACGACGGTTTATAAAGATAAACGTTGGTTCTTCGGGGGTCCGACATTCGCTCGACAAGTCCGCGAATAAGGAGGCTCCGAAGAATAAAACTGGAATTGACTCCGCGGATATACTCGATGGTCGAACGGGCTACCGGGCCAAGATAAGAAACAATGGCCAGAGTTTCCAGGCTGGCGGGCGAGAGTTCTTCCCGCGTCTCTTCTCTAACCAGTTTTTCGACAAGAGAACCGTATTCGGGTTTGGTGACTAGCTGGACTCTGCCGCCCTCAAAAATAATTTTCAGACCGCTTCCGTTTTCCAGTTTTTCGCCCAAGAGTTTCGCCGCTTCTTCCGCTTCGGCCGGCGTTATCTCCAGAATCTCCGCGAGCCTCTTAAAAGCGAGGGGCTCGCCGTAGACAAAAAGCAAAGCTTCGATTTTAGCTTCCGATTCAGACATTGTTTATTAGTAGAATATCAGAAAAACGGTCTTCCTGCCTAATTTTTATCAGGCTGTCTTTCAGAAGGTGCAGCACCGCCAAAAAAAGCACTATTACTTCTTCTTTTTTCCTGCCGCGGCTGATTTCGCTGAATTTGGCGTCGCCTCCGGTCAATCTCGTAAGAAGTCCCGCGACATATTCTTTGAAATTTATTATTTTATGCTCTGCTTCTTCGCGTTTGTCCGCGACAGACAATCTGTAGAACTCCTCCATCCGCTCTCTCAAAAGTTCCATCGACAAATCCGGAGAAGGATAAAAAAACCGCCGCGAGCCGAGGCTCGATAAAAATTCTCTGGAAAAAGAAAAATGGCCTTTTAGCCAGAGATTTTTGAGCTGATTTTCGGCGAGTTTAAATTCTCTATAGATTTTCAGCCTCTCTTCCAAATCTTTTATGCCCGCTTCTTCCTCTTCGGTAAGTTTGAATTCCGGCAAAAGACTCTTTGATTTTATTAAAATAAGTTTGGCGGCCACAGCCACGAAATCCGCGAGAATCCTCGGTTCGACCTCGGCCAAGGTTTTCAGATAATCCAAAAAATCAGAGGTGATGGCCGCCAGACTGAATTCGGTTATCTCGAGTTTCTTCTCCTCGATAAACTCGAGGAGTTTTTCTAACGGGCCGGAAAATTTGTCGAGTTTTAATTCATACATAAAAACTACTTAATACTTAATGCTTCGCTGATTTCGGCCATAATTTCCGGCGGCAGCGGACTGGCCGGTTTGGTTCGGCCGGGATAACGCCAGGCGGAAATCACCTTGATCACCGACCGGTTTCTGTCCCCGCTCGCCTGTTCTCTGTCTCTTATTTTCTGGATCATCGCCCAGATTTCGTGCGGTTTCGCCTTGCTTCCGCTTGTCTGCATCACGGCCACGGTCTTGGGCGCGATTCCCTCTTCGGTTCTTTCGGGATAATTGATGATTCTTTTCACTCTTGATTCGGAAAGCCCGTAGAACCGCATTTTATTTTTTACGTGCGCTGTCCAGTGCCAATATCCGTCGAGTTTGACCGTCGGCATTTTAATTAAAACTTCTTTAATTTTCGGGGTTTAGAGCTTGTCCGGTGTAACTGTTTTCCGGATTCCAAAGCATCCAGCCGTCCGCGGAATTTTCTTCGACCGCTTTTATTTCCAGCCTTACCAGCAAAGCGTCGTAATTCGCTCCCAAGTCAAAATCCTGGAGCCACGGCCTAAGCTTTGCCTGGCCTTGGCTCTCTGCCGCCTGTTTCTCGCCGCCTGTCTCCGGTTCTTCTTCTTTAGCTGCCTCTTGTTTTCCCAGGTAATTTTTTAACCGGCCAGCCGCTCCTTTCATCGAATAACCGACAACCTCGTAAGGATATTGGGCGGGATTCTTATAACCCAAAAAGTTCGGGGCATAATGCGAGGGATAGACCATCGGGCAGACAAAATCAAAATAGGCGTAGGCGTCTTCGATTATCTGCCCGATGCCCAGATCGTCGTTTCTTACGGTCGAAAGACCGAAAAGGTCAGCGGATATTTTGGAGCCGATTGTCCTTTCGCGAAGATATTTAAAAAATTCTTTTATGATTTCGCTTTTGGGTGTTTGGCTGTCGTAAAACGGAAAAGCCATACGGCTCAAATCGCCGTCGGACGGGAAACGGATGTAATCGAAATTTATTTCGTCAAAACCCCTCTCCAGAGCGTCTTTCGCGATGGCGATGTTGTAATCCCAGGCTTCTTTTGCGGCCGGGTCAATCCAAGCCAAGCCTTTGCGGTCGAGCCAGGTTTTGGCGGTCGCGCTGTCTTTAACAGCCAAATCAGGCCTAGCTTTGGCCAGAACCGGATCCTGGAAAACCGTCAGCCGGCCGATGACGTAGATTCCTTGGTCGTGAAGCCGTTTGATTAAAAAATTGATTTTGGGGATTCTTATCTGTCTCGCGCCGTATTTCTCGACTTCGGCGTTTTTGATGTTGTAGACTACATAACCCGAATAATCTTTGATGTCGATGACCGCCGCGTTCAATTCGGTTTTTTTTATGAGGTCAATCAAATAATTCAACTTCGAAGGAGCGGCGGCGGACCAGCTGGTCAGATAAACGGCTTTGACCAGAGCCGGCGGATTAGCAAGCGGCTTTTGTTTCTCGATATCGCTGCTTTTGGGGACTGTGGGCGATGCCGGGAGAGGCGGCGTTTCGGGAACGCTCAAAGAAACGCCGGGATTATTTAAGGGCAAACCCTGATCCACTGAAACGACAAAACTGTTGTCGGTTTTCAAAAATAAAAAAACCAGGAGAATGGCAAATAAAAAACAGCCCAAAATCAACGCTCTGCTCATAAATTAACGGGTTTTATTTTAATCTCTTGGTGAAGTATAATGAAAATATAATGTCTTTGGCCACTTATCGCAAATATCGCCCGAAAACTCTAACCGACATCCTCGGCCAGGAAACAGTGGTTAGCGTCTTAAAAAACGCCGCCCGGCTCGACAAGATTTCGCACGCCTATCTTTTTTACGGGCCGCGCGGCTCCGGCAAAACCAGCGCGGCGAGAATCTTGGCCAAGATCGCCAATTGCGAAACTCGCGCTTCGGACAAGAAATTCCGCGAAGTCGGCGAACCCTGCGACCAATGCCGGCCCTGCCTCGAAATCAACGAAGGCCGGGCTCTGGATGTTGTCGAAATCGACGCCGCCTCTAACCGCGGCATTGACGAAATCAGGAGCTTAAAAGAAGGCATCAGACTCTCCCCCACTTCTTACCGCTATAAAATTTTCATTATTGACGAAGTCCACCAGCTGACCAAAGAAGCTTTTAACGCGCTCTTGAAAACCCTCGAAGAGCCGCCCGAACACGCCATTTTCATTTTGGCCACCACCGAATACGAGAAACTGCCGGCGACCATCACTTCGAGGACCCAGAGATTCAATTTCCGCCGCCTGCCGATCGTGAAAATTCTGGAGAAGCTGAAATCAATCGCCAAAGCCGAAAAATTAAAAATCAGCGACGACGCGCTCGAGCTTATCGCCGCTTCGTCAGAGGGAAGTTTCCGCGACGCCGAATCCCTGCTCGACCAGGTTATAACCCTGGGAGACGGCGCTGATTTGAAAACCGTGGAGCAGATTTTGGGCAAAGTCGGTTTTTCGACAACCGCCGACCTCGCCGAACTGCTCCTCAAAGGCAGTCTCGACCAAACGCTGGAATTTTTGGCCAAAATCAACGAGTCCGGCTATAACCTGGTTCAATTAAACCGCGACCTCATCCATTATTTGAGAAAAGTTCTGGTCTTGTATTTTGACCCGCAAATGGAGAAAATTTTCGACAAAGAAATGACTGCCGACGAATTAAACCGCCTTAAAAATCACAGCAAACTTATTAACCCGGAAAAACATATCCCCCTCCTAAAGTCTCTTATCCGAAGTTATACCGAAATGCGCTACTCGCCTTTTGCCATCGTGCCCTTGGAAGTGGCGATTATTGAGAATCTTCGCCAAGCGGACTGAAACAAACCAGCGACTGATGACTTATGACTGATAGCTCTTAAAAATTGCTTTTTGAAACAACACCTTGTTAAAATTTAGCTATTGCCGGGTCGTCTAATGGTAGGACAGCGGCCTTTGAAGCCGTGAATTCAGGTTCGAGCCCTGACCCGGCAGAACCGATAAAAAAGATGCTTACGCAATATCAAAAAAAACGTATTTGTGATGTCAGACGTGTTTTAAAACAACTCACAACAGCGTCTGTAAAGCATCACGTGAAAGTGCTTAGCAGAACTTTTGTGGTTCTTCCTAACGTCTGGTCCCCAAAATTTTCTGGGACCACGCGTTTTGCTGCGCAAGCTATCGCGAAACGAAGGATCGCAAGGATCGTAAAAAATAAAACAATTTTGGAGTTGGGAACCGGGACGGGAGGGCTTGCGGTTACCGCGGTATACGCTGGCGCGAAAAGGGTCGTAGCCACAGACATTAATCCCTGTGCCGTGGATTGTGCCCGCTATAATATAAAACAACATCACCTCGAAAAACATATTATTGTCCGTTGCGGCGATCTTTTCCAACCGATTCGAAAGGACGAATGTTTTGATATTATACTTTTTAACCCGCCATTTATTTATGTTCCTCCAAACTATCGCCACCGCACTTATCTCGAGCGTGCCGTATTGGATCCAGGCTATGCTCTTCAGCGACGTTTTCTAGCGACGGCGAAAAAATATCTAAATCCCGGCGGTTTCTTGCTTGTCTCATTCTCAAATGCTGGTATGTTTTCTCTATTTTTAAAAAACGTACGCGAAGCCGGCTGGAGCTCGATCCTTTTAAAACGATCAAAAAAAGATTACGACCGCAGATTATACAAGCTCTTACCTAAACATCCAGTCGATTAAGCATAGAAAAGTCTGGCTCCTCGACCGATATTTTCTTCGCAGGCATTTTATTATATTATGTTCTTCGAAGCATATGAAAAATAAGCTAAAAACATTGAGTATCTGCGGAAGCCCAAGAAAGGGAAATTCCGAAGCCATTCTCAATGAATTGAGGCGGATATTCGATAAAAAGAAAGTGGAAAATAAAATTATTCTCTTGAGAGAAAAGAACGTCCAGAAATGTAACGGTTGCGTCGAATATTGCAATCGCAATTTAAAATGTTGTCATAAAGACGATATGGCGAAGATTATGCGAAAGATGGTCGAGGCCGATGGCTATATTTTCGCGTCGCCAAATTATTTTTCTATGCCGCCCGGATTGTTTAAGAATTTTATGGACAAGTGCAGCGTATTTTACACGGCGCGAACCGATCTGACGTCAAAAAGAGCCATAGTGATTTCTGTCGGGACAAGCTTGCCGAATATTAAAGAAAACATTCGCAATGTCGCCAAAAATTTCTGCGAGACACTGGGAATAAAAGTCGTGGCTACGGCCGCTTTTGTCTCGAAAAGCGAGCTTAAAGGAAACTATAACGATATATTGGAAAATAAATTAAACCCGGGCATAAAGAAAAAACTCGAAAGTATGGCAGTTAAATTGCAAAACAGTCTCAAATAAACCCGAAAGGTCGAAAAAATCTAACTAATGAATATGAATATAAAAAACAAAACGAGAATAATTTCAAAGACAAGGGTAATTTTAAAGAAAACAAAGCCCGGAACCACAGAAAGATATTGTTCCGGCAGTTGCGATGGCACGCAAGTGGGGCCGATCCCCTGCCCCGAAGGTTATTCTCCGTTCTTGAACTGCACCACCAATCCGCCGACCATAGAATGCGTTAAAGATTCGCTAAGGGTTTCCAGAAAAAGAAAGACTCTGTCGAGAAAATACTGATTTACGAAGGTTTTATTCCGGCTAAGGCTAGCTTCAGCCAGACAGAATACTTGTCTGGATTTTTGGCGATGTTTTCAGATATTATAATAGCATATCGAATAAAATGAAAATTCTGGTAATCGAGGACGAGAAAGACATATCCGATTTGTTAAAATGCAGCTTGGAAGCCGAAGGGTTCGTAGTTGACGCGGCAATGGACGGCGAGAAAGGGTGTTTTATGGGACGCGTCAATAATTATGATCTGATTATTCTGGATCTCAATCTGCCCAAGAAAAACGGCGAAGCGGTTTGCCGGGAGATCAGAGAGACAGGCAAAACAACGCCCATTTTGATACTTACTGTTGACGCGCAGATTAACAGCAAAATCAGACTTTTGAATTCCGGCGGCGACGATTATCTGACCAAGCCTTTTTCTTTTGAAGAATTGCTGGCCAGAGTAAAAGCGCTTCTGCGCCGGCCGAAAACAATGACCAAGGAGGTTTTGCGAATCGGCAATCTGACGCTCGACAAAAACAAGCAGACAGTCTGCCGAGCCGGCCGGGAAATTTATTTGACGCGCAAAGAATTCGCCCTGCTCGAATACCTGATGCGCAATCAAGGCATCGTAGTTTCAAGAAGCGAGATTCTGGAGAATGTCTGGGACGCGGAAGCCGATCCCTTTTCCAACACTATTGAAACGCACATTCTGAATCTAAGGCGAAAAATCGACAAAAGCAGCGCAAATAAGCTGATTAAAACCGTCTCCGGCCGCGGTTATAGGATTGGTTAGCGTTGGTTGAAATTAAAGAGATTGTGTATAATAAAGAAAGTTTTGATATAATATGCTATTATGTTAAATAAAGGTCGAGAAAAGGCAATTTAAAATTTTTAAAAATAAAAGCTTAAATGGAACAACTAATTAAGAAATTTTTGACTGATAAGGCGGTAAGGAATGAGGCGACGCTGACAGCGCTGGTAGCTATAGCAATAGTCCCCGGAATGCCGTGGTATAGTTAGTCAGAAATACTTCAAATATTTCAAAATTTTGAATATAATAAAACTGGGTATAAATTTATTTTATTTTTAAGATAAATCCTCCCCAGTTTTATTAAATTTTCATAAATTTTATTAGTGCTGTGCTAAGATTTAATTTTTTATACAAATTCTTAATAGAACCGAAGTCAACAAACGAAGATTTTAAACGTCGTGAGTTTATCTTAAATATTTTTTTATTAAGTTCTTTACTACTTTTTGGAGCGGCTTTAACGGTTTTGTTGGCGGGGATATTGACGGACGATCCCTTTGCTAATAAATCTTCCGTCGCAACTGTTTTATCTCTAATTCTCATATTTTTTATATTATATTTACTTTCGCGTATCAAGGCTTTTGTCGCCTCCGCTTACATATTCACGGGAATTCTCTTCTTTTTCGCTGTCTATTTGAGTTATAAATGGGGCGTCGAGCTTCCTACTGCATTATTATTTTATGTATTGATTATTATCATGTCGGGGGTACTCATCAACACTCGCTTTGCTTTTATCACGACTATAATTTCATCTTTGTCCATTATCATAACGGGTTATTTAGAAATAAATAATATCGTACAACCTAAATTATATTGGCAAAACGATCCTTTGATGTTTCCCGATGTCGTTATGTTCGCGGTTATTTTCGGTGTAATCGCCACCGTCTCCTGGCTATCCAACCGCGAAATAGAAAAATCGCTGAAGCGCGCCAGAAAATCAGAAGCCGAGTTTAAAGAAGAAAGGGATATGCTGGAAATACGAGTGGAAGAAAGAACGCAAGAATTACGGAAAACGCAGATGGAGCAGATGGCGCAGGTCTACCGTTTTGCCGAGTTCGGCCGCCTGTCCGGCGGACTTTTTCACGACCTCGTTAATTATCTGACCGCGGTTTCGCTGAATATCGAGAAAATAAAAAGCGCTGACCAGAAAAACAACGAATTCAAAAAGATAGAGGCGGATTTGGAGCGGGCCAAGAAAGCGACCAACGAGATGCAGAATTTTATCGCCTCTGTCCGCAAACAACTCGCTCACCAGGAAACCCGAGAAATCTTTTCTCTCAACCAGGAAATAAAAGAATCTATCCAGATATTGACCTACCAGGCCCGTCAAAATCAGGTAGCAATCAGCTTTAGAGCCGACGAGGAGATTCAGACTCTCGGCAACCCGATTAAATTCAACCAGATTGTCACTAACTTGATTTCCAACGCCATTGACGCTTACCCGCCGCTTGAACAAAAAGCCGCCGTAAACAAAAACATCAAACGCGAAGTCAAAATCAGCTTAACCCGGGAAGGCAAAACCATCAGCCTGTCTGTAAGCGACAATGGCCGCGGCATTCCGGAAAATCTTCGCGATAAAATATTCGAGCCGTTTTTCACCACCAAAGACCCGAAACGCAACATAGGCATCGGCCTGTCTTTAACCAAACGGATTGTCGAGCAAGATTTTAACGGCCGGATTCAAGTAAAAAGCCGCGAAAAACAAGGCGCGACATTTACCATCAGCTTTGATAAGCTATAACTTATTTTCAGCTTATGGAGACTTACTCGCGTCAGCTCATTCAGAGTCAAGAAACAACCGGCGCTTTTAAAAACGCCGATGGCCAAGATTCGGCATTTTTCACCGCCTTAATTTTATCCTGTCTCAATCGGTTATCAAAAACTCCGGCGCTCGAATCCGCTAAAAAGCGAGCGACCCAGTGGCTCCTGACCCGGAAAGACGATAATTGGATTTGGTCGGAAAGTTCCGGCGCTGATTTTCTTATTTTAGCCGCTTTAGCCGAATACGATCCGAAACTGATAGACGGCGTTGGTTTGGCTAAAATCCTCTTAAGACTGACATCGCTCGAGTCGCAAGAAGGCGGGCCTTATTATTCTTACGCCAACGACAAGGACAAAAGCATTGATCTGGGAGTAAATGCGGCCATCGCTTATTTTCTGTCTCTTCAAAACGTCAATCTGCCGGAGCTCGATAAATTAATCGAATCCGCCATTCAAAACGAAGACTTCCATTCGGAATTTTTTGCTTCCGAATATCCGATAATCTATTTAATCGCCAAATTTTATGAGGGAGACCAAAAACAAAAATTGATTAGTTGTCTTTTGAATAAAAAACAAGGGGGGGGCTGGGATAATGTTATGCACGGCGCGCTTGCTGTTTCAGCTCTTCGGCAGTTAGGTTATGAAGAAGAAAAAATAGAAACTGAAACCGCCTGTCTCGAAAAATCAGCCGGCGAGTTGAATTCAAATTACGCTTTTTATACCGGCGAAAACCGTCGAATGACCAGCGTACCGGCATTAAATATCGCCTTTTATTTAGAGGCCTTGAGCAAAATCGAACAAACCAGCAAGAAAGAAACAGTGAAGGACGAAGGCGGCCGGACAACAGTTTATGACGAACAGGAAAAACTCGTACTGGAGAAAATAATAGAAGCAGCGAAGCAAAGATTCAGCGGTCTCTCCTATGAGCTGAAAAATCTGGCTCTGGGAGAAATCCAAAAAACGATTAAAGGCAACTTCGACAAGCAAATGTCGCTTATGGCCTACTATACGCGGCAGGCGCTCGGCGAAAAAGGCAAGAAATTTTCCGACGAGCTCGTTGCCGAACTGGGACTGGCTAATATATTTTTCTGGACAGCTTTTATTATTTACGATGATTTTTGGGATGAAGACGAAGCCGCGAATCCCCGCCTTTTGCCCACGGCCAATCTCTTAGCCAGAAATTATGTTGATTTTTTCAGTTCGTTTCTTTCCGCGCAAACCGGCTTCCGCGATTTCTTTCGAGAACTGATGGACGGGCTGGACGCGGCCAATACCTGGGAGACTATTCACTGCCGCGCCAAAATTCAAGGTTCCAAATTTATTATTCCCGCGAGCCTGCCAGACTACGACGATTATGATTTAAAATACCGGCCGGCCTCGGGCCATATTCTGGGGCCGACAGCTATGCTGGTTCACCTAGGTTATGGTTTGGATTCGGCTGAAACGCAAAACCTAATTTCCTATTTCAAAAATTATTTAATCGCCATGCAGTTGAACGACGACACGCACGACTGGCAAGAAGATATGCAACGCGGGCATCTAAGTCCGGTGGTAACAATGATGGTCCGCGATTGGCAGAATAAATATCCGGATAAAAAAGAAATTGATCTGGAAAAAGATTTGGAAGAACTCCGGCAGATATTTTGGTTCAAGACTATTGTTCAGGTCTGCGAAACCGCCATTCTCCGCACCGAGAAATCAAGACAAGCTCTTAGAGCGATGACTATTTTAGAAAACCCCGCTCCCCTCGCGCATTTCATTGACATCACTGAAAATGTGGCTCGGAAAGCCTTGGACGAACAGAAAAAAAGTACGGATTTTCTGCGGGAATTTAAATCCTGAAAAACCGCGTCTTAACTCTGCCGGAATTTCATTGTTTCTTTATAAAATCTTTAGCGAAAATTGAACGCTGAAGTGGTAAGCTATACGAAATAATAGACCAAGTTTTACGAATTAACTAAAAAAAGACAAGGACTTGGTGCTGGCGGAGTTGAATTTCTAAATTCTCTAGGCTTCTAAAATCTTTGAATTTCTGAACTCCGGAGGTTTCGCGACCGCTATCATTCTTTTCTGACAAGCAGACACACAATACCCCGCCAGCGCCAAACCATCGTCTTTTTTTAATGAAGAATAAAGTTATGCTACACTATTTTGCCCCAGAAAGTCAACGCAGACTCTATTCTGGAAGCTCGGGAAATCGGCAGTAAATATCTATCTTTATCAGCCAATATCTCATATTAACACTTTTTAAATTAAATGTCAAACTTTGTACATCGGAGAAAAATAATCAAGCTCTGGCCGAGACTAAGCCGAACAAAAAGTATAAAAGCTCTTGCTAAAATATCCGAGACGGCCGTCTCGGATATTTTAGCAGTGTTATTTCGTATTATTTTGTTTTTCGGCCGCAAAAACTCCAACCTTGGTATATGAAGATTAGAAATGAAACCGTTTCTATCTTTTTAGCCAGTTTGCGCCTACGAAAGAAAGCAGGTTCTGGAATAGTCTTAGGGAAGAAGGCGCATCTTCTTTGATTTCCTTCTTCTTAAACACCTCAACTGTCTGCGGAGGCTCTGATTCTTTGGAGGTATAACAGGTGGAGTCAGTCGCACGTCTATTGCGACAGATAAGGCTATAGGTGGTGGTTTTCTCTGGTTCGAGTTCTTCTGAACCGGATTTATTCTTCGAGTCCAGAATATTCTGCCAACCGTGGTCATCGCCTGTGGCGCTCGGCGTGCACTTAATCACCGTATTTACGTCGGAGTCCTCGGCCGAAGCTCCCCAGCTTAATCGAGTTTTGGAGGTTTCTTTGGTGTCACGGAAAAGTTTTAACGGGTCGGCTATTAAGGATCGAATAAAATCAACCGGCTGGACAACGCCTAGGGTTATTTTTTTAAATTGATAACCACCTTCATGAATAAGACCAGATTCACTTTGAAAGTCAGTACAGGTCGAATCGCAACATTTATGCTCCGTATCATTGTCCGCAACTACGCACGGATTCTTACGGACGCAATGGTTACAATCCAAGTCGCACAATTTTTGACAGCTATATGAACAGCTACGCCTCCATTGGCACTGGTATTCATCTCGTTTACAACCCAGTGCGTAATCTTTAGTAACAGCCGGAGGAGGATCTACATCAGCTAATCCATCCATAGATTTGACTACAGAAAAGGGAGGATTCGGCCAATCGGCTAGATAACCATAAGCGACATTGCATTCACCGCTACCCGCTGGTGTTTTATTTTGCCATTCGCTTATTTCATCACATTTGCTCCAATCCGACGGCAGATTAACAGAGAGGCCGTCTTGATCGCAGACATTGCCTTTCATACTTACTTCCCAGTTAAGTTTTATTCCTTCATAATCCGGATCGTCGCTGTCTAATGAAGTGTTTTGGGGGACGCATTTCGGTTCCACTTCCAAAGTAATAGAAACATCCTCTTCTCCCTCGGAACCACCTGACTGAGGATCCGACTTTTCGCAAGCTTCCGCGCAATCGCTCTTCTGTTTATAACATATACCGTATTCTTCTTCGCATTCTTCTTTGGTGGATTGCTGCGAGCTGCAAGAATTAGTGTCGGCGTTGCAGTAATAATAAACGGAGCGGGGCGGAGGGCTGCTGCATTGCGAAGGGCAATTATTTATCTTACAGGTAGCTTGATATTGACTGGGACAACTCTGGCCGCTTTGGCATTGGTTGTTGGCGTCGCACCAATATTGATTGCCTGACGAACAAGCAGACGGACAGCCGGTAGTTAGACAAGTCCTGCTAGGACAAGTTGCGCCGCTCACGCATAGATTAGGATTGGAGTTGGTACACCAGTAATAAGTGGTTCCGCCGCATTCATTGTTACAAGCGCTGTCTTTCTTGTAGCAGTTGCCTGCGCCGTAGGCGGCTTCGCATTCGCTGGTTTTCTTATATCTGCCGGCTGGCTTACAATTCGAGCCGTCGCAACGATAAAACTGGGAATAACCTGAACCGCACTCGCCGTTACAGGTGTTGCCAATATAACAAGTGCCGCCAGCGCTCGTTTCGCACGCCGCTTGGTTCGCGTATTGGCCGGCCGAAACACAGCTATTACTATCGTTACAACGGTAAAAGGTCTGATTGCCGTCTGATTCGTCGTTATCGTTTTTATCAGAGCAATGCGGGTCTGCGGGATAATCTATCTTTCCGTCTCCGTCATTGTCAATTCCGTCGGAGCATTGAGGATTTTGAACGTAAATAGCCTTGGCGGTAATAAGAGGATAGTCTGAATTAAGAGGAAAAGAAGCTGGATTGGTTTTAACCGAATCATTAATCCGCCACTGGGAGAAAGAACACTTTATGCCGCCGGGCGTTTGAGATTCTGGCGGAGCGCTGACTTGGCATTGCGGCTGCGCGGTGCTGGTAGTTTTAGAAAATGTAGTGGTGCCGCTACCAAGACAAGTGCTAATATTCTCGCTTAAAGAAACTTCGCTCGCGTTGCTCAACGAGCAAACCGCTGAAACCGACAAGGTGTATTCTTCGGGAGGAGATGCCACCGGACAACCATTGCCTGGCGGCGGAGGATTCAAAATATAGTCGGCGTTGATTTCGGTGTTGTTGCCCGGGCAAAGCCCGCTTTGGCAGGCCGAAACCGCGCCGGTATATTGCCCCGAGGCATCGGTTTTACAGCAGGTTTTATACCAACCGCCGGAAACGCAGGCGCTCTGGGAATTGTGACCGTCGTACTTTGAGGCGTCGCAAATTCCCGGCACGATTTTACCGGCTGGGTCAGAACCGCTACCGGCTGTAATCGCTCCTTTACAGCGGTCCAAAGCGGAACATTGGGTATACGAATACCGATAGGAGAAGGTCTTCGTGCAAGTCGGCGACCCGGCAAACCCTTCCTTCTGACATATTCTTTTTTGACACCCGGTGTAATAATTAAATTGCCAAGTATCGGTTGAGCAAGAATTAGGAATCGGGGGAGATCCAAGCTTCTGCTGGCATTCTATGGTGTCCACCATTAAAATCTTGCATTCCTCTATCTCTGATAGGTTCTTGCACACTGAACATTCTGCTGGAGAAAATCCATCGGGACATTCGGCTTCTATGGCTAGAACAAAAATCGAACTTATGAAAAATTTAATAACAATCAGATTGATTATAAAAAGAATGGAGACCAGGTAAAAAGTTTTCGATGAATGTTTATACCGCATAGTTTTGTAAAGATGAAACGCCTTTTAAATAATTTTAGCAGATTTAATCGTTGAAAACAACAACGGGGAGGCGAGGAAGATTAGAGATGGTGTTCTCAACTTCCTCCCCTCCCCAACTGCAGAATCCAGAGGTAAAGACTGGTGCCGTCCTGACACCAGCCTACCTCGAAGCCGTCCGTCGCCGCCGAGACCCCAACCCAGGGGGGCTCGATGGCAACGGACGCAAGGATCCGCGAGCAGGCCACGACCCCCTGCTCCCGATCGCCGGACGTGAGGGGAATCGCCTCTTCAAGGAAGAGGTAATAGGCCCCGCCGCCACTGGCTTCCCACTCGGAAAGCCAGCGGCACGAGTCAACGACCACGCACCGGCGGGGATCCAGGTCCACCGGCCCTTTCAGAGGGTCCAGCCGGACACTCCGCCCGGCGAACTCCCCAGTCGACCTCATCCACTGGATAGCCTCAGCGACATTCGGCGCCGAGACTCTTACAACCACGAGAGCGCCCACCGGCGGTGCCTCAAAGGGCACCTCCGTGAGGACGGGGAGAATGGACGAGACGGCTTCTACGCCACGGATTGCGTCCCGCGGCGTACGATCGGGTCCGAGCCAACTGGATTCGCCGACTGTCGGCGGCGACTTGACGGCCGCCAGCGACAACACGAGAGCGGTCAGACCTACAATAAGGCCTGTGACCGCTATCGCGGCGACGGCTGCCCACAGCCGTCGCGGCGCCAGACGCGACCGCCGACGCACAACAGCGCGCACCATTCCCGTACCTCCTCTATGAAGACGGTTATATTTGGGAAAACGGAGTTACCCCGTGTCCCATCCGCCCTCAGCAATTAATCCACCAGCTTAATTTGCTGAACAAATTGCTGAGGGCGCAAACTGTTAAAGACCTGTCAACAGCTAGTATATAAATAAAATATACCACACAATCTCGTTTCTGTCAAGGTAGATTAGCTGGCTTGTTGTTTAAGCTAAAAAAGCTCCCTAAAATAGCGTTGTCTCGATAGCCAACGCCTTCGGGAGTAAGGCCGCCCATTCCCAGGCGCAGAGTCAGATTATTCACCTCGTCAGTAACCACGCCGTTTAATCGGGCTAATTTCTCGCCTTTTTTGACTTGGACTCTTGTCTCAACCAATGGCTCGAATTCGCCGAAAAAATAGAGAATAACTCCCGGCTTTCCAGCTGTCGGCTCTTTCTTCAATTGTAAAAAATGTTTCAATTCTCCTCGGGTTTTGAATTTCGGGTCGGAAAAGGCCGTTCCGCTGGCTGTAAATTCGCCGTCAAAAGGAGCGAAAACATAGGTGTCTGCCGGCAGATTGAAACCCAGAAGCTTCATATTGGGATTAATCACTTCTTTACCCTGACCGCAATATTTTTTCTCCAAAATCAAACAATCTCCGGCGCGTTTTTGGGTAATCGCCTGCCACCACTTGGACAAAAGTCCGGCTCGCCAAGAAAAAAGCAAACATATTTCCAAAACAATGGCGCATAAAATAATAATGAGAAAAGTCTTGTTTTTGTTAGAAGGGGGCATCTTAAAATAAGACTAAAAGTTTTACGACTGATTTTTTATGAATCTCTTACTTGGTTTAATAATAGCAGATTTTTAAAAGAAAACAGTGTGGATAACGTTAACGGCGTCTTTGGACATTCCAACGAAATAGTGGACCTTCCATAACCTTCATATACCAACTTTAGCGATCGCTAAAACTGGTATATGAAGTAGACAAGGCTAAAACGAGAAGCTAGAGGCGGGACGGCTCGCTCTTCCGCATAACATTATTCTTGTGGTATGTTTAATCCGTGAAGAACCGCGTGAAAGAGACAAGGGCGGTTAAGCCGAGCGACGAAAATTCTAACAGCTCTAACAGACCGAGTATTGGCATTGCCGTGGTGGTGGTAAAAAACAACAAAATTTTGCTCGGCAAAGACAAAAGAAAAGGCCGAGCTCTCTACGGCGTGCCCGGCGGTCACTGGGAAACCGGCGAATCGCTGAAACAAGGCGCGATAAGAGAGGTAAAAGAAGAATGCGGTCTTGATTGCGGAAATATAAAATTGATTTCGGTTTATGATTTTTACCGCGAAGACAGAAAGAAAAAATACATCACCATCGGCATGAAAGCCGATTATTTCGCCGGCCAGCCGACAGATCTCGAAAGCGAAGGCCGAATAAATTGGAAATGGTATAAACCGGAAAACGCTCTCCGGCTTCAACTTTTTTCGCCTGACCGAGTTTTAATAGAACGGTTTATTTCGGGAATTGTTTTTGAGTAAGTCTAAAAAAAACGCATCGCGCGCGTCTTTTCCACGTCAGATCCTAATTCTCCAAGTCTGCCGCTCTAACACTTTCCATTATTACCTGTTCAAGCGGCCGGTCGTTCTGATCGGTTTTTACTTCGGCGATTTTGTCAATTATTTCCTGGCCCCTGATTACCTTGCCGAAAATAGTGTAGTTTGGCGACAGAGGATAATCCCGGTGCATTATGAAGAACTGGCTGCCATTCGTGTTCGGGCCGGCATTGGCCATTGCCACCACTCCCCTTTTGTATCCTTCTTGGTAAGATTTAGTGTTCGGATCGAGTTCGTCCTCGAATTTGTATCCCGGACCGCCGGTTCCGCAAGAACCCGAACTCCTCGAAGGCGCGCAGTTCGGGTCGCCTCCTTGGATCATAAAATCTTTAATGACGCGGTGGAACGTAAGACCGTTGTAAAAGCCCTTCTCCGCCAGAGCGAGAAAGTTTTTCACGGTTTTCGGCGCGTCGGCGTCATAAGTTTTGAATTGTATTTCTCCGAAATCAGTCTTGATAATGACGAAATGCCCACTCTCGGATTGGTTGCCCGGCGAAGAAGAAACCGGCTGAACCCGCTTGTCTCCTAGGTATTTCAGGCTATAGACAACCGCGCCAAGCGCGACAAAACAAAAAACCATCACTGAAAATAAACGTAAATTGTCTTTCATCAATAATGAATTTTTTAATTTTGATACGTTTCCTATTCTATAATAAAAAATGCTATAATAAAAGATGTGAAAAACAGCGACTCTTCCAACAGATTTCTACGTCTCTTCATCACCGCCATCGCCGTCGTAACTATTTTCGCGCATATGAAGTGGCCGGAGTTAAAAATCGACAGCATTACTTTGACTTTGATGGCTATCGCCGGTCTGCCCTGGTTTGGGCCGATTTTAAAATCCATTGAAATTTTCGGCGTAAAAATCGAATATCAGGATTTGGCAAAAGCCGGCGAAGAAGCCAAAAGAGCGGGACTCCTCAAGGAAAAACCCATAACGATGATGAAGCAGATGATAAGCGTCGAACCGGATTATTCCTTTTTAACGGTCGCCCGCGAAGACACCAATCTGGCTCTGACGGGTTTGAGGATCGAAATCGAAAGCCGCTTGAGAAAACTGGCCAAGCTCAACAAAATAGATACCGAAGATAAAAAACCGCGCTATTTGATACAGTCGCTGGAGGAGAAAAACCTGCTAAGCCAAAGAGAGATGACGGCTCTCGACAATCTGCTGGGTGTTTTGAACCGCGCTAGCCGCGGAACAGGCTACGACGAACGAATCGCCGACTGGCTCAAAGAAAACGGCCCGAAATTGCTCGAGACTCTGGATGAAAAAATAAGTAAGAATGTAAAAAACAGATAATTTGCTAATCCAAAAACAGCCGACAAGCGGCTGTTTTTGGATTAGCCGGAAAGCTCGCGTTTAACGATTGATTAAATTATTCAGCCAACCAAACAAGCTAAATCCCTTTTTGAACTCGTCGAGCCGCGACTGGATTTCGTCACGAACGTTTTTTAATGTTTCGATGTGGTTTTCGATGGCGGCTTTGTCCGCTTGGTCCGCGATTTTATCTTTCAGCTCGGTCAAGTGTTCGATTTGAGACGTCCGGGCGCGCAATCGTTTCTCCAGCGAATTTATTGTTCCGTAGTTCGGCCCAACCAGAAACTTAAGCGCCTTATTTCTTTTCTCGAGAACTGGCAACTTATTTTCAAGCTCTTTCTGATCTCCCTCTTGCGCCGCGGCAAGCGATAATATTTGTTTGGCGATATCCTTATTCTTCGGGAGAGGTAGAGCTTTTTTGTTTTTAATTAATTTCTGCTCACCGTTTTTGTTTCCCGCTTGATCGTCTTTTTTGCCGGCATCGAGAATGCTTGTTTCCAACCCGACGTTATCCTTCGTTTCTTTTGGCGCGTCGCTGTCCGCCTTTTCTTCGCTCAAGATTTTTTCCGCGTCCAAAATATCCTTAATCTTTTCCATTCCCTGCTCTGCCTGGTTTTTAACGAATTTATAATCCTCCGGGACAACAGGCAAAGGATTGGCAAAAGCCGTTGCTGTCAAAACGGCAAAAAACAGAAAGAGAAAGAGGCAGCCGAATCCCCAAAATAATTTTTTATTCATTTTTTCTTAATTTTTTAAACCGACCTTTTAATAATTTATTTCCTTCGGGTTTAATAGCTTAAATTAGTTAGATCAGTCTCTCAAGTATCTTCTGATGACAGTCAGACTGGAGACGACTCCTATGCCCACGCTGAAGAGAAGACCCTCCCCAAAAAGCCGGAGGAAATTATCCAAGAAATATGACCAGAGTTTCATTCCGGGAATAAAAATTTCCACGTAAGGCGAAGCAAGGTAAATAAACGGCGAAAGCAGGACTAAGGCCGTGAAAGCCGCCAAGAAACCATAGAGTATCCCCACGAAAATATAGGGGCCGCGGATAAAGGCGTTCGAAGCGCCCACCAGTCGCATAATGCTGATTTCTTCCCGGCCCGAATAAATCGCCAAAAGAATGGTGTTGAAAACCACGATGACGGCGATGACCACCAGCACGATGGTCAACAAAATCCCGGCCTGCTTGCCGACGCTTATAATCTTTGCCAGACGGTCGATGACTACCTGATTCTGGCCGTAGCTTACCTTGTCAATGACGCTCTTAAAAGATTCTGCTTCCAAATAAGCGGCTATGTCCGCGTATTTCCGCGGGTCTTTGGCTTTGATATTCAAAGAGGCGGTCAGCGGGTTTTCATTCAATTCCGAGAGCGCCTGGGAAATAACTTCGTCGGCCTTGTGCCTCTCCGCGAAAATCTTCAAAGCTTCGTCTTTGGAAATATATTCCACCGCTTTGACTTCGGTCAGTTTTTCGAGAACGTTTTTCAGTTTCAGGATATTATCTTCCGGCGCGTTGGACTTGAAATAAACGCTGATGTCTATTTTGTCCTGTATGGCTGAAACAGCCTGCCTGCCGACAGCGGCAAAAATCAAAAGTCCCAGAAAGACAATGACGCTCAAGAGAAGAACCAGAATGGTGGCGATCGAAACCAAACGATTTCTCCAAAAGTTCTGAAACCCATATTTGATTATCCGATAAACAGCGGTGACCATTGTTGAAAATTATGACTCGATCTTACATCAATATGTACTTGCCCTTTTCTTCATCTTTAATAATACGCCCGTCTTCCAGGCTGACAACCCTCCGCTCCAATTGGTTCACTATTTCCTTGTTGTGGGTGGCGAGAAGAACGGTGGTTCCCAGTTCGTTGATTTTCACGAGGAGGTTGATAATGCCCCAGGTGTTTATCGGATCCAAGTTGCCGGTCGGTTCGTCGGCGATAATGACGTCCGGCCGGTTGACCATAGCCCTCGCGATGGCCACTCTTTGTTTCTCGCCGCCGGAGAGCTCGTGGATAAAATTAGCCATCTTACCGTGGAGGCCGACCAGATCCAAAACCTGGAGCGCGGTTTCTTCGATTTCTTTCTGCGGTTTGCCGGCCGCTTCCATGGCGAAAACAACATTTTCATAGGCGGTTTTTTGAGATAAAAGCCGGAAATCCTGGAAAATAATCCCCATATGGCGCCGGAGTTCGGGCAGTTCGCGGCCTTTTAATTTAGTAACCTCGTAGTGGCCGAAAATCACCCGGCCTTTGGTTGGTTTCTCCTCGGCAATCAAAAGTCTGATCAGAGTCGATTTGCCGGCGCCCGAACGGCCGACAACCGACACAAATTCTTTGGGCGCTATTTTGAAGCTTATATCCTTCAGTATATCGCTGTGGTTGTAGGACTTGGAAACGTTGCTGAAAGTAATCACCTTATAATTTTAACTCGGCGGAGATGAATTCATCAAGGCCGCCTTCCAGAACCTCGTCGACTCTCGCGGTTTCGACATTGGTGCGGTGGTCTTTGACCATTTTGTAAGGATGGAGCACGTAGGATCTTATCTGGTGCCCCCACTCGGGCGTTACTTTGACTCTTAGATTCGAGAGTTCGGTTTCCCGGCGTTCTGCCATTATTTTGGCTAGCTTGGCCTTGAGGAGCAAAAATGCCCGTTCGCGGTTTTGTGTTTGCGACCGCTCGACTTGAGAGGCGGCTGAAACGCCGGTCGGCAGATGGACTAATCTCACGGCCGTTTCCACTTTGTTCACGTTTTGGCCGCCTGGCCCGGAAGAACGGTAAAATTCGATTTTTAAATCTTTATCGGGAATCTGGATTTTTTGGGCTTCGACACGCGGCAACTCCGGCAGCACTTCGATTAAGGCAAACGAGGTATGGCGCAATTTTTTGGCGTCATACGGTGAAATCCTGACCAGCCTATGCACGCCAGATTCTTTTGAAAGCAAATTAAAAGCCTCCTCTCCTTTTATTTCCAAGGTATGGTCGTTAAGATATTGGTTTCTCCAGCCTTTTCTCGCGGCATAGCCCTCGTACATCCGAAGAAGCATTGTCGCCCAGTCTTTGGCGTCGTCGCCTCCCGCGCCCGGAAACGCCGAAATCGTTAAAATTTGCTTTTTATCGTAATCCATTTTGAGCCGACTGTCGGATTCGAACCGACGACCTGCTGTTTACGGAACAGCTGCTCTACCGCTGAGCTAAGTCGGCATAGGACGAGCGAACGAAAACACTGTCTCGAAAAATTAAAAAACAGAGTGTCGAAAACTTACGCCACCAATTATAACCAAACCAGCGAATATATCAAAATATATCAATGAGAAGCGCGTTTTTTGTTTTTGTTTTTGAATTTAAGGCTGGCGTTCACAAAGGCCGAGAATAAGGGATGCGGCTCTAAAAATCGGCTCTTGAATTCAGGATGCGCCTGGGTGGCGACAAAGAACGGATGTTTCGCGCGCGGCAACTCGATAAATTCCACCAGCCGGCAATCAGGTGAAAGCCCGCCAAAAACCAACCCCTTCTCTTCCAAGTCTCGGTGATACTTGGGATTCACCTCGTATCGGTGACGGTGCCTTTCCCAGACTAAACCCGCGCCCTGGTGCCATTTTTTATAAATATCCCAAACCAAAGCGCCTTTTTTAAGTTTTGCCGGATAGCTCCCTAATCGCTGGCTTCCGCCAAGCTCTTTGACGCTTTTCTGGTCTTTCAAAATATCAATTACCGGATAAGGCGTCTTTTTGTCGAGCTCGGTGCTGTTGGCCTTTTTCCAGCCCAAAACGTTTCGGCTAAACTCGATAACCGCCATCTGGAGCCCAAAGCACAAACCCAGATAAGGAATCTTCTTTTTCCGGCTGATCTCGACAGTCTTAATCATTCCGGCAGTGCCTCGGACGCCGTAGCCGCCGGGAATGACAATCCCGTCGAGACCGCTTATCCTTTTCGCTAAATCTTCTTTTTCAGAATCAATGGTTATAATTTCAATGTTTGTCCGATTATCAAGAGCGCCGTGATAGAGAGCCTGTTTTACCGAAATATAGGCATCTGGGTGGCCGTGATATTTGCCGACCATTCCTATTTTCACTGTTTTCTTTGTTTCTCCCTCTCTCAACTTTCTTTTCCAGAGAGAAATACCGTTCTCACGCTTTCTCGCGCCAAAATAACCCAACAATACTTCGGTCAATCCCTGCTTCTCCAGATTGACCGGGATTTCGTAGGTGTTCTTGACATCCAGTCCTTGAATTATTCTCTTTTTGGAAATGCTGCAACTTAAAGATATTTTTTGGATATTGCTTTTTTCGATGGGCCGCTTGGCTCTCACCACCAGGATGTCCGGCGAAAGTCCCAAACCTTGCATCAACCGCACCGAATGCTGTATGGGTTTGGTTTTTTCTTCGTCAGCCGGAAAAGTGTAATCCACCTTGACTAAATGGATAAAACAGCAATTCTCCCGACCTTCTTTTAAAGTAATCTGTCTTACTGCCTCGGCAAAAGGCTGGATTTCCATATCCGCGCCGATGGTGCCGCCGATTTCCACAATGATAAAATCCGGTTTTTCAGCTTTGGCGACAGACAAAATTCGTTTTTGAATCTCGTCGGTCACGTGCGGAACAAACTGGATGGTCGTGCCGAGAAAAGTGCCTTTTCTCTCTTTGTCTAAAACCGCGCGTAAAACCGAACCGCTGGTAAAATTTGATCGCCTGTCCAAAGTAAGCGACATAAAACGCTCGTAGTGGCCAAGGTCAAGATCGGTTTCAGCCCCGTCGTCGGTCACGAAAACTTCTCCGTGCTGGAACGGATTCATTGTGCCGGCGTCTTCATTAAGATAAGGATCGATTTTTATGGGGAAAACTTTGTAACCGGAGGAAATCAGAAGCCGGCCCAAACTGGCCACGGTAATCCCCTTGCCTATACCGGAGATGACGCCGCCGGTTACGAATATAAATCGCGTTTTTTTCTTTCTCGTCATTGGATTGAATTTTATTATAACCTCGAGCGGGCGAGCGGAATCGAACCGCCGTCACCTGCTTGGGAAGCAGATATAATAACCACTATACGACGCCCGCCAGAATTGATATTTTCCATAAAAGGTTACTGGTTTTCTTTCGGAACCACAATGATAAATTTTTCTCCGGGAAACCGATAATTGAATTTTGACCTCAATTCTTTAAGCAGATTATCGGGATTGGAAAAATACTTAATCTCTTTATCTGTCTCTTCATTTTCTTTTTCCAGTTTGCCGATCAGCTCGCTCGAATCCGAAAATTTGTTTTTGGCTTTGCCGTAATCCAAAATGACGCCGCCCAACTCGTAGATAGCCACTCCGAAAATTAAAACCAAGAGGAGAACGGCGGCAATTTTCATCGCTTTTATCCTAAAAGAAAAAGCCTATCTTTTCAACAACTCCTTGAATATCTGGGGCGGAATCACTACCCGGCCCACCTTTTTCAGCCTTTTTTTGCCGGCTTTTTGCTTTTTCCACAGCTTCATTTTGCGGCTGCGGTCTCCGCCGTAGAGGTGGCCGGTTACGTCTTTTTTCAAAGCCGGCACGTTTTCCCGGGCCGTAATTCTGCCCAAAGCTTTCACTTGGATAGCTTGGACGAATAATTTCCGGGGCAAATGTTCTTTGAGTTCTTCGGCGATTTTTCGAGAAACCCTCTGGATATCGGGCTTATAGATAATTCGGGCAAGCCCCGGCACTGTCTCGTCCGCCACCAGAACTTCCAGTTTGGAAACTTCGGCCGGCTCAAAACCCCAGAATTCATAACTGAACGAGGCGTAACCCAGAGAAATCGATTTCAGTTTATCGTCAAAGTCAGAGACGAGTTCGCTAAGCGGCATTTTGAGAGAAATAATTATTCGGTCGTCAACCGATTCGGTCTCGATGTCGGAAAAACGAAAAGTCTCTTTTAGATTTAAAATTTTTCCCAAATAGATTTGCGGCGTGATTATTCTAAGGAGCGCGACCGGCTCTTTCACGCCCAGATTATCTTCGGGAAAATCCTTCGGACTCTCCACCGTGATTTCTCCTCCTCTCGTTTTTACTCGATAAGCGACCGAGGGGAAACTGGTAATGGTTTTCACTCCGAATTCTCTCGATAATCTTTCGATGGCGATTTCGAAGTGGAGCCGGCCCAAAAAACCGGCCCTGAATCCCCTGCCTAAAATTTCACTGAAATCCGGCTCCAAAGAAATCGACGAATCAATAAGCCGCAGTCTGTTTAGGGCGCCTTTCAGATTATCGTATTCATCGCCTTCTTCGGGATAGAGCGACACAAAAACAACCGGCTGGGGTCTGGTATAGCCGGCAAGCGCCGTATTGCCGACAGTGTCGCCTATCCGGAGCACGCCCGGATCCTTGATGCCGGTCGCGATGTAACCTATTTCTCCGTAAGAGAGCTCTTTGGCCGGCAGGAATTTAGGCGAAAAAATTCCCACTTCTTTGACTAAAAATTTTCTGGCGGCTGACAAAAGCTCGGTCCCTTTCTTCGCGAAAAAACTGCCGGAAAAAACGCGGACATAAGCGATAATCCCCTTGTGGTCGTCGTAGATTGAATCAAAAATCAAAGCTTGGTCTCCGCTTCCGTTTTTAGGCGGGGGCACCTTCTGGATTACGCCTTTCAGCAACTCTTCCACGCCTTTGCCGGATTTGGCGGAAATTTGATAGATTTCTTCTTCGGCGCAGTTGATAAGGCCGGCTACTTCTTTTATGACTTTCCAGAGCTCCGGCGGATTGAGGTCTATTTTGTTCACGCAGCCTAAAATTTTTAAACCGCATTTTCGGGCCGCCTCGAAATTAGCCAGAGTCTGCGCCTGAATCCCTTGGGTCGCGTCAACCAAAAGAATGGCGCCTTCGACCGCTCTCAAGGCCCGGGAAACTTCGTAGGAAAAATCGCTGTGCCCCGGAGTGTCAATTAAATTCAAGATATATTCCGAATCTGTCATCAATCGTTGGTCGTCAGTCGCGAATCGGTACGTCATCTTGACCGGCGCCATTTTAATGGTGATGCCGCGCTCCCTTTCCAGTTCCAGTTGGTCGAGGTACTGGGGTTTCATTTGCCGGGGAGGAACGGTGCCGGTAATTTCTAAAAATCGGTCGGCCAAAGTGGATTTGCCGTGGTCGATATGAGCGATAATGACAAAATTCCTTATATTTTCCGCCATCAAAGCTTTTGGAGGGTCAGATTAAGAATCAATCTTCCCGGAACGCTGCTCCTCTTGTAGCTGAACATCGACTTGCCGGATTCGGCGAAAACATAACCCAAGGGCGCTTCGAGCTCGTATTCCAGACTCGTCTCGACTCCCGATTGTTTTTCGTAGATAAATTGAAATCTTTTGTCTCCGATAATGCCCGGCCGTTCGTAGGTTAATTCAAGCGCGCCTGTTTTGCCCGGCCGCACATTGAGCCAATAACCGAAAACCGTTTTCCCGGCCTCTTCGCCTTTTTCCAGCGCTTCAACGTCGGGATCCCTCTCGTAGCCCGCTTTTGAATAATTAAGAGGCGGAGCCACTGTTTTCGGGGAATTGCCTTTTACAGAAACGATTTTCGATCCCCGAGGCGTCAATATTCGCAAAAAATCCTGATTCACGCTCCGGTAAAAACTCAATTTCTGATTTTGGCCGGTATGTTTTCGCGTGATATAAAGTCTGTTTTGAAAGTTGCCGTAGGCGTCGATTTTGCTTTTTAAAACAATCGACTGCTCCATAAAAATGTCTGTTTTGCCGCCGTTCACGTTGGCGTTCGCCACCGCCAGATAATCGCCGAAAAAGTTCTTCGGCAGACTGTAGATTTCTCCGGTCGCGCCGAAATTCGCCAGAAAATCCTGGATCTTAGGATCTGTAAAATAAAATCTGACGTCTTTGTTCTTTATCCTTTCTCCGAGTAAACGGAAAAGCTCGCTTTTCTTTTCTTCGCTCAAGTTTTTGAGCGCTTCGATTATTTTGGGCGCGAGTTCCTTTAGAATATTCTTTCTTTCGCTCCCCCGAAGCCAGGAGTCGGTCGAAACTTCTTTCTGAATCTCGTACAAAAAATTATCATGGTTTAAGACAAGCTTGTAAGCCGGCAATTCGACATCTCCGATTATTCTGAAAATATCTTCGACCGCCCGATGATTCATAGCTATCGCCGCCTCGAATTTCACGCCTTGCTTGGCGTAGAGCGGAGATTTTTCCAGGAAATAAATCACCTTTTTGGCTGAAGCCGGAAAATCAAAAAACCAATTGGCGTCGCGCGCCTCCCAGCTTTCGGCAATAAGCTGGAGGGGCTTCGGAGGAATTACTTTTGAATTCCAAAGTTTGTCAACGGCGTTAATGTCGCTAACGTCGATTTTTTTGATTTGGCCTTTTTCGATATTCACGTCGGCATAGCTGCCGATAAATCCACCGGCCGGCCTTATTTCAGAGGCGTTCTCAAAAAGAAAAACCAGACGGCTGTTTTTGCCTAAAAAATCAATGATTGCTTCCAAAAATTCGCCGGAAGCGTAAAGCTGGGTCTGGCTCTCAAGATAGCTCAAGGGTATAGCCTCGGTTACGTCCAATCTGGTCAGCTGGTTTCTGATATCGGCCGTTTCATTATTGATGAGGCGGAGACTCTGGCTCAATTCTTTTAATTTTCCCAAGAGCTTTTCACCGTCATCAAAGAGCCACGGAAAGCCGTTCATTTTTATTTCGGCCATAGAGAGCGCGAGGTGGATCGACTCTTGGTTTAAGTTCTTGACGGCTGAAAAAATCGGCAGCACCGACTTAAAAGAGCCGAAAATTTTAAGAAAATCGCCGATGTCTTCCAATTTGCTGGTTTGTTTAGCGGGCGGCGGGACGGCCGATGAGCCCTCGGAGGTCAAAACATCGGCGTTCTCGCTGATCCTCCGGGAAAACTCGCCGGTGGAATAAAAAAATATTTTCTGGAAAATAACCGTTGAAAACAAAAAGAGGATTGCCAGGGCGGCGAACAATATAATCAGATATTTCTTGAATTTTCCGAAAAACGAAGGCTTGATGTTTAAGCTGAATTTATCGTCTGTTTTTGTTAAAAATTCCGGGGTGAATTTTTCTTCCTTGTCTTCGGATCGAGACGGACGGCGAATGTCCGAGAGAAAAGGCGCGATATTCTTTTTATCTTTTTTATTCTCCATAGATCGAAAATCTTTCGGAGAGAAACTTCTTTATTTTTTCCAACGCTATTCTGCGCATTGATGTCCGGTGTTTTTCTTCGGCCGACATCTCGGCCCAAGTCTTTTGATGGCCTTTGGGAATAAATATCGGATCCCAGCCAAAGCCGGCACTACCCCGCGGCGCCTCGGCGATGCGGCCTTGAACAAGTCCGGAGAAAATTTTAACGCCGCCTCTATCGCAGAAGCCAAAATTCACTTCGGCAACGGCGCTTCGGTCGCGGCGATTCTCGAGCAACCGACACAACCCTTCGTTGCCGAGCGTTTCCAAAAACCATTTGATGAGCGGCCCCGGCAGTTTCTTGAAATCCCGAAAAACTAAAGAGACGTCCTCCACTAACACTGGTTTTCTTATTTTATCAAAAGCCTTCTCGGCTTTGTCCTCGACAATGGTTCGCAGATCGAGCGACTGGATTTCCGGCAAATCGAGCTTCAAGTGGTCAACCGGAAAATGGAAAAAATTGCTCAAATATTCGGCTTTGCCGGCATTGCCGGTAATAAAAATCAATTTATCGTTTTTGTCGGAATTTTTGTTTTTCATCTCACGTCTTTTATCGCTTTAATCGCGATTTCGCGTTTTTGTATCTTCTGTCAACTTTGTCCATCTTTTCTGCTAATGATTTTTCAATATCTACGTCCATAGCTTTCGCGAGTAGCAGGGTCGTGATTATGACGTCGGCAAATTCTTCCGCCAAGCTATTCTCGTCACGACGACCGAGTTTTTCTTTTCTCTGTAAAAAATTACACGCCAGCACTTCTCCGCTTAATTCACCCAATTCTTCGGTTAGTTTTATCGTTCGCGCGAGGACGTGTTTCAGCTGGTCGCCGCCATTGCCGTAATGTTTTTTTAATCTTTCGTCTTCGGCATCAATAAATTTTTTCAAAGCTTTGAATTCCATATTTTTTATCTCCCGTGGCACCTCTTATATTTCTTTCCCGAACCGCAGGGGCAGGGATCGTTTCTGCCGACTTTGGAAAATTTTTTTCCATCCCTCGAAGAAGCAACTTCGGTTTTTTGGTCAGAATCGGTTCCTAATTGGATTTGAATTTTAAAGATGTTGTCCGCGACCCAATCTTCAAAATTATTCACCAGCTGGCTGAAAAGAATATGGCTTTCTCTCCGATATTCGACCAGCGGGTCGTGCTGGCCATAGGCGCGGATGCGAACCGAATCTATCAAAGCTTCGATGTCTTCCAGATGATTCATCCAGAGCATATCAAGCACCATAAGCATCGGCTGCTTCAGAGATAAAACATTTTCCAGTTTGTTAATTTTTCCTTCCAGCTCTTCACAATCCAGATCTTCATTTTTTTTGGCCGAATGGCTGACAAAAAGCTCGCGGATAATTTCCCTAATTTTTTTCTCGTCGGCTTCCAAAAGTTCTTGGCGCCGCCGGTAGATATTCATCCTCTGCTTATTTAAGACGTCGTCGTATTCGAGAAGATGTTTCCGCATATCAAAATTAAGCCCCTCCACCTTGCGTTGGGCTTCGGCCACGGCCCGTGAAACGAGCGACGACTCGATAGGCTGGTCATCCGGTATTTTAAAAGACTGCATCAGGGCTTTCAGCCTGTCGCCGCCGAAAATTCGGAGAAGATCGTCTTCCAAAGACAAGAAAAATTGCGACGAGCCGGGATCGCCTTGCCTGCCGGCTCGGCCGCGGAGCTGGTTGTCGATTCTTCTCGCCTCGTGCCTTTCAGTGCCGATGACGTGGAGACCTCCCAACTCTTTGACTTTCTGGGCTTCTTCGGGATTTGGCGGATTGCCGCCCAATATAATATCCACTCCCCGGCCGGCCATATTGGTCGCCAAAGTAACCGCGGCCGCTCTGCCGGCTTGGGCAATGATGGTTGCTTCGCGTTCGTTGTTTTTGGCGTTCAAAATTTCAAAAGAGATTCCTTCCCGGGACAGATAGCCGGCAAGGAGTTCGTTCTTCTCGATGGAAGTGGTGCCGATTAGAACCGGCTGTCCGGCCGACTGTCTTTTCTTGAGTTCGGCCGCGATAGCTCTGTATCTGGCTTCGGCGGTTTTATAAATCACGTCCGGCAAATTTCTGCGGATCAAAGGCCGGTTAGGCGGTATGCCTACGGTGCTTAAATTATAAACTTTGTGGAATTCCTCGGCCGACGTCCGGGCGGTTCCGGTCATACCGGCGATTTTTTTGTACAGCCGAAAAAAGTTTTGAATGGTGATCTGGGCGTAAGTCCGGGATTCTTCCTGAACCTCCACTCCTTCCTTGGCTTCGATTGCCTGGTGAAGACCGGCGGAATAACGCCGCCCGAACATCAGCCGGCCGGTGAACTGGTCGACGATAATTATTTCTCGGTTTTTCACGACATAATCCCTGTCTTTCAAAAAAAGCTCTTTGGCTTTAAGACAGGCTTCGAGGTAATGCACCAGACGGATATTTTCGGCTGAAAAAATATCCTTGACGCCGGTAAGTTTTTCCACCTTGTCAATGCCGGTTTCGGTAAGATCAACCGACTTGTTTTTCTCGTCGAACAAATAATCCTCTCCTTCCTTAAGACGGCTGACTGTCCGACTGAACAGTTTATAAAATTCGCTGGAAGACTGGTCGGGCGCGGCAATAATAAGCGGCGTCCGCGCTTCGTCGATCAGGATGCTGTCGACTTCGTCGATAACGGCAAAACTATAAGGCCGGCTGACCTGGTCTTCTCTCTTCTGAACCAAGTTGTCTCTAAGATAATCAAAACCGAACTCGTGGTTGGTGCCGTAAGTGATGTCGGCGAGATACGCCTCTTTTCTCGAGACAGGACGCAAAAATTCTTCCTGGACCAGAAAACTGCCGGTCATATCCCTCTCTTTATCGATAATTTGCGATTCGCCCTTGGAAACGGTAAAAACCGGATCGTAGATATAAGCGCCGTCGTGCACCAGGCAGGCGGTTTTTAAGCCCAAATAATGGTAAATCTGGCCCATCCAGACCGCGTCCCGTTTGGCCAGATATTCATTGACAGTCACCACGTGGACGCCTTTGCCGGTTAAGGCGTTGAGGAAAGCGGGTGATGTCACGGCCAGGGTTTTGCCTTCGCCGGTCAGCATTTCAATAATCGAGCCGCGGTGAAGATAAATTCCGCCTAAAATCTGGACGTCAAACTGCCGCTGGCCCAGCGTCCTTTTCCCCGCTTCTCTTGCCAGGGCAAAAGCCTCGACCAATAGATCATCTAAATCAGCGCCGGCTGAAATCTGCTCCTTCAATCTGTCGCTTTTTTCTTTTATCTCGAGGTCGCTCAAAACAGAAATTTCGGCCTCTTTGGCGTTAATCGCTTTGACTAATTTATCAGCCGCGCTGCGGTTGAATTTCGGCGAGCCGAAAATCGACTTCAAAAACATTCCAGTCAATGCGCGGATCAGTTTCTCCGCGAATCTTTAATTTTTTTTATTTGTTCCGACAGGCAATCCTTGATCTCGTCAATAGCCGCGCGCAAATCTTCGGCTTTTTTCTCGGCCCGCAAAAGTCTGCCGGCCAGCTTCAAGTTCGCTTCGGCAGAAAATACTTTTCCCTTGGAATGATGTCTGGTAATTTTGGCCACCTCGATATCCAACACGGCGTCCGCTTCAGATAGTAATTTCTCAAAACAATTTATCTTTTTTTTAATATAAGCGGCGATGGCCGGCGTCAATTCAAAATTGGTCGATTTTATGTTGATTTTCATCGTCTAAACTATAATATAAAACTTGTCTCTAACGCAAAACCCACCCCGAAAAAGGGGTGGGTTCTACAGACTGACATTATCTCCTTTTTTTGGCGGTTTTCTTCTTAGCTGCCTTTTTTTTGGCCATCCCTAAAAATTTTTTAAATTTCTTCGCTAATGAAAATTGCCGACCATTCAATCTCACTAACTGCTTAATCTAATTTTAGAACAAATAGAACTTAAAAAACATGTGGATAACTCAAAATTTCAGGGAGACCGACTAATTTCTATTTTTTACAAATTAAAAAAATATCGATGGTCCAAAGCTCGCCGTCTAAACCACCTTGATTTCCTCTTCTAACTCGATATCAAACTTCTGTCGAATTTCCTTTTTGATTAAATCAATCAAAGATAAGACGTCGAAAGCGGTAGCGCCACCGGCATTTACGATAAAATTCGTGTGTTTGGCGGAAAGCATCGCGCCGCCGCGCCGCAGACCTTTCAGCCCGGCTTCGCTTATCAAAAAAGCCGCCGGCAAAACCGGAAAAGGGTCGGTTTTTATAACCGCCGAAAACATTTTTTTGTATTTTTCCGGCACTTTTTTCAAATCCACGTTTTTAAAGACGCTGCCGGCGCTCGGATATTCCAAGGGCTGTCTCTCTTTCCGGTAATTGATGTTTTTTTTGATTTCTCGGGCGACCGAGGACAACGAAGAAGGCTCGAATTTAAATCTTGCTTGTAAAATAATTTCCCGGTTGTTTTCCTTGAAGACGCTCGAACGGTAATTAAAACAGCGATCTTTGTCCGTCCGCCGGATAATTTTATCAGGTTCAAAAATATCGAGGCTCTCGACTTCGAGCACCGAATCTTTTATCTCTCGGCCGAAAGCGCCGGCATTGCCGTAAATGGCGCCGCCTACTCTGCCGGGCAAGCCGGCCGCCCATTCCAACCCTGACCAGCCTCGTTTTTCCGAGAAAGCGACCACTTCCGCCATAGGCGTGCCAGCGCCGATTCGAACCTCGGCCTCCCCGGAGAGAGACGGAGAAATAAAATTAATGCTGATTTTCAAGACCAAGCCGGCAAAGCCCTGGTCTCTGAAAAGAATATTGGTGCCGCCGCCTAAAATAAAAATCTTGCTCTGGTCGCCGTTAAAAATCTCTCGCCACTTCTCAAGCGCCGCCCGCGTTTCTTCGACGGTTCGGCTTTCAAAAAAATACTCGGCCGGACCGCCGATCCGATAATTGGAATAATCTTTGAGAGATATGTTCTTTTTGAATTCGGCCACCGCTTTAAAATTTTTTTGGCTAAAAATGAAGAGCGGCAGTGGTGACCTCCATTACTATTTGCATTAACGAGTGCTCTCCCGCCGCTCTTCTTTTCTATTATAACAATAACCGAGAAATTTTGGGAAATTTACGGCTCGCGGAAATTTACCTTGTTAATGAAGAGTTTTTTGTTTTGCGGTTCGCGTATTTTATATTCTCCGAAAGCCGAAACAATAGCCCCCAGTATCTCTTTCGCCTGGTAGAGACTCGGCGCCGACGATAAAAAACGAATCTCGAACCGTCTCTCTTTCTTAAAAGGATTAAACAGTATCTGAATTAGAGCGGATTCGGCAACCTCGTTCACTTTTGAAAAATCTATTCGTTTGAAATCTAGGTTAAAAAATTTATCGTTGTCGAGCGCCTCTCCGTAAGCGCCTGCTGTCTCTCCGGCGTGATGAAAAAGAGCGTAATCATCAACCTCTTTGGCTTGGATCCCCGGAAATCCGCCGTTTAATAAAAATCTCGCTCGCTTGAAATATTTTTCGGGAAAAACCAGATAATAATTCGGCTCCTTTCCCAGGTGCTGGACAACGATTTCTAAAGCCGACGGGAAGTTTATCCTCTTGAATATCTCGGCCAACTTTTCTTTGGTTTTGATTTCTGGACAAAGTTCAAATATTTTTGCCATTAAAGCGATTATTCTTGGCTGGAATATCCCAAAAGCCGGAGCGATTCTTTGGCGGCTTCGATTTCAGCCTCTTGTTTGGAAGCGCCGGTTCCTTTGGCTTTGAGTTCGTCGCCGAAGTAGACGCCCACCCGAAAGGTCTTTTCGTGATCCGGGCCGAACTCCTCAAGCACGCGGTAAGTGGGAGTGACCCGGTAATCGCTCTGGACAATCTCCTGGAGCAAACTCTTCGAGTCTTTATAGAGCCCGCTTTTTTCTATTTCCGGCAGATACGGCAGAAGAATTTTTTTTATGAAATTAAAGGCTGTTTCATAACCCTGGTCCAGATAAATGGCGCCGACCAGAGCCTCGAAGGCGTCGGCCAAAATCGTCTCGGCCGCCTTGCCGCTCGCCTCGGCCTCGCCTTTCGAGACCAAAAGGTGTTTTTGGAGTCCGAGGTCTCCGGCCACCTTAAAGAGCATCTTGGTGTTCACCAAAGCCGCCCGAAACAAAGTCAGCTTCCCCTCTTCTCCTTCCGGGTAGCGCTCAAAAAGATAACGGGTGACCGCGAGTTCCAAAACCGCGTCGCCTAAAAATTCCAGACGTTCGTTATGGGAAATCCTCCAGGACGGATTTTCGTTCAGGTACGACCGGTGGGTCAGCGCTTCCAGCAATAAATCTTTATTTTTGAACTTGACGCTTATTTTTGATTCTAGGGCGGCTTGATTCACGGTTCTTCTATTTATTTTCCTCTTTTTTTCCGGCCGACGCTCTCTTTTTGTTTTTTTGTTCTGCTTTGCGAGCCTTCATCTTTTTTAGTTCTTTTTTGGGGATTTCGTCTTTGTCCGGTTCGCCGAGTTCGCGGTAGACCGTTCCCAAAACGCCGTTCACGAATTTGCCCGAATTGGGGCCGCCGTAAGCTTTGGCGAGTTCTATGGCTTCGTTGATAGCCACGCGCGGCGGCACCTCGTTTCTATCGACGAAAAGCAATTCATAGAGACCGATTCGCAGAACATTGCGGTCGACGAGAGAGATCTGCTCGAGCGGCCAATCCGGCGCCGCTTTGGAAATGATGTCGTCGAGTTCGGATTGTTTTGACAAGACTCCGCCGACCAAACGATTGATAAAGTCTTTTTCTTCAAAATCAGGGACAAACTCCTCGATATTCTTCTCCAGAATAGGCTGGATATTCTCTCTCCCTCGATAGAAATCCCACTCGTATAGCGATTGGAGCGCCATCGAACGGCCTAGCTGTCGCGCAGACATTTTTTCTGGAGTTTTAAGTTTTTAAAATTCTTGCGCCTAAATTTTAGCTGTTTTTAAGATTTGAACCAAAAAAACCGCAACCAAGACAAACCCGGTGCTGTCTCGCCGGACCGCCGCATTTAAGACACTTCACTAGTTTTTCGGTTTCTTTGGCCAAATGCGCTCTTCGTCTTCCGACTTTGGACTTTGAATGATGTTTGGCTGGAGGCGGCATAATCTAATTAAGAAGCTCTTATTTAAGTTTTATTATTATTTATCTTAAGGCGTTTGCTCGCGAATGTCAATCTGTGAATTTTACTCAAACCGTGTTTTCTAATCGACTCGAAATGCGCTTTGGTGCCGTAGCCTTTATGCTCATGAAAATCATAGAACGGGTATGACTTGGATTGTTTTCGCATATAACTGTCGCGGCTTACTTTGGCCATAATCGAAGCCAATTTAATCGCTCTTAATTTTTCGTCTCCCTTGATTACGGTCTTGATTTCCAATTTTTTAATTTTAGATTCTCGAAACATTGGATGACAAATGAATTTTTTTGAAAGTTCGGATTGGAAATTTCGGCTCCGAAAATACAAGCCGCCGTCCAGATAAATCTTGAGGTCGAAGCGGGTCGAACCATCGGCCGTTAATAATCGGACGCTCCTCTTCAGGACTTCGTAAGCGGCCAGATTGGCCGCCCGAGAAATATTAATTTCGTCTATCCTTTTAGGATAGATCCTCGCGCTTATCGAGACGCAGGCTATTTTTTCTCTTTTATTCGCCTTGTCTTGTCTTAGTCTGTTTTTCAGCCAATCGCACCAGAGCTGTCTCTCGGAAGGCGTAAGTTTTTTGGAATCCTCAAGCTTTATGAATCTGATTCGGGAAGGAATCGAAAATTTATGAGACACCAGCACAGCCGAAATTACCACCGGACCCGCCAGAGCTCCCCGGCCGACCTCGTCAATGCCCATTATATAGCGTTCCATCAGGTTTTATGATAATCGAGCTAAAAATAAAATAAAGCGGAAGAAATCTAACTTTGTCTTCGGCCATTAGTTCTCTATAATGAAAGGCAATGAAATTCGTTCACCTTCACGTACACAGTCACTACTCTTTACTCGACGGATTGTCAAAGATAGACGAACTCGTAAGCTACGCCAAAAAACTCGGGATGGAGGCTCTGGCTTTAACCGACCACGGAAATTTATACGGCGCCGTTGAATTTTATAAAAAAGCCCGGGGGCAGAATATCAAACCCATTATCGGCGCCGAGCTCTATCTCGCTTCAGGCTCCCGTTTCTCTAAAAATCCGGAGACCGACAGTCTCCGCTATCACCTCACGCTTCTTGTCAAAGACAAAATCGGTTATCAAAACCTGATCCGCCTTATCACCAAATCCCACCTCGAAGGTTTTTATTACAAACCGCGAATCGACAAGGAGCTCTTGGAAAAACACCATGAGGGCTTGGTCTGCCTCTCGGGCTGCTTTTGCGGAGAAATAGACAGACTCATCCAAAACGGAAGACTGGAAGAAGCCCGAAAAGCGGCCGCTTTTTACAAAAATCTTTTCGCCGATGATTTTTACATCGAACTCCAGCCCCACTCGCGAGAACTCCATCCGCGTCTTAAAGAAATAGCTTCTGAATTAGGCATCGAACTCGTCGCTACCCAAGATTCCCACTACCTGAAAAAAGAAGACGCGCCGATCCACGAAGTGCTTCTGGCTGTCCAGACAAACAACCGGCTGGACAACGAAGAAAGATTGAGCGCCAAAAATTTCGACTTGTCGCTAAAGTCGGCCGAGGAAATGGCCGAAGATTTTAGAGACGCTCCGCCATCCCTTGAAAATACTCTAAAAATCGCCGAAAAATGCAATTTTGAATTCGAACTCGGCAAACTTCATCTGCCGAAATACGATGTCCCGCCGGACCAAACCAGCAATTCCTATTTACAAACGCTGTCCCGCCAGAAATTCAAAGAACGATTTTCCGAAAAAGACAAAAACGCTCTGGAGCGCCTGGAATACGAGCTTGGAGTCATTGAAAAAACCGGTTTCAGCGATTATTTCCTCATTGTCCAGGATTTTGTCCGCTGGGCAAAAGACCACGGCATCGTGGTCGGCCCGGGCCGGGGCTCGGCTGCCGGCAGTTTGGTTTCTTATGTTTTAAACATCACCGAGGTAAATCCCCTGGAACACGACCTGCTTTTTGAAAGATTTTTAAACCCGGCGCGGATTCAAATGCCGGATATTGACATTGACTTTGCCTACGACCGCAGGAACGAAGTCCTGGGCTATCTCAAAGACAAATACGGAGAAGACCGGGTGGTCCAGATAATCACTTTCGGAACTATGGCCGCCCGGGCGGCGGTGAGAGACGCCGGCCGAGCCATGGGCTATCCTTACAGTTTTGTCGACCACATTGCCCGCCTCATTCCTTTTGAAGTGAACCAAGAAAAATCCGAATCAAAACTGGAACAATATCTGGAAACAGTCGAGGAGTTAAGAAGCGAATACCAGGCCAACGCAGACGTTAAAAAAATCATTGATGTCGCCTCGAGGCTCGAAGGGGTCGCCCGCCACGCCTCGGTGCACGCCGCCGGCGTGGTTGTCTCGGAAGAACCGCTGGTGAACTACGCTCCGCTCCAGCGGTCTCCCCAGGACGAAACCGCCGTCATAACCCAATACGAAATGCACGCCGTCGAAGACCTGGGGCTCCTTAAAATCGACCTCCTGGGTCTGAAAAACCTGACGGTCATCGAAGACACCCTGCGCCTCTTAAAAGAGAAAGGGGTGGTTCTTAAAATTAGCGAGATTTCCCTTGACGACCAGGAGACTTTCGAATTAATCCAGCGCGGAGAAACTGTCGGCGTTTTCCAGTTTGAAGGTTCGGGAATGACGAGGTGGCTTACGGTGATGAAGCCGACTCACTTCAACGATTTGGTGGCGATGGTCGCCTTGTTCCGGCCGGGACCGATGGAGCTTATCCCCAAGTACATCGAGAGGAAACACGGCAAAGAACCGATTACCTACCTCCACCCCAAGCTCGAGCCGATACTCCGACCGACCTACGGCATTATGGTCTACCAGGAACAACTGATGAGAATCGCCCAGGAACTGGCCGGTTTTTCTCTGGCTGAAGCGGATATTTTAAGAAAAGCTGTCGGCAAGAAAATAAAATCCCTTCTCGACGAGCAGGCGGAAAAATTCATTTCCGGCGTCGAAAAAACAATGGGCAACAGAAAGCTGGGAGAAAGTTTGTGGAAGCTGGTGGAGCCGTTCGCGAGATACGGGTTCAACAAATCGCACTCGGTCTGCTACGCCTTAATCGGCTACGAAACCGCTTATCTCAAGGCTCGCTATCCGGTGGAATTTATGACGAGCCTCCTCAATAACGATTCCGGAGACGTCGAACGGATCACCGTGCTCGCCAACGAATGCCGGCGCCTGAAAATAGAAGTTCTGCCGCCAAACATCAACCAGAGCTACACCGATTTTGTCCCGGAAGACAGAAACATTCGTTTCGGACTCCTGGCCATAAAAAATATCGGCGGGAACATTGCTTCTGCCATTGTCGAAGAAAGATTCCGCGGCGGCCCTTATAAAAACCTGGAGGACCTTATAACCCGCGTCAACCATCGCGATCTGAACAAAAAATCTCTGGAGAGTCTCATTAAAAGCGGAACGCTGGATTCTTTCGGCAACGAAAGAAAAACTCTGCTCGCCAATATCGACGAAATCTTGAGAATGGTAAGCGTCTATAAAAAATCGTCGACTGTTGTCCAGTCGAATCTTTTCGGCGGAATGCCAAAAATGACTCTCAAGCTCAAAAGCGTCGAACCGACCAGCCGAGAAGAAAAACTATCCTGGGAGAAAGAACTTTTGGGCTTGTTCGTGACCGACCATCCTCTCAAAAATTTAGACCTGAAAAAACAAGGCAGGAGTTCGATCGCCGAAGCGCTAGCCGCAAGAGACGGAGCTCTCTTGCATATCGCCGGCTTGGTCTCTAAAATAAGCCGTTTTAACACCAAAAACGGACAGCCGATGCTCTTTGCGAAAATCGAGGATTTAAGCAATAATATCGAGGTCTTGGTTTTTAACGACGTTTTGGCTAAGAGCGCTCAACTCTGGCAAGAAAACGCCCTTTTGGAAATCGACGGCCGCCTCTCAAAGAAGAACGGCGATCCGAAAATCATATGCAACCAAGTAAAAAAAATCTAGAAAAAAAAATGGAGCGCGTCCGCCATTCGCTTTCTCATCTCTTGGCAATGGCGGTTCTCGAAAAATTCCCCCTGGCCAAATTAGGCATCGGCCCGGTTATCGAAAACGGTTTTTATTATGATTTCGATATCCAAATTGCCGATCACGATTTAGCGGCGCTCGAAAACCGGATGAAAGAACTCGTCAAAAAAAACCTGAAGTTCAAAAAAGAAACCGTGACTCTCGGCCAGGCCAAAAAAATATTTAAATCCCAGCCCTATAAACTGGAACTGATCAAGGAAATCAAAAAAACGAAAAAGCCGATAACTATTTTCAAAACCTGCGGATCTTCCAGCTCTCCCCTTTTTACCGACCTCTGCGCCGGACCGCACGTAAAATCGACCAAAGAAATCGACCCGGAGGGATTCAAGCTCGTGAAAATCGCCGGCGCCTACTGGCGGGGAAATGAAAAAAATCCCCAACTCCAACGGATCTACGGCCTGGCTTTTGAAAATAAAGAAGCGCTCACTGATTGTCTCAAAAAAACCGAAGAGGCTGAAAAAAGAGACCACCGGAAACTCGGCAAAGAACTGGACCTATTTTCTTTCCACGATGTCGCGCCCGGCATGCCTTTCTTTCACCCCAAGGGCTCGATCGTTTACAACGAACTCAAAAAATTTTGGATAGAAGCCCAGAAGGAATTCGATTACGACATGATTCTATGTCCATCAATGCTCGATGTTTCAATTTGGAAAAAATCCGGCCACTGGGATCACTACCAAGACGATATGTATTTCCTAAAAACCGAGAAAGGCGAAAAAGAATTCGCCCTACGGCCGATGGATTGCCCGGGAGCAATTCTAATCTATAACAATTCTCTGAAATCCTACCGGGACTTGCCCCTCCGTTATTCGGAACCTGGGCTTATTACCCGGAAAGAAAAATCCGGTCAACTGAACGGTTTATTCCGAGTGCAGCAATTTGTCCAAGACGACGCCCATATTTTCCTTGCCGAAAACCAGATTGAGTCGGAAATCAAAAAAGTGATTGCTCTGGTTGACAAAATTTACCGTCCGTTCGGCATGAAACACAAAGCCTACCTTTCGACCCGCCCAGACGATTATATGGGTGACCCCAAGACCTGGAAAAAAGCCGAGGCGGCGCTAACAAAAATTTTAAAAGAAATCTACGGAAAAAATTACGGAGTCAAGGAAAAAGACGGCGCTTTTTACGGCCCGAAAATCGACTATCAATTAAACGACTCCTTGGAACGGACTTGGCAATGCGCCACTATCCAACTCGATTTCCAGATGCCGGAAAAATTTGCCTGCCGGTATATTGATCAAGGCGGGAAAGAAAAAAGACCGGTGATGATCCACCGAACTATTATGGGCTCGTTTGAAAGATTTATGGGAATACTCGTTGAGCATTACGCCGGCGCCTTTCCGCTGTGGCTCGCGCCGGTACAAATCGCCATTCTGCCTGTGAGCGTCAAGCATTCGGACTACGGCCAAAAAATCGACCGGCTCCTGAAAGAAGCGGGCATCCGCGCCGAAATGCCGGATCTAAACGAAACTTTGGGCAAGCGCATCCGCGAAGCAGAAACTCAAAAAATACCTTATATTCTCGTTGTCGGAGACAATGAAATTAAATCAGGGACTGTTTCGGTGAGAAAACGCGGCGAGGGAGATATGGGCTTAAAAGCCGCTCACGAATTCATTTCTTTGATTAAAAAAGAAATCGAAGAGAAAAAATAAGCTCTTTTCTCCAACTCTATGAAGGCCGGCAAGCCGAAAATTATCGTCGTTCTCGGTCCGACTTCTTCGGGCAAATCCGAGCTGGCAATCAGGCTCGCCAAGAAATTTAACGGCGAGATTATTTCAGCTGACTCGCGTCAAGTCTATCAAGGTTTGAATTTAGCCAGCGGAAAAATATCCAAAAAAGAAATGAAAGGGGTGCCCCACCACCTTCTCGCTGTCGCCTCTCCCAAAAAAACTTTTACTGTCAGCCGCTACCAGAAACTGGCCGAACGAGCCATAAAAAGCGTCTTGAAAAAAGAAAATCTGCCGATAATCTGCGGCGGCAGCGGTTTGTATATAGACGCTTTGATTTACGGTTACAAACTGCCGGCTGTTCCACCCAACGAAAAACTCCGGCAAAAACTCGCGAAACAGACTAAAGAAGAATTGTTCAACAGATTAAAGAAAGTTGACCCCAGAAGAGCCGGAAATATCGACCGTTTCAATAAACATCGGCTGGTTCGCGCCTTGGAAATCGCGCTCGCCCTAGGCAAAACGCCTGAATTAAAAAAGCATTCTCCTTACCAAATCCTAAAAATAGGCATTCGTCTGCCGATGGAAAAACTAAAAAAACAGATAAACCGGCGGATTGTCTCGAGGATCAAAAAAGGAATGATTAAAGAGATAGCCGATCTCCGAACCAAGGGTTTGAGCTGGAAAAGAATTGATAATTTCGGTCTGGAGTGCCGTTATATCAGCCGCTATCTTCGCGGATTACTGACTCGCCAAGAAATGGCGGAGACGCTCGAAAAAAAGCACTGTCAATACGTCAAGCGCCAGCTAATCTGGTTCAAAAAACACCAGGACATCAAATGGATCAAAAATAAAACCGAAGCCCTAAAGCTGGTCCGGGATTTTATAAAAAACTCCGGCTAAAACCGCTTGAGTTTTTCTTTCAAAATTTCGGCTATGACATCCGGGTTGCCTTGGCCTTTAAGTCTAGCCATAGTCTGGCCGATCAAAAACTGGAGGGCGTTTTCTCTGCCTTTTTTATAATCAGAGAGGGCTCGGGGATTATCCGCCAGAACAGCCTCGACTGCTTCAGCAACAACCTCTTTGTCAGACACCTGGGAAATTTTCTTTTCAGCCATAATGGCTCTCGGATCGAGTCCGCTTCGAAACATTTCTTTCAAAAGGTCTTTGGCAATGCGGCTTGAAATCTCGCCTTTCCCGACCAGAAAGATTAGATCGGCAAGGTTTTCCGGCGTAATTTTTAAATTCTCGACGGCTGTTCCCTCTTCGTTCAGCATTCCTTTGATATCGCTCGTCAAATAATTGAAGACTAGTTTGGTAAGCTCGTTTTTCCTCTCTTTGCTTATAGTCTCTTCGCCTTCCTCGGCTATCAGTTCGGAAATTGTTTCTTCAAATATTTGAGCCAGCCGTCTCTCTTCGATTAAAATTTCGATTTGTTTCTGGTCGAGCGCTCCGAACTCCCTCGCAAATCTCTGTCTTTTTTCTTCGGGCAGCTCGGGAATGGAGAGTCTAAGTTCTTCGAGATTAAGAAGCCCGGCCCTGGTCAAATCAAGCGGCGGCAAGTCCGGTTCCGGCAAGTACCGGTAGTCGTGGGCTTCTTCTTTGCTTCTCTGACTTAAAGTTCTTCCTTTCTCCGCATCCCAGCCGCGCGTCTCCTGGATAATTTTTCCGTTGGCCGAGATAATTTCGGCTTGTCTCTTTATCTCGTAATTAATGGCTTCGCCGACGGCCCTAAAAGAATTTAAGTTTTTAACTTCGACTTTGTTCCACGACTCTCGGTCTTTAGTCAGCGAAATATTGGCTTCGACGCGCATCTCTCCTTTTTCCATTTCAGCCGAAGAAATTCCCAAATACCGGAAAATCAGCCGCAACTCTTTGGCAAGAGCCACCGCTTCATCGCCGTTTTTGATGTCTGGTTCGGTGACGAGCTCCATAAGCGGAATGCCGGCGCGGTTAAAATCAACAAGGCTTTCTTTCATATCCGGACTGTGCTGGAGTCTGGCCGTGTCTTCTTCGAGATGGATCCGTCTGATTCTTATCCCTCTAAGTTTTCCGTCTAAAACCAGCGGCTCATCGTACTGGGAAATCTGATAACCTTTTGGCAGGTCAGGATAAAAATAACTTTTGCGGTCAAATTTGGAGACTGAAGGAATTTTGGCTCCCAGAGCAAGACCCAGTCTTAAAACAGATTTTACCGCCTCGAGGTTTATGGAGGGCAAAACCCCGGGCTGCCCCAGACAAATCGGGCAGACATTAAGATTAGGATGCTTTTCCTCGCTGTCGTTCCGGCAGCCGCAGAACATCTTGGTTTTTGTCTTTAGCTCGACGTGTATCTCCAATCCGATAACCGGTTCGTAATTCATAGCCTTGGTTTCATTTTAACAGTCTGGCAGGAAAATTCAAAAAACTCGTTTTGCGTTTTACATTTTGCTCTTTACCTTATACATTATATATTAAATGCCTTCCTACGAGATCGAAATCAAATGCCTCTTGGGAGAAGAAGGGCTGGCTAACGAACTTGTCTCCAAAATGAAAGGACTCGACCCGGGCTTGATTTTTTTGGGCTCGGAAAAACAGAAAAATCACTATTTTATCGATGGCCGCCTTTCTCTGCTAGCCGTCAAAGTAAAACCGTTTCTCGCTGGGGCTAACTTTACCCGGCTTCTTGAGGTCGCGGAAAAATCAGTTGATTATTCGGTCCGCACGCGGGATAACGACAAAGGAATATTTCTCGTGGTCAAAGCTTCTGTCGACGACACGACGAGCGCAAACGGCATTGCCCGGCTGGAACTGGAACTCCCAACTAAAAATCTGACCCTCGACGAATTGGACGGGTTGATTCTCGAGGCCGGATTCCGCTACCAGGCCAAATGGTCGCGAGAAAGGAATTCCTATAAGTTCCTCGACGCCTCGGTAAGCATCGACAAAAACGCCGGCTACGGTTATCTGACCGAATTTGAAACGCTGATCGACGATATAAATAAAACGGAGGCGGCCAAGGAAGGCTTGCGCCGTCTCATCCGAGAATTGGGTCTCGCCGAACTCGAACAGAGCCGGCTGGAAAGAATGTTCGCTTATTACAACGAACACTGGCCGGAATATTACGGCACCGATAAAATATTTGTAATCGAATAATCCGATGGACCAGAATCATCCTGAATGCCAATATCTCAATCTGCTTAAAGACATTTTAGAAAACGGCTCGGACAAACAGCTGTTTTTTACGCCGGAAATCCTCGAGTTATACCAAACCAAAGGCGAGAGCCCTCCATTTATCCGTTCGGTCTACGGCCGGATAATGCGCTTTGACCTAAATCGAGGATTTCCCTTGCTCACCACCAAAAAAGTTTTTAGCCGGGGCGTAATCCACGAATTATTATGGTTTTTGAGCGGCAACTCCAACATCAGATATCTGGTCGACAATGACGTGCACATTTGGGACGAATGGGCCTGGAAACGCTACCACAAGCAGTCTTTAGCTTCGAACGGAGCTCTGCCTGATATGACGCAGGAAGAATTTATCGCTCGAATTAAGGAGGAACCGGCTGACAGCGAATTCGTAAAGACGTGGGGGGGTCTGATTGCCGTCTACGGCCGGATGTGGCGCCAATGGCCGGCTTCTGACGGCAGAAAAATAGACCAGCTTGGCTGGGTTATCTCCGGCTTAAAAGACAAACCCTACCGGAAATCCTATGTCGTTTCCGCCTGGAATCCGGATTTTATTTATGCTATGGCTTCCGAAGGAAACGCCAATGAAATTCCGCCTTTTTGCCACACTACTTTTCAATTCGCCGTGGTTAACAACAAGCTTAACTTGGGAATGTTCCAGCGGAGCGCCGATATGTTTTTAGGCGTGCCTTTTAATATCGCAAGTTACTCCTTGCTGCTCGCTATGGTCTCTCAAATCATTGGCATTGAAGCCGGAGAATTCGTCCATTTCTTCGGCGACGTCCATATTTATTCCAATCACTTCGAGCAGGTCAAAATACAGCTTTCGCGCGAACCCCGACCATTCCCCGCTCTGAAACTTAACCCGCTGGTCAAAAATATCGATGATTTCCGGTTCGAAGACATTGTAATAGAAAATTACGACCCGCATCCGGCGATTAAAGCCGATATCGCCAATATCGGCGGTTTTTAAAAATGCCCGCTTTCACTGCCAAAGCATTGATCATCCATCCCGACAAGAAAAGATTCCTGATAATCCAGCATAATATTTCGGGCAATATTCTATGGGAGCTGCCGGGCGGAAAGATCCGACCAGGAGAATCGCCCGAAGAAACGCTAAGGCGCGAAATTAGAGAAGAAGTTCATCTAGACATTAAAGTGATAAAAAAAATAGGCTCGTACAATTTCCGGCAGGTAATCACCGATCAACTGATCAACGCTCTGACCTATCTCGCCGAACCTCTTAATTTTCAAATAAATCTTGACGAGGCCAATAAATTCGAATCTGACGGCAATATCACAGCCTGCCGATGGGTTACCAAGGAAGATTTTTTAAGCGATAGATATCCGACTATAAAATCTCAATTAAAATCTTTTATTAAAAAATTATTGGTGATATGAACGACCCCAAAGTCAGCATCATCGCCGCCGTGGCAGAAAATCTCGCTATCGGAAAAAACAACCGACTGTTGTGGCGCATACCCGAAGATTTGAAACGGTTCCGGCGCTTGACCACCGGGCACACGGTCGTGATGGGCAGAAAAACTTTTGAATCCATCGGCCGGGCTCTGCCGGAACGCAAAAATATCGTCATTAGCCGCGACCCTGATTTTAAACCCAAAAACTGCTTGGTCGCTTCTTCTTTCGAGAACGCGCTCGAAAAGGGCCGCGAAATTGAAAAAGAAGAAATTTTTATTATCGGCGGCGGCCAAGTATACGAACAAGCGATAAAACAAGCCGATAAACTTTATCTTACCCTTGTCCCCGGCAACTACGAAGCCGACGTTTTTTTTCCGGATTATTCCGTTTTCAATAAAGTGGTGCGCCGCGAAGAATTTATATGCGGCGACAAAACCTGCGCTTTCGTGGAATTAGAAAGATGATTAGCGACCAGCTAGCCGGTCGTGCGTCGTGGCCGCCGGTCGTTAGCTATCAATCTCTTTCCCGATTTTTGACGCCATCGGCCCCTTTTGGCCGCCGTATTTATGGCCTTTCTTTTTCCAATAAGGAACTTCCACTTTGCTCGAAACTTCTTCAAAGGTAAACGAACAAATTCTCATTCCGGGATACAAAGCTACCGGCATCACGCCAAGATTGCCAAGTTCCATGGTGGCGCAACCGCGCCAACCGGGATGGAAAATCGAAGCGGTGCCGTGGACAATTATCCCCAATCTGCCGAGCGAGCTGCGGCCTTCGATCCGTCCTAAAATATCATCGGCGAGTTCCAGGGATTCGACAGTGGCGGCGAGCACAAAATCGCCCGGCTGCATAACAAAAGGCTTATCTTCGGGCACGATCACTTCTCTCATAATTTGCTCTGCTTCAAAGCCTTTTTTGAGGTCAATATACGGATGGCCGGAATAGTTGAAAACTCGAAATTTATCGGCTAAATGAAAATCGACAGAGCAGGCATCAAGCTGTTTGTCAAAATCAGGGAAGGGTTCGATTTTTATCCTGCCGGATTCGAGCGCTTTTTTTATGTCTCTGTCCGATAAAATCATATGATTTCTATGCCCATTGATCTGGCTGTGCCGGCGATTATTCTCTCGGCCGCTTCGATATTGTCGGCGTTCAAATCCGCCATTTTTTTCTCGGCGATTTTTCTTAAGTCTTCCTTGGTTATTTTCCCGGCTTTGTCTCTCTGGGGAACAGCCGATCCCTTGCTTACGCCGGCTGCCTTGCGGAGCAAGTCAGAAGCCGGAGGAGTTTTCAGTTTGAAATCAAAACTCCGGTCTTCATAAACCGTGATTTCCGCCGGAACAATGTCACCGGTCATATCCTTGGTCGCTTCGTTGAACTGCTGGCAGAATTGCTGGATATTCACCCCGTGTTGGCCCAAAGACGGACCAACCGGCGGCGCCGGATTAGCCTTGCCCGCCTCTATTTGCAGTTTCAAAACGGTTTTGATGGGTTTAGCCATGTTAATTCAGATTACAGGCATCAGGCGTCAAGCGTCAAGAACTTATATAAATTTTTCTCACGCCCAACGCTTAATGCCTAATACTTAATACTTAATGTCGCTCCCTACACTTTCTTCGCCTGCAAAGCGTCAATTTCCACTGCCGTATCCCGGCCGAAAATCGAAACCAGAACTTTTATGCGAGCTTTGGACTCGTCGACTTCGGAAACTTTTCCTTCGGTGTCTTTAAACGGCCCCTCGGTAATCCTCACCAAATCGCCCTCCCGAATATCAATCTTAAAAACCGGCGTTTCTTCCCTCATCCTCATCATCAAAGAATCCACCTCGTCCTTGGAGAGAGGAGCCGGCGTAGTGCTGTCTGCGCCGACAAAACCGGTTACGCGAGGCGTATTCCTCACGATATACCAAGTGTCCGGCCCCATCACCATTTCCACCAAAACATAGCCCGGATAAATTTTTTCTTCGACGAGCACGCGCTTGCCGTTTTTAATCTTTATTTTTTTCTCTTTGGGGACAATGATATTAAAAATTTTATCTCCGACTTCGAGCGAGTCGATGCGTTGCCGCAAATAGCGGGCGACCGCGTCTTCGTAGCCCGAATAAGTATGGACGGCATACCAATGGCCGGTCTCGTCTTTTATTTTAATATCTTCGGTTTTGGATTTAGCCTTGGACATTTTTTGCTTATTTGACGATGGTCTTGATAAAGTTCACAAAGAGAAAATCAAAAAAACCCAGGAAAGCCGCCACCGCCAATGAAAAACCTATGACCACCAAAACCATTTTTACGGACTCTCGCCGGCTGGGCCAATTTACGCGGCGGATTTCCGTCAAAGCTTCGCTGAAAAATTTTTTAGCACGCACAGTTTTATATCTTAAATTAGATTTTCTGCCGTCAAATGTCAAGATTTTTGACCGAAGCGGCGTGGATCTGGATGAAGCGTTTTCTCGGTTCGACTTCGCTCCCCATCAGAATATCGAACATCCGATCGGCTTCTTTGGCGTCTTCGATGGTTACGACTTTTAGCTTGCGAACTTCCGGGTCCATAGTCGTCTCCCATAATTGGCCGGGGTTCATTTCGCCCAAACCTTTGTAATGCTGGATATTGGCAGACTCGCTGCCGAGGTTTTTCAAAATTCTCGCCTTATCGTCTTCGTTGTAACCGTAGTGAACTTCCTTGGCTTTTTGGATACGGTATAAAGGCGGTTGGGCGATATAGAGATGCTTGTTTTCAATTATCGCCGAAAAATAGCGGTAGAAAAGCGTAAGGAGCAATGTCCGGATGTGGGCGCCGTCAACGTCGGCGTCGGTCATCAAAATAATCTTGCCGTAACGAATTTTTGACAAATCAAACTCGTGAGCAATGGCTGTCCCTAAAGCCACGATTAGCGAACGGATTTCATTGTTGGAAAGCATCTTGTGAACTTGCGCTTTTTCAACGTTCAATATTTTACCGCGCAAAGGCAGAATGGCCTGGAAACGTCTGTCTCTTCCTTGCTTGGCTGAACCGCCGGCGCTGTCTCCTTCGACAATGAAAAGCTCGGCTTCTTCTATTTTTCTTGTCTGGCAATCAGCCAATTTACCGGGCAGAGTCAACCCGTCCAGCACCCCCTTCCGCAAAACCGTGTCTTTGGCCGCTTTGGCGGCTTTTCTGGCCTTGGCCGCCAAAAGGCATTTTTCGATGATCCGCTTCCCGTCAGCCGAATGCCTTTCCAAGAATTCTTTAAAAGTCTCGTTAACCACGGCTTCAACCGCGCTCCTCGCTTCGGGATTGCCCAATCTGGCCTTGGTTTGCCCCTCGAATTGCGGTTCGGAAATTTTTACCGAAACGACAACCACCAAACCTTCCCGAACATCGTCGCCAGAGAGATTATCGTCGGCGCTTTTCAAATAATTATTGCTCCTCGCGTAATCATTGAGCGTCCTCGTCAGAGCCGACCTGAAACCGGTAAGATGCATTCCGCCGTCACTCGTATGGATATTGTTGGCGAAGCTGTATTCCTGGACTTCCATTCCTTCGGTGTAAGCCAGGGCTATTTCCACTCCGATTTTGTCTTTCTCCCGGTCGATATAAAAAATTTCATTCTGGATAAACGGATCGCCTTCTTCGTTAAGATACTCGACAAAGGATTTTATTCCTCCGGAAAAGTTGAAAGCGTAATAAAAGGGCGGCGACGGCCGATAATCGACAAAAACTATCCTGATGCCTTTGGTCAGATAAGCTTGCTCGCGCAAATGATCCAGAATTCTTTTGTCGCTGAAATCTATGGCCGAAAAAACAGAGGGGTCGGGCGAGAAAATCACTTTTGTTCCTTTTGTCTCACAGGAGCCGATTCTTTTAACCGGCGCCAGAGGCGCGCCCCGCTTGTATTCCTGAAAATAGCGGCCGCCTTCGCGGCAAACTTCGACCCTCAACCATTCGGAAAGGGCGTTCACCACCGAGACGCCCACGCCGTGGAGCCCTCCGGCCACTTTATAAGATTCGCCGCCGAATTTTCCGCCGGCATGGAGAGTGGTCATCACGGTTTCCAAGGCCGATTTCTTTGTCTGGTGGTGGATATCAACCGGAATGCCGCGGCCGTCATCAGTCACGCTCACTTTGTTTCCCGGAAGAATTTCGACCGTTATATTTTTGGCATAGCCAGCCATAGCTTCATCGATCGAGTTGTCGACAACTTCCCAGACTAAGTGGTGCAAACCGTCCGGCCCGGTCGAGCCAATATACATACCCGGCCGTTTGCGAACCGGCTCTAGTCCCTCGAGAACATAAATATCTTTAGCGGTGTATGACGGTTCCCGGCTGGTTTCGGTTTCTTTCTTCTCTCTTATTTTTTCTTTTGTTTCTTTTTTGCTTTTCCCCATCTTGACAAAACACAAAATAAATTACCCTGTGATTCGGGTACAGTATAAATTATACTAAAAATCAGGCTCTAAAACAAGGGGGTTTAACGGGGCTTCACGCCGAATTTACCGCTTAAAACCTTGATTATTCGGTCTACTTCTCTATTCACCTCTTCGTCTTTTAGGGTGCGGCTTGCCGACTGAAACACCAACCGAAAAGTCAAGCTCACCTTGCCTTGTTTAAGATTTTCGTCCTTATAATAATCAATAAGATCCGCGTCAAAAAGATGGGGTATTTTTAAGCTGTTCACGGCTTCTAAAATTTCATTGAATCTTAAATTTACGTCGACATACATAGAAATGTCCCTTTCGATCGCCGGATAAGGCGAGAGAGGAAGATATTCGACTTCGGCCTCGACTAGCTTAAGCAATTTATCCAGATCAATTTCCAAGGCTGAACCCCGACGAGAAGCCGCGAGATAACCCAAAACCTGATGGCTGGATTCGATTCTTAAATCCTTATCTTCGGGAACGAATAAATAATCCGTGAGTCCGAGCATTTTCAATAATTTTTCCGCCGCGCCTTTCAGTTCCCTGAAGGAATTTTCTGATTCGAGGCGCGTTGCCATTCCCAATCGCCAGTTTTCTCTTTCCCCGGAAAAAGTCTTGCCGATTTCGAAAATTTTGATGTTCTCAAAAAATCGAAGGTTGTCCTTGATGTTTTTTTCAAGACCCGGGATAAGCGAGGTTCTCAAAAACGCCTTATCGCGGCTTATGGGATTTTCGAGTGCGACCGCGTCGCTGTCGCTTTCGGCCGCGAAACTGGAATTATAGGTTTCGCTAAAACCTATTGAAATCAAAGCCCTCCTTATTTTTTCTTTGAGAATGACCATCTCCTCGCTCTCCCCGGGGATAAGGGCGACTATCGGCGGCGCGGATTTTATCTTGTCGAAGCCGTAAAGTCTCACTGCTTCTTCTGCCAGATCTTCGAAAATTTCGATGTCCAATCTCAAAGCAGGCGTCTCGATCAATCCTTCTTTGATGAGGGAAAATCCGAGTTTTTTAAGCAATCCCCAGGCTGTTTTGCCGTCGAGTTTAAAACCTGTCAGGCGATTGAATCTTTCCAAGTCAAATCTAAGAAGCTTTCTCGCCTGCTTTTTGGGATAGAGATCAACCGAATCTTTTAGTCTGGCAGCGCAGATGTCCCGAAGAAGGACAGCCGCCCGATTAGCCCCCCATTCGACCAATTCCGGACTCTGGCCGTGGCTGAAACGCGCCGAAGCGTCGGTTGATAAATTTAGCCGTCGGCTGGTACGATAGATGTTTACTGAATCGAAATTAGCCGCCTCCACGATTATAGCTTTGGTTCCGGACAAAACCTCTGATCCGGCTCCGCCTTTTATGCCGGCGAGCGCGAGCGGCTTTTTGTGGTCGGCGATAAGCAAATCTTGCTTGGTCAAAACAAAACGCAGGTCATCAATGGTTTTAATGACTTCTCCTTTTTTCGCTCTCCTCACCACGATTCCTTTATCAATTTTCGAGGCGTCAAAAGCGTGGAGCGGCTGACCAATCTCAAGCATCACGTAATTCATTATGTCCACCACGGCATTTATCGGCCGAAGGCCGCAGGCTTTAAGCGTTTTTCGCATCCAGACCGGAGATTTTCCGATTTTCTGCGGCAGAGCGAAATAAAGAGCCAGATAGCGCGGGCAGAGTCTCGAATCCTCGACTTTGACATTCAAAAATCCCCTATTGCGAGGCAAGTTGACGATTTTTGGCGCTCTAAAGGCAAGTTTCTTGTTAAAAACAGCGGCCGCTTCCTTGGCTATGCCCCAATGCGAAGCCGCGTCTGCCCAACGATTGGCCGGGATTTTAATTTCCATCGCGTCGCGGGAGACCTCCTCGACTTCAAAAGATTTCAGATTCAGCTCTTCGGCTGTCGCCTTCTTCGTCGGCAAGCCCGGAACCATTTTCTTGATTAAGGAATAACTGAATTTCATCTTGATTTATAAAGTTAAAATTGCTCGATGAACCGCAAATCGCCGGAATAAAACATTCTGATGTCCGGAATGTTGTATTTAATCATCGCCAGTCTGTCGAGCCCCAGGCCAAAAGCAAAGCCCTGTAAGTCGCGCGGATTGTAATGCGCCGCCTCAAAAACCCGCGGATGCACCATTCCCGCTCCCATAAGCTCCAGCCACTTCCCCTTGCTTCTTGTTCCTTGCTTTGCCTTGCCGTAGCCTTGGCGAAGGCAGGTCGCTTGCCGCCCGCCAGCCGTCAATCTAATATCCACTTCCAACCCCGGCTCGACAAAAGGAAAATACGAAGGCCGATAACGGAATTCTATTTTTTTGCCGGCAAAAAACTTTTTTAAAAATTCCTCGATGATAAATTTGAAATTAGCCAGAGAAACGTCTTTCCCGACCATCAGTCCCTCGACTTGATAAAAATTTATTTCGTGAGACGCGTCAGTGGCTTCATATCGAAAAACCCTTCCGGGAACAATAATTTGGAACGGCGGCTGGTGAGTCTCCATATATCTTACTTGCACCGGACTGGTGTGAGTCCGCAATAATTTACGGCCGCCATCAGTCGTCAATCGCTGGTTTCTGGTCGGCTTCAGCCAAAACGTGTCCCACATTTCTCTCGCCGGATGATTTTCGGGAATGTTTAAGGCATCGAAATTATAATATTCGGCTTCAATTTCCGGGCCTTCAATCACCGAAAAATTGAGCGAGGAAAAGATTCGCCTTACCTCGTCTTCGGTTTGCGTAAGCGGGTGGAGATGGCCGACTTTGATTTTTTTGCCGGGAAGCGTGAGGTCAATTGCCTCCTGGTCGCTTGCCGATAAAAGCTCCTTTTCCTTGAAATCAATTGCTTCCTCGATTTCCTTTTTTAGTCGCTGGACCAATGGCCCAGATTCACGCCGCTCTTCAAGCGGCAAATCCGGCAGAGATTTTAATAGAACGGTGATTTCTCCGTTTTTGCGGCCGAGGTATTTGACGCGGCTCTTGTCCAGTTCGCTTTTGTCTAAGGCGCTCTCGATTTCTGCCAAAGCTCTGTTTTTAATATCTTCAAGTTCCATTTATATATATTCTACTATACCGACGGGAGGAATCGAACCTCCGACCTAGGGGTTATGAGTCCCTCGCTCTACCACTGAGCTACGCCGGCATTTTGAGCTTTATTTTAGGCAATTATTCCGCTTTTAACAATAAGGCTTAGATAACAAAAGAAAATAGTCCTCGGATTAGACTACTCTCTTTTTTTCAAAGTTGCGGGGGCAGGATTCGAACCTGCGACCTCCGGGTTATGGGCCCGACGAGCTGACCACTGCTCCACCCCGCGGATAATATGATAATATGAAAATATGAGAATAGCAATTCTGGGATTCGGAAGAGAAGGAAAAGCCGTGAGGAAATTCCTCAAAAAACGAAAAAAAACGGCGTCGATCTCCATTCTCGACCGGAAAACCGACCCGGATTACTTAAAAAAACTTAGCCGATTTGATTTGATTTTCCGTTCACCGGGCGTCCCTTACAATCTGCCGGAGATACAAGAAGCAATCAGAAACGGCGTTAAATTTTCGAGCGCGACCGCGCTTTTTTTCGAAGAAACCAAAAGAAAAAAAATTGCCGTCATCGGCATAACCGGCACCAAAGGCAAGGGCACAACCTCGACTCTGCTTTACAGAATGCTTAAATCCGAACCGAAGTATAAAAATAGGGTCTTTTTGGTCGGCAATATCGGAAAACCGGCGATCGACTTGCTTCCAAAATTAAACCGAAAATCCGTCATTATTTTCGAACTTTCAAGTTTCCAGCTGCAGGACCTTAAATATTCGCCGGCCACAACCGTGATGCTCGATGTTTTTCCAGACCACCTGGACAGCCACCGAACCTTCAAAGAATACCTTGAGGCAAAATCTCATATCAGCCGACACCAGAAAAAGACTGACCGGATTTTCTACCTTTCCGGCAATAAAGACAGCGAACGAATCGCCGGAAAGAGCAAGGGCAGAAAAATAAAAATAAATCCGAGCTCGGCCAATATTTTTCTTGACAAAAACGACCTCGCGGAAATCAGAAATCGGATAAAAATTCCCGGCGAACACAATTATAAAAACGCGGTTATGGCGGCCTCGGTCGCCGCGAGCCTCGGAGTGCCGAAAAAATCAATATTCAGAGCTGTGGCTGTTTTCCGGGGCACCAAATACCGGCTGGAGCTTATTCGGACAGCGGGAAATATCAAATTTTACAATGACTCGGCCTCAACCAATCCCCAGACAGCCGCTGCCGCAGTCAAGGCTTTTAGCGAGCCTAAAATTTTAATCGCCGGCGGCAAGGATAAAAATCTGGATTACGCGCCCTTGGCTCGCGCTCTTAAAAATTCCAACACCAAACTCGTTGTCCTGTTCGGCGAAAATAAAAACAAAATAAGACTGGCTCTTCGCGGTTTTTCGGCGCCGATAAAATTCGCGAAAAATCTTAAAGAAGCGACTGGCCTCGCTTTGGCTGGGGCTAAAAGAGAGAATACGGAATGCGCCATCGTATTTTCTCCGGCCTCCGCCAGTTTTGATATGTTCAAAAATTATGTCGACCGAGGCAAAAAATTTAACGATGCCGTAAAAACGCTAAGATAATCTTGCTAATCTTGGAGGAGTAAAGATATAATGATTTTATTGCGGGCGTAGTGTAGCCCGGTTAACACGTCTCCCTGTCACGGAGAAGATCGCCGGTTCAAATCCGGTCGCCCGCGCCTCATACCGCGAAATCAACTTTTAATTTTTTTACAGTGTTTCGTGCACTCGCTCGTAAAACTTGCCCAAACCCAATAGCCGGCCTTCTTCGTTCCACTTCCCGATAAGCTGAAAACCGACCGGCAAACCAGCTTTCCGCGCCGGTATCGAAATCGCCGGCACGCCCGCCAGATTCGCGGGTATGGTCAAAATATCGGCCATATACATTGAGATGGGGTCGTCTGCTCGTTCGCCCAATTTGAACGGCAAGGTGGGCGAGGTGGGCGCGAGCAACATATCCACTCCCGAAGCAAAAACATTTTCAAAGTCTTTTTTAATGAGTCTCCGCACTTTCTGCGCTTTTTTGTAATAAGCGTCGTAATAGCCGGAAGACAGAACAAAAGTCCCCAAAATAATTCTCCTCTTCGCTTCTTCGCCAAATCCTTTTCCTCTCGTGTCAAAATAAATATCCCGCAAGCCCTGTCTCCTGCCGTCTGTCGCCTTTTCCCTTCCGTATCTTATGCCGTCGAATCGCGCGAGATTAGTCGAAACCTCGGCCGGCATAATAATGTAATAACAAGGCAGGGCGTATTTGGTGTGCGGCAGACTCACTTCCTTGAAATTGATTTTCAGAGTTTTCAAAGCCGCGACCGTCTCTTCTATCGCCTTCTTGACCTCCGGCTCCAATTCTCCTTTGTCTCGAATCTCTCCGGGAATTTCAGGATTAAAATATTCCTTGGGCAATCCGATGGTTAAGCCGGATAAATCTTCAAACTTCAATTCGCTTTCTCTCTCAATATCAAAAGAAGTCGAATCATATTTGTCTTTGCCTTTTATGGCATTGAATAAAATCTCGGCGTCTTCCACGGTTTTGGCGATTGGCCCGATCTGATCCAAACTCGAAGCCATAGCCATAAGCCCGAAGCGCGAAACCCGGCCATAGGTCGGTTTTAGGCCGACAACGCCGCAAAATCCGGCTGGCTGACGAATCGAACCGCCGGTATCTGACCCCAAGGCCGCCACTGCCAGACCGTCGGCCACCGCCGCCGCCGAACCGCCGGACGACCCGCCCGGCACCCGTTCCTGATCTCGGGGGTTTTTGGTCGGCCCAAAAGCCGAATTTTCAGTGGAAGAGCCCATAGCAAACTCGTCCAAATTGGTTTTCCCCAAGATAACCGCGCCTTGTTTTCTTAATTTTTCGACAACCGAAGCGTCATAGGAAGAAATATGGTTTTCAAGAATCTTGGAACCGGCGGTGCAAATCTCGCCTTCGGTCAGCAAATTGTCTTTCAGGGCAATCGGAACGCCGGCCAGAGGCTCCAATTCGCCGCCTTCTGCCAAATGGACGTCAATTTTTGAAGCCTGTTGAAAAGCCTCGTCTTTTGACAAAGAAAGATAAGCTCCGATTTCCTTGTCCCGCTTAGCTATGTAATCAAAAAAATATTTGGCGAGTTCAAAGGCGGAGAACTTCCGCTCCAGGAGCCCCTTCCGAACATCGGTAATTGTTAAATCTTGAAGACGCGTCATATTACTCAAACACTCCGGGAATTCTCAAGAACCCTTTTTGTTCTTCGGGAAAACCCGCTTTACCCCGACCGATGAGCTCGTCGTCTAAATCGTCCTTTCTCGAGACATTCATCAGTTCGGCGCCGCCGCTCATCGGCTCGACATTTTCCGTGTCAACTTTTTTCAATTCTTCAAAATAACCGATGATTTTCCCAAAATCTCCCAAGAATTTTTCTTCTTTCCGGCCGTCAATCTTGATTCTCGAGAGCTCGGCCAAGCGTTGTAGAGTTTTCTTGTCTAGCATATTTATTGGCATTATAATCGATTAACCAAAGTTTTTCATCTCTTCATCGCCGACTGGAGCTCCCAGAAATTGCGGTAGATGCCTGTCGGGTTCTTCATAAGTTCTTCGTGGACGCCCATTTCGGCTATCCGCCCCTTTTTCAAAACAATGATTTTGTCGGCGTGCTGAATAGTGCTCAAACGATGGGCGATGACAAAGGTCGTCCTGCCCTGGATAAGCGTTTTTAACGCTTCCTGGACCAGCTTTTCGGAAAGCGAGTCAAGCGCCGAAGTCGCCTCGTCCAGAATCAAAATCCTCGGGTTTCGCAAAATCGCCCTGGCAATGGCTATTCTCTGCTTCTGGCCGGCCGAGAGCTTAATCCCCCGCTCGCCGACCAATTGGCGGTATTTTTTCGGCAGCTTTTCGATGAATTCGTGGGCATTGGCCGCTTGGCTGGCTTTTATCACCGTTTCTTCGCCCGCCTTGGGATTGCCGTAGCGGATGTTGTTAAAAATCGTGTCGTTAAAAAGCAAAATATCCTGCGGCACAATGGCCATCTGCCCTCTCAATGATTCCAATTTGATTCTCTTCACGTTCAAGCCGTCAATTAAAACTCTGCCTTTGGTCGGCAAAATATACCTGCCCACCAAATCAGTGAGCGTGCTTTTGCCGACCCCGCTTTCGCCGACCAAAGCCACGGTTTCCCCGGCTTGGGCGCTGAAAGAAATGCCGCTCAAAATAGGCTGATTTTTCTTGTAGCCGAATTCGACATCAATAAACTCGATTTTGCCTTTTAGGTCCTCTATTTCCACCGCCCCGGCAACATCTTTCTCTTCGGCGATGCGGTAATACTTCAAGGCGCGCTTAAAAGAAAAAAGGCCGGTCTTGATAATGCGATACTGGTCGGCGATCTGGGAAAGCGGAACGATCAGCAAGTTCATATAACCGATGAACATTATGAATTTTCCGGTAGTGATAAATCCCGAGCGGAGCATAACGATGCCCACGCCGAAAACAGCGATAAAACTTAAAGTCGAAACCAGCCTTTGCCAGACGCGCATTTTTTGGCCGACGAGACGCCAGTCTTTATAAGTCTTGCCCGCGACATTGAAATTTCTGATATTTCTTTTTCGCTCGTATTCTTCGGCGACCGCCGATTTGACCGACTGAACATTGGTTACCGAATCCCAAAGGTCGCCGTAAGATTTCTCCCAACCGCGATAAACGCGTCTCTGCATTTTGACGATTTTCTGCGTGTAGAGCGCCGTAAGCAAAGAATAAAGAATAACCCCGAAGAAGAGAATCAGCGCCAGTCTCCACTCGACCGCGAGAACCACGACCAAAGCGATGGCGAAAGAAATAAGCGACGGCAGAAAATTAAAAATAGTGCTCTCGACAAGGGTGAACAGGTCTTCGCTGCCGCGGTCAACCCTCCTCATCACCTTGCCCATTTTTTTCTTTTTGTGGAAGGAGAGAGGCAACATCACCAGGTGATGGAATATGTCAGTCAGAAAATCATTGCTCAAATCAATGCCAATCGAATACGCCTGCCGACCGCTCACATAATTCAAGCGGTCGACGAAAAACGCCAGCACGAGCCAGAGAGCGACAAGGACGAGGGCGGTCTCTATCTGCATTAAAGAAATGGCGGCGTCCACTGCCCGGCCCTGGATATAAGGGATAAACGCCGAAATCACGGCCGCGAGCACAGCGCTGGCGAGACCGAAATAAAAAGCTTTTGGCTCCCGCAGTTTGGAAAATATTAAATTTAGATCGCTCGAAATTTTCATAAATTTATTTTTGCCCGAAATTATTTCTCCGACAGGATTTCCAAAAATTCTTTCTCGTCAATGATTTTTACACCCAATTCTCCGGCTTTGTCCAGCTTTGACCCGGGTTCGGCGCCGACCACCAAGTAGTCGGTTCTACCGCTCACCGACTCGGAAACATCGCCTCCCAACTCTCTGATTTTTTCTTTGGCTTTGTCGCGGCTCATTGCTTCCAAAACTCCGGTCAAGACAAAAGTCAAGCCAGCCAGTTTCTTTTCCTCGGTACCTGATGCTTGCCGCCTAATGCTTATCTTTACTCCCGCTTCTTCCATTTTTTCCAAAAGCCCGATATTCTGCTTGTCGCGGAACCATTGATAGACGCTTTCCGAAACTTTTGGCCCGACATCGGGAATTTGCTCCAATTCTTCGCGCGTTAAATTTCTGGCAATCTCCAGAAAATCCTTTATCTCCATCTTGTCTTTTTTCTCACGCCTCACGCTCGACACCTTTTTTGCCAAAAGTCCTGACGTCTCCTCTCCGATGTGTAAAATTCCCAGACTGTAAATAAACCTGTCGAGAAAGATTTCTTTTCTCGATTCTACTTCCGAAACGATATTCTCCGCGGATTTTTTGCCAAACCGCTCGAGCGTCTCGATATCGCCCTTTTTTAAAGTAAAAATATCAGCCGCGTCAGAAATCAAGCCTTGGTCCATAAACCGCTCGATGATTTTAGGGCCGAGACCTTCGATGTTAAAAGCCTTTCTCGAGACAAAATGCCGCAGAAATTCACGGTGCCTCGCGCCGCACCGCGGATTGGCACAGCGATAAAACGCTCCTTCTCTTATCACTTCTCCGTTGTCAATCGGGCATTTCGAAACCATCTTAAACTCTTTTTCTTTGCCGGTTCGGAGGTTTTTCAACACCTGGGTTATCTGCGGAATAACGTCGCCGGCGCGGCCGACAACCACCGTGTCGCCGATTTTCAGCCCCAGTTTCTGAATCTGGTCCACGTTGTGCAAAGTGGCGTGAGTAATGGTAACGCCGCCCACCTCGACCGGCTTTAAAATCGCGACTGGCGTCAAAATGCCTGTCCGGCCGACCTGAACCTTGATGCCTTCGACAACAGTGGTTGTTTCTTTGGGAGAAAACTTGTAGGCCACGGCTGCCCGCGGAGCTTTGCCGACCGCGCCGGCTTTCTCGAAAATCCGATTGTCATTCACCATTACCACGATGCCGTCTATTTCATAGGGCAATTTTTCCCGATGTTCCGGTTTCTCCCAATAGTTTCTGAATTCGAAAACTTCTTCCAGGGAATCAAACCGGCGGTTGTTGGGATTGGTTTTGAAACCTAATTTTTTCAAAAGCTCGTGTTCTTCTTCGTGGGTCGCGGCCGCGAATTCTCCCTTGAGCTTTGGCTGGCCACCCTCGACGCTTACAATGTCGTACTGGAAAGAGTCGAGTTTGCGGCTGGCGGTGATTTTCGGATCGAGCTGTCTCACCGAACCGGCGGCGATGTTCCGCGGATTGGCAAAGGCTTTCCCACCTTTCTCCTTCTGCTCTTTGTTGAGCCGTTCAAATTCTTTTCGCGTCAGAAAAACTTCTCCCCTCACCACCAGTTTCTTCACGCCCCACGCTTGGCGTTCGTTATCTTCCTTGATACTTAATACTTGTTGCTTAATGCCGTCTGTCTTCAGGGGTATGGCCTCGACAGTCTTCAAATTCTGCGTTATGTCTTCACCGATCAGGCCGTCGCCGCGCGTCGAGCCTTGGGCCAAAACGCCGTCTTCATAAGTAAGCTCGATGGCCAAACCGTCAATTTTCAATTCGCAGTAAAATTCGGGCTTGATTTTATGTCCCAGATAATTCTCCAGCCGCTCGAGCCAAGCCCGCATATCTTCTTCGGAAAAAGCGTCGTTAAAAGAAAGCATCGGTTTTATATGCCTCACTTTCTTGAATTCTTTTAAGGGTTTGCCGGCCACGCGCTGGGTCGGAGAATCATAGGTTATGAACTCCGGATACTCCGCCTCGAGGTCGAAAAGCTCTTTTTTTAAAGAATCGAGGCTGGCGTCGGAAATCAAAGACTGGTTCAAAACGTGATAGGCGTAGCGGTAGCGGTTAATCTCTTTTTTTAGCTTTTCAATTCTATTTTTGGCTTCGTTTATCTCCATATTTTCATTATACCCAATACCTCAAAAATCGAGAAAAGACGTTTTTTACCTCTTTGCTTTTCTTAAGGCTTGACGAGAAGTCTTGACGAGAGTTTAAATACTCACTGCTAAAATATCCGAGACGGCCGTCTCGGATATTTTAGCAGTGTTATTTCGTATTATTTTGTTTTTTGGCCGCAAAAACTCCAACCTTGGTATATGAAGATTAGAAATGAAACCGTTTCTATCTTTTTAGCCACTTCGCGCCTACGAAAGAAAGCAGGTTCTGGAATAGTCTTAGGGAAGAAGGCGCATCTTCTTTGATTTCCTTCTTCTTAAACACCTCAACTGTCTGCGGAGGCTCTGATTCTTTGGAGGTATAACAGGTGGAGTCAGTCGCACGTCTATTGCGACAGATAAGGCTATAGGTGGTGGTTTTCTCTGGTTCGAGTTCTTCTGAACCGGATTTATTCTTCGAGTCCAGAATATTCTGCCAACCGTGGTCATCGCCTGTGGCGCTCGGCGTGCACTTAATCACCGTATTTACGTCGGAGTCCTCGGCCGAAGCTCCCCAGCTTAATCGAGTTTTGGAGGTTTCTTTGGTGTCACGGAAAAGTTTTAACGGGTCGGCTATTAAGGATCGAATAAAATCAACCGGCTGGACAACGCCTAGGGTTATTTTTTTAAATTGATAACCACCTTCATGAATAAGACCAGATTCACTTTGAAAGTCAGTACAGGTCGAATCGCAACATTTATGCTCCGTATCATTGTCCGCAACTACGCACGGATTCTTACGGACGCAATGGTTACAATCCAAGTCGCACAATTTTTGACAGCTATATGAACAGCTACGCCTCCATTGGCACTGGTATTCATCTCGTTTACAACCCAGTGCGTAATCTTTAGTAACAGCCGGAGGAGGATCTACATCAGCTAATCCATCCATAGATTTGACTACAGAAAAGGGAGGATTCGGCCAATCGGCTAGATAACCATAAGCGACATTGCATTCACCGCTACCCGCTGGTGTTTTATTTTGCCATTCGCTTATTTCATCACATTTGCTCCAATCCGACGGCAGATTAACAGAGAGGCCGTCTTGATCGCAGACATTGCCTTTCATACTTACTTCCCAGTTAAGTTTTATTCCTTCATAATCCGGATCGTCGCTGTCTAATGAAGTGTTTTGGGGGACGCATTTCGGTTCCACTTCCAAAGTAATAGAAACATCCTCTTCTCCCTCGGAACCACCTGACTGAGGATCCGACTTTTCGCAAGCTTCCGCGCAATCGCTCTTCTGTTTATAACATATACCGTATTCTTCTTCGCATTCTTCTTTGGTGGATTGCTGCGAGCTGCAAGAATTAGTGTCGGCGTTGCAGTAATAATAAACGGAGCGGGGCGGAGGGCTGCTGCATTGCGAAGGGCAATTATTTATCTTACAGGTAGCTTGATATTGACTGGGACAACTCTGGCCGCTTTGGCATTGGTTGTTGGCGTCGCACCAATATTGATTGCCTGACGAACAAGCAGACGGACAGCCGGTAGTTAGACAAGTCCTGCTAGGACAAGTTGCGCCGCTCACGCATAGATTAGGATTGGAGTTGGTACACCAGTAATAAGTGGTTCCGCCGCATTCATTGTTACAAGCGCTGTCTTTCTTGTAGCAGTTGCCTGCGCCGTAGGCGGCTTCGCATTCGCTGGTTTTCTTATATCTGCCGGCTGGCTTACAATTTGAGCCGTCGCAACGATAAAACTGGAAATAGTTTGACCCACACCTGCTGCCGCAGTTGCTGTCTGCGTAACAAGTGACGCCAGCGCTCGTTTCGCACGCCGCTTGGTCCGCGTATTGGCCGGCCGAGACACAGCTATTACTATCGTTACAACGGTAGAAAGTTTGATTGCTACCGGCAGTCGAACAGTCGGTTTGGCAGCTGCTTAAATCATTGATCGAATAACAAACTCCGGTTGTTTGGCCGGGCAGATTGGCCGAGAGAGAAGCTTCACAAGCCTCTTTGGTCAGATATAAATTAGAAGTTTGGGTACAGGACTTATTGCTGACTTTACAGTAATAATATTTGGAAGGGACGTTGTAATAGGCAGTGGCCGACCCATTATTACAATTACTGTCGTTCAACGAAAAATTAACAGTCTTAACGCCTTGCGGTTTTGATGCTCCAAAAACTACCCAGTGGTCAAAAACTGATCCGTCTGGCAAGGAAGCGAGAGCAGTTAAACTGACACTGCTTCCTTTGGTCGCGTTCACCAAAAAAGACGTGTTTCCTGCTGTCGGCGAACCGCCGGAGACCTCAATATGAACTCCTGCAGGAACTCCGGAGGAGCTTATGGAAACACTGCATTGAGAAACGCAGGGAGTGTCGCTGATAAGAATTGGCCACAGGCATACGCCTTCCGGGGGAGGAAATGGATCCTGGGATCCCCACTTACTACATTGAGCTGGTGTAGAACCACTACAACAATATTTATATATATCGCCAACGCTTCCGCACTTACACTGACCAGGGTGTAACCCGGTCTCGTTTTCAGTGGCGCTTATCGGCACGCATTTATTGGCGGTAGAGCAAAGATCTTCGAATTTACTCTCGAATTCTGTAGTGTACGTTATGTGAGAAGAACAAATTCCTCCTTCAGTTTCTTCCGGAGTATCTACCATTATGAGCCTGCCTGTATATTTTTTCCACGGATCTGTTTGTCCTGCTTGCTCTCTGCATTCGTCTCGTAAATTTTCGTACTTGTTGGCTAGCTTCTCCGTAATAAAATCAGTATCTTCACATAAAGGAACGCACGCTAGGTCGCAGCCGCCCGAATTCGTGTTGCTTGGTCCATTATTACAATCTTTTTGGTTTGCGATGGTTTGGGAAACGGAACAGTCCCGCGCACAAGATTCTGGTACAACGCTAAATCTCCCTGGCCAAAAACACAAGAAAATAACAATAAAAATACTAAATAAACAAACTTTATTAAAATTCTCTGTCATCTTATTAAAGAAAAAATCATTTAAAAACAAAACTAGGTTTTACTATGTTTATTATAAACAATTTAGAAGCCAAAGATAGGTGTTATTAAAATACTTGTGGATAAGTACAAACAAACCAGCCGGCGCCCTAAGAGATTAAGGCGCCGGCCGGACCTCGACGACGGCCTGGTACAGGCCGCCGTCGTCCCCGGGGAACGGGTCCCCGGGGACCATCACCCCCACGACGAGGCCGCGGGGGTGAATCTCATCATTACAGTAGGTGCCGTCCGCGCTAAGGACGGCATCCCGGCTGACCTCCTCTGCCGGGGTCCAACCCCGGCAGAAAAAGCGGATTTCCTGGAAGTCGTCTCCAGGAAACCGCTTTTTCTGAAGCGAGACGACGACGTACCCGTCGCCGTCTCGTCTTTCCCAGTCGACGAAGCCCTTCCACGGAAGCCGCACCTCGGCGGCTTCCCGAAAGGAAACTAGAAAGACGTTGTCGCCCGGACGGTTTCCCGTCCGGACGGCAACTGCCTGCGGCAGGCAGGCAGCTACTAATTGTCGGTCCGCCTCCCGCAAGGGAGACGGACCTCGAGTCCCGCAGAGCGTCGCGAGACGCCCTGCTAGGAACTCATCGCCCCCGGCCTCCGTTGCCGGAGGCGTTGGAGGCGCCGGCTGGTGGCGAGACACCACCAGGCCGACGACAACCGCGGCGGCCACGAGGGCCGCCACGGCGACCCACACCGCCCACCGCCGGCGATGCCCGCCCCGCAGGGCGGCGGCCTCAACGGCTTCCACTCCGCTCCCTCCCTTTGCCGGGACGTCTGGGGCACGTCCCTAACAATTCATCCACCAACTGTGTTGCTAAACAAATTGCTAGGGACGTCAATTTTCAATTTTTAAAGACCCTTCGTTAAAACTTACTTAATTATCATAATACCCCATTTTTCGCCTTTTGTCAAGGCTCCGTAATGGTTCAGTGCCTTGGAGTGCCTTATGGGGTTTGATAATTATCAAGGTTTTCTGACTCTTCTCACCGCTTTTTCTATAAAACTTCCTTTCAATTTCGTGTAAAGAGCGCGGTTTTTACCAACTTTTTTGGCCAGTTGGTATTTTAATTTGGCGTATTGCTTTTTCTCTCTCGGGTGGCTCGTCAAATAATCGCGAAAGGCGACGGCTTCGGCAAGGATTCTCCCTTGTTTTAAAACCAAATGCAGATGGAAATCTCCGGGGCCGCTCTCTTTTTCGCCGGTTGAAGACATAAAAATTCTTTCTTCTCTTTTGGCGTTGTCTTTTATATATCCTCTGTTTTCCAAAATCGGGATGGCCTCATTTAGGCGAGTTTGGTTGTTAAAGCCGATAATAATATCGACTACTCCTTTACCAGAAATTCCTATGGCAGTACTTCCAAAATGTTCAATCAGACATCCCTTGCCCAGCCATCGCCGCAACCTTCTTTTCTCTTTCTGGAAAAGAGATCTGAAATACGGTCGGTATTTATAAATTCTCATCTTGGTTCTTAATCGCCAAAAGTATTTGCCGGGAGAGGCCTACCATCAAAAAAATCATACCATAACGGGCGATAATTCTCCCATCTTCTCGGCAACATCTCTTTATCTCTAAATAATTTCTCCAAGATAATTCTCCCTTTTACATAGAATTCAAGACTTCTTGCCGCTTTGTCCATTATCTTTAATTGCCCTTCGGTTTGTATCTGATAAATATTTATAACCGGAAATCGAGTAATAGAATCCATCAAGAACTCGAATCCGTTCTTCATTGAATCTAAATCGTCTATGCCGATAATATACGCGAAGGTAGTTTCGATCCCCTGTTTTTTAGCTCGGTTTAACGTATCCTTAGCACCTTCGATGGTTATCACCGATTTTCTTTCAGCTAAAATTTTGGAACGTTTGGTGAAATTATCAATAGCGTAAATAAGGGAAAATTTTCCTAATCGAGATAATCGACGAAGGGCTTCATCGCTATTCACCTCACAACCGAAATACATCAACTCGCCATTAAATCCTTTTGGCTGAACAACCGCATCAATTTTTTCCATATGCTCCACGACATCTGCTTCGCTACCGAACAATCCGGTCACAACCGCAATTTGTTGTAATTCAGAAATATCTAGCCCGTTTTTTTCTTTATCTTTAAAAAAAGTCTCTATCTGGTCTTTAGTAATTAATTGAGCTTGATCTTTTAAAACTGTTCCATCATAAAGATTTTTATAATTGTGAACACAGGCATGACAACCTCCGCAACTGCCGCGGCTACGGCTATTTAGATTAATCAAGTTCGGCCCGCGCTGATAGCTAACATCACAAGTATCGAGATCGACGCGACCAATTTCGGCGATTCTTTCATCGTTAAAATATAAACCACCGTTACGTACGCGATAAGCGGAATCTCTTTCGCTTCTCACGGGCAAGGCGAACCAAGTTTTCTTTCTCCGGAGATCATCTGATCCAGTAATAAAACGAGCCCTATAACCCACCCTTACCTCGGCGTTTGGCAAAAATATTCCAGTCCGATTCAAATCGATATATCTGATTTCTGGAACTGGGACTGAATATCTCTCGGAAAGGCGAAAGAAATCGTCAGGCGACCTTATAATTTCAATGCCACCCCTGCTTAATAATTCGCTCGAATCAACTTCCGTAATTATCTTTTTTTCCGCGTTTTTCATAGACAGATCGTCTTTTCACCCAGCCCTTTTATTAAGAGACTCCAAAAAAGAGACCTGATCTGTTTCCGCGCGGTCTTTTTTACCAGACATACTTTAGATTATTACAAAAATATCGCGGTTCCCGAAAACAGTTTTGGCTGACAAAAGCTTGATTACAAACTAAATTTTCACCATCACTATTTTGCCGTCTTTCAGCAATAGGTTTTTAAGGCTCGCGCCGGTGAAATCATCGCCTTCTTTTTTAATTATAAGAGTTATCTGCCAGTTGCCGGGGAAAATTTTAGCGTCCAAGAATTCGTCGGTTTCCAGTCTGATTATTGGTTTGGCCAGCTCGGTTTCGTGCCATTCGTTTAACCGGCCTAAAATAATCTCCTTGGCGTTCTGATCGCGGCAAGGCAAGGTCATCATCGGCATCATTCCAGGCGTCATACCGAGCAATTGGATATAGGGCTTTTCGGGATTCATAATTTCCGGCCGGATTTGGCCGTCAAAGTTTGCGTAAAAAAGCGTCTGTTTTGGCAGTCCTCTGGCTAATAGATAAGCAAGTTTGCTGCCTGCACCTGACGGATTGTCAACTTCGCGGATTTGAAAGGTAAGCTGGGTTATGCCTTTGGTTCTAAACTGCGGCAGGAGATATTTGATTTCTCCTTTCTCATAAGATTTTTTTAATAATTCGCCCGCTTCTTCTTTGGAGACGAAAACAAAAAATCTGTTCCAATCGAGCGACCTCTTGATTTCAATTTTTCCGGTTTCGACGGCTTTTTTCACCGAATATCGACATATTGCCGGCCAAAGCTCGGCAACAGTCAAATAGGCCGCGGCTCCGACGAGCAAAACGACGACGAGAACGATTATCAATTTTTTGCTGCTCTTAGAAGAAGACATCTCAAAAAGAGACTAAAAGTTTTACGACTGATTTTTTATGAATCCCTTGCTTGGTTTAATAATAACAGATTTTTAAAAGAAAACAGTGTGGATAACGTTATAAGAGACAATCGATCGGCGATATTAACTTTTAGCTCTCGCATAAGAAAGAATCGTCATCTTCAGCTCTTTGCTTTTCTCGAAAACGGGAAACACGTCAAAATCCTGCGCCATTTTCACGGACGGAAGATACGTGGGCATATAGGAAAAGTACTTCCGGGGAATTCCGAGATATGTTTTAACGCAATCGTTTATCATTTCCACCAACTCTGAAAAGGTGTCGCCTTGAGTCAGACACCCGGGAAAAGAAAGTATTTCAGCGACAAAGCCGCCGTCTCCAGAACGGATCGCTTTTAGCTTAATGAACTGGGGAAATTGTTTCCGCAATTTTTGAATGGAAGCGATATCTTTGTCGTCGAGTCTAACCATAATTAACAATTTATCAAGGGTTTTCGAGCAAGTCAAACAGAATATTCTTACCTTCTCGCTATCACGATTTTGTTGTTTTTATCGTTTTTTTGTTTTTCTTCAAAAACTCGAAAGCCTTGGCAACATAGTCTTTTACGTTCTGGTGGGTAAATTCGAAATTGTCCAACTCGTCTTCGCTGATCCATCTCACATCAACGGTGTCTTCCAAGGGTTTGGCCCTGCCTGATTTGTAATAACAGACAAAAACAATCGCCGCCACCGGCAGATTGTCTTCGGCGTGGCAGAAAGTATTGTTGACAAGAAAATCCATCTTGTCTTTAACTTCAACGCCGGCTTCTTCCAGGACTTCTCTTCTCGCTGTTTTTTCGAGAGCGTTCCAGAGGCGGCCTTGTTCTTCAAGCTTCCCTCCCGGCGGAGACCATTTGCCGGGCACGTGCTTTTCTTCCGCGCTTCTTTTACAAATCAGAATCTTGTCGTCTTTGACCACGACCGCATTTACGATAACGCAATATTTTTTCTTTATCATCAATCAACCATAGAGTTAACGCCCGAAAAGGTAAGGGGCAACAGCTCGCCCGACAATTAGAATTATATGAAGCGGGCGACGCGAAAAAAGCATTATCGCTTGCTCTCTCCCCGTTCGCATTTCGCAGATTTGTTTCGACATCACTCCACTAACTCCTCGAATTTTATTTCAAAAGCGCGGCTTACCCGTTCTTCGCTGTCGGTCCCGACAGAAGTCCAGGTAATTATCGTCTGTTTTGCTCCGGAAGGAAGCGTTTTCTCTATTTCAGACTCTCTCTTAAAACTAAAGAGCGATCCATTGTCGAGTTGGCATTGACTATTGCCGTCGCAGGCGCAAAGAGAAAGAGGGGTGTCGTAAAATTCTTGGTAGATAGCGCATTCCACCCCAGTATCAGCGGCAAAAATCGCCTGGCCAGTGGCCTCGACATCGGTCGCTTGTTTTAATTCAAAATTCATAAGCAAACTAGCCAAAGAGGCAATCATCATAATCACCGACCCCAAAACCATTACCATAAAAAGCATTGATTGGCCGCCGATTCTTCTTTTTGCTTCTAAATATCTCCGGTTGCTCATAAAAATTGGGGTTAGTAGTTAATTAATCTGGCGCCGACGGTTGTCTGGAGATTGAGCGGCGCGCCTGACGGAGTTTCCGCTTCCATAGCGACGGTGACACGCGGGGTAAATTTTCTGGCGTCGATTTTCTTCTGGACCAGAAAGTTAAGTTTACTGACTTTTACATTGGCCGAGGTAAGCGGCAAATAGTTTTCGTCGTCAACTTTTTTTTCGATCCGGCTGTTGTTCAAGCGGTAGCGAACGACCTCGAGGTGATAGTTGGTAAATTCTAAAAGAACCGGCGGCGTCGAAACTTCGTATTGGTTAGTATCGGGAAAATTAATACCAGTTCTTGCCTCGCGCGCTATTTCTTCGATGGTCAAACCGAGATTATCCAAAGCGGCTGCCTGGTTAGTAACCAACCGCTCGGACTTTACTGATTGAATAAAAATAGAAACAATCACGATAATGACCATCGAAAAAAGCCCCAGGGAAATAAGCATCTCCACCAGAGTAAAGGCTAGGCAACGGTTATTGAAAGATGACTTACGATTAATCTTAAATCTCATTCTTTTTCAAATATTTTTTTAATTTTATCTCCAACTCAAAAAATCTCCTTGTAAAGCCACTGATTTTTCGCCATAAGAAGTCGTCCATTTTACTGTTGAGGTAGCCTGAATTTGCCCGGCTATATGTTCAATTTTCACTGACCGGCTGAAAGACGTTTTTTTGGCGTCTGTCGTCGTATTGTGGTCGTAGAAGCCGGTTAGGGGGTGAAAATAGACAAGGCAATCACCGATGCCCTCCAATTTGCTCGAGTTATAAGCCAGACAATAATTTCCGGCTTCATAATCGTCATTCCAGGGGCCGCCGACAAAAGCGTTGCTGTCCAAGATATTTTTGGCCACTTCGATGCCTTCGGCGGCCAGATTGACGGCTATCAGCTGATCAGCCACCAAACGGCTCTGGTGAACGGCGCGGGAAATCAGGCTGACGGTTCCGGCAACGCTCGCGATAATAATACCCAAAGCCACCACCGCTTCCACCAAAAGCTGGCCGCTCTCGCTGGCTCTCGCCTGATTTAGGTTTGGTTTCTTCCCGGTCAAAAACTTCTTCATCGAGCTTGTCTTATTAGATCAATCAGTCCGGCTTTATTCAGTTTAATTATACGCTTGTCTTGCTCTGACCGCTTTATTTCCAGAACGGCTTTATCTGCCAGCTCGCCGTTTACAAAAATAACCGTCTTCGGGTCAGGAGGAATAAAATAAATCTCCAGGCTTTCCAAGGCGCCATTGCCGTCGTCAAAACTTAGAGATTTGTCCAAACGCATAGAGTTTAGGGAACCGGCTAGCTCCGGCGCGTTCAAATTCGAACTCAACTCCGCGCTGCTTTCGGGACACTTATCGCTGTCGGTCAATTGAAAAATGACCGCCTTTTTTTCGTCCGCCGCTTTATCGATGCGAACACCGTAACCGCAGACGTCGCCGCCCGCCTTAAACAGGCCGCTCACAGTCAGAGCTTTGGCGCGGCTGAACAATGCCCGGAGCTGTTCTTGGCTTGTCGAGAGAAGATATTCTTTCCGGTTCAAAGAAGCCGAACTGGTGGAAATGGACAAAAGTATGGAAAGAATGCTCAAAACAACCAGCATTTCGATAAGAGTAAAGCCTTGCTCACGACTTTCGCGTTTCGGCGCTTTAAGTTTTACTTTCCTAAAAACCGAAAAGGTTAAAATAGGCATCAAGAATATTATAGCCGAAAAAGAAAACCATTGCCGCCCCCAGAGCCAGAAACGGGCCGAAGGCCAGAGAATCCTTCATTTTTTTCTTGCCTCGGGCGAGCAAAAAAATGCCGACAATCGAGCCGAGAATAAAAGCCAAGATCGAAACAAAAAGGATGTCTGGCCAGCCAAAAAGAAGACCCAGAGCCAAGCCGAATTTCACGTCGCCCAAGCCCATTCCCCGGCCCCTAGTCAAAATATAGAGCACGGCAAAGAGCGACAAGCCCAAAGCCGCGCCGAGCGCGAAATTCAGCCACAGGCTCTGGCCAAGCCAGAAAATCAAAGCATATCTGCCTAAAAAAGAGCCGGCTATGACGCCGCTGGCCAAACCAAAATTGTGAAAATAATAAAGAACAGCTATCTGGGCCAAGCCCAAAAAAACCAAAAAAACATTTAAGCTGTCAGGAATAATCTGGAGCCTTAAATCAATAATCGAAAGGGTAATCAGAGCGAGAAAAGCCGCTATCCAAATTATGGTCAGCAATAAATTTTCCGGAAAAACAGGATTGAAAACCGCTGGCTGGCTGAAAAATTTAAGCGGTATCAGCAAAAAAACCAGCCCCGAGAGAATTTCTACTAGCGGATACTGCCACGAGAGTTTCTTTCGACAAGAACGACATTTGGCGCCTTGGAGTATGAAACTTACAATTGGCAGGAGCTCGTACCAACAAAGCTGTTTATGGCAGAGGGGACAATGGGAGCGGCCGCCGACAGTTGAGAAGAGTCCCTTCTCCGGCTTAAAACGAAGAGTCACCACATTCAGGAAACTGCCGAAAAATGTTCCGCTTAAAAACAAAACAACGTAAATAAAGCTGGCAGGCATTTATAAAGATTATGGCCTAACGCAGTACATCAAACTCAAAGGGTCACTGTCGTCGCAGTTTTTGCTTCCCGCTATAACAAGTCCGTCAACGTCGTTCTCTAAAACTTGGTTTCTAGTCTCGAGTTGCGCTCCGAGCACATAGTCCAGACCGCCTGCTCCCGAAGTATAATAATAAAAATCTCTTGTCGGATCCTTGGGGAAGTTTGACTTGTCCGAAATTATGTCAAGGTCCTTCATAGCAATCGCCAAGTTGTCCCAGCCGGTTGAGGAATCGATGGTCAAAGTGTCCGTACAAGTGCAGCTGCCTGTGCCAGCGCACGCATAATGACCGCATTTATTAAAATAGAGTTCCAAATAATTTTGAACCGACCTAATGTCGCTTATGCGCCTCGTGTCTCTCGCCGACTTCTGGATGCCTGCCGTTCCCCTAAAAACCACTCCCGAGAGTATGCCGATTACGGCGATCACGATAAACATTTCGATGAGCGTAAAACCGCTCTCTCGATTCTTAAATTTATTTTTGGGATTCATTATTTTTTTGTTTATTAATTTTGGAGCGACTTTTCCAGCTTTTTAAATTATAGCATATAGCGCGTCAGAAAGTGGAAACCAATTTATAAATGGGAGAGAGAATCGAGGCGAAGAGAAGGCCTATGAGGACGCCGATCACAATCATAAGCATCGGCTGGATAAGCTCGACCAGGTTGCCGACCAGGTCTTCGACTTCGCGGGTGTAAAAAGCCGAGATTTTATCGAGCAGGCCCTCCAGACGGCCGGTTGATTCGCCGATCGATACCATTTGGCTGACGAGCGGCGGGAAAAAAGTCTCTTTTTTCACGAGCGACTGGGAAAGCAATCCGCCTTTTCTCACGTCTTCCGCCACCTGATGCAAAACCTCTTCGTAGACCGCGCTGCTTATGGTGCGGCCGGTCACTTCTATGGCCTGGACTATGGGGATCCCGCCTTTTATCAGGATACTCAATGATTCGGCGAATCTCGCCACATAGAGCTGTCTTAGCAAGCGGTTGAAAACCGGAATTCTTAAAACTATCTCGTCCAAAACCGTCCTGCCTTCGGGGGTTTTAAGGTAGTCGAGAATAAAGGCGGCAAGCGCCGCGATGGCCAAAAGCACCGCCCACCACCAGGAAGAGAGAAAACTGCCAAAAGCTATAAGCAGGTTGGTAAAAGCCGGCAGGCCCACGCCCAGGTCTTTGAAGACCACTCCGATCTGCGGCAGGACAATCGAACCCATAATAATGGAGACGGCGAAAAAGAGAACTACCATTATCACCGGGTAGATCAAAGCGTTTCTCACCTTGGAAGTCAGCGCCACCTGCTTTTCGATATAGTCGGCGAGATAACTCATAATGTTTTCGACGCGGCCAGTGATTTCAGCCGACTGGATCATATTGACGTAAAAAACCGAGAAGATATTGCCGTGTCTCGATAGGGCCTGCGAAAGAGAAAGACCGGCATCCAGGTCAACGCGGATGTCGATAATCGCCTCTTTTAAAATCGGGTTTCTCGTCTGGTTGATCAAGGTTTTCACCGTGTCTCCTAGGGGCACGTTCGCGCTAAGCAGGGTGGCGAATTGTCTGGTAAAAACCATCAAATCTTTGGCGGAGACGCGATTCAAAAATCCCAGAAGCTGTTCCGATAAGTTGCGTTTCTCGGCTTCGGCGAGGCTTAAAATATAAAGCCCGTGGCCGGCGAGGATGCCAACCGCCCCTTCTTTGGTCGGCGCCTCGACAAAGCCGACCTGCAATTCGCCTTCTTTGGTTCTGGCTTTATATCGAAATTTCATAAATCAAGCTGGCTATTGCGACCGCTCGAGCAAGAGTCGGAGCTCGCCCGAATTGGTGGAATAGAATTCGGCGCTTTCCAGAGAAATTTCTTTGGCTTTGACGAGCTCGGCGAGCGACCGGTTCAAAGTAACCATACCTTCCTGCAGGCTGGTTTCGATGACCAAGTCGATCTGGTAAATTTTCCGCTCGCGAATCAAATTGCGGATGGCGGAATTGACAAGCATAATTTCGCAAGCCGGAACCCGCCCGCCGTCGATCCGCGGCACCAAACGTTGGGAGACGATGCCGACCAGAGTCGAAGCCAGCTGGGAAACCACCTGGCCCTGCTGTTCAGCCGGAAAAGAATCAATAATCCGGTCAACGGTCTGCGCCGCCGAATTGGTGTGGAGAGTGGAAAAAATCAAGTGGCCGGTTTCGGCGGCTGTCATCGCCGTGGCCATCGAGGCCGAATCCCGCATTTCGCCGATCATTATTACGTCCGGGTCCTGCCGCAGAAGCGAACGCAAGGCCCGATGGAAACTGGGGCTGTCACTCTTGATTTCTTTCTGCGAAACAATGCTTCTGTCCTGGACAAAGAGATACTCGATCGGGTCCTCGACGGTGATCACGTGTTCCATCCGGCTGTGATTGATTTCGTCCAAAACGGCGGCCAGAGTCGTTGATTTGCCCTGGCCAGCCGGCCCCACCACCAGCACAAATCCCTGGTTTAGTCTGGCGAAGTCGTGGAGCACCGGCGGCAAACTTAGCTCTTCCAGACTTCTTATCTTGGCCGGAATGAGCCGCAAAGAAGCGGCCAAAAAACCGCGCTGAAAAAAAACATTGACCCGAAAACGGGCTTTGTCTTCAAAAGAATAAGAAAAATCGATGTCGCCTTCTTTCAACAATTTTTCCTTTCTCTCTGGCGTAAGCATAGCCATTGCCAAGCCCTGGCTGTCTTCGGGAGTCAAAACCGGCTCTTTCTGGAGGCCGATCAAGTTGCCGTCCACACGCAGGGTCGGCCGGCGGCCGACAGCAATATGCAAATCCGAGGCGCCCTGGGTGGCGGTCGCAAGAAGAAGTTCGTTCAGTTTCTGTTTATAGTCGGCCATATTTACCATTCATTATAAAATTAAAAACGAAAATATCAAAATGAAAATTTAAAGTTAAGAGTTGCTTTGTTGTCTTTTTATCTTTGGTTTTTAATCTTTTTCTTTTTATTTATGTCTCCGCCGTCTCCCGCAAAACTTCCTCGATCGAAACCAAACCGTCGAGGGCTTTCATTATTCCGTCCTGACGAAGGCTGACCATTCCTTGCCTTCGGCTTTCGTCTCTCAGGGCGCTTTCGGTGGGGCCGCGGCTCACGATTTCCTCAAGTTCACGGGTCATCTTGATAACCTCAAATAAACCGAGGCGGCCGGAAGCGCCTTTGCCCTTGCAAGCCTTGCAGCCGGAAGCGTGGTAAACCTGGTAAGGGCCTTCTTTTCCACCCAATTTTGCTTTGAGTTCAGCCATTATTTCCTTGGGCAGTTTGGCGAGCTCGCTTTTTATGATTTCCTGGACTTCCGGAGAAGCGATCTCGGGTTTTTTGCACTCGTTGCAGAGCCGGCGAACCAGACGCTGGGCGAGCATCAGATTAAGCGACGACGGCAGAAGAAAGGATTCGACTCCCATATCGAGCAATCTCGGAATGACCCCGACCGCGTTATTGGTGTGGAGGGTCGACAAGACTATGTGGCCGGTCAGAGCCGCCTGCACCGCCAGCTCGGCGGTTTCGTTGTCGCGTATTTCGCCGACCATAATGATGTCCGGGTCCTGCCGCACCGCCTGTCTCAAGCCCGAAGCGAAAGTATAGCCTATCTCCGGCTTGATCTGCGACTGATTCACGCCGTCGATAAAATACTCGACCGGGTCTTCCATACTTAAAACATTCACGCTCTCTTTGTTCAGAATCTGTAAAAGAGCGTAGAGGGTGGTTGTCTTTCCCGAGCCGGTCGGGCCGGTGATCAAAACCATACCAAAGGGTTTTTTGATACCCTCTTCGATCAAAGCCGCGCTCTTGCCGATAAGCCCGAGGTCGCCTATTTTTTTCAGGCCCAGAGTGGGGTCCAAGACGCGAATAGCCACTTTTTCTCCGGCCGGCGTGGGAAAAGTCGAAACCCGATAGTCGATGTCCCGGTTGAAAATTATGGTTCTGAAACGTCCGTCCTGCGGCACGCGGGTTTCGTCGATTTTCAATTCAGAAAGAATCTTGACTCTGGAAATAATCGGCTGGTGGAGTTCGAGCGGAAAAGAAGAAACTTCCCTAAGGTCGCCGTCAATCCTGAATCTGATGCGGACGCGCGTCCTCTGCGGCTCGATGTGGACGTCGGAGGCTCCTTGTTCGACCGCCGCCCTTAGAGTCGAAGAAACTATTTTGATAATCGGGGCTTCCTCGGCTCCGCCGACTCCGGCTTCGAGGGAAATCGATTTTTGGATCGAGCTCAAGCCGGCGCCGGGTCTGATGTTCAGAGATCTGATGGCGGCCTGAATTTCCGTCTGATAAGGAGAATAACGGCGCAGAGCCATTTCTAAATCCGAAGGCGTGACCAGATAAACTCCGAGACTCAATCTGTTTTGCTGGCTCACGAACCGCAGGGCTTCTTCGGCCCGCGTGTCTTCGGGATCGAGCATCCCCACGACCAGCATATTCCCCTCTTTACTCAAGGGAATCAGCTTGTAATTGCGGGCGGTTTCTTCGGGAATAACTTTTAGGGCTTCGTCGGTTATGGTTTCTGGTTTGATTTTCTGGTAAGGAATGCCTAAGATTTCCGCCTTGGTCTTGGCAACCGAAACTTCGTCAACTATGCGCCGGCTGTAGAGGATCTCTTCGAGAGATTTGCCGGTTTGGGAAACTTCGGTCAGAAGTCTTTGCGCCAGCTCTTCGGAAAGAATGGCGTTTTTTATAAGTCCGGCGGCTAGTTTTTTATCGTCCATAGGTCTATTTTCAGCCTCTCGTGTTAAAATTGTTCGAACGGATTTGCGCGGCCAGCCTCGGTTGGCAGAGACGGAAGGACATATTCCTTAAGCGACCGGAAAATCGGCGAATCAGTCACTCTCGAGACGTCGAAATCGACTTTGGAAACGTCGGAAATCATCTCCAAGTCGGAATTTAAAGCCACGTCAACCAAAGGCACCGGCGCAAAAAACAAATAATAAGCTCCGAGAAGAATCAGCGCGAAAGCCAAAACAAAAATCAGCATTTTGAAAATGTTGGTTTTCCTTCCTTCTTCGACGATAATAGCCATATATTGATTATTCTTTGACCTGATAATAGCTGTCGACCGTCAAGTTGCAATTCAGATTCGGATTTTTGGTTGAGCCGCCGCCGTCAATCTTGAGCGACACGATGTCCAAAAGACGGATATTAGTCTCGAGGTTGGATATAAATTTCTTCAAATTGTCGTATTTGCTCGCGAAACGGAGCGACAGTCTCAAGGCGCCGCGGGGCCTTAAAACGGTTTTTTCCTTAGCGTATTCTATCGGAAGATACTGGAAAGACATTGAATCGATTTTTATGCTGTTCAGGTCGGAGAGACCCTGAAGCTGGGTCAGTACCTCGGGTATTTTTTCGCCGACCGGCAAAGAGAGCGACAGCTTGTCCTCGATCTCGGAAACGCTTTGATATTTTTCGAGCAAACCGCTTACGACTTGGGTGGTGGCTTTGGCTTCGCCGAGCTGTTTTGACTCCGCCGACCGCTCACCCCTTAATTTCTGAACTCCCTCGTAAGCTGATTTGATATAAGAAGAATAAACATAGACAGCTCCGAAAAGCAGGCCGATGCCGACCAAGATGCTGTAAAATCTTTTAGCTGAAGCTCTCATTTTTATGTTTTTACATAGCGAAAACTCCGGGTTTGAAAGTCAAATTGACCTTAAACTGCACCGTCGAACCGCTTAAACGCGAATTTTCCAGAGTGGCCCGCTCGACCGTCTCCGAAGAATTTTCGTACAAAACCATCTGGCCGGAGAGGGCTTGGTAAGACTTGGCTGTGGCCTCGAGCGAAACCATCCTTTCGGCCGCCGAAATATTTATCGAGCTCAGAGAAACGTCTTTTATGGTAGTCGCTTCCAAAAACCCGAAAATCTTGGAAACCGCTTTATGGGATTTCAAAAGTGCCTCGAGATTGACGATCTGGGAATAAAAATTGACGAAGCTTTTTTGCTCTTCGGGCGTCACTTCCAAATTCAAGTCGTTAAGCTGCGAATTAATCGAAGAAATTTCGCGGCGCAGAAAAGGCGCGTAGCCGAAACTAAGTCCCAGATAAACTAGAACCGCCGCCATAAAGACAATAAACATAGTCAGCAAAAATTGCCACGGCCAACCGATGGTGAACCGCCCGCCCAATCTCGAATCAATGTCTCCTGAAAATTGCGGCATATTTTTTTAAATAAATTGCTTGACGCCCAAACCCAAAGCCACCGCCATTGGGGCGCCTATTTCTCCGGCTAAAGGAGAAAGGGCTGGTGGAAAAACGACTCTTCTAAAGGGCTCGGCTTTCTTCGTCGGCAGACCAAACCAGTCGCTCGCGTATTTCTCGAGGCCCAAAAGATTGGCTCCGCCGCCGGACAAAATCACTTTCTCGATTTTGCCGCGGTAATTTTTTTCGTAAATATCCTTCACCCTTTTCGCTTCACTAAGTATAACATCGAGATAAGGAAACATTAAAGTGGATAATCCGTATTCTCCGCCGGTCGCCGTAAGGCCCTTTTGCCTTTTTAAGGTTTCGGCGCGGCGGATGTTTATCCCCAGGCCGGTCCCGACTGCCTGGGTCAGGGAGTTGCCGGAAAAATCCGTCTGGCCGCTGTATTTTAAGAAGCCGTTTTCCGCGACGGCAATGGCGGTCGAACGGGCGCCGATATCGATAATAAGCGAAAGCGACGGATCGCCTAGAGTCAAAACCCTCGCCAGGCTCAAGCCCTCGATCTCTAAAATTCTCAAATTCAAGCCCGCCATCCTGAAAATCGTCTGGTATTGTTTGATCTGTTCGTTGGGAACGGAAATCAAAAGAATCTGCTGTTTTTTCACGCCTTTCTCGTCCTCGAATTCGCCGACCGGAATCCAGTCGATGGCCACCTCGGTTATCGGCAGGGGCACCAAAAGACGAGCCTGGTATTTGATGGCCTGACTAAGTTCTGCCGGAGACATAGCGGGAATTTCCAGAAGCGAAGTAAAAGCCGAGAAAGACGGCAGAGAAGCGGCCGCGTCAGTTGTTTTAACTTTCATCTGCCCCAAAAGCGCTCTCAATAATTCGGCGGTTTCTTTTTCGGTGATTTTTAAGCTGCTTGTCTGGATGGCGCTGTTTAGGCGGCTCAAGTGGCCGTAGGATTCCAAAATCCCGTAATTTTTAAGAAAAGGTTGGTCGTCTTTTTCGCCGATCTCGGCGATCTTTATCGAGGCAGTGCCGATGTCCACTCCGAGATAAAGTCGGCTCGGAAAAAATGACTTCAAAAATTCAAATTTCATAGTTTATGTTTTTAGTTAAAAGCCGGCGCAAATAAAAACTCGGCTTAGATATTATATAATTCTAGCATAAATGAAATTATTGAAAAAAATCTGGGACGCTATCCTCGACATCCTCTTTCCCCCGCTCTGCCTGAACTGCCGAAAATATCTGGGAGAATCGGAAAAGCCGAGCCTGCTCTGCGACTCCTGCTCTAATTCGATTGTTATCAACCGGTCGGTTTTGAAAATAAGCGACCCGGATTTTACGCTGGCGGCAGCCGGCGACTACCGGAACGAGGCTCTTAAAAATTTGATCCATTATTTCAAGTACCAGGGATTTTTATCAGCCGCGGGGGTTCTCGGAAAAATAATTATTTCTCACCTTGAAAAATCAGGGTTGGCTCACGAATTCAATGAAGACTGGTTGGTTATTCCGATGCCGCTCCACCGGAGCCGGCTGCGGCAGAGGGGCTTTAACCAATCAGAGAAGTTGGCCGAGATTATAAGCCGGCGTTTTAATCTGCGGCTCGAGAAAAATCTGCTCCAGCGCCGGAAAAACACCCTGCCGCAAATCACCTTTAAAACCGACAGAGAACGGCTGGAAAACATAAAAGACGCTTTTTCGATAAATAAAAAATGGGGGGAGAAAATTCGCGGACGAAACGTTATTATGGTGGACGATGTTTTTACCTCCGGCGCCACTGTGAGCGAAGCCGTAAAAATTCTCCGTCGAGCCGGCGCGAGAAAAATTATCGCTTTGGTGGCGGCGAGAGCTTAAAAAGGCTTTGCTCCCGAGAAAAATTATTTATTTTTGGCGACTATTTTAATTTGCGTTACTTCGCGGAATCCCCATTTGCCGTTTTCCCGGCCGAATCCGGAATTTTTATATCCCCCGAAGGGATTAAACGGCTGACAATAATTTATGCCATTTACGCTTACCATTCCGGTCTCGATCGAGCCAGCCACTCGATCGGCTTTTTCTCGGTCGCTGGTAAAAACATAAGCGCCCAAGCCATAAGTCGTCTGGTTGGCGAGCCGAATCGCTTCTTCCTCTGTCTTAAATTTTACTATCGGCAACACCGGACCGAACACTTCTTCTTTCCAAACCCTCATATCTTTTGTGACGTCGGTCAAAACAGTCGGCTCGAAAAACGCGCCGCCGAGTTTTTGTTCCAACGAGCTTCCTCCAATAACTATTTTTGCTCCTTTTATCTTGGCGTCTTCAACTTGCGAGACCAAGCAATCGAGCTGCCTTTTGGCTCCCAAGGGCCCGATTTCCGTGCTTTTTTCTTCGGCATCGCCGATCTTTTTATTAGAAAAAAACGAAGCGATTTTTTCGACCGTTCTGTCCAAAATGCCTTCCTCGACTATCAGTCTTTTTAAGCCGTCGCAGCACTGGCCGGCGTTTAATAATCTATTAAAGCAAACATTTTCAACTGCTACATCTATATCGGCGTCGCTGAAAATTATGCCGGGAGCAGACCCGCCCAGCTCCATAACTGCCTTAATGAATTTTTTGGCGGCAATTTCATAAAGAAATTTTCCGGTCTTGGTGCTGCCGGTAAAAGCAATCATATTTATGTCCTGCTGCGCCAAAAGTTTTCCTACCTCGCCATTGCCATAAACTTCATTAAAAACGCCTTTTGGTAAATGGCTGGAAAAAATATCTTCGATAAATTTTCCGCACAGAGGAACTTCCTCCGAATGTTTTAACACGATGGTATTTCCGGCAATTAAACTTTGGAGCGCGGCCCAGACAAAAGCGGCGAACGGAAAATTCCAGGGGATAATCACGGCCGCGACGCCGATCGGTTCGTAAAACACCCTGTGAATTTCTTTGTCGTCCTCAAAGGTCGTCTCCGGACTCAAATATTTTTCCGCATTGTCAAAATACCAATTGGCGTAATCAAGCGTAGCGTCAAAATCTGTAATCGCTTCGTTTATCGGCATACCCATTTCTCTTGATTCTAAAAGGGTAAATTCCGATTTTCGCGATTTAAATTCTTCGATGGCCTTCCGCAAGAGCTGGACTCGTTTTAAAACTCCTAAATCCCCCCATTTCTTTTGGGCGTTTCTGGCAAGTCCAATCTTGTTTTCAATATCTTGAGGACTCGAAACATCAACCTCGCCCAACACTCGATAGTTCGAAGGATTTATGGATTTTAGTTTTGACATAGCGATTATTGTACGCAAGAGTCGAAGCCCTTGTCGAAGGCGAAGTCCCGAGCGTAGTCGAGGGGAGCTTGTCGAAGGACGGTGGGGGTGAGATTCGTCCCGCACAAAGCGGAGGGTACAGGATTTGAACCTGTGAGGGGATTCCTCCCCAACCGCATTTCGAGTGCGGCGCATTAGACCGCTCTGCCAACCCTCCAATTTTTATTTCCGCGCCCGCCAATGACGATTCTGCGGAATGGACCAGGCGGGAATCGAACCCGCGATCTCCTCATTGCAAATGAGGTGTTCTACCACTAAACTACTGGCCCGTTCGCTGATTATTATGGCAGACAAAAACAAATTTATAAACCAGATGGTTCTTCTACGCGCGGAGAGCTAAAGCAATCCATCAAACAATTGTAACGATTCTCGTGCGGATCACAACTTTTATTTCCGCAATCCACGCAGTACTTCAAAGAAATCGGACAGGGCTTGCCCGGAAGGCAATCGCTGACTAATTTCAATCCGGGACAGCAATTGTAAGGCGGCATAGCGGGATCGCCGGCTTTGACGCATTTCGAACACTTAATTTCGTCATCGGCTTCATTGTGCGTCTGTTCCAACATACCTGATCCAACTTGAGTCTTAAGCCGAGAATCAGAAACCTTAACCGCTCCTTCATAGAAATAAACTGGAGGGAGACCGGGAAGTTCTACTTTGCTTTCTTGGTCGATGATCGCTGTTTCAAAACCCAAATCCACGCCTAATTCGTTTTGCGCCAATCTCCACTTACGAAGGTAGGTTTTGTGCTCGCTCTCCCAACAATCAATTTCTTTAATTTCAAAATCAACGCTGGTTTTCTGTTGCTTGCCCGGTATAAGCAAATCGATATTGGTGAATCCCTCTGGCTGACGCTTGCCACGCGAGTCAAGAATTTCCCAATAGACGCCGATTGTTCCTTTGGGCAGCTTTCCGACTGGTTTGTTTAAGATAAAGCTTCCCCAACGGTGGTTTGGGCCGCTAAATCTGCTAGAAGTTACGTCATCAAGCGATTCCGATATCGATTGCGTCCCCTTAATATTGAATTTCTGAAAGTCAACCCAGACGTCTTTACCAAGAGGCGCCAAGGAAACATACAGAGACTCCAAGCCCGAGCCCATTGGTATTTTGCCGTCTCCGCTTTCGTAGAGAATCGGCTCTCTAAAATTCAAAGCGCGTTTTAATTGATAAACGCCGTTTTTGACCAGAGGGCAGGGCAGATTTATTTTTAGCGAAAAATTGTCTAGCCTCTCTTTCTTGACAGACGTTTGCTTAAAACTGACTAATTCTTGGCTGTTTTGCCGAAACGAAACATCAATTTTATTAGGACTTTCTGAAAATTCTCCGGGCAAAACATTGGAATAATACTTGCCGGTCTTTAGGTCTGAAATTCCGTAGAGTAGGTGGGCTGATTTGTCGGTCGCTTCAGTAGATAGAGATCTCACTAAAGCCACCCAAAAAGTTTTATTCTCGACTGGCGCGGTTTGACTGATATAAGTCCAGCCAGAATCTAGATTCGGATTAAAGTATAAAACTTCTCTCGGCGGATAAGGATAAGTGAAGCCAGCAGACGCTTCCTCGGCGACGAATTCGATGGCGTTGCCGTTTGTTTTCTGCCGCTCGGTGTTTGACAGAAAACCCAGGGCGACAAAAATTAGAACAACGGCTGTAATAATTATTTCTTTACGCCTAATCGTCTTATTAAACATTGTTTATAAAGTTATATTTGTTTTTTTATTTCGACCATTATGACGTCATGGACCGGACGGGATTCGAACCCGTTGCCTCTACTATGCCATAGTAGCGCTCTACCGATTGAGCTACCGGCCCACCTTTTGAGCTATCCTCTTAGCTATAGTTTCTAATTCTAATTGCTTTTTTGTACCAGCACAAGAAATTACGCAAACGCCTTTATATTCAAGATTCTTTGTTGTTTTACCAATCGTACGCGGGTCGCATTTCGTCTTATAAAAATGGTTCTTGGGTATTCCTGTCGCCTTAGACCAAAATCGCGTAAGTTCAGCTATGTCCTGATCTGCTCTATAAGATATGCGGGCGCGCAAGACGTCTGTGTCAATGTTATATACGTTACGCAACAATTTACAATATAATCTTATAATTAACGGGTTAGAGCTACCCAGAGAAAGTCCTTTATGGCTAATCCACTTGCTTCCTTCGCCGAAATATAAAATCGCTAAAATAATTTTCTGCATATCCTTATTCTGAAGCGCAAAATTTATCAATTGATTATTAATGATGATGAAGTTTGCCAGCTGTTTTTCGAATATTTTACGCTTAGCTTTGATCGCCTTTCTTCTGCTGTGTTCGTTCAAAATTCTTATTTTTTTATTGTATGAGGCCGGTAAATTAAGATCGCTAACCCAAAAAGAGAGCGTGCTTTTCGGAATCTTTACATGTAACCTAGTCTGTATTTCAGAATAAGTTAATCCCTGTCTTCTTAATTTCATCGCGATAAGTTTAAAATCTGTATAATAACCTCTCATTGTGATACATTGTACCACGAATACAACTATGTGTTAAGTTTGAATTCCCCGTGTCGAATGCTATACTAAATAAAATGGGGCGGACAACTAAAAGAGACGATATCCCTATTTTTTATAAACGAGGCGAGGTGGCCGAGCGGCTTAAGGCGGCAGTCTTGAAAACTGCTATGTCCGAAAGGGCATCGTGAGTTCGAATCTCACCCTCGCCGTCAGTTTATCCTTTAATCCCCGTCTATCGACATCGGATGTCGATAGAGTTAGAATTGAAAAAGAAAATATGAGGGAAAAAATTATTGCCGGCAATATCTATCACGTAATCAACCGCGGCGTTGACCAGAGAAAAATATTTCTTAGCGAGGAGGACTATTTTCGATTCATTCACGATTTATTTGAATTTAACGACCTCAATTCGGCCAACAATACCAACTACTTCTTTCTGCGGAAGAAAAACTCTATCGACATCGGATGTCGATATATTGAGAGACGACCGAGAAAGCTGCTGGTGGAAATTCTGGCTTTCTCTCTGATGCCCAACCATTACCATCTGTTATTGAAAACGAGATTTGATGACGGAATAGCTAACTTTATGAAAAAAATTAATATGGGATACGCCAAATACTTTAACCAAAAATACAAACGAGCCGGCGCCTTATTTGCTGGCAAGTACAAGGCGGTCCTAATTAAACGAGACGAACACTTCATCCACATCCCCTATTACATTCACCTCAATCCTTTAGATCTCGAATTTCCGGAATGGCGGAAAAGAAAAATCAAGGATTATAAAAAAGCGATAAAGTTCTTAGAAAATTATCGCTGGTCAAGTTTTCAAGATTATATTGGCAAAACCAATTTCCCTTCGATAACACAGAGGGATTTTCTGCTAAATTTCTTTGAGGGAACAAAACAGTATAAAAAAGACACTATCAAGTGGCTAAAAGAAATAGAGTTGGAGGAAATCCGAGATTTTGTTCTGGAATAATCCCCATCTATCGTCTATCGACATCCGATGTCGATAGGGTTTAAAGCTAACAGTTTTTGCCGAAAGACAGTTGGGGAAGCCACCAGACAGCCGGATATTTAACCATTATTTTTTCATAAAGCGATCTATCGCAAATCTTGATAGTTACGTCCTTGTTTATTTCCCTGAACCACTCGTCAAAAGATCGTTTGGCGACGGTGATAGCCTCAAAGCGGTAACGCGTAACGCCATCGTTTACTTTTTCGCTCGATAACAGTTTAACCAGCTTATAGGAATAATCGTCCTCTACGACATTCGGAAAAATCTCTCCTGGTTTCAAACGGGAAAGCACGTTTTTGACAAGGGGGTCTTCGGCATAATCGGTTTTCTCGCCAAAACCGTAAGGAATTAAAATCTCCGGCGCCGTGTTTTTTTCTTTAGGCGGATAGGTGCTACTTTCGAAATTTCCTTGCGAGCGTCCGATGGCCTCGAATTTTTCTGGTTTTTTAAATACCTCGGCTTTGACAGCTTCTATTTTTTCAATCGCCTCCTTATGGATGGAAACGCTCAAATTAAAAGCCGAATGGACCTTTCTGTTATACAAAGAAGGAGAAACAAAATAAGTTAAATAGCCTTCCCGGTGTCGACCGAAGGCTTTTTTAACGCAAGCTAAAATATCAGGCGCTTTGGTCTCTTCATCAATCCGTTTCGCTTCCGCGATTATCTCTTCCCGATTGACTTTGGCATTCAATTGGCCGGCGGCTGATTGGTAGAAAAAAGAGTCCGCCAGTTTCGCCAAAACTTCTTCGGCTGAAGTTTCTCCGTCGGAACGATAACAATTCTCCGTTGCTATAAACAGTCTTATTTCTCCCTCTCCCAAGTGAAATTCCCGGTGACTGAAATAAACAGAGGCCACGCTCCTGTCTCCAACTTGTCCTAAAAAAACACCCGACTTCAACAGAAAAAAAACTGAAAGGCATCCGATCAAAATAAAAAACCAGGCCGAGGGGAAAATCTTTCTCAATTTCAAGTTCTAATTTTTGGTGTGGATGTACCACACTCTCGGAACCGTGCATTCTTCATTGGTGGCTAGAGCACCGCCACTATTACCTCCGATAGCATAAATTTTGTTGTTCACGGCGGCGGCGGCTAGATAGTTTCGCGCCGTCGGCATAACAGTCTTGGTAGCCCAGGTATTGGTTGCCGGGTCATATTCTTCGTTGACAGCTGAAGCGGCAGTAGCGTATCCTCCAATAGCATAAATTTTGTTGTTCACGACGGCGACAGCTAAAGCATCACGCGCCGTCGGCATAGCTGTTTTAGTAGCCCAAGTATTGGCAACCGGGTCATATTCTTGGTTTACGGCCACTTTGGCGGTGTTAGCTCCTCCAATAGCGTAGATTTTGTTGTTGACGACGGCGGTAGCTAAATTATAACGCGCCGTCGGCATAACAGTCTTGGTAGCCCAGGTATTGGTTGCCGGGTCATATTCTTCGTTGGTGGCTAGATAACTGCCGTTATATCCTCCAATAGCATAAATTTTGTTGTTCACGGCGGCGGCGGCTAGATAGTGTCGCGCCGTCGGCATAGCTGTTTTAGTAGCCCAAGTATTGGCAACCGGGTCATATTCTTCGTTGGTGGCTAGATAAGTACTACTGCCGTTACCTCCGATAGCATAAATTTTGTTGTTCACGGCGGCGGCGGCTAGAAAGTATCGCGCCGTAGGCATAGCTGCTTTGGTTAACCAGGAATTGGTGGCTGGATTGTACTCTTCGTTTACGGCCCCATAAGTAGTGGTATATCCTCCGATAGCGTAGATTTTGTTGTTCACGGCGGCGGCGGCTAGACCATAACGCCCCGTCGGCATAGCTGTTTTGGCAGTCCAGGTAAAGGCGGCGGGTTCGGCGGTAAAGTATGACCCGGTATAGGTATAGCCTGATAACGATGTCGAACTGGCAGACAGGATTCCCGCGCCTGGAGGAACGCCTCCGGCACTTTGCACGTCCACATACTCCTTCGTGGCCGCGTCGCTTAAGGCCGATGGTCCGGCGATATTAGTAACCTTGTAAGTCGGTGTCGCGCCGGACAACTTGATATTGCCTACGACTTCCAGTTTCTCGGCTGGAGTCGCCGTCCCCACCCCCACATTGCCCGCTAAATCGATCCTCACTCTTTCGACTCCGGATGTTCCGAGGACGATGTTTTTATTCATATCGGCGAGGGTTGAGTAACCGCTGATATCGATGAAAGATTTGGCGGTTGCGTTTGTTCCTCCGCCAGCGCTTATTCTTAAAAAACCATCATCGTAAGCTAGGGTTGGAGTTCCACCGCCGACGCCGGCGATTTCACCCTGTAGGCGAGGAACGCCTACGGCTGGCCTTGGCGCGGTATTGCCAAAACCCGCGGGGATGATTAGAGCGCCTCTCACGTCGAGTTTTGCCACGGGACTCGAGGTTCCGATGCCAACATTTCCCGTTGAATTAATAATTACTCTCTCCTGGCTGTCTAAGGTATAAAATCTGATGGAGCCGGTGTTTGCGGAATTATTAATGCCGATCTGCACCGAACCGGTCGAGGCTGGATTAAAAATCTGGAGGTTGTTGGCGGTCGAATAACCTAGAATACTCCGATAGGTGCCGCTTGCGTCTTTGAAAGATAAGGAACGGCTATTGTCAAGATATACGCTGCCCGACAGAGCTAGATCCTTCCATTGGAGATTGGTCTGGCCGATATTTCTCAAATTCGCCTGATCAGGCAGCAAGTCAAAATCAAAGCTCGCCGCCGAAACCCGTCCAATAGCCGAGGTGAGTCTTTGGGAAATCTGGTTCAGAGTCGGGTCTTCGGAATTGTAGGTCAGGGTAAGGTCGACATTCACGGTTGAGTGGCCGCCGGGATTGTCGTATTTTGTAAAAAGAAGATTGTTTGTTTTGACGCGGCTGCTGGTTAAGAGGACCTTCTCGCCAATATTGGTTCTTTTGATATATACGCCGTTTTGGTCGGATAAGATAAAGGTCGGGTCGAGGGTCGGGTCTTCCATTCGTAATTTCAAGGCACAGAAGGTCTGGCAAGGCAGGTTGGCTGCCTCATTCTCGCCTTCATAGACTTTCTCGATCAAGCTTGAATCTCTCACTAACCCTTGGATACGCTCCAAGACAGACTGGGTTTGGTTCGTAACTTCAATCGAGGCGCTTTCCTTGGTTTCAATCCGGGTGGTGGTGACCAAGATGCCGGTTAAGAGGCCGGCGGTGATGGCAAAGATGCCGGTGTAGAGGAGGAGTTCGATGAGGGTGAAGGCTCTGATAGATTTCACGTTTTTCATCGTTTGTGTAAAAATCTTAAAAACGCTTGGCTAAAATAAATATAATAAAAATTACTGACAAGAACCAGCGATGCAAGCCTGACCGTCCGGGCAGAGACCGTCGCAACCATTGTTTACGCTGTAAGAAACATTGAAAGGACTGGAACAACCGCAGCTCCCGCAACACTTGAAGTTGGCATAACGGCAAGCATTGGTGTCGCTGCAGCGACTGCAGGAGTAAACCGTGCTGCAGGATCCGCCGCTGCAGCCGCAGGTGCAAGTGGACTGATAATAATCCGTGTAGGTGCACGAATTGGAACTACAGGAATAGTCTCTTTTGTATCGATCGCTCCCTGAACAAAGGTAATAATCAGAAGGACAGTCAGAACTTGAACAACAGGAGGCGCAACTAGTGCTGCAACCTAAATTGGTGTCGGTATAACTACAATCATTAGAACTGCAAGAATAATCTTTAAAGTGTCTGTCGGCACCAGAACAATAATAAGAATCGAAAGTATTGCAGCTGGTATCTGAAACCGTACGTTGACAGTCATTTAGGCCGCTCGAACAAAAATCTTTAGTGCAACGCCGGGTGGTAGTGTCAACGCAAGAATACACACAAGTATTGCTTCCGCAATAAGCAGAACTATAACTGTAATCGTTATCGCAAACTCCTGCCGAACACTTTGGGTGGTAAGTATAAAGAGTGGTTAGGCTGTTGCACTGTGTCCAGTCGCTGCCGCAAGTGTCGCCGCCGGTAGAACGAGTACAAGTACAGCTGGCGCTTTGACCATCACACGAGCCATTGGAACACTTATAAACGGTTTTAGTTCCGGACGCTGATTCGTCGCAGGCGTCGGAATACGAACAACTGCCGCAACTGCTGCTTGTGTCACAGGTGGTGCCGTCGGTGTCTCTCGTACTCGTACACGCGCAGGCTTGAGAACCAGAAACGCAGACTTCATTCTGACAGATGTGTGTAGTTTGCGTGCCAGTGCCGCTTTCCGCGCAAGTGGAGGGGTAAGAACACTCGCCGCAAGCCTCCGGTTCTCCACAAACTGTGCCGTTAGGTTTGCCAGTGCAAAAAGTAGGCGGAACAAACGGAACGCCGCTAACTTCCCCGGACAGCAATCCTTCGCCACAACTGCTGAAAGCTAAAATCTGATAATAATAAGTTACGCCGTTGGTTAGATTTGTATCCGTGTAAGAAGTGGGCGTTACAGGCCGAGGATTTTGGGGAATCGAGATTTCGCCGCCGGAAGTCTCACCTTTATAAAGCCGGTAACCGGCAATAGCGCCGCCGCCAGGCGAAGGCGCTGTCCAAGTTAAAACATTCTGCGCGTCGCCAGGTTGAACAGTCAAATTGCTGATTTGACCCGGAGCAAGACAATTCACCGTAAACCCGCCGCTCAAGGTCCCTATCTGCGCGTCAGGATTTGTAACCACCACATTCCAAGCGCCGGCTAGGGCGCCGGTGATGGGACAGGAGCCGTTGCTTAAAGTGGTCGAGTTGGTGAAAGTAAAATTAGTACAAGTTATGTCTGACTGACCTGATTTCGCAAGCTTCACTGTCGCGCCTGACTGGAAATTGGAGCCAGTGATGGAGGCGATGGCGATTGGGGCGGTATTTACGCCAGAGGAGGGAGAAATAGCAGAGACCGAAGGCGGCGGCAAAGTTACCGTAAACCCGTTAGTCAAGGTTCCGGCCTGCGAATCTGGATTAATAACTTTTACATTCCATTGGCCAGCGGCGGCGCCAGTTATGGGACAGGAGCCGTTGCTTAGGGTGGTGGAATTGGTGAAAGTAAAGCTGGTACAGGCAATGTCTGTTTGGCCCGACTTGGTCAATTTGACTGTCGCGCCTGACTGGAACCTATTGCCAATAACCGAAGTAATAGCCACTGAAGCGTTATTTATAGCGCTCGAAGGAGTAATGGAGGAGACAGTTGGCGGAGGCAAAGTTACTGTAAACCCGTTGCTCAAAGTTCCAAGCTGCGCGTCAGGATTTATGACCGCCACATTCCAAGCGCCGGCTAGGGCGCCGGTGATGGGACAGGAGCCGTTGCTTAAAGTGGTCGAGTTGGTGAAAGTAAAATTAGTACAAGTTATGTCTGACTGACCTGATTTCGCAAGCTTCACTGTCGCGCCTGACTGGAAATTGGAGCCAGTGATGGAGGCGATGGCGACCACGCCGGTGTTTATGCCGGAAGAGGGAGAAATAGTGGAGACTGAAGGAGAGGAAGCGGCTGTGGAGACAGAAATCACACCCTCGCTGTTCACGGTAATAATAAATCCTGTGTCCGTGCCTTTTATTTTTATAATAACCGACTGGTTTGTCGCGCTGTGGTTTACGCCGGTTATTTTATCAAAACCAATGTCGAGGCTCGAGCCGGAAAAAATATTGGCGTATTCTATCGAAGAAGGAAGAAGGCGTTTTTCCCGCTCGTTGGCCGATAAATAAGTTTCGCCGGTGAAAAGAGCGTAATAATCATTGTTTCCGGATTCGTCAGATTTATTTTCAAAATGAAGACCCCAGGCAGACTGTTCTTCCTGGCCAATTGATTTCTGCTTGGCGCTGTAAAGATAATTGGTGATTTCTTCGGCGGTGTTTTTCAGAGTCGAGTATCGTTGCTGATTCACATAGACGCCGATGCTCACTCCGGACAAAATCACGGTGATAGAACCGGCGACCAAAAGTTCTATAAGCGAAAAGCCTCGGCTGTTTTTTTTCATAAAATATTTTTTTGCTCTCTTAGTCTAAAGAAAGGTTCGCCGGATAGATACTCACCTTTTCCGCTTCCCAATCACCTTTGGCTTTTATCCTTAGACTTACGGTCGCGCTGTCTCCTTCTTGAATGTCTCCGAGCTTGATTCTCCGCTCGCCCAGATTCACTGTCTTGCCTTTATGGTTAATCTTCATCGCGATTTGGTCGGCCGGAATGTCTTTTGGCAAAACAAAGAAGGAGAAAAGCGCTGTTTTTTCGCTTGTCGGAACAAAAATATTTTTCTCCGACTCGTCGGGATCGCCGAACTTGCCTATTGTCAGGCCGGTTTCTGAAACCAACTTTACGTTGCCGATTATTTTTGTATCCCACCGCACCAAATCAGAACCTGCCAATTGGCTTATTCCCGACGATTCCGATAACTTAGACTGTTCTACGGCTTGTTGGGAAAGCTGGGGCTTGTTAATAAAAAAATAAATTCCGATTCCCGAGATCGCGACCGCTAAAATTAAAATAATGATAATGTGCTCTGGCTTCATTTTCTTTATTTATTTTTAACGACTTTAATTATATCACGAATTATACCACGAAAACAGTCAAGCTCCACACAAACTCTAGTAAATATATTCGTGAATCAGCTCGCCGTCTTTGTTAAAAAGCCTAATCCGGTCGTGTTCTGAAATGAAAAAATCGCGGTCGCTGTAAGACGAACCCAAGAAGATTCTCCATTCGCGCGAAAGAAAATCAGTGTCATTTCTGTATTTCTCGAGGCAACCGCTGTAATTTATCTTATCCAGGAATTCCCGGCAACGAGAATCGTAATAAGGAATCGGCAAGTTGTAGGCCGGATATGCGCAATTCTTGAGCGAAGTTATATAGTCCTGGCAAAAATTGCTGAAATCGACTATATCGGCTCTGCTTTGGTAAAGACGCGGGCAGTCGAACGGCAGAGACGGACTAAAACGGTAAGCAGTCTCCAGATAGCCGGTACATTTATTCAGCCTGAAGTTCACTCCGATTTTGCTCCGCGAAGAATAGACGCGGACGCGGTCGCCGTTTTTAAGAACCAGCGTTTGGGGTTCGTTCGGTCCCTGCTGGCTAAAGATCTCGACAGCCTGGGGAATAAAAAACTCGTCGAATTTGGTTTTTATTTTCCAGCCGGTTATGTCCAGGGTATCGCCTTTTTTGAGCGATGAAGCGAGCTCGAGAACGCTCGGCTTGCCGGAGCGGCTACGGCTAACCGAAGCAATTTTTAATTTGCCTTTGCCGTAAATATATGGCTCGACCACTGGCTGGGTTTTGCCGGCGTCGGGCTCGACAACCGGAGGCGACGGAGGCTTTGGGGCCGGCGCTTCCGGCTTGGACGGGGTTTTGGCCGCGGAAGACTTAGCCGGTTTTGTCGAAGGTTTGGAAACCGACGAAGGAAATTTCTTGAGGCTCTCGAGCGTCAGTACCTGCTTGACCCACGTTTTAAAATCAAGATTCTTGGATTTAAACCACCTGACCGAAAAAAAGACAAGGTAAAACAGGCTGGTCAAAAAAACAAACAAGACGATGATATTAAAAATTATGCGGAACCAGTATCTCATTCTAGATAACTATATTCAATAATTTGCCCGGGATAAAGATCGTCTTCTGGATTTTTTTGCCGGCGGTTAAGTCTTTAATTTTTTTTCTCTCCAGGGCCAGTTTTTCAGCCTCTTCTTTTTTGATGCCTGCTCCGGCTTCGAATTTGTCGCGAACCCTGCCGTTTATCTGGACCACTAATTCAAAAGTTTTTCTCTCAAGCAATTTTTCATCGTATTTCGGCCAAGGAGCCAGATGAATGCTTTTACTATAGCCCAATCTCGACCATAATTCTTCGGCGATAAACGGAGCGAAAGGCGCGAGGAGCTTCAAAAATATTTCGAAGTCTTTACGAGTAACTTTCTCGGCTGATTCTGTAAAGCGATTCAAAATTATCATCAGTTCGGAAATAGCGGTGTTGTAACGAAGGTCGGCAATGTCATCGGTGATTTTCTTGATCGAGAAATGGAAATCAGCCAAAAACGGCGCTCTGGCTTTAAGTTCGGTTTGAGAGGTTTTCTTTTTGGTCTCTTTTTCCGCCAAACTAATTCCGAATTTCCAGACTCGTCCCAAAAAGCGGGTGATGCCGGCAATGGCCTCGTCGCGAAAATCCCCGCCTTCTTCGAACGGTCCCAAAAACATAAGGTGGAGTCTTAAGGTGTCGGCGCCGAATTTTTTGATATACTCGTCGGGATTCACCACATTGCCTTTGGATTTTGACATTTTGCCTCCTTCTTTCAAAATCAAGCCGTTGATGCGGAAGGTCGTAAACGGCTCCTCAAAATCAATAAGTTTATTTTTTTTGAAAAACATAGTGATAAAACGCGAATAAAGAAGGTGGAGGACCGCGTGCTCGGCGCCGCCCACATACATATTAACCGGCAGCCATTTTTTGGTGATCTTCGCGTTCCACGGCAATCGCGTCGAAGAGGCGGAACGAGAAAGGCCTGAAGTCGAGGGACTTGCCCCGAGCAGGTCGATGGGGCTTGCCCCGAGCAACGTCGAGGGGTAACGCAAAAAATACCAGGCCGAATCAAGAAAAGTGTCAGAGACATCTGTTTCGCGGCGAGCCCATTTTTTACATCGCGGACAGCGGACTTTATAAAATTTTTCCGAGCCGGCAAGGGGCGACTCTCCTTTCCCGCTTGGCCGAAAATCTTCTAGATACGGCAATTTGACCGGCAAATCTTTTTCCGGCACCGCATACCAACCGCGCATCTCCGGCCGTTCGCCTTCTCCGAGCTCCGCGCATTTCTCACAGAAAATCATCGGTATCGGCGGCCCCCAGTAGCGCTGGCGGGATATGAGCCAGTCGCGCAGACGGTATTGGACTGTCTTTTCTCCGCTAGTCGCTTTAATCGCTTTCTCGAAAGAGACGAGCGGCGATTCGACTATCGGTAATCCGAATTTCTTGGCAAATTCAAAATCTCGCTTATCGTGCGCCGGCACGGCCATAATGGCGCCGGTGCCGTAGCCGGAGAGCACATAATCCGAGACCCAAATCGGAATTTCCTTTTTGGTCGCCGGGTTTATCGCTCTTACGCCTTTTAATTCGACTCCGGTTTTCTCGCTAACTTCGCTTATCCGTTCAACTTCGGATTTTCTCTTTGCCGCAGCCGCATATTTTTTAACCTCTTCTATATTATGTATGTTTTTAGCCGCTTCTTTGATAAACGGATGCTCGGGCGCGAGCGCCAGAAAAGTCGCGCCGAAAATCGTATCCGGCCTCGTTGTAAATACTTCAACAAAAGCTCCGCGTTGCTTTTTCTCCGCGTATTTCCGCGTTCGTTCCGCGTTTTTCTGCGAAAGGGGAAATTTAATGAGAGCCCCCTCTGATTTGCCTATCCAATTTCTTTGGGCTGCTTTAATCCTCTCCGGCCAGTCGATTTTATCGAGATTCTTGAGCAGACGGTCGGCGTAATCGGTAATTTTAAAAAACCACTGCTCGAGATTTTTTTTGATAACTTCGCTATCGCACCGCTCGCATTTATTGTCTATAACCTGCTCGTCCGCCAAGACGGTTTTGCAGGATGGACACCAATTAACCGGAGCTTTTTTGCGATAAGCCAAGCCTTTCTCAAAAAGCTTTAAAAAAATCCACTGGGTCCAACGGTAATAGTCCGGGTTGTAAGTTTCCAAGCGATTGCTCCAGCTAAAACCGTTGCCGATCATTTTGAGCTGGCCGTAAAATCTCTTCTCGGAAATTTTTGCCTGCTCCATCGGGTGGACGCCGATTTTCAGGGCGTAGTTTTCCGAATGGATGCCGAAGCCGTCGAGGCCTATCGGCTCGAAAACGTCCTTGCCCCTCATCCTCATAAACCGACCGTAAATATCGCTGCCGGTAAAAGCGTACATATTGCCCACGTGGAGCCCTTCGGCCGAAAGATACGGAAACATCATCAGGTTGTAAAAAGGCTTTTTGGCCTTGGTTAAATCCGGCTCGTAGATTTTGTCTTCGAGCCATCGGCCGGCCCATTTTTTCTCGATTTTCTGAAAATCGTACGGTCTCATTACAACTAATTCTAAAACATCTTTGCTCCACCTTCAACGCGCCGCAATACACCATACTTGCTAAAGCCGATCTCCACGCCGGTTCTCTCTCACACAATTTTTTCTTGCTAAAATATCCAGGACGGCCGTCTCAATTATTTTAGCAGATAAAATTAGAAGTCTTTCTCGAAAATTAAAATGGATTCAGCTTGAATCAAGGTGCCGGTTTTATCGTCCCCCGCTTGGTAATCTCAAGGATGTGAATATATCTCATAATATTAAAGTTCTCCATTTCTTTGATCAGCCATTCTGGAAATTTATTTTTTCCGATCCAAACGCTCTGCTGGAGCAAAGAAAAACCCAGGGCTTTGAGCACAGAACGAAGCCAGGCGCGTTTTGTCCGATACCTTTCGGGTATATCAAAAATAAGTATCTTTAACTTTCCTGGTTCTTTTTTGGAACATTTGATTTTGTGTAAAAGTTCTGCTTTCTTGAGCGATCCGATTCTTTTTAGTCCCTTGGCGCTGATTTTCCAAACTGGTTTTTTCGACGAAACGCTGGATCTGGTAATAAATCCTTGACGTTTTAAAACATTAAGCAAGGAGTATAGTCGTTGTTTTTTAGTTCTGTCCGGCAAGGGACGTGTCGGGCAAAAAATATTTTGCCTTAGTCTTCCATAAGATTCTTGGTAACCGCAAGCAAAAAATGAAAATATCTCGGCGGTTGTCGCCGCTCCACTCTCGATAATCTCGAGGAGTCTAATAATTTTATTTCCTCTGACTTCAGTCATCTATGAATAATATACAATTTTAGCGCTAAAATAACTGGGACGGCCGTTTCAGATATTTTAGCAGGCGGCAAGATTAAAAAGCCGGAGAGCGGTTTCGGTAGTCCGGCGACAGGCTTCTTCTAAATTTATTCCTTTTATTTCGGCTATTTTTCGGGCGACTTCAATAATATAAGCTGGTTCGTTGCGCCGGCCGCGAAAAGGCACGGGCGCCACATAGGGCGCGTCGGTTTCAAGAAGAATTTTTTCTAAAGGAATTTTTCTTATTATCTCGCCGTATTTCTCGATAAAAGTGATGACTCCGCCGAACGAAAAACAAAATCCCATCTCAAACAGTTTTTCGGCGTCTCTCTTCTCGCCGGAAAAAAAATGGATTACACCGGGCGCCTCAAGAAGCAAGTGGTTATAACTTTCCAGAATGTCCAAAAGTTCGGGGTAGGCGTCGCGGCAGTGGATAATTATCGGTTTTTTAATCTCAAAAGCCAGCTTAATCTGCTCTATAAAAGCTCGGACTTGCTTTTCGCGCGTCTCTTCTCCCAGACGGTAGAAATCCAGGCCGCACTCGCCGACAGCCACCACTTTTGGACGGCAAGCTAAATTTTTGTAATAGTCGCGGTCAAAAACTTCGCCCTTGGTCAGCAATCGCCCGCCGCGATCGCCGCCCAATTCCTTGACATCATAATGCGAGCTTTCGGTGTGTATGGGATGAAGGCCGACGGTCGCGTAAACGCCCTCTTTATAATCCTCGGCAATCCGGACCGCTTTCTCTGAAGTGTCTTTTTGGGTGCCGCTGTTTATAAGCCAGACTCCTTGGTTAAGCGCTTGTTCAATCACTTTTTTATAATCAGTCGAAAAAACCGCGAACTGGATATGGGTATGGACATCGATTAATTTTGGCGTCATAAAAAATCAGAGTTTAAAAACGGGCGAACCGACGATAAGAAAAACACTTATGTTTTTAAAATTACTTTCTCCGGTTTTGGAAAAAGCGGCGGAAGTTTTTTAACTTTTACTCTCTTTCCTCTCATAGAAACGGCTCGTTTGATTTTTTTGCTCGCCTCCGGCAAAAAGGGCGAGAGGAAATCGCCTAATTCATTCAGTATGAAAACCAGATCAAAAATAGCCTGCTTGTCGCCGGTCTCCCAGGGCCGGTTTTTGTTGACGTAAATGTCGCCGAATTTTATAAGCTCCCAGATTGAAGCCAGGCTTTCGTGAATTTTAAATTTAGCCAGATGTTCGGAGATTTCATTTTTAGTTTTTAAAACCGCGGCTCTGACTTCCTCGGAGACGGAAAAGCTAGGGTTTAAATCTGTCCGCGAAGCCAATGTCGAAACGCGAGAAGCAAAATTGCCGAGGCCGTCCGCTAGATCGGCGTTATAACGCCTTTCGAGCTTCTCGTAGCTGAAATCGCCGTCTTCGTCCGAAGGAATCTCCCGAAGTAGATAGTAACGCAAGGGGTCGCTGCCGTATTTTTTTGTGAGCTCAAAAGGGTCGATGATGTTACCCAACGATTTGGATATTTTTTCGCCGGCCGCGGTAACAAATCCGTGGACTAAAATTTTCCGAGGCAAAGGAAGGCGGGCAGACATAAGCATAGCCGGCAAAATAATCGTATGGAACCTCAAAATGTCTTTGCCGATGATTTGGATGTCCGCCGGCCAATATTTTTCAAATTTTTTCTTGGCCGAAAGTGAGCTCCGGCCGTAACCCAGCGCCGAAAGGTAATTAGCCAGAGCGTCGATCCAGACGTACATTACCTGGTCAGAGCCCGGAATAGGAATGCCCCAAGGATTGCTCTTTTTTGAACGGCTCACGCTTATGTCTTCCAATCCCCCGTCGAGAAAAGCCAGGGTCTCTCTCTGCCGCGACTCGGGCAAAATCAAAAGACTTCCTTCGCTTATCGCTTTTTTAATCCGTTCGCCGTATCTGGAAAGCCTGAAGAAAAAATTTTCTTCCTCGACCATCTCCGGCTTTTTTTTGTGATAAGGACACAAACCGTGGGCCAGCTCTTTCTCGGTCACAAAACCCTCGCAGCCCAGACAATAAAGGCCGCGGTATTTTTTGAGATAGATGTCGCCCCTCTCTCGAAGCTCGGAAAAAAGTTTTAGGGCGCCGGGCCAGTGCTTTCGCTTGTCCGAGGTTCTCACGAAATCGTTCCAAGAAAGATTCAGGGTCTTTTTGAGTTCGCGGAAACGTTTAGAAATTCTGGCGGTAAAAGTTTTCGGCGACAAACCCGCGGCTTCGGCCGCCCGCCTGATTTTTTCTCCGTGTTCGTCGGTGCCGGTCAAAAACCAGACTTCCTTTCCTCTATCGCGTTCGTAACGAGCCAGAACATCGGCCTGGACAGACTCGAGCGCAAAACCGAGGTGCGGCCAGGAATTAGTGTAGGCAATGGAGGTGGTCAGATAAAATTTCTCCTTTGGCACGGCTATAAAAAGATTCTAAAAGAATTAGCTGGTTTTAGTAAATTGCGGCGGTTTGGGACGATTCGCGACAAGCTCTTGGATTACGACAGCCAAAGGCACGGCCAAGATCATTCCGATTACGCCGGCGATCTGAAGACCGACCATCAAAGAAATAATCACCACCACCGGATGGATATCAAGGGCTTTCTGCATAAAAACCGGAACGAAAATATTGCTTTCCAAAAGATGGACGGCCGCGAAAATAGAGAGGGTCCACAAGGCCAAGGCCGGCGAAACAGTAAAAGAGATGAGGATAGCCACCGAGCCGGAGAAAATCGGACCGACAACCGGAATGATCTCGAAAAAAGCCGCGAGCAGACCGATCAGCAAACTATATTTCGCTTTGGCGATGCTCAAGCCGATAAAAACCAGGAGGCCGATGACAAAGCTTAAAATTATTTGCGCCTGCAACCACCTGCCGATTTTTCTTTTGGAGCGGGAATAAACGCGGGAAACGTAATCTTCTGATTCGTCGGGAAAAAGATGGCGCAAAAATCTTTCCACGCCGTCGCGGCTCAAGGTAAGGTAAAAGGAAACGACCAAAACCGAAAAGACAAAAGCGAAGCCGCTCAAAATTTTTCCGATAGCTCCGAAAAGCGAAGCCGACCCCTTAAAAAGCGAACTGGTCAAGCCGCTTATGTCAGGGATCAGCAATTCTTTATAAATCCTGCTTAAAATTTCCGAGGCATTGTTTTCCAGCCCGAGGTTCAGGCCGCTCAAATTTTTGAGCAGAGCGGTGAATTCAAAAATAACTATCGGCAGAACATTATAGATTATGAAAAAGAGGATGAAGGCCGCTCCCAAAAAAATCATGAGCGTGCCCAAAATTCGCGGCACTCTCTTTTTTTCAAGGCGCGTTACCGGCCCGTCAATGGCAGACGAAATAACCAAGCTAAGCAAAAACGCGAGCGCCACCTCGCGGGCCAGATAAAAAGCGAGTCCGAGCAAAATTACGGCGACAACGCGCCAAAGGCTGACCCAGGAAATTTCTATGGTTGTCTTAGGCATCAAATAAATAATAGCCCTTTTGAATAACAGGGACAAGCCGCCGGCAATCTCGGCGGCAATAGTTTGACGCGTTCGAAGAGGGCGTCGGCCGACCGAAACAAAAGATAAAACCAGGATCAAGACAAGCCGGATTCCAATAAGGAACGCAATTTATGGGGATCGCTTTTTGGTCCGATTATCGCCAAATTCAATTTTTCTTCTTTGAAAAAACTCCGCGCTATTTCCAGAATCTCTCGAGCGGCGACTCGACGGATATTCTCCAGAATTTCTTCGGGCGTTTCAATTCGACCGGTAATAATTTCTTCCTGGCCGTAAAAAGACGCCACCCCATCCGAAGTCTCGAGGCCCAGAACCAACTTGCCCGACAAACAATCTTTGGCTTTTTGGAGTTCGGCTTGGGGAACGGGTTTTTGGGCGAGATTTTTGAATTCTTCCAGGAGGGCTTTGACTGCTTCGTCAAGCCGTCTGGTGTCAACGCCGGTCGTTGCTCCGAAAAAGCCGTGGTCTCTCGAAAGCTCGGCAAAACTATGGACATAATAAGCGACTCCCATTTTATTCCGTATCTTTTCAAACAGCCTCGACGACATACTGCCGCCCAAAATCTGGTTTAAAACCTCGAGGACATAACGGCGGCTGTCGAAAATATCGAAAGTTCTGACTCCCAAAACCAAGTGCGTTTGGTCGGTCGTTTTGGTTTGGATATGGAGGCCGACGGCGGTTTGTCTCTCGACAATCGGAGATTTTTCGGCCGGTTCGCCCGAAGCAAGACCGCTAAAATATTCTTTGGTTAAAGATTCAACGTCTTCGTCGGTTCCGCCGGCGACCACCACCAGAGATTTGGAAGCGATATAATGCTTCCTCCGGTAAGACAAAACATCATCGCGGGAAATTTTCTTTATTGTCTCTTTTGTTCCCGCTCCCGGCCGTCCGGCTGGCTGGTCGCCGTAGAGCAAGGCCAGAAAATTCTCTTCGACTTTTTTCATCGGCAAATCTTCGTCCATATTAATTTCCTCCAAAACCACCCCTCTTTCCTTGTCCATTTCCCGAGAATCAAACAACGGATCGAGGTATAAATCAGAGACTATGTCAAAAATCCTTTTGAAGTTTTTGTTGCTGGCTTTGGCGAAATAACCGGTTACTTCGTTGCTAGTAAAAGCGTTATAAATCGCGCCCAGAGAGTCGAGTTCGGCGGCGAGCAACTGATTCGTCGGTCGTTTCTTGGTGCCCTTGAAACACAAGTGCTCTAAAAAATGCGAAATGCCGTTTATATCTTTAGTTTCGTATTCCCAGCCCGTACCCACCAGAATCAAAACCGTGGTCGTCAAACTCTGGGCCATCGGAATATGGATTAGTCTCAAACCATTCGGGAAAACGGTTTTCTTGCAAGGAAGACTGTCCGCCATTCTATTCCAATTTCTCTTTTAAATAATTTACTAAATCGCCGACGGCTATTCTCTCCTGCTTCATCGTGTCCCGATCCCGCACTGTCACGGCTTTGTCTTCCAGAGAATCAAAGTCAACGGTAACGCAGTAAGGCGTGCCGATCTCGTCCTCCCGTCTATATCTCTTGCCGATGCTCTGCGTTTCGTCGTATTCCGAAACAAAATGATTTTTGAGCTCGAGGTAAACTTTTCTGGCTAAACCGGACAAATTTTCTTTTTTGGAAAGAGGCAAAACAGCCACCTTGATCGGAGAAAGCCACTTGGGAAATTTCATCACTATTCTTATATCAGTCTTTCCTTCCTCGCCTGTCGGAGCTGGTTCTTCGGTGTAAGCCGAGCACATCGCGGCCAAAATTGACCTCTCCACGCCAAAACTCGGTTCAATGACATGCGGATAAAATTCTTCGCCGGTTTCCCAATCCCGGTATTTTAAGTTCTCCCCGGATTTCTCGCCGTGGTTTTTCAAATCAAAGTCGGTCCGGTAGGCCAAACCGTAAAGTTCTCTGATACCAAAAGGAAATTTGTATTCAAAATCAATGGTTCGTTTGGAATAGTGGGCTCTTTCTTTTTCCGGAACTTCCAATTCGCGGATTTCGTTTTTGACGTCTATACCGAGATAGCCGATCCAGGACAGCATTTCCCCCCGCCAGATTTCAAAATGTTTCTGCCAGTCTTTCTCGCGGATAAAATATTCTATTTCCAGTTGCTCGAACTCGCGGGTGCGGAAAATAAAATTGCCCGGCGTGATCTCGTTTCTGAAAGCCTTGCCGACTTGGGCAATGCCGAAAGGCAGCTCTTTTCTCGTCGTGTCCAAAATGTTTTTGAAATTGACGAATATGCCTTGGGCGGTTTCCGGACGAAAATAAACCAGACTGGTCAAATCTTCGGCCGAGCCCAAAAAAGTTTTGAGCATCAAATTAAAGCTCTTGGGCAAAGTGAAATTCCGGCTCTTACAGTTCGCGCAGACATAACCGGCTTTATCGGTCGTGAGTTCCTCGACTTTATAGCGGGTGTGGCAGTCCTTGCACTCAACCAAGGCGTCGGAGAAATTTTTCAAATGGCCGCTCGCCTCCCAAACTTTGGTATTCATAAGCAGCGACGAGTCGAGGCCGACTATGTCTTCCCGATTATGGACAAATCTTTTCCACCAAGCCTGTTTGATGTTGTTTTTGAGCTCGACTCCCAAAGGCCCGAAATCCCAGGAGTTCTGCAAGCCGCCGTAGATTTCCGAACCCGGGAAAATAAATCCCCTTCTCTTGGCCAGGCTGACAAGCTTACCCATCAAATTATTATTGTTATTGTTGAGGGTCATATTGTCATATTTTTTATTTAACCAAACCATCGGCGATTTTTACTGTCGGATCATGAAGTAAAGCGGTGGTCAGGGCGGCGTCGAAATTTTCTAAAACCGTTTCGCTGAATTCGTCGCGGCCGGAAACCAACGTTTCTTTCGTAAGCGGCATAAAAGACAATCTCTGGCTCGGCTGGGGCGTAGCCTTGATTTGGAAAACAGCTTCCGGCGGAGCGCTTATCACTCCCGAGGTGGCGATAAGCCGCGGAATGCGCCAGACCACTTCTCGGGTTTCGTTTCTGAATTCCAGACTGCCGACTTCGACTTTGGTTTTGCCGGTGAAAACCGCGCCGTTCTCCAGTTCGGCTTTTACTATAATATCAGCCGTGTCAGTCGAATAATTATAAACCAGCCAGTGGACAGTGAAGTCAGTGGCCGCTCCTACCTCTGGCGGCCAAGGGCCGTCGTTTAAAATTCCGCTCGAGGCGTCCCTAAAAAAAGCCTTGGCCTCAAGCTTAATATTTCCCGCGACTTTGGTCGAGAGGCTCGCGATATTTACGGTTTTCAGGGCCTTCACCAGATAAGGCACGGTCGGCGATTCGATGCGGCTCTCGATTTCCAAGGTGAAATTTTTGTCGTTCAAACGCCTGATCGGATAATCCGGCCTCACGCCAATGGAAAAATCAATGACTTTTGAATCATTCGGCGATAATTCTTTTAGCTCGCCGTTCGTCAAGGCGTTCCAAGTAATGACTTTGGAGGAAGAATTAAAAGTTCCCTTGCCAGCATTCAAGGTACTGAAATCATACATTTCGCCTTTAAGCGAAGCCTTGAGAACAATATCCCGAAGCGGCGTTTCGGCGTTGTTTTTGAAAATCAGCTGGTAATTCAAAATTTCGCCGGGCTTCACCGCCGTTCTCTCGCCGCTTGCTAAAGCAATTTTTAGAGAAAGCGGCGAAGGAGCGACAGAGACGCTGCCTATCACTTCGGACAAAAGATAGTCCCGACCCATAAATTTATCCTTGAATCTTAAGCCGAGATCAAAAAATTTTTCTTCGGGAAAAATAATGTTGCCGATAAAGGAAAGCTGGCTGGTCTCGCCTGATTTCAGATTAACAGTCTGCTCCTTAAAATTAGTGGTCAATTCTTTGGGAGCGATGAGCTCGATTTTGGGACTACGGTCGGCTTGGGAGACATCTTGGCACTCGACCGACCACTCAAAATCTTCGCCGCTCACCACTTTTTCGGGAATAACGATTTTAGTCTCGATGGCGCTCCTCACGACAACCTCTATATCTTTATTGACTATCAAACCCTTGTTCAACGAACTCGGCAGATAAGCGGCTTCCAGCCGGAATTTTTTTTGCCCGACATCAAAAGCCACGACTTCGAAGAAGGCCTGCCGAACGCCCCCCTCTCCGACCTCGCCCAGGCTGTTTGTCTTTCTTAGGCCGTTTTTTCCGTCGGCAAAAGAAACGCCCGGCGGCAGATTGAGCGACAGCTTGAGGTCTTTGATAAGACTAGCCGAGTTATTGGCAAAGCCGACGGTTATCTCAAAAGCCTCGCCCAAGAGCGGATTCTCCGAAGCCTTGAGGTTGATTTCAATGCCGCGGGTTTTTCCGGGAAAAAAATAATAAAAAGCGCCGGCCGCGATAAGAAGGACAACGGCGATTACGAGAGAGTTATTAATTTTTCCGGCGGATAAGCGATTTTTTCCTGGCAGGCTCGGCATAAAAACATTATATCCTGTCCGGAAAAATAGACAATCTGTTTTCTGGCGCAGATGCCGCAGTCCGCATCTTCCGGGTCAAAACCGGCGATTTTAAGGACCCGACGTTCCCAGCCCTGAACCGGTTTTTTCAGCTCGATCACGCTTTCCAGGAAAGAAAATAAGGCTGGATCCGGCTGGAGAACAGGCGTAATCTCGTCTAGAAAATTCAGGAGCCTGATCACTTCTTTTTCTTTTCGCTTGGCTTCGAGGAGAGCGTCAACCAGCTTAAAGCCGTTGCCTGATTTTTTAGGCACGATTCTTAATCGGGAAAAACTGGCCGGCTCGAGGTGGGCCGCCAGCTTGGAGGTGATTTTGCGGCTGTTCACTGTCTCAACATAAATTTTACCGAGTTCTTCGGTAAAAATAGCGTACCGGCAGTTGCCGTCCTCAAGAGGCTCTTTGCTAAACACTATCCCCCGGGTCAGATGCTCAATCATCGCCTAATTATAGCTTTTTTAAGGCCAGAATCCACAGAATCCTTTATTTAAGCCGTTTTTTAAAGGCTCGCCAGACTCTGAAATCGCCTCTTTCCAGGGGCTCTTGACAAAAATCCGGGCAGGGCTATACTTATTAAAGTAAAAATTCCCGAGAAGCAGGGAGTTTTTTATTAGCCAAATGGGAAAATCCTTAATTTTGGGAGCGATAGTCTTGGCATCGACAGTCTTCTTCCCCGGTCATCTCACAGACGGCCAGGGCCTGAATACTGCTCCGATTGTCAAAAATTACCCCTATTTCGTTCCCGGAGACGATTCGCTTTTGGCTCCAAACGAGCTTTCCTCGAGAAGGTCGATGGAAGTCACGATTACCGGCTACTCAAGCACCGAGGACCAGACAGACGACACTCCGTTTATCACTGCCTCGGGCGCGGGAGTTAAGCAAGGAATCGCGGCTGCCAACTGGTTGCCATTCGGCACCAAAATGATGATTCCGGAAATTTTCGGCAATCAAATCTTTGTTGTCGAGGACCGAATGCACCCGAAGAACGACGATAAAATAGATATCTGGTTTCAAACTCGAGAGCAAGCGCTAAGGTTTGGAGTTAAAAAAGCCGAAATCGAAATTCTCTAAATACGACTTAACCCAAAACCCCGCCAGATGGCGGGGTTTTGGGTATTAGCGAAAATTAGACAGGAACGGCCGCACAGTCGGAGGACTGCGCGGCCGGAATTTGCGAGCCCCCTCATAGAGACGAGGGCTCGAACCCGCTCCGGGAGTCGCACCCGGACCGCCGACGAGTCTCGCACGCGGCGGCCTTCCTCGGGCGGGTAGGGGTGGAGAAACCCCTGCTCCTAGAACAGGGAGGCGGCGAAAGTTTTGGTGAGGTCGGGGGGACTCGAACCCCCGACACGAGGATTATCAGTCCCCTGCTCTTCCTCTGAGCTACGACCTCACCGTGCCCGAAACAGCTCCAGAACTTTCTAAAGCGGTTTCGGCCACGGAGAGATACCACTCATACTGTTACCTTAGAAGACCTAAGGTTAGGATAAAAAAAAAGGCGCTTTGTCAAGCCCGACTTATCCACAACCGCCAAATTCTGTCAAGCGTTAAAACACCTTCCTTTTTCTAAAATCCGGCAGTAAAAACGGCGTTTTCTTTTTGTATCTTAAATACTCTTCGCCGAATCTCGCGGCTAATTCTTTTTCCTCCACCAGTTTTATATAACCGAGCAGACAGCCAAAGATTAAAGCCGTGAGGCTAAAGAAACCCCAGGAATTGGCAATGAGCGCCAAGCCGAAAAGCCAGAGCCCGAATCCCAAAGCCATCGGGTTGCGACAGTAGGTGTAGGGCGGCTTGGCCACCAGGCGTTTGGTCGGCGCGATCGGAGCCGGCGTGCCTTGACCCGCTTTAAATTCTGCTCGAATTGCCCAGAGCGACCAAAAGAGACCGATAAAAAACGAAAATAGGCCAATATAAAAATTCGCCGGTCGACTAGAAAGCGGCGGCAGTTTGAGCCAGGCGTCGATTCTCGAAGAGATATAAAAAAGACCGGCTGGCAAAATCAAAAGAAAAAATATTGCCTGTAACGCCAAAAACCAGAATCTCTGTCTTGCGGAATACGTTTTCTTCTGCCAGCGGATAAACTTGTTTTCCATATTTTTAAAATAATTTTGCCGGGGTTCGCCTCTTTTGAAAAGTCGAAATGCTGTAATTATACACTTCGCGCGAAACTTTTTTGAACGGCAAGCCGCCCCGCCGCGCCCTTTATGGTGAGTCGCATCAAATCATCGCTTGGGGCTGGCGAAATTTCTGACGGCGGATTGTTTTCTAAATTAACCCTCTTCTTTTCTTTGCTTGAAAAGCACGTCGTGCTTGCCTATTACCACCCTCCATCACATTACTTTCTTGGGCATCTGGTATAAAATCTATTTCCCGGACTGACGGAATTCTGAACGAAAAAGTAGTTTTTCCGTTGGCGTTAGTAACGGCAAAATCACCAAGGCCAATTATATCCATCCCGATTAAGAGTTGAGGTTGTTTATCGTCTGATATATTATCGTCGGGAATAAGCTGAACCTCCGTTACTCGCACATGAGGCACCATTACTCTGTTAGGTAATGCGATATTAACGAGATATGTATTATTCGAGGATTTTCCCCCGGCATGCCTCGTCTCTCGTACTCCCGTGGGCTGTAGTTCCAGATCATCTACAACCTTTTTTGTTATAGCAGAGTGTGTTGCTCCCGTGTCCCAAATTGCGATATATTTTCTAAGCTCAACTTTTTGCGTTTGTGCTTCTTCGGAAGTAACGGGCAAGCATACATTCACTTCATTGAATAGTACGCGGACTCGTCCGTTATATCGGGTAGTGAATGCGTGGTGTTGCATGGGGTCAAGAAAGTGCCACCCGAGAATGAAAGGTCTGGGTGTAGCTTTCTTGACCGGGTAGACATTGTTGGATTAAAAAAGTGCCGAGCTCAAATTTCTTTTTAGCGTCTGTGTATGCTTCTATTTCTGTATTATAAACCCCTTGAATTTCTTGGTCCTTAATGACAAGAAATTTGCCCTCGTATTTCTTTACGAGTTCGTCCTGATAGGATTTGAAATAATCTAGTTGTTTTTGAAGATAGCTGTCTATCATAGTTAAAATATTAGTATATTGGGGGTAATTTTACAATACTTTGTGAGCCGAAGGTTTTTGCCCCAAATTCAAGGCGAAAATTGAGATAATCATGAACGCACCCACAATAGCGTCAATGAAAATCCATAGCTCTCGATCAAGATGGATAACTATAAACGGGTTGAAAAGAACGGCGAGAAATCCAAAAATCCACACCCATTTTTCTTTTTGTACCTCATGCACCATCCAAACGACATATGCCGCACTTGCGAAAACGACAAAACGCAAAAGTGTAAAAATCTCTATCGACATCGGATGTCGATAGAATTGCCTTATTGGCGCGATAAATATTTTTTATCAGAAGCATTTCTTCATCTGTCAGATTGTCAATTCTTGACGCAACGAACCGAGCGGCCGCTAGCGCGATTAGACAAGGTCGTGAGACTCACGGTTGACGCAGAGAAGGAGAAAATCTCCCCCGGACTACTCGACCAGCAGTAGCCGGCGCTACCCCGATTGTAAAGCACGGCAGTACTGAAGGTGCGGTAGCCAGCTACAGTAAGTTTTAACGATGAACCATAAGCGGTGGCGGAATTTGTGATGCCTGCGGCTGTAACAAGGCTGGCCCATTCCGGTTGCGTGGGCAAACGAAAACCAGTCGGACACGGATTATTTATTCCGCTTACGCCTTGCCAGAGATTAGTATTCTGCGGACTGCGCCAATCATAAGGAGTGGCCATGCCATAAATAAAGTTCGCGTGACCGGGGCTGTCAGTGAAGCTTAGAACAGTGGTTACGCCGCTCGTGGTAATCTGGTGGCCGTCAACGCCTCTTCCCCACTGATAGAGATGACCATAAGCAAGAGTATCGGTAGAGCTGGTGGCGACTCGCGTCGCTCCAAGGTTGCGGTCAAGCCAGCATTTTGTATCAGCGCCGACTACCGTGCCATAAGTTAATCCGTCGGGACCTGTCACGGTATACGTCGGATCCCCACATTGTTTCGGAAGTGCGGGGCCGTTGCCCAGTGAAAAGCCGCTCGGGTTCGCGGCGACGTACTTCGCGGATTCGAACGCCTGCGCTTCTATGGTGTAAGAGCCGTTGCTCGTCGTGTAGGCATAATAAAGATTCGAGGAGGTTGAGTTGGCCGGATCAACGGGCAACACGGAAATCGGCGAGCCGATGGAGGCGGCGGTGAAGTTCACGGGAATCCAGCCCGCGCCGTTCGTGTTTCTCAAGTTCGCGGCCGTTACGCAGGCGTAACTCCAGCCAGAGGGAGGCGTGGGAAGCCCTAAGCTCTCGCAGTTCGACAACGTATCGGGTATGGAAACATAAATCGTGTTCGCGGTTCCCAGAGGCAGCGAGTCGACTTGCGCTATGGCGAGGGCTTTATTGATGGTGTCGATATCGGAAAACCGCGTGGAGTCGCGGGCCTGCTTGAGGAGCTCGGCGGGCTTGATAACAACGACCGCGACGGTTCCCAAAACGCCGATGATTCCGATGACTATCAAAAGCTCGACAAGGGTGAACCCGTCGTACTTTTTTCGTGCTTTGTGTTTCGACGTTTCGCCCATTTGGTGCCCAGGGAGGGACTCGAACCCTCAAGGATTGCTCCATACGCCCCTCAAACGTACGCGTATACCAATTCCGCCACCTGGGCTTTCTCTCTCGTTAAATTATAGATAACGCCTGGCCGACTTTCAATCGCGCCAAAAAAATCCGCCGGGCGGATCGAGCAAAGCAAAATTGATCTTTTTTTGTTCCTATAAAGCCTGGCCGATTTTCTCCCGGACTTTTTTGGTTGACAACTTGCGGAGATAATAAAGTTTGGAACGTTTCACTTTTTTCGGAGAGAGCAAAAATTCGATTTTCTTAACAAGCGGCGAATGGATGGGGTAGGTTTTCTCCAAACCGTACTCGCCCAATTTGCCCCTCACCGTAAAAGTGGCGCCGGGTTCGCTGCCGTGCTTTCTCGCGATGACAACGCCCTCAAAAATACTGATTCTCTCTTTTCCGCCTTCTTTGACGCGCTCGTGAACTTTGACTTTGGCGCCGGATTTTATTTTGGCTGTGTCTTCTTCTTGAATCACAAAAGAATTTAAATTGATTTGAGGGTTTTTGTCAATCTGTCGGCCGGAAAAAAACGCCGACTATCCGAAGCTAAATTATAACGGCAGCGATTTTATGGCTCTGTCCAAGTCTTCGGGCAAATCAGCGGTCAATTTTACCCTTTTGCCGGGTTCAAGATTAAACTCGATAGAATAAGCATGGAGAAATTGGCGGTTTAATCCCAAGTCTGTTTTTTTGGCCAGTTTTCCGGCATAGAGAGCGTCTCCCACAACCGGATGGCCGATCGACGACAAATGCACCCTGATCTGATGAGTGCGGCCGGTCTTTGGCCAGACCTCGACCAGAGAAAAATCTTTGAATCTTTCCAGAACTTTATAACGCGTTTCGGCCGGCTGGATTTTTTTGCCGCCAAAAACCGTTCTTTTCAGGGTTCCGGGCTTGATGCCAATGGGTTTTCTGATTATCCCTTCTTCGGGCGTGAGCTCGCCATAGACCAAGGCCCGATAAGTTTTCTCGACTTCGTGTTTCTGAAACAAGCTCTTTAGATATTCAAAATACGGCTGGGTTTTGGCGATAAGCATAATGCCGGAGGTGTCTTTGTCCAGACGGTGGACAATCCCCGGCCGATTCTCCGGATCATCGCCCACTTTTTTAATTTCCGGATAGCGGCTCGTAAGCCAATCCGCCACTGTCTCTGCCTCACCCGCGCCTTGTCTTTCTTCTCTTTTCTTTTCCTTTCCCTCTTTTGTCTGACGCTTAGCTAATCCATGCGCCAAAACTCCGGCTGGCTTGTTTATGGCCAGCAAATTTTCGTCTTCGTAAATTATCTTTATTTCCATCAACGAGTTCGGGTTATTGAACCTTCGGGCAGTTACTGATCTTTTAAATATTTCTTAATTCGTCCGCGATCTTCTTTTTTCTTTTCGCCCTTAAAATAAATTTCAATAAGCTCAACTTTTGAAGCGGCGATATGATATGCGTAGATAACACGAATGCCGCTTGCTGATCCTCGGCCCTTGAGAGCTTTGCAGGCAAACTTTTTGATTTTACAAATCAGTATCGCTTCGCTGCAAAAATCAGAGATAGGAAAAACACTCCGGTTGTTTATGTTTTTGAGGTGATAAAGTTCTATCGCATTGCGCTTCACGGTTTCCAAGTCTTCCTCGAGTGTTCGGAATTTCTTGAGGAGTCGTTTGAGGTCTTTTTGAAAGACATCAATCGCGTCATATTCAATCTTCGTCGGTGTTGCCATATTCGCGTACTGATGTCTCGGGCGTGCGGTAGAAAACCGATTCGTAATCAAGCGGTCTGCTTTCTCTCGCGCTTACCCACGGCACATCTTTATGTGATAAATCGGAGAGCTGGGTCGCCGTCAGGTCAGAAAGCCGTTGTAATTCCCAATCAATGTGTTCCTGCTCTTTTCCGTTCAAGATACTTAAATCCGGCTCAACTTCGGGGTTCACCAAGTATTTCGTCTGGGGGTACTGATAAAACTTGCTCTTTATAATCTCCACTTCGCCGTTTTTCACCATATCGTCGATGAGGTTTTCAAACAGAAGCGGCGTTGGCCCCCGATGATTTTTGAGATACACCAAACCCATCAGTTGATCTTCATACTTTTCGTAGTAATCAAAATCAATAAAGTAAAGCAATTTATACAGCACTGTCATACCCACATTGGGCTTGCCGCCCACTTTCTTTAAAATATAAAGTAGGACCTGTCGGAACTTGTCGGCTTTCTCTTGCGGGATACTGATACGAATTTCTCCCTCGGCTTCTCGCCTCTGCTTTTTTTTGCCCTCAATCCTTACAACTGTTTTCGCATCTTCCTTTCCTTCCAAAAAACCCTCGAATGGAATATCAAAAACCTCCGCCAATTTTTTGGCTTCGGTAATAGTCAAATCTCGCTCGCCCTGTTCGATCTGTATATAGGTTGGACGAGAGATTTTGAGCGTGGACGCCAAAAACTCCTGCGTCAGATTGCGCTTTTTGCGTTGGTCTTGAATGAATTTAGCAAGCATGATTTAGATTGTTATTCTGATTATTCTTAAATAGTTATGATTAATACACCTATATTATTAGTATGAAGGATGTAGAATTTCTTGTCAAGTAGTATGTAAAGAAGTTATACATAGAAAACAGCTTCCTTCAAATCTTCTTATAATGCGCGATGCAGGGATCGAACCTGCGGCCTTTTCGATGTCAACGAAACGCTCTACCACTGAGCTAATCGCGCGAGCCGGTGGGCAAGGAAGGGATCGAACCTTCGACTTCTGTCTTATCAGGACAGCGTTCTACCACTGAACTACTTGCCCAGATTTTATTTTTTCTTACCGGTCGGAAACCACCGGCTCCAACTTCGATTCTAAATAGCAACCGGTGGGACAGGAGGCTCGAGCTCCAGAGCCTTAAATCCCTCTAAATTGAATTTAGTCTCCGTTCCTTTCATGTCGCTATCAGAGTCAAGAGCGGCAACCAGATTTCTGGCGAGAAAACTTATTGTCCAGACCGACCCCACTATAAGAAAAATGATAAGCAAAATTCCCGAAGCCATCAATATCGTTTCTCTGCTCAATTTAAACATAATTTAGAGACTAGCGGAAAAACACCTCGCCGCCAAGCTGGCCGTTAAATTTTCCGTTCCGCTGAATAATATCAAAATTGGTCAGATTAGTAAAATAAGAGGTTTTCTCAAGGCTTTTCATAAAAGCGAAAATTTTGACGTATTCTCCGTCCGCGGTCACAGCGAACCTTACTTTGCCGGGAGCGTCTTCAGTGGAAGCGGTTTCTCCTCCGAAAGTGAATCCCGGCCGTCCGAGACCGCTAATCTCGCCGAGGCGGAAAACTTCCTGTTTGAAAAGATAGAGTTCTTCTTTTTTGGGAAGCGCCCTATTCAAAATGCCGAAGTAAGATTCGGCTATTTTGGAATCCTTTTTTAGATCAGCCAGAGAGATTACTTTCTGGTTGTTGAGATTCAGTTCGCGGCGCGCTCCGGCAATTGACGAACGAAGAAAACTAATTCTCCCGGAGAGAAGAATTATTGCCGCAAGCAGGGCGAAATTAACAGTCAAGGCCAGGCCCGCGTTTGACAAAAATTTCTTTCTGAATTCAGAAGCCATATGCTTTAATTATATAATAAAACTTGAATGATACCAAAGCTGCTCAAAGAAATTCCTGATCCGCCGAAAGAGCTTTTTGTCCTGGGCGAACTGCCGGCTGACGAATTCCCCAAAATCGCCATTGTCGGCACGAGAAAAGCCACTGACTACGGCAAGCGAATGGCTAAAGAAATGGCTTTTGGCCTTACGAGGCAAGGCTTCGTGATTGTAAGCGGCTTGGCAGTAGGAATCGACACCGCGAGCCACGAGGGCTGTCTCGAAGCTGGCGGCCGCACCGTCGCCGTGCTCGCCTGCGGTCTGGATAAAATTTATCCGGCCCAAAACGAAAATCTGGCCAAAAGGATTTTGGTCGCCCACGGAGCCATTATCTCCGAATATCCCGAGGGCACGCCCGCTTATAAAAATAATTTTTTGACGCGGAACCGGCTGATCAGCGGACTCGGCGTCGCCACCATTATTATCGAAGCGCCTTTAAGGTCAGGCAGTATTTCGACAGCCGGCCACGCCGCGGAGCAAGGGCGCGAAGTTCTGGTCGTACCCGGTCCGGCCGGCCATCGGAATTTCGCCGGTTCTCACCGACTGATACGTGACGGAGCAAGACTCATCGAATCAGTAAACGACGTCCTGGAAGATTTGGGGCTAAAGAATCTCGCGCCAACCGATAATAACCAAGCGCTCCCCAAAAACCTCGCGAGTTTCGAGCTCGATATTTTCGAAGCGATTAAAAAAAGCGGCCGACCGCTTTCAGTTGACAAACTTCAAGAGCTTACTAAACTTGAACCGCGAATGATCAGCCAAGCGATCAGCCGTCTTCTGATCGAAAGCTTGGTTAAAGAAGAAGGCGGCGGCTATGTCGTCTAAGCTAAAAATCAATCGGGGTCAAAATAATATGAATCTAATAATTGTCGAGTCTCCCACCAAAGCCAAGACTATCAATAAGTTTTTGGCCGGAGAATATAAAATTGAATCTTCCTACGGCCATATAAGGGATTTGCCGAAAAGCAAACTGGGGATCGATACCGAAAACGATTTCGAGCCCCAGTACGTTATTCCCACCAAAAACAGAAAAAGGGTGAACCAGTTGAAGAAAGAAGCGAAAGAAGCGGAAAAAGTCATCTTGGCCACTGACGAAGACCGAGAAGGCGAAGCTATTGCCTGGCATTTGATCCAAGCTTTGGACCTCGACCGGAGAGAAACCCAGCGCATCGCTTTTCACGAAATAACCGAATCAGCCGTTAAAACAGCTCTCCAGAGTCCCAGACCGCTTGACCTGAATTTAGTTGACGCCCAGCAGGCGCGCCGGATTTTGGACCGCTTGGTCGGCTACAAACTTTCGCCCTTTTTATGGAAAAAAGTGGCGGCCGGACTTTCGGCCGGACGGGTGCAGTCAGTCGCTCTTCGCCTCATTGCTGAACGAGAAGGAGAAATACGAAAATTTGTCGCTGAAACATATTTTACCGTTGCCGCCCTGCTCGAAGACGAGGCGGGCAATAAACTCGAAGCCGGACTCGCCAAAATAAACGGCGAGAGCTTGCCTGACCCGGGAATCAAAAACGAGAAAGAAGTAGAAAAAATAATCGAAGATCTAAAGAAAGCCCGCTTTGAAGTTAAAAAAATCGAACAAAAAGACTTGAAGCGCCAGCCAGCCGCGCCGTTTACGACAAGCACGCTGGAGCAAGAAGCCTCCAAAAGGCTCCGCTTCTCCGCCAAGCAGACTATGCGTTTTGCCCAGGGCCTCTACGAAAAAGGCCATATCACTTATATGCGCACTGACTCGCTCAACTTATCCAAAGAATCAACCGCTCTCGCTAAAAACTGGATCAAAGAACATCTCGGCGAGAAATACGCGGAGGAGGCACCGAGGTTTTTCAAAACCAAATCCCGGCTGGCCCAGGAAGCCCACGAAGCCATAAGGCCGACTGACCTGAATCTCGAACCGAAAAATCTTGCCGCCGACGAACCGGAAAAAAAACTCTATGAATTAATCTGGCGGAGGTTTGTCGCCTCCCAGCTGCCAAAAGCGGTGTTTGCCGCCACGCGGCTTGAAATTGCCGCCGAAAACGCCAAGAGCAAGGACGTCTATCTTCTTGCCGTGAGTGGCTCGATTTTGAAATTCGACGGCTTCTTAAAAATCTGGCCGACTAAATTCGAAGACAAAGAATTGCCGGTTCTCGAAAGAGGCCAATCGCTCGCCCTCCTCGAGGCTAAAAGCGAAAGCCACGAGACAGAACCGCCGCCGAGATACAACGAAGCAAGCCTCATTAAAATTTTGGAAGAAAACGGCATTGGCCGGCCGTCGACTTACGCGCCAATTATCTCGGTCATCCAAGAAAGAAATTACGTGTTAAAAAACGCCGACCGAAGATTCGAGCCGACCGAGATCGGCGAACTGGTCAATAAAACGCTGGTCGAACATTTTCCCGAAATCGTTGACACGCAATTCACCGCCCAGATGGAAAAAAATCTCGACGAAATCGCCGAAGGCAAAGAAAAGTGGCGCGAGGTCGTGAAATCGTTTTACCGGCCTTTTGCCCAGAATCTCGAAAAAAAATACCAGGAAGTCGAAAAGCAGAAAATCGAAGAAAAGACCGAAGAGGTCTGCGAAAAATGCGGCAAACCAATGGTGGTAAAATTCAGCCGCTTCGGAAAATTCCTGGCTTGCTCCGGCTACCCGGAATGCAAAAACACCAAGAAAATCGCCGGCCTCAATGCCATCACTAATGAGAAAGGCGAAGTGATGGCCTGCCCAGAATGTCAGGGAGGAAAAATAGTGAGGAAACGAACGAAAAGGGGCGGATTTTTCTATGGCTGCAGCCGCTATCCTGACTGTAAATACGCCAGTTGGACCCGACCAACAAATGAACCGGGCAGTTCCGCTTAGTTACTGTCCGGCTTTGCTTTAAGAAAGCTCAAAAAAAGGAGGAGGCAATTCCGAACAGAGCGAAAGTGGACAAGAGGTCTGTATTTTTTCTAAAATTATATTTAAAAAATGGAAATCGAGGAGCTAGTTCAGAAAGATCGAAAAACTCTGGTCAGCCGAGCCTATTATTTTGGCCAGACAGCCCATAAAGGCCAAACTAGACTTTCCGGCGATCCCTTTTTCGACCATCCCCTGGCCGTCGCCCAGATTCTCCTCGATTGGAAAATGGACGAAGCGACCGTGGCCGCCGGTTTGCTCCACGATGCCGTCGAAGACACTGCCTGCGCTCTGGGACAAATCAAAAAAGAATTCGGCGAGGAAATCGCTTTTCTGGTTGACGGCGTTACCAAACTCTCCAAATTAAAATACCAAGAAGCGGAAAGGACGAGAAAAAGCGCCGAGAAATTCATAATGGCTATCGGCCGAGATCTCCGCATCCTTCTTATTAAATTGGCCGACCGGCTGCATAATATGAGGACTATCGGCTCCTTGCCTCCGGAGAGAGGACGGCTAATAGCTCTCGAAACCTATGAAATTTACGCCTCGCTCGCTTACCGCCTCGGTATGCAGCGATTGAGCGGCGAACTCGAAGATTTGGCCTTCATCTATCTCTATCCCAAAGAATACGAGGAGCTTGCCTCACGCGTTAAAGAATATTACAGCGAACGAGAGGAATATCTGGAAGGAATCAAGCCCGATGTTCTTAAGGCTCTTTCCGAGGCCGGAATCAATCCGCTCTTCATCGAATTCCGCGCCAAAAGATATTCCAGTCTTTATAAAAAACTTTTGCGTTACGATATGGACATCGAAAAAATCTACGATTTGGTGGCTTTCAGGATTATCGTGGAGAGCGTCGCCGACTGCTACGCTGTTTTGGGAGTCATCCATAAACTCTGGCCGCCGCTGCCAGGCAGGATCAAAGACTATATCGCCATGCCGAAACCGAACAACTACCGCAGTCTTCATACCACTGTTTTTGGCCCCGACAAAAAAATTATTGAATTTCAGATAAGAACGCCGGAGATGCACGACGAAGCGGAGAACGGCATCGCCGCCACTTGGGCCTACGAACAGAGCAAACACCGAAAATCTTATCTCCGGCGAGAGGCCGTCTTTGCCCAGACCGCGGAAATCGAATGGCTGAAGAAACTGCGGGTCTGGCAAAAAAAGGCTTCGGAGGGCGACGATTTTATCGAAGCCCTAAAAACGGATTTCTTCAAGGATAGGATTTTCGCCCTGGCGCCGACCGGCGACGTGATCGATCTGCCGGTGGGGGCCACGCCGATTGATTTCGCCTACCACGTCCATAGTTGGCTCGGCGATCATTGCGTCGGCGCCAAAATCAATAATCGGTTGGTGCCGCTGGACAGGCAATTGCAATCAAGCGACATAGTTGAAATCCTGACGCAAAGAAACAAGAAACCGTCGCCTTCGTGGCTCGACTTCGTAAAAACCAACCACGCCAAGCATTGCATTAAAAAAACCTTGAATATCCGACTCCCCCGCCAGAGACAGCAACGCTAAAATATAAAAGTTACGAAAGTTGATCTCTCTGTCGTCCGGTCAGTTTTTCTGCTAGCCCGGCTAATTCCTCGAGCGAATAAAAATCAATCACCACTCTGCCCTTGTCTCCGTCTCTCCGAATATTGACTTTAGTGCCCAGAGCCTCTTCGAGCCGGCTTTTGATTTCTTCGAGTTCGGGATTTACGGTTCTCGGTTTTATCTCTTTGCCCTTGATTTTTTCGCGGAGCTCCCTCACTGTCCCGCCTTGTTTCAAGAGCGAAAGAAAAACCTCGCGCTGTCTTCCGATGTCGCCTATCTGCAAAAGAAGCCGGGCTTGGCTTTCGTTGATTTTTCCCTGTTCCAGACTGGCCTGGATTTCGGAAGGCAGATTAAGAAGCCTCAAAGTATTGGCGACTGTTTCGCGGCTCTTGCCGAGGCGGGAGGCGATTTCCCTCTGGGTCAGACCGAATTCGTCCTGGAGTTTGGCGTAAGCGCGGGCGGTTTCAATGGAATTCAAATCAGTCCGCTGCAGATTTTCGATAACCGCCATTTCCAATTTCTCCCGTTCAAAAGAAACGGTTTTCACGATGGCCGGCACAGTCCGCAAACCCGCCATCTTGGCCGCCAGAAGCCGGCGCTCGCCGGCAATCAACTGATACTCGACTTCGGTCCCAGTTTCTTTTTCTTTTAAAATTTTGGATAAAATAAGCGGCTGGATAATGCCGAATTCCCTGATGGAAGCGGCGAGCTCTTTTAAAGACTCTTCGTCAAAAGAGCGGCGCGGCTGGTGCGGATTGGGAGTTATCTTATCAACCTCGATCTGAAAAACAGCTTCGGTTTTCTTGGCCGGTTCTTTTTCGGCTCTCATGATTTCAAAGTCTGGCTTTAGAGCGAGCGGCGCCTCGCCTTCGGCGATTTCCGGTTCTAGAACAACCGGTCGGGCTTTGACCCCCTCGCTCGAAACCGGCTCTCGCGTTTGGTCCGCTATGTTGCCCGAGGACGCCGGCGCTCCGGCATCGTCTAAAAAATTATGGATGAGAAAAGGCTTGGCAATTGCCGGTTCATTGACCGGCAGATCAGAAGTTGATGGATCGGCGAGAGCCGGATCGCTAGCCAAATCAGCCTGCGGATTTCCTGACTGACCCTGACCAGCGTCATTCTGACTTTTCGGCGGTATTAAAGATTCCAGTCCCTTGCCTAACATATTTCAAGTTTAGTTGTTTTTTTGTTAACTGTTAAATGGCGATGCCCGTAATTTCCTGACCGATGACTTCTTGGGAGAGCCGGCTGTAAGCGTGAGCGCCGGCGGAATAAGGCGCGTAGAGCGCGATCGGTTTGCCAAAGCTCGGAGCTTCGGCCAGATGAATCGAACGCGGAATTTCGGTATTAAATACGTGATGCGGAAAATTGCTTCTTAGGTTTCTCGCCACTTCCTGCGGCAATTCCTGCCATTTGTCGTACATAGTGATCAAGGCGCCAGCGACTTTCAAATCATGACCAAGATTTTGCTTGACCATTTCAATGGTTGAAAGAAGCTGGCTCAAGCCTTCGAGACTGTAGTATTCGGCTTGGACCGGAATCAAAACTTCGCGGCTCGCCAGAAGTCCGTTAATAGTGAGAAGGCTCAAACTCGGCGGCAGGTCAATTAAAATATAATCGTAGTAATCGCCCAATCTCTCTAAAAACTTCCTTAAAAACAATTCGCGTTCCGGCAGATTGACCAGCTCGACCAAGGCGCCGGACAAATTGGCGTCAGCAGGAATAAGGTGAAAATTATAGAGTTCCTGATTCGCTTTGATTAAATAATGGGGTTCGGTTTGGTTTAAGATGCCGTGGTAAATGGTCGGGCCGCCGATTTCCCTATGCCCCAAGGCAGAACTGGCGTTGGCCTGCGGATCAAAATCAACCAAAAGCGTTTTTTTGCCGAAGAGCGAAAGATAGGCGCCCAGATTGACGGCGGTCGTTGATTTGCCGACGCCGCCTTTCTGGTTGCAGATCGAAATAATCCGCGTCATTTCGATTGATTTTAACGCTTTTTCGTGGTATTTTCAATTCACCCCCGCGCCAACGCGTTACTTCAAAAATAGAAAATGAGATTATTATGCCGGTTTTCATTGGTGCGAGAGTAAAGGGCGAGTGGCGGAATGGCAGACGCGCACGACTCAAAATCGTGTCCCGCTTAACGGGATGAGGGTTCGACTCCCTCCTCGCCCATAATAGAAAATCATTTTTGCGGCGGTTTCTTGTTATTTACCGTCCGCTACTCCGAGAAAGTCTTTATCCACTCCGGTTCCAGAGGAGAATTATTCCTTAACATCTCGCGCCAAGATTCATCGGTTAATCTAAGAGACATCGGCTGTTTTGACCTCTGGAGTTCTATGCTACCATTTTTTATCTCGTCGAAGAAGGCCGGGCTGCTCTTTGAGGCCAGCCCTCCCAGAAATTTCTCGGCTTCTTTTTGGGCCATGAGCGACGGCTGGCTTAAGCGGCTTCTGAAGGGAAACAGCCGGTAGCGAATTTTATCGTTATAGATTTCTGCGCCGACAGCCAGCCCGGTCTGCGTATTTTCCGAAAAGTATTGGTCAAAAATAAAATTGCCCAGAGAATAAAAAATCGGTTTGCTTTTATAGATTTCGATGTTTTGAACAACGTGCGGGTGGTGGCCGACAATCGCCTCGGCTCCGGCCTCTATTATTTTATGGGCCAATTTCTGCTGCGAAATAGAATTTTTCAACTGATATTCTCCTCCCCAGTGCAGGCTGACAATTAAAAAACTTCCTGGGTTTAACGACTTAATTAAATTCACGCTGCTTATGATTTCTTCGTCCGAACAGACCGGAGGCAGGCTTTTATCAAAAGCGAGAAATATCATATCGTCTTTCTTGAAAGCAGACTCCTTGGCGCAACTCGACGGGTCTCCCACATAATTCACGCCTTCTTTGGCCAAAATCTCTCTCGTTTCTTTTAATCCTTTTTCGCCGCCGTCTAAAGCATGATTGTTGGCCAAAGAAAGCAGATTAAAATTCACCGAAGACAAAACTTCTGCCGCTTGGGACGAAAAATTGAACCTCAATAAACCAGGGAGGAAGCTTTGGGGTCCTCTCATAATCGGGCCTTCCAGATTGCCGAAGACAAGATCGACTCCTCTTAAAAACCGGCTGATTTTTTTAAACGGATAAAACCAGCTGATTTTCTTCATCAGCGATTCGACCCCGCGATCCAGCATAATGTCTCCCACCAGTAAAACCGTCTTGCCTTTTTCCGTAATTTTCTGATCGCTTTTCTCTCCGAAAACAACGCTGAAATAAGAAGTCGTTTCTTCCGCGTCGCCGGATTTCAAAAAATCAGAAGAATTCCCGCGCCCGATGACGCTCGGCGATTCTTGGCCGCGCAATCTGGCGAAAAACCTCGCTCCGTATAAAGCCTGCCAAGAATCTACGTCTAAATCAGCAAAATCTTCTCGTCTAAAATCCATTAAAACGGCAACGCTTTTCACGTCGTGAAATTCCGCCGCTCGAGACGGAAGATAGTGGGAAAAATCTACGCTGGCTATAACTATTGTTCTCGAGCCAGCGCGAGAATTTATTGTTTTTACGAGTTTTTCCACGGCTTCTCTCGAGGCGTCGGAAGAGATGAGGATCGGCACGAAGTCGCTCTGTCGAAAATATTTCTGGATATAAGGCACTAAATCGGCGACCGCGTGATCGACCTTGACATAAGAACTATCGAGAAGTAAACTCTCGTCGGTTAATTTTCGCAAAAGACGGTTGTCGATATTAAGACCGTAAAATTCTTTGGCATCTGGATCGACGCTGACAAAAGATTTTCCCGCAACGCGCCCGACATTAAAATGGTCCGGCGCCAATAAAATAATGCTCCGCGGACTGTTCTTGCTAGACGCGATTTCTAGAAAAAATTTTTCTATTATCTCCTCTGCCACCAAATGATGGGGAACGACTCCGCCGACTATAGAAAATCTATTTAAATTACGAGTAGGTACTTTAGGAAACGAAGTATTTACGCGCCAAAGAATCCCGGCGCCAACCACAATCACCATAAGCACTATTTTGATTATGATGCCTTTGTTCATCCGGTCTGAAATTAGACTATAGGAAATCGGGGGCTTCACTCTCCGATTGCCTGGACCACCACCTCTCTCGGTCGGCCGCTGTCGAGCTCGATGGCGAAAATTCTCTGCCACTTCCCCAGAATCATTTTGCCGCCGACTATCGGAATCGTCTCGCTCGCTCCCAAAAGCAAGTGTCGGCAATGAGCGTGACCGTTCAAACATTCGCTTGCTCCCTCGGAACAAAGCAAATTTTCGGTTCTGATTTTCAAATCATTGTGGCGGTAGTATCTGTTCTGGGGAACGAGCTTCTCGAGAATCTCGGCGAAATCAACGTAAATCCCCTTTTCGCGCTCGTTAATTCTTAGAGCCAGCGTGGTGTGTCTAGAAAAAATATTGACCAATCCGTTTTTAATTCTTGATTTTTTAAGAACCCTCTCCACTCTTACGGTAAGGTCAATAAATTCCAAAGATTTTTTGGTTTTAAACTTGATGGTCTCTCTAAAAATCTTCATCGTTGTTCTTCTAGTCTAACTCGGAAAAACTATCGACTCAATCCGCGAGGCCGTCAAAACTGCGGCACGGTTACGACATAAATCATCCCCTTGGTGGTGCCGGTTATAAAATAAGGAGGCGAGGCTTCGAGCCAGCTTGCCCAGCCCTTGGTCCAAACACGGCTGTCAGTATTAGGCCCTAGAATATGCAGGGAGTCTCTGTAATCGCCCCACTTGGCCTCGAACTGACCGCTCTTTATAGGACGCGGGTCGCAACTCAAACTTGATTCTCCTTGTTTTATTTGCCAAGAAGCAATTGTTTTGCTTTGAAGGTCAATTTCGGCTTCGATGCTCCAATAACCAGCCGAAGAATAGCCCCAGCCGCTTTGGTAATCATCAAGGCGATACATATAAAAAGGATATTCAACTTTTAAAAGCGAGGCGCTGATTCGGGATATTTTTCCAAAAACAGGCTTAGCCGAGGTTTCGTCTTTGAGGCTTCTTAAATCAGGGTAGCCTGCTTCGGCAGGCGTAGGCATTGGCAAAGAAATGCGGGAAATAATTTTTGCTTTTTCCAGATTTACTTCGTAAAAAAATCCCGACTTAGTCATAACAAAAAGCCTGTTGTCTTCAATGAGGGGACAGCTTAAGACCGGATTAGTTCCAACCTCTTTTTCTAACCGGATTGATCGAATCGACACTTTACTACCTCTCTCCTCAAGCCAAGAAATATGATTTATGGCTCCGGAAAAAACAAAGCCCGCAAGAACCATCGCGACTTGAATAAATAAAAGAATCTTTAACGCTTTCCCATTCGTCAGCGAAAACTTGCGGAATAGAACCAAAAGAAGGCAGCTCGCTGAAATCGCGACAATAATGGTTTTAAGGGCAAAATTTATAATTTGTCCGCCATAGCCCACGGTTGGCGCGATCAAAAAAGAGGCGCCGGCCATAAGCGGCGAGCCGACGAAAATAAAAAAAGCGGCTGAAGCCCAAAAAGGCAGGCCGCGAACCAACATTATAAAAGTTAAACACAAGGAAGCGATGGCGACTAGATACGCCGTTTCTGTTCCAAAGCCCCCAAAACCCCGGCTGTAGCGGAGAAAAAATATAGCCAGAATTAAAGCCAGGCTTATAATCCAGGAAACAAACAAAAACAACAGTTCTCGATTTTTGGACATTTTTTAAAATCCTGTTGAATTAAGAATAGCACTTAAAAAATCTCCGCGAAAATGCGGAAGCCTAAATTTTTAGAGATTTTAGATAATTTGACACAGAATAGGAAAAGTGGTATATTTAAAAATAAGGGGGGCGGTCTATCTCCATGAGGAGGTGCCCGCCATGGCTACACTGACCCCGTGTGAAGCGGCTTGCCAGTCCCCCGAAAGGGTGAGGCTGGCGGCGACAGAATGGGTCAAGCGCGTCCTTGGCAAGGACGCGACGGTGACCACGGAACGCCTGTCCCAACTCGTTGAGTTGGTGATGGTGTTCTGCGACGGCCTCATCCTGAAGGCCGTCTTGTACTCGGTCGACGACGAGACCGAGTGCGCCACGTCTTTGACAGACGTGGGGTTTCTCGCTCGCTACCTCCCGGTAGCGATGCGAGCGTTCCTCGTCAGACTCCGCGTCGTCGACGCGGAGCGCGTCCGAAGGCTCTTCTCGGAAGCGGACTGCCGACGCTTTCTGGAGGGAATCAGGACGCTACTCAAGCAGTAGCAGAAAAAAAGGGGGGGCACCCGGCTGGGCGTCCCCCCAAAAAAAACAAAAATCAACCTAACTCTTTTAATTTAGTCTAAACAAATTCTTCGTCTCCCGCTCTAGAGGAAACTTCGGAATCGGCGGCAAGGACGACAGAGGCGGTAAAGACGGCGAATCCGCTTTTAAAAACTCTCTCGCGTCAACGCTCTCGCATTCCTCCACTTTCTTGATGTCGCTTAAAATCGTCGCTCCTCCGACAAAAACCGACGGATCGCCTTTATAGTTTATGGTGTTTCTTCCCGCGGTATTGATTTTCAGCTCATCAGTCGCGTAAACATCAACCCTGCCCAAATCGTAAACGTCAACTACGGCTTTCTTCGCTTTGAGACCGCAAGCGTAAAGATTTGACGAGCCAAAAAGCTCAACCTCGAGTTCGTCTGCCTGCCCTCGCAAAATATGTTCGTTTTTGCCATAGGAATTCAGTTTTAGTCTCTCAACGCTAACGTCTATTTCCGAAAAGTAATAACCGTTAAAATCCAGGCTCATCTCTCCCTTTTCGAATCCCGAAATCGAAACTTTCCCTTTGCCCCAAAAGCTCGCTTCTTTAAGCAGGGGCGTTGTTATACTAACTGTTATTTTTTCTCTGGCCGGCGCCGAGCAAAAGAGGCAAATTTTAATCCGGCTCCTCCCGCTAATGAGAAGATGGAGTTCGCCGTCAATATTTTTGACCACGGTTTCGGTTTCTCCAATGTCTTTCTCACGTCCGGAGAGCGACACGCTCCACTCGTCTCCCTGCTTAATGTTTACCTCGTTGTTACCCGATAACCTTACCCGATCGAATTCTTTTACTTCGATTTTTTTATCAACCAAGGCGTAAGCCGGACTTTCAGCAGTCGGCGTCTCGTAACCGTAAGAAGATATCTTGAAAGCCGCGGCGGCAGTCGCGGCTAGAGCGACGATCCAAATCGAAAAAAGGGCCAGACCGATGATCTTATTGAATCTCGCTTTCCGTCTCAAAATATAAAAACCGATATAAAGGAAAAAACCAAGGGAGATAACGAGAGCCGCGTAACCGGAAAAAATCAGGGCATAATAGAGAAACCCGCTGATTTTGCCGGCTGCCGGAAATTCAATATAAGGAATGGTGACGCTCCGGTCAAAAGCCAAAACAAATAAGGTAAAGGTCGCGCCGAGAATCAAAATAACGCTGGCTAGAAGGGCGAATAGGCCAAAAATTTTTGTGGCCGCCACCGCCAGAATCCTCACTACTCTTAAAACAAGCCTGAAAAATCCAAAGATGAAATCCGCGACAAAAGATATTCGGGCGATCAGAGCCGACTTCCGCCTGACTTGACCATCTTCGTCTTTCCTTGAACCGAATTTTGACTTAATGGCTTTTTCCAGTCTTTTCAGGGTAACCGGCTTGCCGGACATCTCGACTTTTTCGCTCGCAGTTTTGGCCTCGGGCATTATAAGCCAGAGGAGCAAATAAAGGAGAGCTCCGTAGCCGCCGAAAAATACCGATAAAGCAAAAACTAGGCGAGCCCAAACCGCCTCGACTCCGAGATAAGAAGCAATGCCTGAAGCCACGCCGGCGATTATGGCGTTATCCGTGTCGCGGTACAATTTTTTGATTTTTTCTCCGGAAAAACTTTCTTCAGTCTCGCTTGGCTCGAAACCGGCTTCGTCTGAAAAATCGCGAACCGCGCCCATTGATTTTATAAGGCTCTCGACATCGCTTGCGGCGATAAACTGCTTAGCCGGAGAAAGGCATTCCCCGAGATGCTCGGCGATGCGACTTTCGATATCAGAGATGATTTCTTCTCCCTCGGCGTAAGCCGAAAAATGGTCTTTTATCGACTGCAGATAATTTTTGAGCTTTTCGTAGGCTTCTTCTTCGACGTGAAAAACAACTCCGTTTACGGTAACGCTTATTGTTTTTTTCATAATTATTTTATTAATGAATTAATTGATTTCGACATATTTTGCCAGGCGGCTGACAAATTTTTTAATGTTTCTTCGCCTTTTGGGGTGAGATAATAATATTTTCGCGGCGGCCCGCTTTTGGATTCTTCCCAGCGATAGCCCAAAAGCTCGAGCCGGCGCAACCGGTTCAACAAGGGATAAAGAGTGCCTTCGACAATAAGCAGGTCGGCGTCTTTTAAAATTTTTAAAATATCCGAAGCGTAAACCTCGCCTCTCGAGACAATAGCCAAAACGCAAAAATCCAAAATGCCTTTTCGCATCTGCGCCTGGGAATTATTAAAAATTTCCCGGATTTCAGAACTGGATAAATGGTCGGCTCTCATTTGTTTCTAGAGTAACACATACTACCTTGTCTTACAAGGTAGTAGCTGTGGATAACTAAATGCTTAAAAAACAGCTGTTTAAAGATGTTCGGGGAGGTCTAAAGGAATTTTTATTTATAAAGCTTGAACAGCCTCGCGGAGTTTATGAGCGGCAAGAAATCGGTTATGAAATTATAAGCCGCGGCTCCTTCCGGCCCGATAATTTTAGCGAAAACCAAAACCAAAAAAAGCAAGGCGTCGAATTTTAAAATACCCAGGCCCATTTTAAAATTATAGTTTATAACTCGATTGATGATGAAATTTCCGCGGACTTCGAGTCCGCGGAAATTTCATCAAGTTTGCCCTTACTCTCTCTAAAACGCTCAAGCGTCCGGTTCTCGCCGATCTTCTACCGAAAGATAGGTCATCAATTTAGAAAAACGCTTTTGCTGGAAATCCGGCGGATCTCATCTTTCTGAATTCCCCAAACAATACTTGCAGTTATCATAACCCTCGCTTTTCGCCTGATTCAGGGTGTCGGGATTAAAAGTCACGGCGTGGCAGTTCCGCATAAATTCATTGATCTGGCACTGGGACGTTTCTTTGGATAAATCGTGAACTTCAAGATGGCCGGGGTCGCTGTTGCCCAAATATCTTTTTTTGGTTGAGCGATCAGTGCAGGGAGTGGCCATAATTTATTTTTTTTACTGTTTATAAATCGACCTTTTGAGCCATTATAACATTAAAAGCGAGGGCGTGCCCTAAATATCTTAACGGGTTGAAGACGAGAGCGGCCTCACAAAAATTTCGTTCTTGCGCACCATACCGAAAATCAATTCCCGAAGAATGGGAGATTTAAGCTGGGAACGGTACTGTAAAACCGCTTCGTGCTTTCGGTCTTCAATCTCGAGAGGCAAAAGCAGCCGTTCCCATTTGGTCGCCGTGGTAATCAGACGTATGGGCGGAAGAAGATAAAATTCAAAATTGGTTTTCCTGGGCTGGGGAAACCAGGGATAGTGGACGAGGTATTGATAGAAAGTCAGGTTTTTGCCGGAGATGGCCTCAAGAACAACCCTGGCGGTCGCCGAATGATCAGGATGCCTGTCTTCAAGAGCCGGCAGAATAACAATCTTGGGCTCGATATCCGAAACAATTTTTTCTATTTTTTCTTTTAATTTTTCGGGGTCGGCTTTATTAAGCTTGCCGTCCGGATAATTTAAGAAAACGAGCCTGCCCTTATCCACGCCGAGAATCCTTACGGCATTGCCGAATTCCAAATACCGCCGTTCTTCCAGACCGTGCTTATTGCCGTCGGTCATAAGAACAATCCAAACTTCTCCGCCGTTTTTCAGGCTTTCCGCTATGTAACCGCCGGCGGCAATAGTCTCGTCGTCCGGATGGGGAGAAAACACCAGTGCCCGCTCGCCGGCTTTGGGAAGACTTAGGTCATCGAAAAGATAAATCGTCCGCTGGGGCAGAGCCTGAAATCCCCAAAGAAAAAAGAGCAGACCAACGACCGCGAGCAAAATAAAGGCTAATAATTTAATCCGTCTTTTTTTAACTATTTTCAACATAGTAAAGACGGTTCGAAAGAGCTAATCATCTAAACCGTTAATGGCTTAACAGGTCGAATAGATTCAGTATCAGTCCGGTCAGCGACTTCGGTTGGATAAATCCTCCTGGCAATGGTTGGGTCGAAGGCTGGGGCGGAGTCGCATTTTCTGGAGACGGCTGGTTTAGGGGTTGAACAGGCGGCGGCTGAAATTGTTTTATTTCTTCGGGCTGTCTAAAAAGCTGGATTGGCTGAAGCGGCTGGGACCCCTCGATGCCGGTTGAAGGAAAGCCTGCTCCTCCCGGGATTCCCTCTCCAACTGGTTTTGGCAAATTTAAGGGCATCGGTTCTCTGATCTCTTGCAATGGCTTTAATCCGTTGGGCGCAACGCCTCCCGGCGGCGCGATAAACTCTCCGGGCTCGCGCCCTTCTTGTTGGCCAGACTGTTCCGGTGGCCGGCGCATAAGGTCAGGTATTATTTTTTGAATTTGTTCCAAAGGATTAAGCCGTTCTTTCTCGGGCCTGACCCCTGGACAGTTCTCGCCTTGGCATTCAATTGGCGCCGTTCCTGGGCCGAGGGTTCCGCCGCCTCCCTCTCCCGGAGGCAGGGGGGTTCTTGTCGTCGGTCCAAAATTTTTACATTCTTCCTCGTGAGTTTGACAATAATTTTCGCATTCTTCGGGGTTTTTACAGCCGCCGGGGCCTCCCCGAAATCCCTGCCCTTGCGGCGGCATATTTCCTGACTCGCCTCTATTTTCTCCTTCGGGCGGCCTCGCCATTTTTTCAAAGCATCCGCGCATTTTGTCTCCGACTTCTTTGGGCGGCATTACCGCGCCGCTTTTCAGCTTATCGATCATCTCGCTGCCCAAGGAAGCATTAAGGCATTCGCTGACTTCAGCCGGCGCTTGATTCAAAGTCTCCTGGAGTTTCTGCTTGTTTTCTTCCATTCTTCGCAAATCTTCCTCGGGAATCAAACCGTATTTTTTGGCAAAATTAAAACAGGTTTCTTGGTTATCGGGATTGTTGCAGAAAGCATCACATTCTTCTTTGCCTCGGCAACCGCCCGGCCCTTTGCCTTTGGTTTTCCTCGCCATTTCAGCGTCTTTGGCCGACATAAAACCGGCAGCTTCGGCAAAATTAGCGCATTCTTCAAAGTGTTCTTCGGTGGCGCAATAAATGTCGCACTCCTCTTTGCCGCGGCACTTTGGCGGCTTCACGCCTTTTCTCAAGGCTCCGAGCATTTTCTTGCTATCTTCCAATTCTTGACCGGTCATAAATCCGGCGGCTTCGGCAAAAGTCAGGCAGGCCTCCATATTATCGGGATTGCCGCAATAGACATCGCATTCTTCTTTGCCGCGGCAGGGCGGAGGCTTCACTCCTTTTCTCACGGCTGAAAGGACTTTTTTGGCGTCCTCGAGTTCTTTAGGCTCCATAAAACCCGCGGCTTCGGCAAAAGCTAAACACTCCTCCATATGATCCGCGCTCTCGCAGTATAAATCGCATTCTTTTTTATTCCGGCAAGAGGGAGGTTTCACGCCCTTCTTTATGGCTGCCTGGACCTTCTTGGCTTCTTCTAGTTCGTCTTTCGGCATCAAGCCGTTTTTTTCGGCAAATGACACGCACTCGTCGATATTTAAGATATTGCCGCAAAACTCGTCGCAGGATTCTTTAGTTTTGCATCCGCCGGGGCCTCGGCCCAGAGCCGCGAATTTCCTGGCGGCTTCGATCTCCTCTTTCGGCATAAGATTATGTTTCTCGGCAAAACCGAGACAGAGCTTTATGTTCTCGGTCTTGTCGCAATAAGCCCGACAAGCGGCTTCGTCTCGACAATTGCCCAATTCAGCCACCGGATATTGGACGTTTAATTTATTGTCTGCCTTGTCCGAATCTGGGTCTGCCAAAGCTTTGGCGATTAAAAGAAGCGAACAAGCGACGGCAAAGTTCAAAACAACAAAAGCGATGAAATATTTTGTTCTCATAATTATTTGAAGGGATTGGTTTTGATATCCTTGAAAGGATTGATTTTATCGACCGGATTTATATCAGGCTTATTTTCCAAGGGGTTGGCCTCTAAACCGAACGAGGGTAGGACGCCTTCGCTCGCGCTTTTTTTGATAATATCGGCTGCTTCGCCGGCTTTTTTTATGGCCGCTTCCTCCGGCGTCAAGGCCTTATGTTTTTTCCAGTAAAAATATCCTCCGACCACCAACCCGACCAACAAAAAACCCGCGACTAATAAAATAATCAATTTTTTCATATGGTTACATTATAGCATATTTAGGCTTGCCCTTGCTCCCGCGCGAAGCTTTCGGGATAAGTGAGGGAGAGTATTTTCTAATTTTGTTTAATTTTTAAAAGCTCTATCACCTCTTCGTCTTCAACCTGGGGAAAATTCTCGTAATAAGCGCCGACGGCGTATAAATAAATTTCGGGTATTTCGAGAACGACTAATTCGTCGGCCTCTTTTTTAATTTTCGGGGCAATGTCTTTGGGAACAACCGGCACGGCCACCACAATTTTTCGGGGACGCTGGTGCTTTATTTCCGAAATAGCCAAAAGCATAGTGAGGCCGGTGGCAATGCCGTCGTCAACAATAATGGCGATTTTATTCTCGGCCGAAAGCGGCTTGCGATCTTCTAAATAAACCTTTCTTCTCCGCTTGGCTTCTTTCTGTTCTTTCTCAAATTCGTTTTTGAGCCACTTCTTGTCCAGAAGAGCCAATTCAGCTTCGTCGCAGAGCGTATGGCCGTCTTCGGCAATGGCGCAGACAGCGTATTCTCTCTCGAGCGGGTGGCCGATTTTTCTGGTAATCACGAGGTCGAGCGGCGCGCCAAGTTTTTTGGCGATTTCGTGCCCCAAAACCACTCCGCCCCGAGGAAGCGCGTAGACAGCCGCTCCTTGACCCTGGTACTCGGCAAGCGCCTGGGCTAGTTTTTGTCCGGCCTCGATTCGGTTTTTGAAACGCATCGCTATAGTTATTCTAACATAGCTCTCGAAAAAACCGTTTGATCTCTCGCGAAAAAATTTTTCTGACGCTAATTAAAATAACTTCTCGATTCGACCGATGGCTCGCAAATTCGGTTGGTTAATAACTATTTTTCTCGCTTCGGCGACATCGAGCCATCTGGTTTCGTGAAATTCGCTCATATCAATGTTAAACTCTTTGCCGTCCATCGGCACAAAATACCAAATATCCAGATGTTCGCGGCAAGGCTGAATTTTATTCTCGATAGGCGTGATAGAGAGCATCGAGGGCTCGATGTTGTTTTGAAAAGCGTTTTTTACTCCCAGCTCTTCATAGATTTCTCTCCCTAATGTGTCTAACAAAGACTCGCCTTTTTCGATGTGGCCGCCCGGAGACAGCCAAAGCCCTGATTTCTTGTGGTGCACTATAAAAATCTCTTTTTTCTCCGGATTGTACGGCAGAAAGTAAAGACAAAAGTGGCTCTCTGGATTTTCGTCTCGGGTCAGATTCCCCTCTCCGAATCGCTCGATAAACCTCGAATAAATATCCTCTTCCGGGCAAAGCAATGGATCGATTATCTTCTTTATCTCGTCCAGTAAAGTCATAGTTCACTCTCCGCCGGAAAAAATAGCCGGCTAATTCTGGGGCATCTATCTTTTCTCTGAAGACGGCCGCCTCTGGCTGGTTTCAATTTCTCTTTTGATTTTCTCGTATTCTTTGCTGGTCCGGGCAAGGTAAATGGCGCCGACCGGGCAAGCCTCAACGCACCGGCCGCAACCGACGCACTTGGAAGCGTCAACGGCTATAGTTTTCTTCTTTTTGTCCCAGTGAAAAGCGCCGGTCGGACAGACCTTAATGGCTTCGCAATCTTTCGAGTTGTCGCAGATTTTAAAATTAATCAAAATAGCCATCGGGTAATTGAATTTAACTACCCCATTAAACCACTCCTCTATCAAATTCGTCAAATTCGTAAAACCGCTATCGAACTCCTATCGACAAATCTCTCTATCGACGTCCGATGTCGATAGATTTGATTATCTAATTGCTTAAGAATTAAAAATTAGAAATCGACCGGTACCGCTTTTCCCAGAATATCTGATTTATCAACCAAACCAAACGCGCTTGAATCAACAGAGCCGCTCGGCTGATCTCCTAAAAGGAGATAAGCATTTTGAGGAATCACCCCTTTATAATCTTTTTCGTATAAAGAAAGCATCTTGTATTTGTTTCCCGAAAAGATATAAGGAATGCCTTTCGAGTTTAAAACCGCTTTTCCGTTAATGACTAAATTATAATCTCCGTTGTTTTCGGAAATCATAAGAAAAGTGTCTCGCGGAATACCCTTAACGATTTTTAAAAGAGGAGTTTCGCCTCCGCCATAGCGATAAAGCGCCAAATCGTTCCTTTTAATTTCATGACAATTATAATAACCGAGCAAGGCCTTTATCTGGCTTCCCGAAGGCACTAAAGGTTCCAGCGAATTTCCTCGCACGGTTTTAATTTCTTCTTCTACAGGGCAGGGAGAAGCCGGTTTTAATTCAAAATTATTTAAATTGTTTATCACAAACCAGCCCAAAATCCCCAAAAGAACCAAGCCAGAAAAAATCTTCGGGTGGGAAAATTGGTGAGTTGTTTTAAAATTCAAATTTCAAAAATCAAATTTCAAATTGTGTGTCTAACGAATACAGCGAAACCAATTGGTCGTGCTCTGGTTGCTCACATCGAGGGTGCTACCGCTGGAACATGAACCATGGCCGGCGATCCACGCGCCGCTGGTGCCGCTGGCATAGGGCGTCGCTGTCCATTCATACCGAGACGTTATAGAACCGCCGAAGGTAGTCATACCATCTCCGGCAGGACCGCCCAAAGCCGTACAAGCCGCATTCCATTCGGCCCGAGTGGGAAGTCTGGCTCCTATTCTTTCGCAGTGCTGTAAAGCCAGACCATACTGGGATTCGTAAGCGCCGTAAGTTAATGCGCCGATGACGTATGTGCTCCTCGGAAAAGCGTCGATATAAAGCGTTTTGCTGTTATAGGTGAAGGAAAGTCCGCCGCCAGTCATGCATAAATTTGCGTAATTAGTGGGGCACGGCGAACCGGAGCTCGCCGCGTCCACATACCCTTTTGTCGCCGCGTCAGCCGAGGCAGTCGGGACGGCGATATTAGTAACCTTGTAAGTCGGCGTCGCGCCGGATAACTTGATATTGCCTACGACTTCCAGTCTCTCGGCTGGACTCGCCGTCCCCACCCCCACATTGCCCGCCGAATCGATTCTCACTCTTTCGACTCCGGATGTTCCGAGGACGATGTTTTTATTCATATCGGCGAGGGTTGAGTAACCGCTGATATCGATGAAAGATTTGGCGGTTGCGTTTGTTCCTCCGCCAGCGCTTATTCTTAAAAAACCATCATCGTAAGCTAGGGTTGGAG